>NPIE01002698.1_pt1 | contig 111664 bp, 108 predicted proteins | sample 8637661 | NCBI WGS metagenome assembly NPIE01 (sample SAMN07420842, study PRJNA396082) | bioreactor metagenome | isolation source: sample BA12 brine-fed electro-methanogenic bioreactor BA | place: Japan: Kochi | collected 2016-12-09
GAATCCTCCGTGGCAGAGCCTGTGATAACATAGGAACCATCATCAAGAACAATACCGTCATATCCGCTTTCACCATAGTATTCATGGGTCACTTCCCAGATAATGTTTCCATCAGGATCGAAAAGGAAAGCGACGTAGTTTTCGAGTGACGGATTGGTATAACTGTATACCAGTCCTGTAACGAAAAGGTTACCATCCGGGGCCAGCTCAATATCCCGGAAGAAACACACGTCCTGATCGCTGTAGTATTGCTTCTGCCACAGCTTCACCGGCGGATCTGCCTGGCTCAGGGATAAAGAGGTCAGCAGAAAGATCATGCATACCATCTGCTTCATCCTGTTCTCCTCTCCCTGCTAAGTGAGCTTCACCCAGCCGATGGGGACACTGGAAAACCTCAGCCTTTCCGATCATGCCCGGGCAAAGGATTCGCCGGTCATTTCATGGGAAGCTTCATGCCCTTTTCAAGGAGGGCACAGGCTTCCCTTGACCTCTGCCTTCTTGTTTCAGGACGCTTCCCTTCCCCCACCCAGCCCATGTAGCGCTTTCTGTATGAGGGGGCGAGTTCGCTGAAGAAGAGGGCGGCCTTCGGGTTCCTGTCGAGTTCATCCTCGAGTTCCTCAGGCATCTCGATGACCACGGGGGCGAGGTACCATGCGCCGGTCTCCCTGGCCCTTTGAACAGCCTGCATTCCCGCATCGGTCATTTCTCCGCTCCTGATGAGCTCAATTGCCCTTTCCCTGTTCAGGGGGGACCAGGGGCTGTTCCTCTGCCTGGGGCTGAACCTTCTGGCGTAGCTGTCCTGGTCTATCTTCCTTATCAGGCCGTCTATCCATCCATAGCAGAGGGCCTGCCTTACCGACTCCTCGTATTCGATACAGGGCTTTTCCGTATGCTTCTTCCAGAATACGAGCCAGACCTCTTCCGCTTCTGTGTGGTTCTCCCGGAGCCACTCCCTCCACATTGCCCTGTTCTCCGCCGAAAAGGTGTTCTTCATGTTCACAAGATAAGAGAAGGCCCCGGCTTCTGCCAGGGCACTCTCCGCTCTGCTCCCGTTTACCAGAACCAGGGAATGTGCTTCTTCAGCGATACCTCAACCGCGTGGTGATCCCAGTCGGTGGGCCTTTCGATCTTCTCCTCGGGGCATACCAGTGAGCCCACATAGGAAGCGTCGTCGTAAACCCTGGTTATCTGGGCGGCTATCTCCGCGATGTCCCCCGGTGTGGCAACTCCGTTGGAGGTTGCCTTGTAGAACTGAACCGTTACCCTTATCGGGAACCTTTCGTCCCTCACTATGGGAAGGCCGTCTATCTCCCTGAAGGGGCCCTCGAGCTCTCCATGGCCTATCACAGCGGCTTCCACATCGGAGGAGGCCATGGACTCTTCGCACATGGCGGGGGAACAGCTCACCATTCCGCCGAGACCCTCGAACCAGAGGTCCCTTCTCTCCTTCTGCCTGAGGGGGATCTGAATGAGGAGGACCATGTTCAGCCCCTCTTCCCCGGCGGCCTCCATGTTCTCCCCCATAAGTTCCTCCAGGTTCCCCGGGTCTTCCATGAAGTCGGAGAGCCTTGAACCGGTGAGGCTGGCCCTTTCGCCGTCTTCGTTGAAGAAAAGCCTCTGACCCCATGAGTAGTAGTCGGCGCTGTAGTCCATGTCGTTGTCTATGATGGTGGCGCTGGTGCCCTCTCTGGTGGCCAGTATGGCAAGCACCCCGGGGCTGCCCTCGTAGCTCTGGTAGTTGTAGAGAACCGGGTTGAAGACCGCCTGGCCGTCCTCCTCGATGGGCAGGAACACAGCCTGGGCGCTCACCAGGACAACGCTGTCACGGTCCGCCAGGAGGCTGTTCTGCCTGCCGCCCCAGCTGTCGCCGTCGTGAAGGTAGTCCCTGAAGTTGTCCACATATTCGGTAAGGGTGACCGGTTCAAGGTCGTCTCCGCCCTCGTTGCCCACGAGAAGGAAGAACTCGTCGGGGTCAAGGTCCGCGGAAAGGTCGTGAAAGTTGGGATACCTTATCACCGGCATGCAGGTGAGGACCTCATTGTTCCTGTCCCCGTGGTGAACCTGTATGGTAAGGTCGGAGATGTTCGGACCCCAGCAGGAATTTTCGTAGCGTCCGGTATCTTCCCATGTCACATTCACCACATCCAGGCCGTAGCTTGAGGCTATGTCCCGTATCTTCTCGTTCCAGACCATTCCCGCCACATTGCTCACCGCCTCCTCGAAAGAGGGGGTTGCCATGGCCGCCGCCGCCAGTGTCACAGTTGCAAACAGAAATCTCATCGCTGTTCCTCCTTTGGGTTTACAGCGTTGATACCCCGTGGGAACACGGACTATTCCATGGGCAAAAGGATCAGAAGCAGATGCGGTTCTTTCCGGAACCCTTCGCCCTGTAGAGGGCTTCATCCGCAGAAGCGATGAGGTGATTGACTGAGTTCTTTCCCTGTGAGTCGGAAACGCCGAAGCTGACAGTAACGGAAAACTCACCCCTGCGGGACTGGAAAACATGCCGGGCTATTGTTTCCCTGTACCGCTCGGCGGCCTGGGCAGCGGCCTTCGAGCCTGCGTTGATCATGATTATGGAGAACTCCTCGCCGCCGTACCTTCCGACAATGTCCTCGGTGCGGACAGAGTTCTTGAGGATGGAAGCGATGGTCTCCAGCACCTCGTCCCCCTTCGGATGGCCGAACATGTCGTTGACCGACTTGAAGTTGTCGATGTCGGCCATTATGAAGGAAAGAACCGTGGAGTATCTTCTGGCCCTGCTCCATTCCTGTTCCAGCCTCTCCATGAGGACCCGGCGGTTGTAGACCTCGGTGAGATAGTCGATCTCGCCGTGGACCAGAAGAAGGTCCTGGAGCCTTTTCGTGCGCAGCGCCGCCCTCACCCTTGCCCTGAGTTCGAAGATGTCGAAGGGCTTTGTGACATAGTCAACGGCGCCGAGGTCCAGCCCCCTGACCTTCTCCTTTATGTCATCGGCGGCGGAGAGGAATATCACAGGGATATTCCTGAGCCTCGAATCGGATTTGAGCTCCTCACAGACCTGGAAACCGCTTTTTCCCGGCATCTGGACATCGAGGAGGATGAGGTCGGGATCCTCGGAGGCGGCCATCTGAAGACCCTCCTCCCCGGATGGGGCACTGATGAGTATGTGGCCGTCCTTCCTGAGCCTCAGTTTCGCAACCGCCAGAGAATCGGGATCGTCATCAATGATAAGGACCTTCATGGACTTCAAGGAAGCCTCCCCGGTGATGTTTCCATAAGAATACCCAAAAGGCCCCCTCCGGTCAAACTAGCGGTTCAGCGAACCGGCGGTTATGGCCGCCCCCAGCGCCCCGGTCATCCTGGGATCCTCCGGCACCGAAACCTCGATCCCCGCTTCCTCGGAAACCGCCCGGGCAACCCCGGCGTTCATCGCCACACCCCCGGTGAACACCAGCCTTGGGATCAGCCCGCCCCTGGTCGCCATTGCCAGGGTCCTTCGGGCCACGGAGTTGAAAACACCACGAAGAATGGTTGGAACAGGGGTTCCGCTCTGCACAAGGCCGATTATCTCGCTCTCGGCAAAAACCGCGCACATTGTGCTTATCTCCACTGAATCCCTGTGATCCATAACCATCCCGTGCATTTCCTCCAGGGGAACCCCCAGTGAGGCCCCGGTCATCTCGATGAACTTCCCCGTGCCAGCGGCGCAGCGGTCGTTCATGGAGAAGTCCACCGGCTTTCCCCCCCGGTCCAGTATTATCAGCTTGGAGTCCTGCCCTCCGATGTCTATCACCGTTCTGGCGTCGGGAAAGAGGTAGGATACCCCGGCGGCATGGCAGAGTATTTCCGACATGGTCCTGTGGGCAGCGGGAAAGTAGTTCCTGCCGTATCCCGTGGCCACCGTCGCCCTGATCTCATCCCTGGCAACCCCGGCGGAGTCAAGTGCCCCCTGGAACAGCGCTGAAGCGTTGTCCATGGGCCTGCTTCCTGTGTCCGCCCACCGGGACTCAATCACCTGGGCGCCGTCGAAGAGCACCACCTCGATGCTCCTTGAGCCTATATCTATTCCGCAGTACATCCTATATCATCTCCAGCATGGTCTGTATCCTTATCAATAGTCTTTCCCTGTCGCTCTGTCCGTAGTCGGTCTCCACCCTGAGATAGGATAGCCCGAGCTCATCCCTGACGAAGTTGCCGAAGGAGTGTGATTCGACGGAGTATGTGTGGCAGGCCTGCCACACAAGGTCGACCACTCCATGGGCGCCGAAGTCGCCGGCAAGTTTTTCCAGAAGCTCCTTCCTTCCGGTATTGGGGGTCATGCAAGAGCACGGTATCCTGAAGTGCTTCCTGGCTATGGCTTCAAGGGGGTCACCATTCTCCTCCACAGGCATCAGGGGCTTCAGCCCGCTGCATGTCTCCTGGGCAACAACGGTTCCCCCGGCTTCCTCTATGAGTTCTATCACCTTCAGTGTGCCCTCGGACATGGGGCAGCCCGAAACGATCACCCGTGGTCCCGGGTTTGCCGTGGGGGTTCTCTTGCCCGCCATGGATATGAACTCCCGAAGCATCCGGTGATGGGACTCAAGGCCGCTTATCCTGTACCGAAGCCTTGCCAGCTCCACTCCTGTCACCACCGGGGGATCACAGGCCCCCAGATAAAGAGCTTCCCTGAGGAGTGCCCTTTCTGAGTTCATGATCGCGATGGCTTCCCGGAGCTTCCCGTCGGTTATCTCCCTTCCGTAGAAATCCTCAAGATATGCCTTCAGCTTCCTCACCTCGCTGAGCCAGTGGAGCCAGGCATCCTCCTCGTTCACCTTCTGTGTGAGCTCCAGTATGTGCTGCGGTTTCCTGTGGGCTATCAGCTCGTACATCTTCTTCTTGCCGTCGCAGGTGGTCTCAGCAATGACCAGGTCGGAAACGGTGAAGAAGGGGCACCTTCCCGTGAGAATGTACCCGAAGCTCGATTTGATCAGAGGACACAGGTTGGAGGGAAGCACCGACTCCGCCGGCGGGATGGTCCTTCCGCTTGCGCCGCAGAGGCACACGGGAAGGGCCCCGGCAGCAAGTATCAGGTCCCGGGGGGTGAACTCACAGTATATGCCGGCAACTCCCCTGCCCTGCCTCTTGAGCCTTCTGACCTCGTCGGACTCGACGGACATGGAGTTCCTGAAGTAGTCCAGAACCTCCTTTTCGGAATCCCCTTCATCAGCTGGGCTTTCCATTGGCAGCGAAACAGTGCTTCCGCGCCTTCGGGAACGGATCAGTTCCAGGAACCCCTGCATCCTTGTCACCACCTGTTCGCTGTACCGCCCGGGACTGTAGGGCACATCGAAGGCGAGAACGGGAATGTCCAGCTCGCCCTTTACCTCCTCCATCAGGGCGGAAACATCCCAGGGACAGTGGCTGGCACCGAAAATACCCGACATCAGTATCCCCTCGGCCCTGTATTTCCTTGCATCCTCGATTATCATTCTGATCCTGGAGGAGGGGCTGCCTGAAAGCCTGTCGTCCATGCAGTTCTCCGCCACCGCCGTGAGGGGGTCGGTGTCCTCCCTCAGGGGCAGGAAAGCATGGTTTATGAAATAGTCGGTTCCCGCTATGCAGCCCCCCATGTCCTCAAGCAGAGTAACCAGTGAGGCGTCGGTGGATGGATACATCCAGTAGACCCTGCAGGGTTTTTCCTCTCCCAGGGGTGAGAGGTTCCGCCTCAGCCTTTCCTTTGCCAGGTCGAGAAGCCCCTCCATCACGGGAAAGCACTCATCGGGCTCGCTGCAGGTGTGAATGGTGACGAACTCCGCCAGGTACATCTCCAGCCCGGGTATCGGGGGCCTGTCCGCTGTGTAGACAAGCTCCCGGAGTTCACGGACAATCCCCCGGAGCCTGTTGAACAGTGATACGCTTTTTTTCAGCATTTCATCCGTGCAGTTTACCCCGGTGAGCTCCTCCATTCGTTTCACTATCCCCCGGAACTGGGCTTTCAGGAAGGGGATGGCGCTTTGCTGGTACCGGTTCTCACCATAGGGTGTCACCGAGAACTCCTCAACTGTTCTGTGGGAAGGGGGCTCCCGGCGGCTGACCATCTCCCACCAGTGAACATCCTTTCCCAGCCCCTCGATCAGCTGCATCACGGCGCTGAAGTCGTCACAGCACCCTCCGGTCCCGGCTATGCAGAGATCCGGGTCCGGGAAGTAATCCCCGGTTACCATTGCTCCCAGCGCCGCCCTCACATAGCAGAGCTCTGATGTTGCCCCAAGGTTGGCCGCCTCGTCGAGGAGATAGGTCTCCTCGGAGAAGCAGGGCGCCCACCACAGTTCGTCGGCATAGAAGGAGAGCTGCCCCGGGAAGGCATAGGTGAGCACCGATGTCTGGCCCAGGTCCTTCATCAGGCTCACTATCTTCATGCCGCTTTCCTTTGCCAGGAAAAGCCTGTCCTTCTCGCTGAAGAGGAAGGCCCAGAGACGAAGGGATTCCATGGCGGAGTCGAATTTCAGCCTTCTCAGCAGGAGGTCTCCCCTGCAGGAGTACTCGTAGGGCGTGAAAAGGTAGGGCACACCGCCGGGGACCACCCCCCTGAGTGACCTGCAGCGGTTCCTGAACTCCCCGGGGATCAGCCTTGCCCTTTCTTCCCAGTCCTGCATCGATATCCTTTTCACCGGATCATTCATGATATCCCCAGGGACTGTATGAAGGCTTCCACTCTCATTGCCACCCTTTCCCTTTCCCCTTTTCTCAGGCCGCTGTCCATGACCAGAACAGGCATGGCGAACCTCTCCTTCAGCCTTACCTTTTCGGTGAACCACAGGTCACAGAAGGAGAGGCACTTCACCAGTATCCCATGGGCGGAGAACCGCCGGGCGGTTTCTCCGATGTACTCGAAACAAGGTTCATTGGGTCTCCGGCGAATGCACCTGGAGCTTCGAAGGTACAGGGCCGCCAGGGAACCGGGTGTGTAGTCCAGCGGCTCCCCCCGGGGAAATCCCTGAAGGCCGGTGCAATTCGCCGGGATCAGTGATCCCCGGGCATTTTCCACCGTTTCCGCCACCGTGTCATCCCCCGGGGGCACCGGGCTTCCCGACAGAAGAAGGGTGAATTTCCCCCGGTACTCAGCATGGGAACCGGATATCTCCTCTATCAGGGAAAGGGCCTCCAGGGGGGGGAGTATCCCCGCCAGGTGGTGAAAGTACTGAAGGGCCACCGGAGGGGTAACAGGGGCGATCATCACGAGAAGGTCCCTTAGCCTGAGCGTTCCGGTGAACCAACCGGCGGCTTTTTCAGGGTTGTATTCCTCTGCGTGACCGCACAGTATCATGTCCTGGCAGAACCTTTCCACCTGGGCTGAGAAGAAGACCTCGACCTCCTCTCCTGAGGTGGCCGGCATCTGTATCTGATGAACGGCTGTGCCCGGGTGCCGGCTCCGCTCCTGGAAGAACCGCCTTGTCATGTCGCAGGTGTGCATTCCCGCGGCAACCTGCGCCCCGGTGGTCTCCATGGCACCTGCCAGCAGTTCCATCAATGGACAGATGTCATCCCTGGCCTGTGTCTTTCCCCTGTGATTCACCGAAAGGGGCATTCTGGCGGGACTGATATCCAGGCCCGCCAGGACCGCAACGGGAAAAGAGCTGCAGGAGTAGAGGACATCCGGCTTTATACCCTCCAGTCGGCTGAAGTAAGCCTCCCTGGCTGCTATGGATACCGGAAGCATCCGCCTACCCCTTCACGGCCACGAAGCGGCCGCGGCCGAACTCCCCGGCCTTCGCCTTCTCCCTCATAAAGCCGAACTCGGAACCCAGGAAGTTGAAAACATCGTAATTCCAGCCCAGAAGCTGCATTGCGTCGAAGTGACGCTGGCCGGCAAGCTGTCCCAGATAGTTCTCTATGTGCTCGGCCATTGTGTGGGTAAGGTCCGCCGAATGAATAACCTGAAAGCCATTCCCGACAAGGAGCTCCCGGTACTCTTCCATGGAAAGCATCGAGGGGAACTTCATGGTCTCGCAGATCCTCCGGGCATCTTCCTGAGACATGCCGCGGGGTCCTATGAGCCAGTCGGTGAAGGCTATCCTGCCACCGGGTTTCAGAACCCTTGCGGCTTCCTGAATGAGCTTCTCCTTATCCTCCACATAGCACCATGCGTCCTCACCCCAGACGCCATCGAACCTGCCGTCGGGATAGGGGATGTCAGTGACATCGCCGAGCTTAATCTCTATGTGGTCACTGAACCCGTCCGCCGCTATCCTCCTGACAGAGGTTTCCACCATCAGCGGAGTGGCGTCCACACCGTATCCCCTGATCCCGTAGGTCCTTCTGAGGAACCTGAGCCCGGCGCCAACGGCGCTGCAGAGGTCGAGAACTTCCTCTCCCTCTTTCCACCCGGCTATATCCCCAAGCTCCTTCGAACTGGGGTAACCGCCCACATGGATCTGCTCGCCCATGATCAGCTCCCACAGCGCTCCCTCGAATCCGCTGTAGACTTCCTTCACATCGGCAAGGGTTTTTCCGGTCTTCTCCATTTTGATCCTCCGGGTTATCGGACGACTGTCCGTTTCTGAAACTAACCGCCGGAGGCTTCCGAGAAAAGCAGGGAAACCATCAAGGGAACCTCCGACGGCCGGGGGTTCGGACCGAACCCCGCACTCGTCTGTCAGGTTCCTCTGTGGATCAGCGTTCTGATCATCAGATCTCCCTTCAGTGCCCGGAGCGGGAACTTTTCCCGCCCCGTTTCATGAACTATAGCATACTGTAATGGTAAAGAATACCCCTTGAAGAAAAGGATCAGACTCGGTTCCTCCTGAGACCGGCAACGGTGAAATAGGCAAGGGAGGCGATGAGAATGATCACCGGCCCGGGGGGCAGATCAAGCCACCAGGAAAGGACCAGGCCAGAAACGCTGAAGAACAGGCTGAGGACAGTGGAGAGAACCATCATCCTGAACAGCGATCTGCTGAAGTAGCCGGCAATGGTAGCGGGGAGGGTGAGCATGGCGATCACCATTATCAGCCCGGTTACCTTCATGAGCACTATCGTGGTAAGGGCGGCCAGCACCAGGAAGACCCCCCTCACAAGCCCCACTGGAACCCCCTGAAGCCTTGTGAACTCCATGTCGTAGGATATGCCCAGGAACTCCCTGTAGAGAAGGATGGCGGCGAGGACCGTAACTGCACCCAGGATGCCGGTGAGCAGTATGTCCGTTCCCGAAACGGACATGAGGCTGCCGAAGAGCCAGCTCATAAGGTCAGCGGAGTAGGTTCCGGAGAGCTTGATGAAGACCAGGCCGGCGGCCATGCCGGAGGCCCACAGGGCGGCCATGGCGGTGTTGGATCCCATTTTCCCGCCTCCGGTGAGATACCCGGTTCCAAGGCTGGAACCGACGGCGAAGACCGTTGCCCCTATCATCGGGTCAACTCCTGTCAGGTAGGAAAGCCCCAGCCCCCCGAAGGATGCGTGGGCAATGCTTCCCGCGAAGGAGGACATCCTGTTCACCGTTATGAGACTGCCAACTATCCCGCATGATACCGATGCCAGCACCGCAAGGAGCAGTGCGTTCTGCATGAAGGTGTAACCCAGCATGTCAGCCACCGTGCCCACCCTTTCTTTCTCCGAGGACCCTGTGGGGAACACCGTGGGCGATAAGCTCGAAGGGACAGCCGTATGCCCGGGAAACCGCCCCTTCGTCCAGGGTCTCACCATGGCTGGAAAGGGTTCCGTTGATGCAGGCGATGGTTTTCACATGGGAGGAGACAGCACCCACATCATGGGTTACCATAACTATCGTCATGTTATCGTTCAGCCTCCTCAGAAGGTTGTAAAAGCTTTCCTGGCTCGTGGAATCCACGCTGGCCACCGGTTCGTCGAGGAGGAGTATCTCGGGGTCCCCGGTGAGGGCCCGGGCAATGAGCACCCTCTGATTCTGCCCTCCGGAAAGCCTGTCGATCCTTTTGCCAGCCAGTTCGGCGATATCCATGTCCTCAAGGCTATCCATGGCCCTCCGCCTGTCCTCCCGGGTGAATCCCCTGAAAAGACCCTTCCTGCCCAGCCTTCCCATGAGAACCACATCCAGCACCGTTGCCGGGAACCGGCGGTGGGGAATGATCTGGGGAACATAGCCCAGCCTGGACCCGTGGACGGCTCCCGCCGGCTCTCCGAAGACACTGACCTCGCCGGAAAAGGGGGAAAGAAGCCCCAGTATTACCTTGAGCATTGTGGTCTTGCCGCCGCCGTTGGGGCCTATGACCGCCAGGAAGGAATTCCTTTCAACGGCAAGGTTCACATCCCTGATGGCGGGATGCTGACTGGAATAGCCCGCGGTTACCCCCCTGAGCTCTATTACCGGGGAGCTCATTCCATGGCCCCGGCCAGCTCCCCGGCAACCATGAGCATGTTGCCAAGCCAGTCCGCCGCCAGGGGGTCGATGACCACCACAGAAGCATCGAGTTCCCTGGCTATGGTCTCCGCGGATGAGGTGCTGAACTGGGGAGAAACGAAAACGACATCGATGCCCTCTGAAAAGGCGTGGTCCAGCAGAAGGGACATCTCCCGGGGAGAGGGCTCGCTTCCGGCTATCTCTATGGGAACCTGCACAAGACCGAACTCGTCGGCGAAGTATCCCCAGGCCGGGTGGAACACCATGAAGCTTGACCCCTCATGGGGTTCCAGGACTGCTTTCAACTGGTCCTGAAGGGCTGAAATGTCCGCGGTGAAGCTCTCGAGGTTCTCCATGTAGATCTCGGCGTTGTCCCGGTCGATCTCCGCCAGGGTTTCGGCTATCACACCGGCCTGTAACTTCACCAGCTCCGGAGACAGCCACACATGGGGATCGGTCCCGCCGTGGGAGTGGTCGTGTTCCGTGTGGCGGTCTTCGCCGGGAAGGCCGTAGCGGTCTATGGGCAGGCGCTCTATACCCTCAACTGTGTTCACCGCAAGGAGACCGGGGTTCAGGGAAGGGAACTCCCGGTGCCAGGGAGTTTCCGCCATGACTCCAATCGAAAACCAGACATCTCCCCCGCTGACCTCTCTCATCTCCGAGGGAGAAATTTCATAGGCGGCGGGGCTTGCTCCGGGAGGGATGAGGACGGTCACCGCCGCCATGTCTCCGGCGATGCGTTCCACGAAGTATCCCTGGGGCTGTATGCTGACCAGGACCGAGAGCCTGCCCCCCATGGGATCGGTCTCTCCCCCGGAGCAGGCGGCAAGGGCCAGCAAGGCTGTGAATACGGTTAATCGGCGCATTCTCTGCACCTTCCCTCCAGATGAAGATCAGCGTTATCTATTCTGAGGCCATAGAGCCTCTCTATTCTTCTGATGTACTCAGCGGGGAGCTCAGCCCTCACAGGGATGACCCCGCCGCAGCCGCCGCAGTGAAAATGGCCGTGATCCGGGAAGAAGGGACTTGTGCAGCGGTACTGGACAACGCCCTCGGAGTTCAGGCTGTGCCTGAGGAACCCGGCCTCGGTCAGGCTCCGGAGACACCTGTAGACCGATGACGGGGCATATCCGTCGTGGAGCGCCCGGGACACCTCAACCATTGACAGACCGCAGCCTCCCCCCAGGAAGATGTCTACCACCTGTTTCTTAAGACAGGTCATTCTGAGCCCGGCGTTCCTGAGGAAACTGTGGGTTTCCGCTGTGTTGATGGCCTCCTCCTTATCGCAATTCGTTTGCGATAACATAGCGAAAGAAACCCGGGCGGAACACCCGGGTTTCATCTGAGTCTTTGCCGCTACTTGGAGTAGAACTCAACAACCGCGCGCTCGGATACCTCGATGGGTATGTCTTCGCGGGCGGGAATGGCCTTAACGGTGATCTTCCTCTTCCGGGGATCGGCTTCCAGGAAACCGGGAACCCCGATGCCGGAACCGGCGGCTATGTGGTCGGTGATTATCTTGAGGTCTTTGCTCTTTTCCTTGATGCTGACCACATCCCCCACCTTGACCCTGAAGCTGGGAATGGTGACCTTGTGGTCGTTCACGGTGATGTGTCCGTGGGCAACCAGCTGCCTGGCGGCGGGTATGGTGGGGGCGAAGCCGCCCCTTGCAACCACGTTATCCAGCCTCTGTTCGATGAGCTGAAGAAGGTTGATGCCCGTTTCGCCCTTCATTCCTGTGGCGTCTTTGTAATATCTTCTCAGGGCCTTCTCGTTGAGGCCGTAATTGAACCGGATCTTCTGCTTTTCCTGCAGCTGGAGACGGAAGGTGGAAACCCTTCTGCGCCGGCGCATGGCACCCTGTTCTCCGGGACTGTTGGGTGACTTCGGCTCTTTGCGAACCAGTCCGGGAAGGTCCGTTCCCAGTGATCTTACCTTCTTGAGCCTTGCTCCTCTGAATCTGCTCATTTAGTCTCCTTCTGCTTTGCAGTTTTCGTTGCCGCAGCATAAGCTTATTGATCTGCGGTCCGCTGTTAACCGGGCATAGCCCGCAAGTTCACCGAATCTAAATGTTTATGGAGTTCCTGTCAATTGAAGGGGGCCGGCGATAACCGGCCCCCGGCAATACTGGATGTGTCCTCTAGCGAAGGACCACGCAGTTCTTCACAATGCTCTGTCCGGGAACGTTCAGCCTGAGGAAGTAGATACCGCCAGCGGCATCGGCGTTCCAGTTCACTGTGTGCTGACCGGCGGCCAGCTCTTCGTTCACCAGGGTCTCTATGATGCGGCCGCTCATGTCGAACACGCTGAGATTGGCCCTTCCGGCGGAGGGGACGGTGAAGCTCACCGCGGCGGAGCCGGTTATCGGGGTGTTGACATTCAGGCTGAAGGCCTGTGTCAATCCGCTTGAGCTGTTTTCAACCGAGCTTCCGCTGACATTGACCATTTCCTGTAGAGGATAGAGGTTGTGGGCGGTAACGGTGAGGGTTACCTGGTCGGAGGTGGGAATACCCGGGACGTTTATGGTAACCGAACCGGAGGCGTCGGTGTAACCGCTGCCAAGGGTGACCTCACCCTGGCAGAGACCCACAAGGGCGTTCTCCACGGCGGCGTCGGTGCCGGCGGAAACGGAAACGGTGAAGTTCCCCGGAGCGATGGCGCCGGAGTGGCTTGCGGAGAGATAATCGAGGGGGCCGGTGGTGGTGAAGAGGTCGTGCTCAGGTTCGCCCATTATCATGTGCATGTTGCTGTTAGTGGTGCTGCCGGTGTACTCGTAGGCCTTGATCTTGCCGTAGTCGAAGGCGGCGCCCATGTGGTACATTTCCTCCTGGAAATAACCCCTGAACTGGAAGATGGCCAGTGAATCGGTGGGGCCCACGGGGCTGCTTACCGAGGCACCCATGAAGCCGATGGCTCCACGGGGTTCCGCTTCGGAACCGCTCTTCAGCCAGGTTTCGCCGAAGCACTGGGTGGATCCGCCGAACTCGGCGTTGTTGCAGGCGATGGAGCTTATCCAGGGGAGCCTCATGCCGTTGGTGAGGGAGTTGATGTTGCCGTTGTTGAAGCCTGTGGTCACCCAGGATGTGATCGAGCCGTGGCCGATGTAGCTTATCAGTGAAAGGCCGTCGTTGAGCTCGGCGGTGATGTTGGCGATGGTGGGATTGATCCCGCCGTACTGGGAGCTTGGGCAGTAGAGGGTGACGTCCATGTTGCCGTCGTTGGCCATTATCTGCTTGTGTCTCCAGGACTGGAGGGGGTCGGTGAAATCGCTGGAACCGATGCAGATTGCGTACTGGAACCAGCTCTCGGAGGGCTGGTAGGGCTCGGTTTCGTAGTTGAAGACCTTCCAGGAAACATAGGGAAGGCTTCCGGTGTCGGCGCAGAGCCTTCCGACATGGATGCTGGGATCGACACCTGAACCGATAACGCCGTACTGGTTGTCGGCGGCGATGCTGCCCACCCAGTAAACGGGAACGGCCACTTCGTCACCAAGGATGAGAAGCCACTCGGGGGGATTGCTCCAGGTGTTGAAGGCGTTCTCTATGTAGGCGTCAACCGCGGAGGAGGATGAGCCGATGTCCTCGATGGTGGCCACCTGGACATCGTAACCCTTCTCCCTCTTCCACTGGATGAGGTCGGCGGCGATGTCAACAGCCTCTTCCGGGCCTATAACAAGGTAGGAACCGTCGATGATGGCGTCGGTGTGATTGAAGCCGAGAACCTCTTCATAGAGGGGAATGAAGCTTCTGGTCATACCCGCTGAGGTCCTGAGGAGTTCGTTCTCGCCCTGGCCTGAACCCGGGACGATCCGGAACTGTACACTGGTGGTTATCCGGGTTTCCCCGGTGGCGGGATTCACAGAAACCGGGTTGTAACGCACCCATGCCACACGGACATCCCTGAGGATGGAAATTCTTTCGATGGTCACCGGTGACTGGGGATAGAAGGCAGAAGAACCCATTACCTCTTCGTTGACCTTAAGGGGAAGGGCACCTGCGGTCCTTTCCTCGAAGGGCTGGGCGGGGAGCACATTGTAGTTGCCCAGAGCAGAGGTTTCAGAACTGATGATCTCGATGGAGATGTCGCCGGTGTTTGGGATCTGGACCATTCTCCTTATGCAGGGAACGTCCGGCGTTCCCACCTCGGCGCCGTAACCGCCTCCGGGGATCCGGAAGACGATGCCGCTGCCGTAGCCCTCCACTGCATCTGAAACCGCTTCCAGAGCAGTGAGATTGAACTCGACCACCGGGCCGTTGTCCATTCCCATGAACTGTGCTGCCTCGACGGGTTGAGGAGCCCTGTAAACCATTCCGGCATATGCTGTAACAGCAGTAACTACCAGTAGAATAAGAACCCTGATCATATTTACCTCCTGTATATATATAAGCTACGGGGTTTGCTTAACACTAAAAGCAAACCCCGGCTGAGTCAATGGTTCCCGAAACGGGAATGTCTACTCTATGAGAAGGCCTGCGTTGTGCATCACCATGGGGTTGAATGTGGCGAAGTCGGCCTGGTGAACGAGAACGGTCTCGATGCGCTGGGGCCTGCCGTCGCCCTCCTTCGCGTGACACCCTATGATGTTGACTATCTCCTCGGGAAGGCCCGCCCCGGCGGCCAGTATTGCCCCTGAAATAGGGTGTCTGGCGCATTTGCCGCTTCTGCTCTTCCTGTATCCGCCCTGATGCTTCTCTATTTCAAGCAGCTTCCCCACGTCGTGGAGAAGGCCCCCGGCAACCAGCCAGTCCATGTTCACCGTGAAGGGCGGGGTGCAGGTGCCCTCGATGGCCCTGGCAAGGCCCACGGCGCCCAGGGTTACCGCTATGGTGTGCTGAATGAGATTGACCCCGTGGGTTTCGGTGAGAAGGGTGAAGGGAATGGTCTCCAGTTCTTCAGGAGCCCAGCCGCCCTTGAGTGCGCCGGTTTCCCAGACATCCACCACCATTTCCCTGAGTGAGGCGTCGGTTATACAGCTGAGCTGGGCGGAAAAGAGCTTCTCTATGGCGGACCTCATTCCATCTCCCCCATGGCGGCGATTATGGCATCGGTCATTTCCCCTGTGGAAGCGGCGCCGTTTTCCACCACTTCCGGGGTGCCCCGCATCTTGAGCATGTCGTAGGTGCTCACTTTCCCCTCTTTGATCACCTTCTCTATTGCCTTCCTTATCCGGGCCGCCTTCTCAGCCTCACCGATATGGTCAAGCATCATGCAGGCGCTGAGTATCATGGCAACGGGGTTCACGATGGATACCCGGTAGTCGGCGTATTTCGGCGCTGAACCGTGGGTGGGTTCGAACACGGCCACCTCGTCCCCTATGTTGGCGCTGCAGGCGAAACCAAGACCGCCTACCAGGCCTGCGAAGCCGTCGCTGACTATGTCGCCGAACATGTTTCCGCTTACGAGCACGCCGTAGTCCTCGGGGTTCTTCGTGAGCCACATCATCTGGGCGTCGATGTTGGTTTCCCAGAGGTCGATGCCGGGGTAGTCAAGGGATATCTTCCTGCCCTCTTCCCTCATCATTCCGCTTGTCTCACGGATGACATTGGGTTTCTCGCAGATGGTAACGCTCCGGTAGCCGAATCTGTCAGCGTACTCGAAGGCCGCCTTCAGTATCCGTCGGCAGGCGTTCCTGGAGAATATCCTGGTGGAAACGGCGAGGTCCTCCCTGGGAACACTTCCGAAGTTCTTCCTGAACTTGACATGGGTGTTCAGGGCATCGTAGACCTGGTCCGGGGGATTGGTCCACTCCACGCCGCCGTAGAGCCCCTCGGTGTTCTGCCTGAATATCACCGCGTCCACCGACGGTTCCTCAAGGCTGCCCCGGGGACCCCGGCGGACGAAGTTGAGGGGGTTTCCGGCGAAGGCCCTGCATGGCCTTATGCATATATCCAGATTGAAGTGCTGTCTCATGCCCACTATGGGGCTGAAGTAAACGAAGCCCTTATTCCTGAGGGAAGGGTGGAGGTCTTCCTCGGCCTTGTCCTTCGGCTTGGAGGTGATGGCCCCGAAGAGTGCTATCTTATGCTCTTCCAGGAGATCTATGGTTCTCTGGGGAAGGGGGTTGCCCTCGCTCTTCCAGAACTCCCACCCGATGTCGGCATGGATGTAGTCGGCCTGGAAGCCCGCGGCATCCAGGACCCTGATGGCCTCCTTCAGGACCGGCCCTCCGATGCCGTCTCCGGGCATGGTCACTATTTTTCTCTTCATTAGGTATCCCTTCTGAAACTCTGAAAACCCTGATAAAAAACACTGATCAAGTGAATGATAATAAGAACAGTGCCGGCGAGGCGGTACCCCGACAGGTCACTCAATGAGTTCAACTGCCCTGGAAACCGCCTCCTGAAGCTGTCTGTCAACACCCATGCCGGCGTCCATGGGAAGTTCGATGACGAATATGTCCGGAGACACTCCGTTGTTCTCCAGGTTTTCCCCGGACAGGGTGTACCAGCCGGTTCCCGGAAGTCTGAAGCCGGTGCCGTCGGCCAGCTCGACATCCACCGTGCCGATCACTGCGCCGTATGTGGTGTTGCCGATAATGGGGCCCAGCCCCAGTTCCTTCCATGCGGCGGGAAATATCTCGGCATCGGAATAGCAGCTCTCGTCGATGAGGAGGACCAGGGGTTTCCTGTAGACCCCGAGGGGTTCCAGGCTGGACCGGCCGCTTCTGTCCCTGCTGGCTGCGTAGGTCTCCCTGGAGAGGCTCTGGAGGATGTGGTCGTGGGTGGAACCGCCGCCGTTGCCCCGGACATCCACTATCATTGCGTCCCGGCCCAGGCCCTGGGCGTAGAGGTCCCGTCTGAAGTTGTCCACCGACTCGAGGTTCATGGAGGGGATATGAAGGTAGCCAACCCTGTCCTGGGAGAGGTTCGCCACCCTTCTTCTGTTCCATTCCACCCATTCTCTGTAGGTGAGTCGCCAGATGTCCCACTGCGACACCGGCGTTACCCTTACGCTGAGCTGATCTCCGTCCCTGGTGAGATCAAGCTTCACCTCCCTGTCGGTTGTGTTCCGGAAGGGAGCGTACCAGTTGCGGTCCCTGTCGACGGGGGTCCCGTCGACGGCGGTCACTATGTCACCGGGGAGGAATCCGGCCAGGTAGGCCGGGGACATCGGAAGCACGCTGTCCACCCTTATTCCCCTCCCCCTCCAGCCGCTGTCGGTGATGATGCCGGTTTCGCCGGTGTAGGCCGCCCTGGTGTACTCCCATGGTCCGTAGATCCCCAGATGGCTTGCGGAAAGCTCCCCCAGCATCCTTCTCACCACATCGTTGAAGTCCTGGTTCAGAACGGCGGCTGAAGCTCTTTGTGCATACTTCCCGCGGATCCCGTTCCAGTCCACCCCGTGCATTCCCCGGTCGTAGAAGCTGTCTCGGAGCATCCTCCAGGCGCTGAAGAACTTCTGCCTCTGGAGTTCGCTGACGGAACGGGAACAGGGGGCGGTCCATGAAAGAAGGTCATCTTCGGTGTTCCGCAGCGAGGAACCGTAGCTGAGATAGAAGACTGTCCCGCCGGAATCCTCGTCGGTGGGCTGAATCCTTGTGGGGGAGTGGTCGCCGAAGGTCTCCCTCTGGAGGCTCTCTCCGGTCCACTCAACGCTCCAGAGGTCCTTCTGACCGGACTGATCCGTTGCGGGGAAATAGAATGTCCTTCCCCCGGGTGCCATTCCGTAGAAATCGTAGTACCCCTCAACGGTGCAGAGCTCCTCCGCCCGGGAATACAGGTCTGTGAAACCGTCCCTGCTAATGTCCGCTACGGAGTCGAGAAGCTCCTCCCTTTCCCCTTCATCCGCCTCCCAGTCCTCCCTGCTGAACCAGGCCTGCACGATGTGATAGTCCCCTTCGTCGGTGCGGCTGGCCCAGATGAGCCTCCTGCCGTCGGAGGGCCACATCGGCTGGAAGTCGTCGTTGGGATGGCGGCTGAGGTTAAGGGGTTCCCCTCCCCCGGATGGAACCACGAAAACATCTTCCCTGTGAGCTTCGACGGTGGTGCTGAAGGCGATCCAGCGGGAATCCGGGGACCAGCTGTGGTGGAGTATTCCCTCTGTGTCGCAGAGCCTTCTGGAACGGCCTCCCAGGACATCCATGGCGTACAGACGGCCCTCGCCGTCGAGGAAGGAGAAATCCCCATCCGGGGACCACTCGGGATGGAGGGAAACCTCCTGACCCGTGGGGACCTCCCATGCGTCCACCACGGGGGGCTCACCCTCTTCCGCCTCCACGGTGCCCATCATAATGGCAACGCCGCCGTTCTCCTCCCTCTGGAACAGCACCATTGTGCCGTCGGGGCTTATCCTTGGTCTGCTCTCGAGGGCAGGGGTGTCGGTTATCCTCACCGCGTCGGCGGGGCCGTCCTCTTCCATGGCAACCGCATAGATCTCCCCCTCTGCCTCCATGATCATGTATCCGCCGTCGGGTGCCACGGCGAAGTCGGAAGTGTAGACCCCGGCGAAGAAAAGCTCTTCGTCGGGAAAGGGCAGGTCCACGGTTGCGGGAAGGTATATGTCTTCGGGAATGAAGTCTTCCGTGGAGCACCGCATCAGCCCCCCTCCGGACTCGAACACCACAACTGCCCCCCCGGCGCCGGTGGAGGGGAAGGTTATTCCCCCGGGGAAGGGCTCTGAAATCGGAGCGCCGTTGGAATCGTAAAACCTGTCGGTGCCGTCTTCGTCTTCCATAACGAAGAAGAGATCCCCCCTGCTGTCCGCCATGGGCCAGCGCTGGTCCTTCTCGAGGTGGCAGACCGGGAGGCAGCGGTGGTCTTCAAAGAGCCACAGCGAACTGGAGGCGCTTCCCTGGTAGTGCCTTCGCCACCAGGGGGTCAAGCCCCTCTCGAAGACGATTCCCTCAGGGGTCTGGCACAGGTTCCGCACCGAGGCCTCGAGGAACAGAGAGGGAGTTCCTCCGGATGAGGGAACCCTCCAGAGCCAGTTGTCTCCCCCCTCCCTGGATGATGTGAAAAGCACATCTTCGCCGTTCCAGCCCAGGACGAGGTCTTCCCCGCCGTGGTAGGTAAGTCTGGTCGAGGCACCGCCCCCGGCGGGCATCACATAGACATCGCCGGCTCCGGTTACGGTGTTCGTGTAGGCTATCATGCCGCCGCAGGGGCTGTAGGAGGGGTTGCTGACCCTTCCCCTTCCCGGAGTGAGGCATCTTGGGGATCCGCCGGAAACCGGGGCTTCCCAGAGGGAACCCCTCCAGCAGAAGACCATGGTCTCCCCTGTGGGGGACACTGCGGGATACCTGGGATCGGTTACCTCCTCACCGAAGAAAGAAAGCGACACCAGAAGGAACAGAAGAGATTGAAACATCGCTACGCCCCCTTCTCAGCATGGGCAAGAAGCCTGGGTGAGAGTTCATCGTTATACGGGGAAAGGTCGTAATCGCCATGGAAGAGGATCCTGCTGAACCCGGCTTCCCTGAGAACGAGACTTAACTCGTGGATCCCGAGGGATGCCAGCTCGAGGACCACCTCTTCGGTGGTTTCCCCGCCGTTTTCAGTCACGGTGTAGAACATATGATACCGGATGTTGCCGGAATCGGGGCACCTTTCAACCCGTTCCCGGAGAACGAGGCCCCTGCCCCCGGGGATCTCGGCGCTGTAGCGCTGGGTCAGGGGCTCTTCGCTCCGCCTTCCGAACACAGGGCTGACCTCCAGCACGAAAACGCCGCCTGGGGAAAGGACCCTGAATGCCTCTTTGAGAACAGCCACCCTTGCGGACCGGTTGAGAACGCACTGCAGGCCGTTGTATGGAAAACACACGAACTGAAAGGACCCCGGCGGAAAGGGAAGCTCCTCGCCGGTTCCCTGGACCCTGAGGGCCAGCGGGGAATCTGACTGACTCCAGGAAGTTATCATGGTGTCGCTGGGTTCCAGGGCGTATGTGGTCCCGTCCCGGAGAAGGCTTCTGGCAAGCCTGCCGGAACCGGCGCCGATCTCGAGGCAGGGGCCGCTGTAGCGGCTCCTCAGCATTCTGTAATAGTCCATCTCCCTGGTGTCATGGGGAAAGATGATGCCTTCCTCGGCGTTGAAGTACGCGGCGTAGCGGTTCCAGAGCCCCCGGCCTGTCATGTCAGAAGGCCGCGGCCTCGGGGCCGGCCCTTATTATGAAGTTTTCCGGGTCGATCTGCACGCCGTTCTCAAGGACCTCGTAGTGAAGGTGGGGGCCCACGGATCTTCCGGTGGAGCCGACCCTGGCTATGAGGTCTCCCCTCTGGACGTTCTGCCCCACTGCCACATCGATGGCTGAACAGTGGGCGTATCGGGTGGATATGCGGTCGGAGTGCTTGATGACCATGTTCAGCCCCCAGCCCCCGCTCCAGCCGCAGAAGGTTACAACGCCGTCGGCTGGGGCGACGATGGAGGTTCCCGTCCAGGCGCTGATGTCGATGCCCCGGTGGTATCTCACAGCCCCTGTGAAAGGATCTATACGGGCTCCGAAATCGCTTACGAAGATCCCCTTGACCGGCCAGATGGATGGAGTGTGCTTCAGTTCGTCGGCCTTTTCTACAAGAAGGACAGCCAGTGAATCGTATGCGGTTCTCTCGGCCAGGGCGAGCCTTTCGCAGAGGACGATTCGAAGATCGATGTCGTCGATGTACCGGAAAATGTCCGTTGCCTGGTTCTCCCCGGGAAAACGGTTCCTGAAGAAGGAGAAATCGATGTTCATGTCCGCGGCGGCCATGAAGGCTATCTCCTCCCGCTGGGCTATCTCCTCGAGGCTCTGCTGCAGGTTCATCACACGGGAGTTCAGCTGGATGAGCTCCCCCTGGAGCTGCATGTATTCCCCGTCGGCCCTGCTGCCGGTCTCTCCGTTGAGTGCTTTTCCAAGATTATAGCCCAGGGCGATGAAAAGACAGAGAACGCCAACGGTCACAAGGGCTGCCCATCCTGCCCTGGCGGGATTGAGGACCAGGCTCCTCCTTCTGGAGGAGGGATTGTCGGGTACCCAGCTTATCGAACCCTTCAGCATGGGTCTGTGGTGCTACTTGAGGAAGTGAAGCAGCGCGCCGCTGTCACTTGATTCATGGAGTTTCGTAATGGCACGGTTCTTCAACTGCCTTACCCTTTCCCGGCTGATGCCCATGGTTCTGCCTATCTCAGCCAGAGTGTGTCGCCTGTCGGTTTGAATGCCGAAGAAAAGCTGGATTATGGTGCGCTCGCGGTGGTCGAGAATGGCCAGCATGTCATCAACGCTGGATTTCAGAGCGTCCACAAGGACCGCTTCGTTGGGGGTTACCCCCCCCTCGGAGGCTATCATTTCCTGGAAGGTCTTGTCGCTTCCCTCGTACACCGGGCTGTCCAGGGAAAGGTGGGTGCTGTGTATGGACATCATGCCCTCGACCTCTTCCCTGGAGACATCGAGCTCCCCGGCCACCTCGGAAGTGGAGGGATCCCTTCCCAGTGAGTGACCGAGCTCCCTTGTGGCCCTGCCCATTTTGTAGAGCTCCCCGACACGGTTCAGGGGAAGCCGCACAATTCTGGACTGCTCCGCCAGGGCCTGGAGTATTGCCTGACGGATCCACCATACGGCGTATGTGATGAAGCGGCAGCCCTTGGTCTCGTCGAAGCCCTTGGCGGCCCTTATGAGCCCGACGTTGCCTTCGTTGATAAGGTCTTCCAGGGCGACGCCCTGATTGGCGTATTGCTTGGCGATGGAAACAACGAACCTGAGGTTCGCCTCGGTGAGTTCGTTCAGGGCCTCCTGCTCGCCGCCGCGTATCCGCATGGCGAGGTCGGCCTCTTCCTCGGAGGTGAGTGTATCCCGTGTTCCAATTTCCCTGAGATAAAGCTCAAGGGATCGTCCTTCGGTCCTTCTGGTAGCCAATTTTCACCGCACCCTTCGCTGCAAGGTGTTTTTTCCAGCGGATGTTCGCTCTATATATTGCCGGTAAACCCAAAGGTTCCAGGGAAGATAAGGGGCGTGTCAAGTGTTGACGTTTCGTCAAGGGGTTGACGATGGACTGGGCTGATTTTCCAAGGGAAAGCGTGAAGTGCATGCTCTGCGGAGCTGATGAACCGGTGCTTCTCAGCACACAGAGGAGCTGGCCGGTGTCCAGATGCGGGAACTGCGGCTTCATATACCTTTCCCAGCGTCCCGGGGAGGAAGCGCTGGAGGAGATGTACAGCCGGGAGTACTACGACAGCGCTGAAGTGGGCTACGGCGGGTATGTGGAGAACTTCCGGAAATACAACCATATCTTCACCGGGCTGTTCGACAGGAGGGCCCGTGATCTGGAACCCTTCAGAGGATCCGGCCGCCTCCTGGAGGTGGGCTGCGCCCACGGGTTCCTCCTCGACCATTTAAGGAAAAGGAACTGGACCGTCGCCGGGGTTGAGGTAAGCCCCCTGGCCGCCGGCTACGCCTCGAAGGAACTGGGGCTTCCGGTGAAGAACTGCAGCCTTGAAGACGCGGCTTTCCCCGAAGCCTCATTCGATGTGGTGCTTCTGCTGGATGTTCTGGAACACCTGCACAGACCCTTCGATACACTCAGGGAGATCGGCCGCATCCTCGTCCCCGGTGGAACCCTGGTGGTTCAGTGCCCATGGGAACTCACCCACTGGGAGGAACGGGCGGAGGCCTTTCTCAAGGGCATGGAGCCCTGCACCATAACCCCCGACGCCGTACCGGCCCATCTCTACTTCTTCGAGCCCCGGACACTTGACGCGTTCCTTCTGAAGGGCGGGTTCACAGTGATCAAAAGGCAGAGCGGGAACTACGGCGCGGTGAGAAGGCACATCAGACCTCCGGTGATAAGAAGCGGAGGCCCTCTGGAGACAGCAGGACGCTTCATATATTACAAAGCCGGCCTTCAGCGGATGCTCTACACACTGGCAAGGCTCCTCAACAGGGGCAACGGCCTGATAAGATACGGAGAATACAAGGGGTGAAGTGCTTCATATTCCACTGCCACGCCGGTGAACTCCCGGATCTATGCGGGACAAGCCCCCTGAACGACCTTATCCTTCACCTGATGGGCTTCGGGATCAACGAGATCTACACCGATTCCCCGGTGGAAAGCCCCTGGGCAACCAGGGCGGAGTACTCCGATGTCAGGGCCGCCCTGGGGACCGACTGGATAGCCGCCTTCGAGTCATCGATCACACGGCAGTCGCCGGTGCTTCTGAGGAGCCTGGGGATGGCGGCGGGTTCGGGATCGGCGGTTTCCCTGGCCTGCTCCGGCAGACCCTGGCGGCACACAGTGGTACTCACCGATGCCCGGGGTTTCGTTCAGGCCTCAGAGACCAACCCTTCCCCGGAGAACGCCCCGACGAATCTGTGCTTCTCAGGGCTGGTCTGGGTGGGGGAAGGGGTTTTCGACCCCGGGAGTCCGGTGCTCCCGGGGAAGACAACGGGTTTCCTTCTTCCGGGCTACTGGAAACGGATATCCGACAGCGAGAGCCTGCTCAGGACCTGTCACGACGTCCTCAGAAACGCCGTAACCCCCTGGCCCCACCTCCCGGTGCCCGCCGATGGGGTGGCGCTGAACGGTGAGCTTCCGGATGACACACTGGTGAAGGGAACCTTCTGGCTGGGCAGAGGTTGTAAAACAGGCGCATGCTGCGAATTCGAGAACTGCGTTATAATGGATGGTGCCTCGGTGGGCCCCGGCTGCAGGCTGAGGAACTGCCTGGTGCTCCCGGGGGTATCCGTTCCCGGTGGCACCCTCAGGGACGATAAGTATCTAACACTGCTTGGAGAATGATCATGGTTAAGAGCATTCAGGAATATCTCGGTCAGGTAAGTGAACTCGTGCTGAAGATCCCGCCGGAGTCCATACAGCGGATCACATCCCTCATTTTCGATGCCTATTCCGGGGAGAAGCGGGTTTTCGTCTTCGGCAACGGAGGGGGCAGTTCCACCAGCGCACATTTCGTCTGCGACCTTTCCAAGGGTACCGCGGTGGCGGGAAAACCCAGGCTCAAGGCCATTTCGCTGGCGGAGAACATTCCCCTTCTGACCGCATGGGCCAACGACACCGACTACACGAACACCTTCGGTGAACAGCTGAAGAACCTGGTGGAAAAGGGCGATGTGGTGATAGGGCTCTCGGGGAGCGGAATGAGCCCGAATGTCATCAATGCCTTCAAGGTTGCCAGCGAGGCCGGGGCGACCCCGGTGCTGTTCTCGGGTTTCGACGGCGGGAACGCCCTGGAGAACGCCTCCGACGCCATAGTTGTTCCCTCGGAGGACATGCAGCAGATAGAGGATGTACACATGATCCTCACACACATAATCTTCAGGTGCCTCAAGAAGGCCATAGAAGAGGCCTGAGCCTACTCGGGGCTCCAGTCGTCGAACTGGTCGTCGCCTCCGGCGAGTATCTCCGTGAGGGACTCCCGGAACAGCCTTACCCCTTCTTCACTGCCGGCGGCCTCGGGGAAACGGCTCTTCCAGAGCTGCCATGAACGCTCCACCTCGCCGGCCATGGTTTCCACAAGGTTTCCCGCCTCCCGGGCCTGTTCCACTGCGCCCTTGTTGTAGATGAGCATGTCGGAGGCCAGCACCCTGGCGAACCTGGCGGCCCTTTCATCAACGGCGGTGGCCGGGGAGGACTTCCCGTCCCCCTGCTTCGGGGGATGGATTATGAACACCTCCCGGCAGTTCTTGCACCTGAGCCTTCGTGGCTTGCCCGCCAGCTTGTCTTCTGGGATCTGGTATTTCTTGCCGCAGTTTGGGCAGGTTACGATCATCTGAAATCTCCCCGTTCAAGAAAACTGTTCAGTCTTTTCACCGCTTCCGCAATATCATCATCCGAGGCGGCAAAAGAAAGCCTTATGTACCCCTCGGTGCCGAATGCCTCTCCGGGTATGGTCCCCAGACCGCCCCTCTCAAGGAGTTCAAGGCAGAACCGGCCGGAATCGATGGGTGTGTCGGTAACTATCCTCGGGAACACGTAGAATGCACCCTGGGGACGCTGGAACTCGATGCCCTCAACTTTATCCAGAAGGTCGCAGATGAGATCCCGTCTTCTTCTGAAGGCGTTGAACATGTGTATCCTGTCGTCCTCCGCCTCGCCCCGTACCACAGCCAGAGAAGCGTACTGGGAAATGGAGCAGGGGTTCGATGTGGTGTGTGCCTGTATCCTTCCGGCAATACCCGCCCAGTCGGGGTTCGCCAGTGCGAAGCCTATCCTCCACCCGGTCATGGCGTAGGTTTTGGATACTCCGCTGACCACCGCCACCTGTGCCTTCAGGCCGGGGTCCGACCCCAGTATGTGGGGAAGGAGACCTGGGCCGTAGTAGAGGTCTTCATATATGTCGTCGCTGATCACCCATATGCCGGTCTCACCCACGGCTGAGGCTATGTCGTCAACCATTTCCTTCGTGTTGACAAGCCCGGAGGGATTGCAGGGGGAATTGAATATCATTCCCGTTGCGCCGGCCCCGGCAGCCCGCCGCACATCGTCGCCGGTTAACAGCATGCCGTTGTGCTCGGGATACACAGGGATCCCCCCGAGACGGAGCACCATCTGGGGGTAGCTCACCCAGTAGGGCTTCGGCAGAAGGATCCTGTCCCCGGGGTTCACAGCGGCCTCAAGAAGGTTGGCGATGCTGTGCTTCGCTCCGCATGAGACTATGGTGTTCTCAATGGTGTAATCAATGCCGTGTCTTTCCGACCACCTTTCCGCCACCGCTCTGCGGAGTTCCGGGATCCCTGCGCTGGGGGTGTAGAGGGTCCTGCCCTCGGCCATTGCCCTCTCAGCGGCCAGGAGGGCAGCCCGGGGCGTAGGGAAATCCGGCTGCCCCGCGGTCAGGGAAACAACATCGGTTCCGGCGGCCTTCATGGCCGCGGCCTTCGCGGTGAACTGAAGGGTTGCCGACCCCTCGAGAATGGAAGCAGAGGCAGAGTATTTCATAGGTTCCTCCGGTAGTGATTTTTCAGGGCCTCTTTGACAGAGGGTGTAACCATTTTGTCCAGGTCCCCGCCGAACATGGCCACCTCCTTTACCACGGTTGAGGAGAGGTACATGTTGGTTTCGGAGGGCATCATGTATATGCCTGTTATCTCCGGGGCGAGTCTTCTGTTCATGAGCTGCATCTGAAACTCGTACTCGAAATCGGAGTTTGCCCTGAGGCCCCTGATGAACAGCGAGTAGCCCTTTTCCCGCATGTAGTCCACCAGCAGGCCGTCGAAGCTGGTAACGGTGATGTTCCCCTGAAGGGAAAGGTCCCTCAGGGACTCCTTCGCCAGACGGACCCTGGTGTCGGTGTCGAAGAGCATGGTTTTCGTGCTCCTTCTAACAACGGCAACCTCCACCTCGTGGAAGATCTTACCCGCCCGCCTTATTATGTCGAGATGACCCCCGGTAACGGGGTCGAAGGTTCCGGGATAAACAACTTTCAAATCCTTCAATTCACACTTCCAGTATGTGTATGTGTGTGTCTCCGTAGCTCCGGTGCTCCCAGGCTTCCGGGAAATCCTCCCCCCCGGATTCGGCAATTGCCACCCCCCCGGAGGAGATCACCGAAGACCACCCTGTTTCCTTTATCCATGAATATATACAAGGAGAATCGTATGGTGGGTCCATGAAAACGATGTCCGGCCTGGAGGAAAGCCTGTTCAATGCGCCGGGCAGCCTCCCCCGTATGGTCGAGAAGCGGTACTCACCTGGTCTTTCCCCTAGAAATCGGCGTATCATGCCCAGGTTGACAGGGGAGCTGTCAACGAAACAGGCCTCCGCCGCGCCGCAGCTGAGGCATTCTATCCCGAAGGCCCCGCTCCCGGAGAAAAGGTCCCACACCACGGAGCCCTTGACCCTTCCCGCAAGAATGCTCATGAGGGCCTCCCGTACCCTGGCGGGGGTTGGCCTTACACCCTTCAGATCAGGGCGGAGGACCTGGCCGCGCCAGATCCCCCGCCCGATTCTCAGCAAGTTTCCTCTCCGCTAGTAGGGGCGGATTATGTGGGGAGTTACGAAGATCACCAGCTCGCTGGTTTCCTCGTTGGTGGAGTTGTAGGTGAAGAGCCAGTCCCCGAGCAGTGGAATGTGCCCCAGTATGGGGACCCTCCGCTGAACATTGGTGGTCTTGCTCCTCATGATGCCGCCTATCACCGCGGTGGCGCCGTCGTCTATCATCAGTGTAGTGTGGGCCTCCTGGGTGAGTATTATCGGCTGTTCAGAGGCGGTTGCCTCTCCGGAGAGATCGCTTACAATGGGGTTCAGCTCGAGTGTTACATTGTTGTCTGCGTTGATGTGGGGTGTAACCTCGAGGCTTACTCCCACATCGTAGAGCTGAACGTATGTATTGCCGTCGGCGTCCCGAAGTGTCAGGGGAACCTGCTTTCCGCTGAGCACCCTTCCCGTCATGTTGTCGCAGATGGCTATGCGGGGTTCGGAGAGTATGTGGGCCTGGTTCGTCTGCTCGAGGTAGCTGATGGTTGCGTTCAGGTCCAGTATGTCCGTTATGTGGCCGAACTGGACCGAGCCGGTGGGAGAGCCCACTCCGAGTGTTGTCTCCATGCCGGCGTGGGTCAGGTTGTCGGTCCGTGCAAGGTTGCCCACGCTCCAGTCAATGCCGAACTCCCTGGAGGCGCTTGCGTCGATCTCCACCAGCTTGGCTTCGATCATCACCTGTGCGGTGGGGCTGTCGAGAATGGGAAGAAGCCTTCCTATCTCGTTAAGCTTCCTGGGAATGTCGGACACTATAAGGGAGTTTGTCCGGGTGTCCACGGAGATCTGGCCCCTGTCGGAGAGAACGGTCTGGGTTGCGCTCTGAACATCGGAAGCCTGGGCATACCTTATGATGAACACCTCGGTGAGGAGATCCTGCAGGTTCTCCCTTTCGGATTCGCTGACCGCCATCTGATTGATCTCGGTGTAGAAATCCTCCCTGCGCATTATCCTTATGGTATTGCTGCCGGACATGGTGGCCATGAGTTCCTGGGAGTCGAGTATGGCCCTGAGGGCATCCCTCCACCCAATGTTCCTCAGCCTGGCGGTCACGGTGCCCTGGTAGGTCTCCGGTATGACGATATTCAATCCGCTGACATCGGCTATGGAACGCATCACCGTTCTTATCTCGGCGTCCACCACATCGATGGTTATCCGTCGGCCCCCGGTTCCCCGCCACTCAGTGGGGAAGCCGTCTTCGACGGTGCGGTTGGGTTCTGAAACCTGTATGCCCTGGGTAACGGAAACCGTTCTCCCCACGGAACCGGAGAGCTGATCCCCGGAGGGATTCGAGAGGGGGGGAACATTACCGGCACCCACCACGGGCTGGACTTCCTGGGAGGACGCGCTCCAGGATGTGAAGGGTGTTCCGGCGGGGTCGGTGTTCAGCATCAGAACGAGGCGATTGTCCTCCTGTAGGGAGGTGCTGTAGTTCATCAGTTCACCGTTCACGTCCACGATGATCCTGACTATTCCGTCGGGGGGCGCTTTGTACTGACTTGTTCTGATGGAGCTCACTCCGCCCCTGCTCACCGCGAAGTCGGTGGCCGGAAGGGCATGGAGGGCGTCTCCGAGATCGATCACCACCCTCATGGGGTCGGTGAGGAGGAACTTCTCGTAAGTGATGGGGCCATCAGTTACGATGGTTACCTGGCTGCGGTCGCCGCTTGGCACAACCGAGATATCCGTTACCCGGTAGGCCATCACCGGCACAGCCAGTACCAGCAGGATAATAGCGATCATACGCATTACAGACCACCTTCTTCATGGAGTCGCATGGAGAATATCGTTGGTATGGAGGTAGTGCCTCCGATATCATCCTCCGATCCGACAGTAACCTCTTGTACAACTATAACTTCATTACCTGATATTTCTGCTATTCTGGTGTTGTTTCGGAGTGTCGTGCCTTCCCTCAGCACATAGGCGACTCCGTTGGCGTCCTCCACCATGGCCTGGTTTCCACCGGCGGCGTCGAGGGTTATTCCCACAAGGTGCAGTTCCTCTATGGTGAGATCCTCGAGTGTGCGCCTGAGGTCCCTTCTGGCAGCGGGGAACTCTGTGAAGGGGTCCGGCCTGCTGGAGACTGACTCGTAGATTCGGAACACGCCTCCCATGGAAACCCCCGGGGATGACACATCCTGGCCTGAACCGGAGCCGGATGGGCTCTGTCCGGCCATTCTGAGCGTCATCCGGTGGATGTCCGCTTCGGGAAGCCTGGTTTCCACCGAGCCGATCTCACCCCATACCGCCAGGCCGCCCTCGGCCATTGCCCATACGGTGCCGTCGGTGAGTACACAGACCCTTTCGGGTTCCAGGGAAAGTCCCGAGGCCAGGGGATCACTGCTGCCGATTCCCCATACTCCGCTCTGCATGGATATGATGCCCTCGCCGACCAGGGAACCCGGGGAGAACTCCTCCCAGGAGCCGTCTTCGGTGTAGCTGAGAACACCCTGGTCGCAGTCTGCCAAGAGAAGCGGGTCCGGACCCTCTATGGAAACACCACTGGCTCCCTCGGGAAGCATGACATCCCTTATCAGGCCGTCGGCCATGGTGAGGAGGGAAACCGTGCCGTCGTCGTTCATCCACGCGAGGACTCCGGAGGAGAAGTGAATGCCTCCAACGGCAGTTCTTCCGGTGGTTTCAGCCGCCACGGATAGTTCACCGTTCCTCGCCAGGGCCACCGAGCCGTCGTTGAAGAGCACCGCCGCCCCATCGGGGGTTCCGCATACAGCCACCGGCACATCCGACGGGTCAAACAAGTGTTCGGTGGCTTCATCCGCCTCTAGAAGGGTGACTCCGCCGGGGGTAAGCATGGCGGCGCCATTTTCCAGAGAGGCTACGGCAAAGGCGTTTTCCGCCTCGATGGAACTCCAGCTGCCTGTTTCGGTGTTCCAGACCATGAGTACCCCTGGTTCGGCAAGCATCCAGAGGTTCTCTCCGGAACCGTCCATTGCCACCGGAGCCCCTGGAAGGACCACCTCCAGCCACCCGGAGACCGGGGGACTCTCCACTATCAGCATGGTGCCTGACGAGGCCTCGAGGCGATCAGGACCGCGGTTCCCGCACCCGGCCGACACCAGGAAGAGGAATACGGCCAGAGCAGCTGATCCGGTGATCATTTTTCTTTTGTGCATCTGTTCAACCCTCCTTCCTCTTTACGGCTCAACATAGGCCGAGAATGTGAATGTTGTCTCAATGTTGTCGAATTTTCCCTCGGCGGCCTTCAGCTGGTGCACCTGAAGGTTGCTCACGGAACTCATCATGGGCTGCTGGGTGAGCTGATCGAAGAACACCCCGAGCCTGTGGAACCTTCCGGTCATGGTTATCTGCCAGTTGTAGATCTGGTAGGCTCCTTCGGTTGCCGGGGCCATGGGTACGAGGGTAATTACCTGAAGACCGCTGGCCGCGGCGTAGTCGGTGAGCATGGTGAAGACATCTTCCTGGCTGTACTCGGTGGGGAGGAACCTGTCCAGCTCCTCCAGCTCCTGATTGTACATCTCTATTCTCTGCCCCATTATCGCCAGGTCATCGGTACTCTGCCCCTGGAGGTTCCTGAGTTCCATTTCCTTCGCGTCGAGGGTCTGCTCCCTCTCTTCGATCTCGGCGCTTACGCCGGATGCGAAAAAGTTGAAGTAACTGAAAATCAGGGCCGCCAGCAGGATTATTCCCACTATGAACCTGAGAAGACGGGGATCCCGAAAATCAACAGCCAATTTCAGCCTCCTTTCCGGGTTCCTTTGGGTTTTTTCCCAGTTTCATCGGGAACCGCCCTTGCCGAATGAGGAAAGTGAAACGGGCCACACGGTGAGCGTGTCGCCGGCTGAGATAACGAACCCTTCCTCGGCTGTCCTGTAAATATAGGTGGCTCCGTCGTAGTGGGCGGTGAGACCGGCTTTACCCTGTGTTGGAAGTGTGTAGCCGGAGCCGGTTTCCTCGTCGGGAAGCTGGGGGTAGAACTGGATCTCCATGAAGAAATTTCCCGCGGAGTTGGTGAAAACCGTCTGGGAGTAGAAAACCGAGCTGTCGGGATCAACCACCAGCTCCACCCCGACACCCTCGGCGGGGATCGTCATTGCGGGATCGGTGTAGATGGTTCCGGTGATGTACGCCAGGGTCTTTTCCGACCCGAACGGGTCGCAGCCGCTCAGCAGTACCAGCGCACTCAATGCGACCAGTGCAAGTATCGTCTTTTTCATGATACCCCCTATCAGATTCCGGCGTAATCGCCGACAAGCGGTTCAAGAGATGCGGTGTTTACGCCTATTTCTGTGCTGAATTGATACCGTGTTTCGCCGCCGGCGGCGTCGATCACCGGTGCCACGTTATAGTTCTGTCCATAGTCCTGAAGAAGGAAGAGCTGGTTGTTGCCGTCGGGCCTTGTGTCCTCCAGCCTTGTCTGGAATGCGACAATGTCGCCCCAGGTCCTGGCTATGCCGGAGATGTGCATGGTTCCCTCGCCCAGTGAAAGCTCTGTGAGATAAATGGTCTTTCCCGCTTCCTCGGCAAATTCGGTCTGCTCCGGATAGAGTGCCCTCACAAGGTATTCCAGGATGTAGACGGTGCTTTTCTGCCTTACGGAAAGGCTGTTCACAGCGGCCCGCTTGGCTTCGAGCTGGGCTTCCAGGGCGTTGAGCTCCTGCTGCCTTGAAACCTGCTGCTGCATGCTCTGGATCTCAGCGGTTTTCTCGGATATCTCCCTGTCAAGCTGATCTCGCTGGCTCGTAAGCCCGCCATAGTGAATGAAAAGAACTATCACCCCAACGACGATGAGGGCCAGTGGAGCCCAGCTGAGAACTGTCATGAGGGGAGAGGCGCTGGCAGCCCTTCGTGACTTCTTTATCTTCTCCTCGGGAGGAAGGATGTCGATGTCGAGGTCTCCAGGCTCAAGGGCCTTGAGGGCGAGTCCCACCGCCACGGCGATAACCGCTTCGATGCTCTTCCGCTCGTTGTCGTCCACGGCCAGGGTGCCGTCTACCTGCATGTTTCCAAGGACCTTGAAGTTCTCCACCGGCAGCCCGTGGTGTTCGCTGAGGGTTTCAGCCAGACCGGCCATGAGTGAGCAGCCTCCGCTTATGAGCATCTTGTCTATCCTGCTGCTCTCGCCGGAGGCCTGGAAACTGATGAAGGATCTGCGGACGCTGGTTGACAGCTCCTCGAGAACGCTGCTTACTGCGTTCCTTACATCGACCTCGGAGACACCCTCGGGGAGGTTGCCCCTGAGAACCGCCTCGGCGGTGGAGTAGTCGAGGCCCAGTGACCTCTGAATGGCCTCCACGAAACGGCCGCCTCCAAGGGCGAGGTCGCGGTTGAAGCTTGGCACGCCGTCCTTGACTATTACGAGGTTCGTGTTGTCGGAACCCACGTTCAGGATGGTAACGCATTCGTCTTCCGGGGGATTGTAGGAGTTCTGATAGGCCCTGAGCAGGGCGAACTGCTCGAGGTCAACCGCTGAGGTCCTGACCCCGGCTCCCTGTATCAGGCCCCGGTGGAGGTGGATCACCTCCTTCTTCGCCGCCACCAGCAGCACTTCCATCTGCCCGGGGGCGGATTCCTCGTTCAGTATCTTGAAATCGATACTGACCTCGTCCACCCTGAAGGGTATGTGCTGCTCGGCTTCCCAGTGGATAGCCTGCCTGGCCTGGGCCTCGGTCATTTTCTCCATGGGAATTCTTCTGACGATAACGCTTCGTCCGGAAACGGCCGAGCTGACCGTTCTGGTTTTTATACCAGCCTTTGCCAGGGCATCCCTGATGGACTCCACAAGATGATCCCTGTTGACAACCTCTCCGTCAACCACTGTTCCAGGCGTCAGTTCGACAACGGCGTACTTGCTGAGCTTCAGGCCTTTGCCTGAACGGGCAAGCTCTACAACCTTAACCGAGTGACTACCAATATCAAGGCCGACGGACGACTTTCCTGACCCACCAAAGATCAGCATGTCTCCCCTCCCTGCAATCGACTCCGAAACATCATCTGATCACCTCCGGAATCCGGCCAGTCCCAAATAAAGGACCCATTTATTCTAACTGTGCTAATACCCTAGCGATATGCAAACCCTGCGTCAATACCCCAATTTCATAAGTAATGAATTTCATATTTTCTCTTGACGCCACCCTTGAAAAATGTATCTTTGGTTCACAGGAGGTATCATGATGGCTAACAGCGAAAAGCCCAGGGGTCTCGTGAACAGCATCACAGACATCGAGGAACAGTCAACTCCCTCAGTCCGACTTACCGTGCCTGTAACCCCGGACCAGGAGGAACTGCTCACGAGGATAGTGAGGACCATCTCCACCAACCGGTCAAAAAGCAACAGACAGCAGCGAATCACAAAAGCCTCCGTCATCAGGTCCTATATCGACGCCATGTCGTCGATAACAATGGACTACGATGAGATCCCGGATGAGAAGGAACTAGTGAGGCGGCTGATGGAAGCCCTTAGCGAGCAGGGCTAAACCACGGTTCCGTCGGGAACCGACACCCCCTTGGGAATCACTATTATGCCGTCGCGGATGTAGATGCCTTCTCCATCCATTGTTTCGATCCCACCTTCGTTCACCAGTCTTACGCCGTTCCCGATCCTCACGTTCTTGTCGAGTATGGCGTTGTTTATCTCGCAGCCCTTACCTATTCCCAGCTCGGGAACGCCGGGTCCGCTCTCTTCCTGATCCTTCTGGTGACCCCGCCAGAAATCCGCTCCCATGAGAACCGAGTTGCTCACCTTGCTGCCCTCCCCTATGTAGCTTCTTATGCCCACCACGGAGTTCCTTAATGATGAACCGGTTATGTCCGACGCTCCGCATATGAGGGCGTTGTCCAGGGTGCAGTTCCGAAGCCTGGCGCCGGGAAGGGACCTGGCCCTTGTATAGAGGGGCACGAACCTGGTGTAGAGGTCGAAGGGGGGATCGGGGAGGGCCATGTCGATGTTGGCCCTGAAGAAGCTTCTGATGGTCCCTATGTCGGACCAGTAGCCGTCGAAAAGGTAGGATGTGACAAGGTAGCGGCCGATGGCCCCGGGAATGATCTCCTTGCCGAAGTCGGTCTTGTCGCGATACTCGTCGAGGAGTATCCGTCTGAGGACAGCGGGTTTGAAGAGGTATATGCCCATGCTTCCCAGGAAGGGCCTGTCTTCCGTTATGCCCTGCTGGTCGCTGGTCAGCCCGGGCAGAAGCTCAGGGGAGGGTTTTTCCACGAAGCCTGTTATCCTTCCCGCGGTGTTCACCTGCATTATTCCCAGCCCCGGGGCCTCATCGGCGGTGACCGGTTTGGTGGCAATGCTGATATCCGCCCCCGAGGCGATGAAATCCCTGATGAACCTGGAGAAATCCATGCGGTAGAGCTGGTCGCCGGAAAGTATCAGCACCATTTCAGGGCACTGGGACAGAATGTGCACAAGCCCCTGTCTTACGGCGTCGGCGGTTCCCTGGAACCAGCTGGTGTTCTCGGGGGTCTGTTCCGCCGCCAGTATGGACACGAAGCCGTCGCAGAACCTGTCGAACCTGTAGGTCTGTCCCACATGGCGGTTCAGGCTTTCGCTGTTGTACTGGGTCAGCACGAGGATCTTCCTTATGCCGTTGTTCACACAGTTGGACACGGGTATGTCGATAAGCCTGTACTTTCCGCCTATGGGCACCGCGGGTTTGCTCCGGTGAAGGGTCAGGGGGAAAAGCCTGGTACCCCTGCCGCCACCGAGAATTACCGAAACAACAGCCATTGATCCCCTCCTTATGCATTCCCCAACATTATACATCAAATAGGCAACAATTTCCCCCCCGGGTCAATGACGGGAGAAGGTCGACTTCCCGATGAACTTTCTAACATCAAACCTTGACATTCTTAATATTTTCTTATATTACAATCAACGAAATGGAGGTTGAGATGAACATTGGTGATATCAGGTGCCCATCATGCGGAAGGAACATGGTTCCGGTAAAACTCCACTGCCGCGCATGCGACCTTTCCCTGGAGGGACACTTCGAGATGGATACCCTTGCGGGGCTGTCATCGGAGGACCTGGCCCTGGGGATCGCATTCATCAGAAGCTTCGGTTCCATAAAGAAACTGCAGGAAGCCCTGGGGGTAAGCTACCCCACCGCCAGGGCAAGGCTTGAAAAACTGGTGGACAAACTGAACAGGGGGATGAGCATCAACCCCTCCCCTGAAACCACACTGGAAAAGCTCAAGCGGGGAGAGATCTCCGTGGAAGAGGCCCTGGAGGTTATGTGATGCCTGCTTTTTTTCTCGTGGTAAAGGTCCTCGGGGTCCCCATACCCCTTCCATGGTTCCTTCTGTGGCTTCTTCTTCTCCCCCTGGTCCCGCTTGCCATACTGATCTCCCCCTTCTTCGGCGGGTCCCACCACGGGAATCTGCTGAGGAACGCCCATCTGGCCTGGTGGATACTGGTTTCGCTTCATGGTCTGAAAGTGGATGTAAACAGCAGAGATGGCCATGGGGTCTATCTCTCATTCGTGTAAGGGAGCTGAACAATGAACAACTCAAGAATGAAGATCCTCGAAATGCTCGCCGAGGGCAAGATCACCGCCGACGAGGCCTCCGCCCTCCTCGAGAAGGTGAATGTCTCCGACCGCACCGAATCCCATACCCGGGAAACAGTTGCCCCCCCCGAGGGAATGCCCAGGTACCTCAGGGTGGTGGTGGACAGCTCAGACGGCGACAAGGTGAATGTCAAGGTTCCCATGAGCCTGATCAGAACCGGTATCAAGCTCTCCGCCCTTATGCCCGCCGATGCCGCCGACGCAGTGAAGGACCACGGAATAGACCTCTCCTCCCTCAGGGACCTTCCCACGGAGGAGCTGATAGAAGCCCTCAGGGAACTCGAAGTAAATGTGGACAGCGCCGACGGAGATACTGTAAGAGTGTTCACCGAATAGCCGAATCCCTTAGATTAGGCCTTCGGTATAACACTAATCCATCCGGGGGTTGAGAACATGAAGATAGCACTTGCCGGCCAGCCCGGCTGCGGAAGGTCGACTCTGTACAGAGCCCTGGCGGGCAATCCGGAAGCGGACACCGGAAAGCCGCTCACGGTCCATGTTCCCGACCCCCGGGTCGATTTCCTCACTGAACACTGGCAGCCGGCAAGCGTGGTAAGGGCCAGCGTGTCCTTCACCGACATCCCCTCACCGGCCTTCAGCCCGAAGAACCTGGGCAGGCTGAAGGAGGCCACCGCCCTTGCCTTCGTGCTGGACAACTATGCCCTGGGCAACCTCACCGAAGCCTTCCTTCAGAATGAATCCGAGCTGATGATCTCCGACTTCGCAATAGCCGAGAAGCGCATAGAGCGGCTCCGGAAGGAGAGCAAAGGCAAATCCCCGGAGGCCAGGCTTCTCGAAAGGGCCCTTGAGCTCCTCGAGGGTGAAACACCCCTGCGGCTCATGGAACTCACCGAGCAGGAGGCTGACATCCTCTCCCCCTATGCCCTGGCTTCACTGAAGCCCCTCCTGGTCGTTTCCAACAGAGCGGGAGAGGGCGTATCACCTGAGGAAGAGGTAAGGGGGCTGGTTGGTGAACACGGGGGTGTATTCCTGGGGATCGACAGCGGATTCGAGCTGGAACTGTGCGAGATCCCTCCCGGCGAAAGGGCCGAATACCTGGAATCCATGGGCTTTTCCGCCCCGGGCATAGACAGACTCCTGGAAAAGGCCTACTCCCTTCTCGACCTCATCAGCTTCCTCACCATGGGCAAAGATGAGGTGCGGGCCTGGCCGATAAAACGTGAAAGCACAGCCCTTGAGGCCGCGGGGACCATCCACTCCGACCTTGCCCGGGGGTTCATCAGGGCCCAGGTGATCCCCTATGAGGTCTTTCAAAGAACCCCGGACGAGACTGAACTGAGGAAAACCGGCGAGATCGGACTGCAGGGGAAGGATTACACAGTGCAGGACGGCGACATACTGGAGATCAAGTTCTCCGTTTAGCCATGATGCGCATCCTGTGGGCCACCGATGTGGCCTCCGCCGACCCTATGAATATCACGCACAGCCAGTAGAGCCAGAAAACAGTGGCCATGATGCCTATGAAGGAGCCGTAAACAACTCCCCAGTCCGGCGCGCTCACAGTCCACATGTAGAGCTTCGTTCCCGCGGTGGAGAGAACCATGGCCAGAACCGCGGTAACGGCGCAGAGCCTCACGGACATAGTCTTGTTGGGGGCGGCCCAGTAGAGCAGGAAGAACACCAGGAAGGTGAATGTGCCGCTGAGAACGCTTGCGAGAAAACCGCTGAGGGCATGGCCTATAACGGGAACGGAGGTAAGGAACTCCCCCACCGGAGAATCCGCCGCCAGCCCGGCTGCTATGCTGAAAACCGCCGCCAGAACGAAACACACAGCCACAAGAATGGCCAGAAGGAAGTCATAGAGCTTCCCCCATACAACATGCCGCCCCGGGGCCTGGAAAATCTTGTCCAGGGCTGTTCTGATGGTACCGAAAAGCCTGCTCACAAGCCACAGCAGAGTTACGAAACCGATGATGCTTATTGTTGAGCTGCTTCTGAGGACAGCCCCCTCGAGGTCGGCTATGACAGATTCGGGAACGAAGGGGTTCAGCTCGGTGAGCCAGTTGATGAACTCCTCCCTGATGGAAATGTCGCCTGTAACCGCCAGTGCGCTCAGCTGGAAAATCAGCACCGCCAGGGGGATGAGTGTGACAAGAATGTTGAAGGCAATGGCCGCGGCGCCGAAGTAGATGTCGTCCCTGCTCCATTCGACGTACATGGAGTGGAAGAAGGTGCCCAGTATCCTGCCCAGGGCGCGGAAAAAACCCTTTATGCTCCTCCAGTGTATCAGTTCCGTCAGTTTCTTCAGTTCATTCCCCATTCACTGTGCCGGGGGAACAGCGTGCATTGTCCTTTCATTCCACTGTTACGCTTTTTGCCAGGTTCCTTGGTTTGTCCACGTCGCAGGCCCTGGCCACCGCCACATAATAAGCCAGAAGCTGAAGGGGGATCACCGAAAGCAGAGGGACCAGAATGTCCGCCACCGGGGGTATCTCAAGGACCCAGTCCGCGGTGCTCTGCATCTCGATGTCGCCTTCGGTGGCGATGGCAAGCACCCTGCCCCTCCGGGCCTTGACCTCCTGAATGTTTGAGATGACCTTCTCGTAGGCGGCGTCCTTCACCGCTATCACCGCCACGGGCATCAAGTCGTCGATGAGGGCGATGGGGCCGTGCTTCATTTCCGCCGCGGGGTAGCCCTCGGCGTGTATGTAGCTGATCTCCTTCAGCTTCAGGGCGCCCTCCAGAGCCACGGGATAGTTCACACCCCTGCCCAGGTAGAGGAAGTTCCCCGCGTAGGTGAACTGCCTGGCTATCTCCATTATGTAGGCGCTGCCCTGGAGAATGGACTCGACCTTGCCGGGGATCTCCATGATATCACGGCAGATGACGGTTCCCTCCTCTTTGGTCAGCGTTCCCTTTGCCCTGCCCAGGGCCAGTGCTATCAGGGAGAGTATCATGGTCTGGCTGGTGAAGGCCTTTGTCGAAGCCACTCCTATCTCCGGCCCGGCATGGATGTAGACCCCGGCGTCGGTTTCCCTGGCTATGGTGGAGCCCACCACATTCACTATTCCGTATGTTTTTATGCCCCTCTGCTTCCCCAGCCGCAGGGCCGCCAGGGTATCGGCGGTCTCTCCGCTCTGGCTTATCACGAACATCACCGTGCCGTCTTCAAGGACCGGGTCACGGTATCTGAACTCGCTTGCGTACTCCACATCCACCGGTATCCTGGCCAGGTTCTCTATTATGTACTTGCCTATGAGGCCGGAGTGCCAGGAGGTTCCGCAGGCTGTTATCACTATTCTCTTCACCGCCCTCATGTCGCTGTCGGTCATGTTCAGGCCGCCCAGGTGGGCGGTGCCCTCGCCCAGGTCCAGCCTGCCCCGGAAGGCGTTCCGGAGGGATTCCGGCTGTGAGTAGATCTCCTTCAGCATGTAGTGGTCGAAGCCGTCCTTCTCTATTTCGCTCAGGTCCCAGTCCACATGCTGTATGCGGTCTCTGGTCATCCGGGGGTCCGATGAGTTCGAGGATATGCCCAGTGTGGTGATCTCAACTATCTCTCCCTCTTCCAGGTAGATGACGTTCCTGGTGTGGGAAACGATGGCTGCCACATCGCTGGCCACTATGTTCTCGCCGTCGCCTATCCCCACCACAAGGGGGCTTCCGTAGCGGGCTGCTATGAGGGTCGAGGGCTGATCGGCGCTTACCACAGCGATGCCGTAGGCTCCCCTCACCCTGGCCAGAGCGTCCTTCACCGCGGTGAAGAGGCTCTTACCGCTGTCGTACTCGCTGCCCACCAGCTTGGCCAGGACCTCGGTGTCGGTTTCCGACTCGAACTCTATCCCCTGGGCCTCCAGCTTCGCCCTGAGGGATTTGTAGTTCTCTATGATGCCGTTGTGCACCAGTGAGATCCGCCCGGAGGAATCCCCGTGGGGATGGGCGTTTATCTGGGAGGGTTCGCCGTGGGTGGCCCATCTTGTGTGGGCTATGCCGGTTGTGGCATCCCCGGCGCCGCCGGTGTCCATTTTTTCAAGGTCGGAAACCCTTCCCACACATTTCCTTACAAGAAGGGAGTGATCTGTCTGAAGGGAGTATCCCGCTGAATCGTAGCCCCTGTACTCGAGCCTTTTAAGGCCGCTTATGAGAACGTCCAGCGCCCTCCCGTGGCCCACGTATCCAACTATTCCGCACATGTGATGACCTTTCTGAATACTTCATAGTCGCCTTCGAGGATAACACGGCTGGTGTTCTCGGCTATGAACCTCACCACGGGCTCGGTGCCCGATGGCCTGATGTGAAGCCAGCCGCCCTCCCGTTTCCACCAGAGGCCGTCACGGGTGTCGTGGGGTTGGCCTATGGAATCGGTGAGCATTGCGGACAGACCGGCGAAGTTTCCCCTGAATTCCACTTTTCTCTTCAGATTGAGGTAGGAGGGGTAGCTGTCCGCCCAATCCGCAAGGGTGGTATCAGTGTGTTCCCTGAGGTAGGACACGGCATAGGCCATTGCCACCGCGCTGTCCCGGCCAAGGTGGCAGTCCTTGTGTATCACTCCGCCGTTGCCCTCGCCGCCTATTGCGGCGCCCCTTCTTTCCATTTCCTCTATAACGTTCACTTCGCCCACCGGGCTTCTGTACAGTGCGCAGCCATGCCTGGATGCCGCATCCTCGGAAAGGCACGAGGTGGAAAGGTTCACCACCGCCGGGCCCGGGCTGCGGGAGAGCACATGGTCGAATGCCAGGGCGGCGGTGTATTCCTCGCCGATTATTCTTCCGCTGTTGTCCACCAGAGCCAGCCTGTCGCCGTCGGGGTCGAAGCCGAAGCCGATGTCCGCCCCCCTTCGAACCACCTCCCCTGCAAGCATGGAGAGGCTTTCCGTGGTGGGCTCCGCCACCCTGGGGAAGTCTCCCTCGGGTGTCATTTCGCCGTTAATCATATCCCAGTGAACTCCCAGGGCGTCCATCATTGAAGGCCCCAGGAGGGCGGCGGTGGCTCCGGTTACGTCCAGCACCACCCTGAGAGGTCTGCCCTCCCTTCTCACCAGGGGAAGGGAAAGGACCCTCGCCACATGGCGCTTAATGGCCCCCCCGAGGGTTTCAGAACAGCCTGAACCCCTGTAATCAACCCATTTTCTGGGGGAGGCGAGGAGCCCGGCGAGTTCCTCCCTGGCCCGGGCCCTGAGGAAAACGCCGTCGGGTCCGATGAGCTTAAGGGCGTTCCATTCCCCGGGGTTGTGGCTGCTGGTAACGGCGATCCCGCCCATTACGCCCTGTTCCATGGCCTCGAGCTGAACCGTGGGCGTGGGGGCGATGCCTATGAGGACAGGGGTGCAGCCCACGCCCATGAGGCCGGCGCATACGGCGGCCTCCACAGCGGGGCCGCTCTTCCTTGTATCCCGCCCTACGACAACGCGGCCGGGGCCTGCAAGTTCCCCGAAGGCCGCGGCAAAGCCGCAGGCGTCCTGTACGGTGAAGCTTCTTCCGAAAATGCCCCTGATACCGGAGCCGCTGATTATGGGTCTGTCCAAGAGAGATCCCCCTTCGGGAGCGAAGCTGGAGCCGACGATCGGATTCGAACCGATGACCTGCTCATTACGAGTGAGCTGCTCTGCCAACTGAGCCACGTCGGCTCCGCGAAGTTCACAATTCTATTTTTCAGACACCGCCTGCGTCAACTGGCAGTATTTCGAAGTTCAGTGAGAAAAGATACTGGGAGTAGCCGAGGTCGGTGTCCGCCGCGGGGTAGATAACCGTTTCCTGGCCGTCCTTCAGCACTCGGTCGCTCTTCATGTCCATGAAGCCGCGCCTGTATTCCAGCCTGGCGGAAACAGGCCCCCAGAGCCGTATATCAGCCCCGGCGGAGGCGGCGAAGCCCACGCTGGAACCGCTTTCCTCGACGAAACTGCCGAAGTCGTCGGTTCCGGAGTAGTCACCGGACACACCCACTATCCCCGGTCCTGCGAACACACTGAATCCGTCCATGAGACCAAGCTGTCCGCAGGGAAAGGCCCAGAAAACAAGGGAGCTGATCTCGCCGTCCCATCCCGTGGAGGCGGTTTTACTGAAGTACTCCCCGCCGAGATGAAAGACCAGAGGCCCGGGAGAATCAAGGGAGATGACCAGACCGTAGGACACCCCGGGGGTACGGAACCTGGACTCGTACTGCTCCTCCACGGGAGAGAACGAGGAGATGGATGTTCCGGCGCTCACACCGAGTCCCCCGGGAAGTGAGGCGGTGAACAGGGCAATAAGTAATCCGCTAAGCATTGTTCTCCCTTATCCAGTTGAGAAGCCCGCCGGCTTCGAGGATATGCAGCATTTCGTCTGGAAGGGGTGGAAAGCAGAACTCCTTCCCGCCCACGGTAACGGTGCCTTCCACGGCGTTCACCGTTACCTCGTCCCCCGGCGAGTAGCTGTCCACCGCCTCCGGGCTCTGGATGAGAAGAAGGCCCTGGTTGATGGAGCTTCTGTAAAATATCCTGGCGAAGGACCTGGCTATCACGGCGCTGACACCGGCGTGCCTGAGACCCAGCGCCGGCTGTTCCCTGCTGGAACCGCATCCGAAATTGGAACCGGCCATTATCATGTCGCCGGGCCTGACCCTTTCATGGAAGCCGGGGTCGAGGTCCTCAAGGAGATGGGGAGCGATCTCAGGGCCGGTGGCGCAGGTGTATGTGTATTTTCCGGGAAAGAGGAGGTCGGTGTTTATGTCATCCTGATCGTAGAAGTGAACGGCCATGTCTAAACCTCCCTGGGGTCGGTGATTACCCCGGTGACCGCGGTGGCGGCGGCGGTTTCAGGGCTTGAAAGATAGATGAAGGCCTCCTTCTCTCCCATTCTTCCCCTGAAATTCCGGTTTGCCGTGGACAGACATACCTCCCCCGGGGCCAGGGCGCCCTGATGGGCACCAAGACATGGGCCGCAGCCCGGTGGAATGATTACGGCACCGGCCTTCACGAATTCCTCTATGATCCCCTGCTGAAGGGCTTTCATGAACTCGTCGCGGCTTGCAGCCCCCACGAGGAGCCTCACCGAGGGCACCACCGCCCTTCCCTTCATCACAGCAAGGGCCGATTTCAGGTCCTCCAACCTGCCGTTGGTGCATGTGCCCAGGTAAATCTGATCCACCTTCGTTTCCGGAAGGTCCTTCACCGGGCACACATTATCAACGGCGTGGGGCTTTGCCACAACGGGCACTATTTCGCTGAGATCGAAATCGTGTGTCTCACAGAACTCCGCATCGGAATCGCTCCAGAGGGCTCCGCTGCAGATGTCCGGAGAGAAGAGGAAATTCTGGGTGATCCTGTCCGCCGGGAAGACCGCTATCTTGGCCCCCATTTCGATGCCCATGTTGGCTATTGTCATCCGCTCGTGGATAAGAAGGCTTCCAAGGGAGGAGCCGTGGAACTCTACAGCCTTGTAGTTGGCGCCGTCGGCGCCCAGTTTTCCGATGATGGTCAGTATGAGGTCCTTCGCGGAAACCCTGTTGCTGAAATGGCCGTCGAGGTTGATCTCTATTGTCTCGGGGACCCTGAACCATGTTTTCCCGGTTATCCAGAGGCCAGCGGCCTCGGTTCTGTCTATTCCCGTGGCGAAGGTGTTGAAGGCTCCGTAGGTGCATGTGTGGCTGTCGCTGCCAACCACTATACCCCCGGGAAGGGCCAGGTGCTTCTCGGGAAGGACCTGATGGCAGATGCCGCAGCCGATATCGTAGAAATGCTCTATACCCTGTTCCTTTACGAACTTCCGTACCCGGGCGTGGCCCGCTGCGTCTTTGCTGCTGGCGGCGGGTATCACATGGTCGAGGACGACGGCCAGACGGTGGGGGTACTTGACCCTCCCGCCGGGAGCAGTTTCCTCGAACTTGCCTATTATCGCCGAAGTGTTGTCGTGGGTCAGCACGAGGTCCGGCTCAACGAAAACTGTCTCTCCCGGCCGCGTGTCCTTCCCCGCGGCTCTGCCGAGGACTTTCTGGGCAAAGGTCTGTCCCATGGAATTCCTTTCTCTGTTTTTGCCGCCGCTTCATACCAACATTGTACTATGAAGAATGCAATATGTTCCTTCAAGTGCCCCGGGGTATTGCCGGGAGCCTCATAATGTGGTTAGACTACTTTACCCGATGCGGAGGGAGTACCGGTGAAAACACTCCGAGGAACCCATTACATAAGCGAAAACCACCCCGAACTGTTAACCGACGAATCATCCCTCTCCGGGGGGAACTGTCAGGCCGCCGCCTGGCCCGGGGACCTGGGGGAATCCGCCGGGTTCCTGGCCGAGTGCACCGAAGACCGGGTGCCTGTCACCATATCCGGCTCCAGGACCGGTGTGGCCGGGGGAGCTGTTCCAATGGGCGGCGCTGTTCTTTCCACCGAAAGGCTCACCGGGATCGAAACCCTTGTTGAAGGGGGCATCATCCGTGTGAGGGCCGGGGAAACGCTGGCCTCGGTTGAGGAGTACTGCGAAAAGATGCTTCCCGGTCTCTTCTACCCCCCGGACCCCACGGAAACCACCGCTTCCATCGGAGGCACCGTGGCAACCGACGCCTCCGGGGCTTCCGGCTACCGCTACGGCTCCACCAGGAACTGGGTGAACAGGATAACCATGGTGCTCAATTCCGGAAGGACTCTGGAGATAGCCCGGCGAGACCACATCTTCACAGGGGGAAGGCTTAACCACCCTGTTCTGGGAAAGCTGGTCCTTCCAGTGCTTGAAAGGAAGCCATTCACCAAGAACGCCGCCGGCCTTCACATATCACCGGGGATGGACCTCATCGACCTTTTCATAGGAAGCGAGGGCCGTCTGGGCCTGATCTTCGACGCGGACCTGAAGCTCCTTGAAAAACCGGAAGCCACGGCAACCCTGGCGGTCTTCTGTGATGAGGAGCAGTTCTGGGGGCTCCGGGCGGACATCATGGCATCGAAAATGCCTGTAAGGGAACTCGAGGCCATGGCTCCCCCCTGCCTGGATTTCCTCAGGAAACACACGGAACCGCCGGAGTTTCCCGGGGGGCCATGGGTACTGGAAACCTGCATCGAGGTTCCCCGGGGGGAGAAGCTGGACACGGTGCTGGAGGCCCTGGATGTTCTCCTTGAGGCAAGGGGGATATCCCCCGGGTGCACCTGGGGAGGTTTCGACGACGGGGAAAGACAGAGGCTGAAGGAATTCAGGCATCTGCTGCCGGAAACGGTGAACAGGCTCATAGCCGGCCTTGCGGCGAAGGACCCGGACATCCACAAAGTAGCCACCGATACGGCTGTTCCACCGGCAAAGCTTCGGGCCTATCACGAATACATGCGAAGCGTGCTTGAGGACACCGGCATGGAGTACATCGTCTTCGGACACTGCGGCCAGGGGCACCTCCATTCGAATCTCATACCCCTGAGCTCCCGTGATATGGCCATAGCTGAGAAGGCAGTGGAACTCATGGCACGCCGGGCGGTTTCCCTTGGTGGGACCGTGAGTGCCGAACACGGTACAGGGAAGCTCAAGAAGCCCCTCCTCGAACTGATGTACAGTGGAAAGGAGTTAAAAGGGATGAACTTACTGGCGGAGCACGTTTCCAGGCTCTGAACGGGCTTTGACGGGCTTCACTCCGGGGATATATTCCCCCCTCGAAGGTGCCGCGGGTCAGAACCGGAGGTTTCTAATAGGTAAAGCACGAACCCTGAAGGAAACCGTTTCCGGAACGCCCGTTCTGGAAAAACAGAGCCGGTTCCTGGCCTGCGGCACCCCCATTTCCCAGGCAGCCCATGCCGACGAAACCATTACGATGCTCTCAAAGAAGTACAAGATGAAAAAGGCCAGCCACCTGAGCTGGGCGGTGAGGTTCGCCGACGGCACGGAGCTGAAGAACGACGGCGGCGAGGCCGGCTCAGGCAGCTGCATACTTGAGACCATGAGGAACATGAACGCCGAGGACTGCCTGGTACTCGTTGCAAGGTGGTACGGCGGCAAGCACCTGGGCGGAATGAGATTCAGGCTATACAGGCAGACAACCTCGGAACTCCTGGAAACCCACGCCAGATGAACAGGTGCGGCGGGACAGAAGCCCCGCCGAACCCGGATATTCTTAACTTCTACCGAAGGACCGTAAGGCTCCTCATAGTGCTTTCTCCTCCGGAGGTTACCCTCACGAAGTAAAGACCGCTTGAGAGGGGCGTTGTGTCAAGTTCCAGCGTGTGATAGCCCGGTTCGGCCAGCTCCTCCCCCTCTGAGAGCAGCAGCCTTCCCTGAACATCGTAGACCGAAAGGCTTACCGGCCCGGGTGACGCGGTGGTGAACATCACCGAAGCGGTGGAAGCGCAGGGGTTCGGCGATACGGAGGCGGTGGTGTTCAGCACTCCCCCCTCGATCCCCGTTCCGTCGTGTCGCCACAGGGTCACAGAAGCGTTGGCGAATGTCTGCACTCCCTGGTGCCTGTCACCGCTGAAAACGATGTACCAGTTGTCGGTGTGGGGTGCGTAGAACCAGACCTCTCCTGCACTCTGGCCCTCCAGCAGTTCGTAGCAGTCGAATTCCTCCCCTTCCTGGTACAGCGCCAGGTTTTCCTCGTCAACAATGAAGAAGTCCGCGGTGCCGTCGGAAAGGGGCTCGGCGAACTCGGACCTGGGCGTGGCGTAGTAGTCCCTTCCGTTCATTAGATCCGCAGGAAGCTCGTAGTCAACCTGTATGAGGTACTTAGTCCAGCTGCCCTCGGAGAGTTCGCTGAAGGGTACCACCGGCATGGGTTCCGGGGGGCTCCACTGGAAATAGTAATTCTGTCCGGCGACGCTGTTCACTATCATTTCCTCATAACCGCCGCCGCCGAAGTTCCCGAGGGCGGTGGAAATGTTCATGTAGTAGTTCTGGTTGTCACCAAGAACGAATGTTATCTCACCATTCCTGTCGGTCTGACCCCAGGTTCCCCTGTAGAGGTTGCCTGTCTGCCATCCCTCGCTGGCTATCTGAACATTGGCGTTGTCCACGGGAATTCCCGAGGAGTCCGTAACCGTTACGGTAAAGGTGCAGCTGTCGGTGTAGTAGCCGGCCCTGTCCCAGGTATAGCCGTCATTCCTCCAGCTCCAGATGCAGCTGCAGTCCTTGGAGCCTCCGTAGGTGTAGTCGTAGGCGCAGTTGGGATTATTCACAGTGTCCACGTACCAGCCCCGCCAGCTGCCGTCCCACCAGAGCTCGCACCAGACATGGTCCTCGTTTATGTCCATCACGCAGCATGCCGGTATGAGAGCCATCCTTGCGGCTGCGGAGAGGAGGTCCTGGGTCTCGCCGCAGTTCCCGTTGTGTTCGTGGGCTATCACATTTGGCTGAATGGGTCTGTTCCCCGACGCGGACTCGGGGATGGTAGCCCTGGTCCACTTGCTTATGATGTCAACAGCGTGGAGGCTGTCGGAGAACTCAGGTGTGGTTGACCAGCCGTAGTTCTTTGTCTGCTCGTCCCAGAAAACCAGCACATTGGGGTTCATCACCTCGTTGAAAACCGGATAGCCCGGGTCGTCCATGTCCCAGAGGTACTGCCTCCAGAACTCGTCATACACCGTGGAATCGTTCAGGGGGCGCTCATCGGAAACCTTGGGCATAACGACGAAGTGGTAGTAGATCTCCCTGGGTATCTCCACCCATACGGTATCGCTGCCCTGAATGGTGTAGTACTCGGTTGTGCTGTAGTAATCGTCCCCGGAGTAATCAACCACGTTCACATAACTCAGATATGGGTCCAGATCATAAATGCCCTGGGCGTTCTCCACCAGAACACCCTCGTCCCAGGAGGGAACGGCGAGTATGGTCCAGGAAAGGTAGGCCACGGTAAAGGCGAGTTCGTCGAAATACTCCTGCCCCTGGTGGGCCAGAAGCAGGGAGCCGTACCTGTCCTGATTCTCAGGAGTAAGGGATAGAAACTTCCAGATAAGGTGCTCCTGGAGCCATAGAGGAGCCAGGTCCACCGCCTGCTGGGCCTGATCCGTAAGCTGAATGACCGGGTTCACCCCCAGAGATTCACCGAAAAGGTCCACCGATACCGGGTAGATACCGGCCTTGTCGGGAACGACGAACCTGCAGAGAACCGTTTCCAGTGCCTGGTATTCCGACGGGGGCTCGAAAACCGCTTCAGGTGTTTCTCCAAAAGCGGGAATTCGAAGGAGACCCGGCGCGGTGCTGACGAGATGGACCGAGCTGCCACCCCGCTGAACCACTTCGATATCCCCGGTTATTCCGGGCAGCTCCGCGAAGAGAACCGCCACAGCCATGAGCAGAACGACTAATGCAGACTTCATAAAAACCCCCGTGAATGGGAAACCGTGCGTACCTCAGGTGAAAAGATACATTTCAGGAAACCCGGGGTAAAGGGCGAAAATCAGGGAGATCCAACCAATTCGGTCCTTGGAGCAATGTCATCCGAGTCCCCGGCGGATGATTCCCCGGTGATAAGGACAAGGATGGCGAAGACAGTTATCATCATGACCAGCCTGAAAATGCTTCCATTAAGTTTTCTGCAGCCCATTCTCATTCCTCCAGCAGCATTCTGAAGAGATTGATGTCCTCCTCCCCCTCGGCAGAATAGCTTCCCGCGTACTGAAATCCGAAGGAATCCAGCTTGAAGTACCTGACAAGGGACCGGTAGGACGTTGTACAGAAAACATCCCCGGGGAAAAGGTTCCTGCCCAGGGAAACCATTTCTGAAAGGGCGGGGCTGTAGAGCTGCCTCGCTGAGAAGGATCTCTCGTCGAAGAGCAGGGCAAAGTCGGTGTGGGCGGTAACGGAACAGGAGCAGCCGGTCCCCAGGAGGTCGGCAATGAAGGAGTGGGCATCGGTCAGCTCCTGGAACACCAGATACACCTCCTCATATCCCAGGCTCTTCTTCAGAACGGGATACTTCCCGGCAAGGAGGACCTTCCTTATCTGTTCCAGTATTGCCCCAAGGTGAATGGCCTTTGTCTGGTCCGAGGAAAAATCGCCGCCGGGGCCGACTACCACCATGGAACACCTGAAGGGGGCGTTCCCATCGTAGCTGTCGCCACTGAATCCCGGGGAAACATCATTTTTCTCCGTCTCCGGAAAAAGGGGAATGGTCTCAGGCTCGAGACCGAATGAACGCAGCTTCTTCACCGCGCAGTAGGTCCCCCCTTTCCTTTCATGTATCTTCCTGTCCCAAACGACTATTGGAACCATTTCGCCGTCGAGTTCCTCGGCCAGGTTAAGGGAATAGCCTATCATGAAATCGGTGGTTAGTGAATACGCGTCTTCATCATAGTGGTCGAATGTTGCCCTGGAAACCACTTCCACCACCGCCGCCCTCTGAAGCACCCGGTCGAACCGTTCCAGCCAGCCCCCGGGATCGTCCGCGGCCAGTTTGGCCCTGAAGTCCTCAACCGGCGAGGGAAGGACCACACGGCTCTGCCTTCCCGCTTCTATCAGACATTCATGAAACAGTATGTCGGCGCCGTCGGCCAGTGACGCAACTCCCACACTGATCCTCAGCTTCCCCAGTGCCGCCCTGAGATTTCGTTTTACCCTGTCAGTGTCCTTCTGGGGAAACCTGGCGGGCATTCCCTCCCTGTCGATCCTGTGGCCGGCGAAGAAGGCTATCTTCGGGGTGTGTATGGCCTCTTTGAGCAATTCCGGGGTCTCTCCGCCGAGTTTCCTTCCCAGAATGCCGGCATTCCTTCTCACCGTCTTGATCTGCCCCACGGACTTGTAGGACATTGGGGTGACCAGCTTATACCACTTGACGGCGGTCTTCACGTCTCCCTTCACCAGATGGCCCTCGGCAATGGAGACCAGGAGCCAGAATGGGCTTCGGGTCCCCATGCGGCCGTATTCCTCCCAGCAGATCTCCAGAACCTCGTCGGCCAGGACCTTCGCCACGTCCAGGTCCATCACCGAAGCGAGAGTGGCGGCGTTGATACCCGCCCAGTAGCTCTCCCCCTCCCTGAATGATCTCAGATAGAAGGAGTAGGAATCCTCCAGATATCTCCTGTCCCCGGTGGCCTCCCACTGCCGCTTCAGTATTCCCCCGGCCAGGGCAAGGGTTTCGTGGTCCGTTTCCTCGGTGCCAAGGAGCGGTTTGAGGACTTCCATGGCCCGGTCCACGCTTCCGGTCCTTGAAAGGGCCAGGGCAAGGGGTTTCCTTATTGAGTCGTCTTCAGTGCGGTCCAGTTCCTTCTGTGCGACATTGATGACCTGGAGATAGTTCCCCTTCTCGATGCAGTCATGAAGACCGCTCAGAAAATATTCCATGTCGGGCATGTTCCCTCCTTATGTTATTTAAGAATAATAACACAGGGGGAAATAATATCAATAGTAAAATTTTAATTCGATATTTATATAATTCTCTATTTATTGATTTTTAACAATTTATGCTGTATTTTGATTATATTTGAGCTGTTGATAGCGATGCATAGCCCAACACCGGTTATAGTGAACGGATTTCGGGAATCGGGGCCGCGTTGCGGCCCCGGGGGTTCGAGGGGTCAGCCCCGGAAGGTGTGGGCGGTGTTCAGGAACTCGACCAGGAGTTCAATGGCGGTCTCCACATCGTGGCGATGGATGATGGCAACCGGGCTGTGGCCGTTCCTGGTGGGGATGGACAGGCAGGTGGCATGGGTGTCGCCGCCGAAGCGCTGCATAACGCTGGTGTCGGTGCCTCCCCTTACCAGTATCTCCATCTGGTGGTCGATGTTCTTCTCCTCGGCCAGGTTCCTCATGAAATCCACAAGAGCGGTGGAGCAGATCACGCTTGCGTCCTGCTGCTTTATGGCCACTCCCTTTCCCAGGTCGCATATCTTCATGGCTGAGGGGAAACCAGGGGTGTCCCCGGAACCTGTTATGTCCGCGGCAATGGCGATATCCGGTTTCACCCACTGGGCGGCCACAGCGGCGCCCCTGAGGCCAACCTCCTCCTGGGAGGTTCCGGCGCAGTAAACATCAATCAGGGGGTTGTCGTACCTTCTGAAGGCCTCGGTTATTATGTAGGCTCCCACCCTGTCGTCGAAGGCCTTTGCCACCAGGCAGTCGCCCATTTCCATGAATTCGGTGTCCATGGAGACCCAGTCCCCACGGGATACCTTTTCCTTCACGGCTTTGCCGTCCATGCCGAAGTCTATGAAAAGCTTCTCGATGTCCGGGGACTTCTTGCCATCTTCCGGGGTGAGGGCCGGCGGCGCGGAGACCACTCCGGTGAGAATCTCGCCCTTCCTGGTGTGGACCCTTACCGTGTGGCCGAATATGGAACCGGGGCTCCAGCCCCCCACAGGGGAAATGGATGCGAATCCGTTGTCGTCGATGTTGTAGATGAGGAATCCTATCTCGTCGATGTGACCGGCGAGCATCACCCGGGGTCTTTTATCTCCCGTGGTTCCCCGCTTAATGGCGATGATGTTCTTCATGGCGTCGGTTCTTATCTCGTCGGCGTGATCCTTAAGCTCTTCTTTCAGAAGCTCCACAACGGCGTCTTCCCTGCCGGAGATGCCGTCGGTTTCGCACAGTTTCCTGAGAAGCTCCATATTGCCCCTTTCCGGGTGTTCAGGGTGTTCTTATCTCGAATCCGGCGCCGTCCATGTGCGCCGTTCCCCTGGCTCCGGCGAACCTTATGTCCGACAGCAGGGCCCGGGATGCCTCGAGGGGTGTCATGCCGTTCTCGAGGATCTGATTCAGGTAATAAAACTCGATGATGGCGCTTCCGCCCCAGTCCACAGAAGTGGTGTAGCCTGAGACGGCGAAGTCTTCATCCCAGTCGTTCCTTGCCCTGAGGATAGCCTCGTCGGTACCCCCGGCCATTATGAGGCAGCAGCTGAAATGCACCAGCCTGAGGTTGGGGATCAGGGCGGCGGCCCGGGCCAGTTCCGCCGGGGATACGGTTCCCCTGTCCAGCGATATCCCCGCCTCGGTACCGTGGCTGGCGAAGACAAGATAGACATCTCCGGGAAGCATGGCGGCCTCGGAGCAGACATTCCTCACATCTTCGGCGTCGTGGACGAACCGGTGGCGGATGTTCACCCCCTCCAGCCTGCCCAGCCAGGCCTGAAGCATCTCTCCGAAGGAGTATTCGTTCTCGGTGAGTGATTCCTGCCACTCGGCCTCGAGGATCACCAGCCATCTGGAGCCGTCCTCCGCTGAGCGATATCCCTCCCAGGAGCTCCAGCCCCCGGAGCCGTCGGCCCTCCACTGGCCTGAAAAGGAGTCTCCCCCCTCGGACATCTGGAACCAGCCCTCTCCCGAGGCGGTGCCCTCGTCGTAGCGGAAGACCATTCTGCCGGAGTCGTTCACCGTACCTTCGATGGTGGACATTCCTCCATAGCTGTACCAGCCTGAAACGGCCCTTCCCTGCTGTTCCAGCATCATGCTGCCGTAGGTGGTCTGCCAGACCCCGGAATAGTCCCATGCCGCAATAAGGAAAAGAATGGGGATCACTCAAGCACCCCCCTGATCCGTCTGACGCCCCGGGAAGAACTCTTTTCCGAGTCGATCCTGAACCGGCCGAGGTCGGAGGTCTTCTCCACATGGGGACCTCCGCATATCTCCCTTGAATAGCCCTCTATGGTGTAAACCTTCACCACATCACCGTATCTGTCCTTGAAGAAGCCCAGGGCACCGGTCCCTTCCGCCTCTCCGGGGCTCATTTCGCATACATTTACTGGAATGCCCTTCTCGATGGCTTCGTTAACCAGCCTTTCCACCTCGGCTATCTCTTCGTCGGTCATCTTTTCCGGGTGGCGGAAGTCGAACCGGAGCCTTTCGGCGGTTATGTTGCTTCCCATCTGCTGCACATGGTCTCCCAGGACCCTTCTAAGGGCGGCGTGGAGAAGATGGGTGGCGGTGTGGTACTTCGTTACCTGCTCGCTGTTGTCCGCCAGGCCTCCCTTGAATTTCTGGTCGGCACCCTGCCTGGAAAGCTCCCTGTGTTTTTCGAAGGCGGCTTCGTACCCCTCCATATCCACTGAAAGCCCGTGCTCGGCGGCGAGTTCCGCTGTGAGTTCCACGGGGAAACCGTAGGTGTCATAAAGCTTGAATGCAAGCCTTCCAGCCACTGTTTTCCTGGGGTTCTTCAGAAGATTGGGCAGCATCTTGCCGAACTGCTTCATACCCGCCTCGAGGGTCTGGCCGAAGAGGTCCACCTCCCTGGTAAGCTCTTCGTATATCCTGCCGCTGTTCCGGACCAGTTCGCCGTACTCGGGACCCTCCCCGGCGATGACGATGGAGGCCAGCTCGGGCAGAACGCCTTTGTCCAGCCCCAGTTTCAGGCAGTGCCGTACAGCAAGGCGGATGAGCCTTCTGACAACATAGCCCTGATCCACATTGGAGGGAACAACGCCCAGATCGTCGCCTATTATGTGTGTCGCCGCACGGATGTGGTCGGCTATCACCCTCTCGGACCGGGGTGAGGAACCATCGGTTCCCGCCATTTCCCGTATCTTTTCCGTCAGGATCTTAAGAACGCCGATGTCGTAAACCGTGTCGCATCCTTCGATCATGGCCACTGTGCGCTCAACGCCCATTCCAGTGTCGACGTTTTTCCGGGGCAGGGGTTCGTAGTCACCCCCGGGTGTTTTCCCGTACTCCATGAAAACATCGTTCCAAACCTCGAAGTATTTGCCGCATGAACAGCCGGGACGGCAGTTCTCACCGCAGGATTCCCTGCCGGTGTCATAGAACATCTCGGTGTCCGGCCCGCAGGGTCCGGTGGCGCCGGTGGGCCCCCACCAGTTGTCCTTCATGCCGAAACGGTATATCCTTTCCGGGGGAACCCCGGCCTCCTGCCAGATGGCGGCGGCTTCCTCATCCGGGGGGATGTCGCCCTGGCCGGCGAAGACGGTGACGCTTATCCTTTCGGGGTCGAAACCCAGCCAGTCCTTCCCGGTGAGGAACTCCCAGCTCCAGAGTATGGCCTCCCGCTTGAAGTAATCGCCCAGGGACCAGTTCCCCAGCATCCTGAAGAATGTGAGGTGCGTGTCGTCGCCCACTTCGTCGATGTCACCGGTCCTTATGCACTTCTGAACGTTCACCAGCCTTTTCCCCGCCGGGTGTTTCTCGCCCAGAAGGTATGGCACCAGGGGCTGCATTCCCGCCGGGGTGAAGAGAATGGTTGAATCGTTCTCGGGGATGATGGAGGCGCCGGGTATCAGCCGGTGATCCTTCCCCTGGAAAAATCTCGTATAGAGTTCGACTAGTTCTCTTTCGGTCATTTAGAGTTCCTTCTCATAGATCCTGTACCGCTTGTACGGTTCGGCCTTCATCTGTTTCTCGAGTATGGCCCTCATTTCCCGGTTGCCCTCCAGTATCCAGGAGAGCTCCCCCCGGGCCATTCCAAGCTTTCTGCTGTTGTTCACTATGTTCTCTATTACAAGGGCTTCCAGCCCCCTGTTCCTGAATTTCTTCTTCACGCCCATGAGGAGGACCCTGACCCTGTCTATATTCACCCTGAAGGGCGGAACCTTGAGGGCGAGGATTGTGGGCAGAGCCCTTCCCCTGCCCTTCTTGAAGGCGATGTTGGCGTCGGGGAGGGCAACTCCGAAGGCAACGAGCTCGCCGTCCAGCTCAACCAGGGGGGTGAGTTCCGGGGTGATGAGCATTTTCAGCTCGTCCACCATGGCGGAAAACTCCCTGGAGCTCATGGGAACGAAGCCCCAGTTCTCCCCCCAGCATTCGTTGTAAACATCCATGACCTTCCGCATTTCGTTCTTCAGGTCCTTCATGTTTATTCCCCGGATGGTCCAGTTCCCGCGGCGTTTAACCATGTCCGCCACCCTGAAGAGCTTCTCGAAGTCGTTCTCGTCTCCGTCGGCCCAGTAGGCAAGGAGATCCATGGCCTTCCGGTATCCGGCGTTCTCCACAAGACCGCCGAGCCAGGGAGGGTTGTGGGGCATCATGAGCCTGGGGTCGGTGTTGAAACCATCCACAAGAAGTCCGCATTCCTCGTTGGTGGAGAGGTTGAAGGGTCCGCGGATAATGTCCATTCCCCGTTCCCTGACCCAGTTTTCCGCGGTTTCCAGAAGGAGGGCAGCCAGCATCTCGTCGTTCTCGCACTCGAGAAAACCGAAGAAACCGGTTCTTTCATCGTGATACTCGTTATGGGCATGGTTCACCGCGGCGCTAATCCTTCCGGTAACCCCGCCGTCGGCCCCCCTTGCAATGAAGAACTCCACATCGGCGTGTTCATGGAATGGATGGGTCTTCTTCATCAGGGCTCTGACATTCATGAGAAGAGGTGGCACCCAGTGGGGATCACAGGCATTGATCCGGAAGGGAAGCATGATGAATTCTTTCCTCTGCTTCCCGGTTTCCACCCTTTCGATGGCGGTGCCCATGTCAGGAACCTATGAGGTTGTGTCTGAGTCCGACTTCCTGGAATACATCCAGGGCCCTGTCGATCATGTCGTCGGTGTGACTGGCCATGTAGCTTGTTCTGAGCATTGCTCCCCCCGGTTCAACCGCAGGGGAAACAACGGGATTCGTAAACACGCCGTTGTCGAACATGTCCTTCCAGAACCTGAAGCAGTCCAGGTCGTCTCCTATGATGATGGGTACTATGGGAGCAGCGCTCCTTCCCACATTGAACCCCATGGCCGCAAGGCCGTTCCTGCACCTCTCGGCTGCATGGTGAACCTTTTCCAGAAGTTCCGGCTGTTCCTCAAGTATGTCGAGAGCTGCTATTACAGTGGCAACGGCGGCCGGGGGAAGACTTGCGCTGAAGATATTGGTTCTGGCGTTATGCTGGAGATAACTGATCACACCTTTGGGGCCCGCGGCGAAACCGCCGATACAGGCGAATGACTTGCTGAAGGTCCCGACGAGGAGGTCAACCCTTTCGTGGCAGCCCTGGTGCTCGGCGGTTCCCATTCCAGTTCTTCCCATTGCTCCCACGCCGTGGGCGTCGTCAACCATCAGCCTTACTCCGAACTCCTCAGCCAGGTCCGCCAGGCCGCAGATGTCCGCGAGGTCGCCCTCCATGCTGAAAACCCCATCGGTTATTATCATCCCGGGAAGGCCGGTGTGCTTCTCAAGAATGTGCCTCAGGTGTTCGAGGTCGTTATGGCGGTACTTCACAACCTTGGCGTATCCCATTCTCGCCCCGTCGATGATCGAAGCGTGGTTCTTCCTGTCGAGGTAGAGGATGTCTTCCCGGCCCCCCAGTGTGCCTATGGTGCCCAGGTTCGCCTGGAATCCGGTGCTGTAGGTAAGACAGGCCTCCTTCTGGAAGAACCGGGCAAGCCTGTCCTCCAGCTGCAGGTGGAGATCGAGGGTACCATTCAGGAATCTGCTTCCTGTACAGCCGGTTCCATATTTGACGATTGCCTCCCTGGCCTTCTCCATCACATAGGGGTTGTCGGTAAGCCCAAGATAGTTGTTGGATCCCAGCATTATGAGGCCATGACCGCCGATCTCCATCTCGGCACCCACATGGCCCTGGAGGGGAACGAAATAGGGGTAAAGCCCCATAGCCTTGACCTTGTCGGCCCTGTCATAATCGAAACACTTCTGAAATATGTCCATTGGAACCCCGCCGGTGAATTGTAGAAAAAATGAAAATTGACCTGAGAATCTAATATCACAGCTTCCGAAAACAAAGCTGATGAAGCATATTCCCTCCTTAAGAGGGGAAGGTTAATGAAAGTTTTTCTAACAGGGGTATCCGGCTTCGTGGGCAGGAATCTTGCCGGGGCACTGCTTGATTCGGGGCACAGTGTCACCGCAGCGGTTCGTCCTTCTTCCAGCAGGTCCCGGATACCTGAAGGCTGCGATGTCAGGGTGGTGGATATAGAGGACTGGCAGAGCGTGGCTGATCATCTGGAGGGCGTCGATGTGATCCAGCACGTTGCCGGGGCGGTGAAGGCCAGGACCGGGGAAGACTTCGACAGGATCAACGCAGGCTCCACCGCCGCCATTGTGAAGGCCGCCAGGGAAACCTGCCCCGGGGCTCTCTTCGTGCTCACCTCCAGCCAGGCTGCCAGCGGACCCTGCGGCACCGGCCCTGTCACCGCCTACGGAAGAAGCAAGGTGCTTGCCGAGCAGGCGGCAACGGGAATGGACAGGTTCGTCATAGTCCGCCCCCCGGCGGTGTTCGGCCCGGGGGATCCCGCCACTGAGAACCTTTTCAAGTGGGCTTCCAGGGGCATCACCGTTTCCACCGGCGGAGAACCCGGGGCGTTCCCTGTAATAGGGGTATCCGACCTCGCGGTATTCATGACACTGGTAATGACCTCCCCCGGCGCCTCGGGGAAGGTCCTTCAGCCGTCATGGCCGGAACTCGTCACCTGGGAAAGGTACCACCGTGCCCTGGAGGCTGCCTACGGCAGAAGGATCCTCCGCCTGCGTGTGCCCTCTTTCATGGTCCATACGGCGGGATTCTTCTCCGAGGTCCTCTCCACCTTCACCGGCTCATGCCCCATGGTAACAAGGGACAAGGCCCGGGAGCTCACCGCTCCATCCTGGGTACTTCTTCAGCACGAGGTGGAGGAACTCACCGGGTGGAAACCAAGGATGAGCCCCGAGGATATCTTCCGGGAGATAGGCCAAGGCCATCCGTAAATTTGACAAATAGATCTCGTAATCTATTGTCTTATAAATATTTAAACCTGATACTACTTGAAGTGATAAAGCAGTATTATCTTGCCCTTGTATGCTTGTTTCGGTTCGTCCTTTATCTCCAGAGCAACTCCGAAACCCACCCTGGTTGTTCCCCTCAGGTCCCTTATCTCCTCCAGTGTGAGGATCAGCCTTACCTCGCTGTTCACCTTTACCGGAGCGCCGAATCTCAGGTTCTCCACGGCGTAGTTCACCGTCATCTTCGAGTTCCTGACTTCGATGATCTCGTCGAGGAGGGTTGGGAGAAGGGAAACGGTGAGGAAACCATGGGCAATGGTGGTTCCGAACTCGGTTTCCAAGGCGGCCCTGGCGGGATCGGTGTGTATCCACTGGTGGTCACCGGTTGCATCTGCAAAGGCGTTGATCATTTCCTGGGGTATCAGCCGCCAGCCTGACCGACCGACTTCCTTTCCGAGGAAAGCCTCCAGATCCCCATGAGAGGTGATTATCTTCCTGTCTTCCATGGATACCCCCTTCCAGCTGATCAAATGGTCAGCGCTTGTACCCGAATCTCTTCAGAAGCTCCAGCCTGGCTGAAACATCCTCTTCGCACTCCACCGCAGTGGGTGACTCTCCGTCGATAACCCCCAGGATCCCTCCGCCCTGTTCCGTTCGCCCGACTATCACCTGAACCGGATTTGCCGTGGCGCAGAAGATGGAACACACCTCGGGAACCGTCTTAATGGCATTGAGGACCTGAATGGGAAAGGCCTCACCAAGAACTATCAAGAAGCAGTGACCTGCTGAGATGGCCTGGATGTTCTCCTCCGCGATCCTCTTCAGCTCCAGATCGTTTCCATCGCTTCGCACCAGCCGCGGGCCCGAAGCCTCGCTGAAGGCTATCCCGAAGGGGCTGCCGGGGATGACTCCCGCCACCGCCTCATAGAGGTCCTCAACGGTCTTTATGAAGTGTGACTGACCGAGAATGATGTTGCATCCCTCGGGAAAGCTCAGCTGTACCGCTTCAATACCAATTTTCATCCGCTTCTCCCCTCATGCTTTATCTGTTGTCCTGCTTGTATTTAGGCAATCTATTTGTCAAATTTACGGATGGCCTCAGCGGTTTATGCCTTCAAAAATGTGCTCCACCTCGGGCACACCTCCCTGAAGGATGATGTAGCCGTCGGGGGGTTCGCTGTCTGTTATGTCGCCGCCCACAGGGGTAAGCATTAGGCGCTTGACCTCCTCGTGGTCGTCGGTTACGCCCATTGCCCAGCCCAGCTTGATGTAGGCGGCCTCGGGGAGCATGTTGGCCAGGGGAACCACGCCGCGCTGCATGAGGAGCCTGCCGGTGTCGTAAACGTACATCTGGGCGTATCCCCAGAGGGTCTGTACCGTCATGAAGACATGGACGCCGGCTTCGGTCGCCCTTCTTATGGGTTCATACAGGGGTTTGTTCACATGGCCGAGGCCGGTTCCGGCGATGATTATGCCCTTGTATCCGTTGTCCACCATGGAGTCGATCATGTCCGGCTTCATGTTGGGGTAGTAGTAGACCATGCCAACCCTGTGGTCGAAGACCGGTCTGATGTTCGGCTTCCGGTTCAGGTCGCGCTTCAGGTAGTTCTGTTTCAGGAAGGTGAACTTCTCTCTGTCCACCATGGCCAGGGGGCGGTCGCCGATGGTCCTGAAAGTGCTTCTGTAGCTTGAGTGCATCTTCCTGACCTGGGGACCTCGGTGAAGGAGGCCGTACTGGTCGCTGGTGGGACCGAACATGCACACGACAACCTCGGAGGCGTCGAAATAGGCCGCGGTACGGGCGGCGTGTATCAGATTCAGGGCGGCGTCGCTGGAGGGCCGGTCGCTGGAGCGCTGGCTGCCCACCAGAACCACGGGAACCGGGAGGTCCTGGCACATGTAGGTGAGTGCGGCGGCGGTGTGGCTCAGGGTGTCGGTTCCGTGTCCGATCATTATGCCGTCGACGCCCTTCTCTATCTCCTCACCGATGGCCCTGGCAAGTGTGATGTACTGCTCGGGGCCCATGTCCTCGCTGAATATTCCGAAGAGCTTCTCGGTTTCAAGGTTGCAGATATCCGCCAGTTCAGGAACTGCGCCGTAGAGCTCGCCGGGTGAGAAAGCGGGGATAACCGCCCCTGTCTTGTAGTCGAGGCGGCTGGCGATGGTGCCTCCGGTTCCCAGCAGCTTCACCCTGGGATTCTTCTCGTCGTAGGGGAAGGCCTGTTCCGGGATCTGGTAGTGGGCTTCCCTGGAGCCCAGTATCTCCACCGATGTGACCTTGGTGGCGGAGACGCCTATGTTGTAGCCCGTGGCCAGTTTGAGAACTATGTGATCGGCGTCCGCCGTTTCGCTTCTGGGGAGGACCACTCCCTGGAAAACATTGGGACCTGCTGTGAGGATCACATCGTCCCACACCTTAATTCCCAGCTTCTCCATCATTTCCCGTGTAACACCCCTGTAGCCCTTGAAGATATCGTTGCTCATCCTGAATCCCCTTAGAAGCGCCTTCTCTTCCTGGCGCCCGGTATATCCATCTGTTTCCTGTAGTTAGCGACCGTTCGTCTTTTTATCTGTGTGCCTGCGGCGTTGAGCATTTCAGCGATCTTGTCGTCGCTGAGCGGTTTGCCGCTGTCCTCGGCGGCAATAATCCTTTTTATCTCTTCCCTGATGGTCACCGCCGCAACGGATGTGTCGGCGCTTCCCCTGCTGAAATAGTACCGCATCTCGTGTATCCCCTGGGGGGACTGCACATACTTGCCGTTTATGGCCCTGCTGATGGTGGACTGGTTGTAGCCCAGGGCCTCGGCGGCCTCCTGGAGGGTGAGGGGCACCAGGGAGTCCACTCCGTTCTGAAGGAAACCCTCCTGCTTCCTGGTGATGAATTCCGCTATCCTGGTAACCGTTTCCTGCCTCTGGCGTATTGCCCTTATGAACCAGCTTGCCTTCTTGAACTTCTTTTTGACGTAGTTCTTCTCCACGGCCCCGGTGGATGGCGATTCAAGCAGCATGCGGTTCCGGCTGCTTATGGCGAGGCGGGGGAAGCGGTCGTCGTTAAGGAACACCAGGAACTTTCCGCCGTGCTTCTCTATGATTATGTCCGGTATCACCGTGGAGTTGGAACTGCCGGCAAACTCCGCCCCGGGCCAGGGATTCAGCAGCTTGATCCTTTCGATGGCTTCCTCAACCTCGTGTGGCGTAACACCGAGTTCCCCGGAGATGCCTGTTATCTTCCTGTCGGCCAGCTCCTGGAAGCATTTGAGGATGATGCTGTACTCCAGTGTTTCAGAGGCCTTCTCCCCCTCCCGCTGCGTCAGCTGAAAAAGAAGTGCATCCCTTGCGGAGAACTGGGCGACCCCCGGCGGGTCCATCCTCTGAACGACTCGCACTCCCCTTCGCAGGATGTTCCCGGGGCCTCCCCATCCCACCTGAAGCTCATCCGGCGGCAGGCTCAGGAGGCCATGACGGTCAAGGGAATAGATCACATAGACCGCCGCGCTTTCCTCGTGGGGGGGCAGATCCAGCGTGTCCAGCTGGGCGAGAAGATGTTCGCTGAGAGAGGGAGCCCTCACCGCCTCGGGGTGCCAGGGTTCCTCTTCCCGGTACCTGCTTGAGGGCATTGTGCCTATCTGCTCGTCTATCTCCCTGAGTATGTCCAGGGGGTCGTCTTCTCCGGGATCTTCCCTTTCCGGTTCCTCGCCGTCCCCTTCACCCTCCTCACCTTCGGTGCCGTCGGCTGAACTACCTTCCTCTTCCAGAAGGGGGTTTTCCGCCAGCTCGGTCTCTATGAGTCCCTCGAGTTCGGTGGAGGGCATCTGCAGTATCTCAAGCTGCTGCCTGAGGGTCTGCGTCATGGCGAGCTTCTGTGTCTGTGTCAGTTTCAGCTGGGTTCTCAGTTCGGGCATTGTCAGAGGGTGAACCTTTCTCCGAGATATATCTTCCTGGCTTCCGGATCGTTGGCGAGCTCCTGTGCCGAGCCGGATATCAGCACCCTGCCGTCGTACATGATGTAGGCCCTGTCGGTGATGGCAAGGGTTTCCCTGACGCTGTGGTCGGTGATGAGGACCCCCAGCCCCTTTTGAGCCAGTTTCCTTATTATTTCCTGTATGTCCGCCACGGCGATGGGGTCGATACCGGCGAAGGGTTCGTCGAGAAGGAGGAATCCCGGCTCGGTAACCAGGGCCCTGGCTATCTCTACCCTTCTCCTTTCGCCTCCGGAGAGAGTGTATGCCTTCTGGTCCGCCAGACGGGTTATGCCAAGTTCCTCCAGAAGCCTGTCCTGCCTCGTCCGGCGTTCCTTCTTCGAAAGGGAGGTGGTTTCAAGTATGCACATCAGGTTGTCCGCTACTGTCATTTTCCTGAAGACGCTGGATTCCTGGGGAAGGTACCCCAGGCCGAGCCTTGCCCTTTTGTACATGGGAAGCCCGGTTATCTCCCTCTGATCCAGGAACACGCTGCCCCCGTCGGGCTTGATGAAGCCCACTATCTGATAGAAGGTGGTGGTCTTGCCGGCGCCGTTCGGCCCGAGAAGACCGACTATCTCTCCCCTTTTGACCTCGAGGCTCACGCCGTCGACGACCTTCCTCTTCCTGTATTTCTTTACAAGGCCCTCCGCCCTGAGAACATCCGCTCTTTTTGTGTCAGTCACGAAACTCCCCGCTCCAGCTGTATGTACCCCTTACCGTCCCCCTGGCCATAACCGTTTCCGCTTCTCCGCCGTTGAAATCTATAACGATTTCCTCGGCGGATATGGTGTTTGCCTCGATCCGCAGCGAATCCTCACCGAAAACGTTCAGCACAGCGCTTCCCTGAAGAAGGAGGCTGTCGAGATCCTCCCCGCCGGACAGGAAGGTAAATTCCGCCCTCTGTGAATGAAAGTCGACAGTGGTGACCTCTTCACTGAAATTGCCAGAAGCGGAACCCTCTATCCGAAGGAACTCCATGGCTCCGTTATCGTTCAGAAGCCCCTCCATCCAGTCCCCCCGGAGCAGACCCTCGCCTGACCTTATCTCCGGAGAACCGATGAGCTCCATCCTCTGCTCCTCACCGAAGTATCTGAGATACTCGCTTTCGGTTTCCATGTCCCTGCCGGGCATGGTCACGAAGGCATTGCCCTGGGCCTCGGCACGCTGGCCCTCTTCGAAGAACTCGAGACGGTCGGCGGTTATCACCGTGGTGTCGGAATCCTCCACCCTGGTGAGAACCGGCTCGGAAGTAACGAAGAGGCTGCCCCGTTTCCTGTCATACAGGGCGTATTCACCACGGACCTCCCCCAGCCAGTCCCCGGTGAGGAGCACTCCGCCCCTGGCGGTGGCCATGTCCCTGAACCTGAACCAGTCGACTCGGTCCGCGGTGAGGCTTGATGAACCATCGGAGAGCCGGGCGTTTCCCGAGAGGACCATTACTCCGGTGATGCGGGAATAGGTGAGGTAGGCGCCGTCGGCGGTCAGGGTGTCAGCCTCGACATGAACGCCGGAGTAGAACTCGGCCCGTTCGGAGGTCTGGTACACCCTTGCAGAGTCGGAGGTTACCGTTACCTGATCGTCGGTCACCACCACATTGCCGGTGAGTGTGAGAAGGGTTTCTCCGTTGTCGGTTTCTGAAGTGGAAGCGTGATCAGATGTTACGGTAAACACCCCCCCTGAGGACCTGACGGCGGTGACAATGATGAGGAGCAGTGGAAGGGCTCTACCTGTCAAGGGGAACCTCGCCTGTGGTGACAGCGGTAAAGGAATCCAGCACGGTGATGTCCCCCACCGCGGAAAGCCCTGTATCGAAAACCACCCCCCTGCCCTGCAGAGTGGTGGTTCCTGTGGATTCGGGTATCATGAAGGTGACCAGGCAGTCGGTCTGGAAGGTTCCCATGGAATCGGACCAGTTGAGGAGGTCGGTTGTGAGGGTCCTTCCCTCTGTATTCTCCGCAAAGACATTTCCCCAGAGGACCGTCGTGCCGCCCACGAGGTCGGAAGAACCGGTATCGCTTCTCAGGAAGCTTTCGGGGATGTCATTCTCATAGAAGATAATGTTCACATCGATAATGGTAAGGAGGCTGTCGTCCTCGCGATACACCGCAGAATCCCCGGTGAGCATCCAGTCCCTTATGCCGCCGTCGGACTGCACGAGCCTCACCCCCTCGACCGTCTGTACCCTGCCGCTCTCCTCGGACCATTCCCCGGGCTGCTTCCCGCATGAGGAAACAACCAGGAGGACCGAAGCCAAAAAAGCCAGAATGATGCGGACGGGACATCTTGGTTTCAACGGTGAATTCTCCATTCAGGCTGATCGGTCATGGATCATCGCCGGTGAAAAGATACCGACTTTTTGCCCCGACGGCTATAGACAGCGGGGAAAATACGCCTCAGAAACCCAGGGTCAGAGCATCGTGAAGATACAGTATGCCCATTGGAACCCCCCCGGCGTCCACCGCGACTATGGAGGTGATACCCATCTCCTCCATCCTCTGTACAGCAAGGGCCACAAGGTCCCCCGGCGAGCACACCGCGGGATTCCCGGTCATCACCTCTGAAAGCCTCAGGTCCCGGAGGTCAGGACGGGTCTTCATGAGCCTGCCGAGGTCGCCGTAGACAAAAACCCCCCGTAGCCTGCCGCCTGAGTCCACCGCAAGGCATATCCCCCGGTGGGCGGTCATCTCCTGAACGGCGTCGGTAACCGGGGTTTCAAGGGGAAGGAGGGGCAGGGTGGCGGATGCCATGAGATCGGAAACCCGCATGAGGAGTTTTTTGCCCAGAACACCGCCGGGGTGAACCTCGGCGAAGTCCTCCGGGGTGAATCCGGACAGTTTCAGCATTGCCATGGAAATGGCATCTCCCAGGGCCATCATTGCGGTGGTGCTGGCGGTGGGGGCAAGGTCGAAGGGGCAGGCCTCGCGAAGGTCCGGCAGCTCCAGTACCACATCGGCGAAACGGCCCAGAAGGGAATTCCTGCTGGAGACGATTGCCACCACGGGTATGCGGAGCTTCCTCAGAATGGGGAGCAGGGCGGCTATCTCACCGGTGTCTCCGCTCTTGGAGAGGACAAGGGCGGAATCCCCCCTGGAAAGCATGCCCACATCGCCGTGGATGCCCTCCGCAGGGTGGAGGAAATAGGCCGGTGTTCCGGTGCTGGTCATGGTGGCCGCAATTTTCCTGCCCACCAGGCCCGATTTGCCCATGCCGCAGACGACTATCTTACCCACGGTGCCACGGAGGAGCTCCACCGCAAGGGGGAAGCTTTCACCGTTGATGGCCAGGGTTTCCTCGAGCCACTCTATCTCTATCTGAAATACCCGCTTTGCCTCGGTCAGAAGGTCATTCACCACGGGCCTCCAGAACCGCTTCCGCTATCTCCCTCACCGCTCCGGCGCCGCCTGCTGACGTGGTGATCATGTGACAGATCTTCTTCGCCGCGGCGGCTGCGTCGGAGGGGCAGGCGGAAACACCGGCTGTTCTCATTGCCGGTATGTCATTCTCGTCGTCCCCCATGAAAAGGATGGAAGAGACCGGTATGCCGAGATGGTCAGCAAGGCTTTCAAGGGACAGGGCCTTGTTGGAGCTTCCCAGGCAGAGCAGCGAAACACCCAGATCAGCCGCCCGTTTCCTTGTGGAGGGAAAATCCCTGAAGGAAACGAAGGCGACATCAATTCCGGCATGAAGGAGCTTCATGATGCCCTGGCCGTCCTTCGCGCTGAAGGTCTGGGAGACTCCCTCGGGTCCATACAGCAGCCTTCCGTCGGTGAGGGTTCCATCCACATCCAGGGCAACCAGCCTTATCTCACCGAGGTTCACCTCTTCACCCCGTGCCAGGATGCCAGGGCCGCCTCGACAAGTTCCCCGGCCCCTTGAAAATCCAGCATGACGGCGCTGTCGCTCAGGGCTGCTGCGGGATCGGGATGAACCTCCAGGAAAATGCCTGTGATCCCCCAGGCGGCGGAGGCCCTGGCCATCTGTATGGCGAAGGATCTGTCCCCGCCTGAGCAGCCCATGCCGGCGCCGGGCTTCTGAAGGGAATGGGTGATGTCCATGATGACACCGTCGGAAATGCCGTCCATCACAGTAAGGGAGCGCATGTCCACCACCAGGTCGCCATAGCCGAAGAAGCTCCCCCTCTCGGTGAGGAATACCAGGGGGCAGCCGGTTTCCCTCAGTTTGTCCACCGCTCCCTTCATGTTCTCAGGGGCCATGAACTGCCCCTTCTTCACATTCACCGGCAGGCCGGTGGCTCCGGCGGCGGCAAGGAGGGATGTCTGACGGCAGAGGAAGGCGGGTATCTGGATGATCTGGCAGACCCGGGAAACAGGAACAGCCTGACCGGCGGTGTGAATGTCGGTGAGAAGGGAAAGGCCGAACTCTTCACGGACCCTCCCCAGTACTCTCAGCCCCTCTTCCAGACCCGGGCCGGCCCAGGAACCGGCGGAGGTTCTGTTGTCCTTCATGAATGAGCTTTTGAACACGAATTCCGCCCTGCCACGGAAGCGGTCGGCGAGACCCCGAATGAATTCAGCGGTTTCCATGGCGATGGTTTCGGATTCGATGCTGCAGGGTCCGGCGATGAAGAGGGGCAGCCCCCCCTTCAGTTCTTCCTGAACCATTCTCTGGCCTCCTCAAGGTCCTGTGGAGTATCCACTCCCATTCCCTTCCAGTCTCCGGGAACGACCCTTATTCCGATGCCGTTCTCCATCCATGAAAGCTGTTCAAGTTTCTCCGCCGCGGCAAGGGTGCCGCCGGGGGAATGGACGCACAGGTGAAGGCTCTCGGGTGTGAAGCAGTAGACTCCCAGGTGCTGGTAATGTACCCTGGCCCCCCAGGGGACAGGACTTCTGGAAAAATAGAGGGCCCTGTTGCCCGAGGTGAACGCCGCCTTCACCACCGAAGCATCCGCCGCCCTTTCCAGGGGAATGGGACACACAAGGGTGGAAACCCACCGGGGTCCGGTGTCCGCCGCCTTCAGTGCCTCTATCCAGGAAGGATCCGCGCAGGGTTCGTCGCCCTGAAGATTCACTATTCTGTCTCCCGGACAACCCATTCTCTTCCAGGCTTCGTAAACCCTTGCAGTGCCGTTCTCCGCAGGACCGGTCATCACGGATTCATGACCGGCGGCGGTTACGGTTTCGAATATCTCACTGGAATCGGTGGCCACAGCCAGCCTTTCCGGAGATGAGCCGGCAACGCCGTCGAGGACCCTGAGGATCAGGGGCCGCCCGCAGATGTCCGCCAGGGGTTTGCCCGGAAGCCGGGTGGAACCCATTCTGGCCGGTATGATGACTACCGTCCCAGCCAATTCTCCGATGCCCTTATCCCGAAGGAATAAATTGTTTCGGACTGGTCGGCGCCCCAGCTTTCCCAGCTTGCGCCGGCGTCGAGGGAGGCGTTTCCCCCGGAAATGTCGTATCCGAAGCCCGCTGAATAGCGCTCTGCGCCATCGCGCCAGAGCCCGTTCATGGTTCGATACCCGCCCCGAAGCCTGAAGCCGGCGCCGGGTATCACTTCGAAACCGGCCGCTGTAAAGCTTCCCTCCTCCGTGGTAGAGCCCAGAAGTGTAAGGGCCTTCCTGCCGAAATAGTCAACCCCTATGAGGACCCTGGGGTGAACCCTTGCGGACATACCCAGTGATAGCTCGCCTGGAACGGCGTACCGCATTGTGGTGCTGGCGCTTTGGGGGCCGGCGTAATCACGCTGGATCGCCAGGTCCCCGGACCTGTCGGTGGTGATGGAAAACCCGGCGGAAATGGTTCCCGTGCGGAAGAACCCGCCGAAATTCAGACCCCAGGAGGACTCGAAGGAAATGTCGTCGCGGTACTGGAGGGTTACGGGAACATAGGGTCCGGGTGACACCCGGTTAGTCACCGCGTCCCCCATGGCGGAACCGAAGAAGCACCTGCCGCCCAGGGAAAAGGCCAGGTTGTCCGAGGCCTTCAGTGTGGCCCCCAGATAGGATTCCGCCGTGGAACCGGACCACTGGATGGTCCCTGAGCCGTTATCGAAGAAAATACTGTCGGTGGAATTAAGCCTGGACCGGCCGCTGAGAACGCCGGAGAGCTGGACACCCAGGGGAAGGGACATCATTACGGAAACATCCGGGAAGTCGGAAGCCTCGGACCATGAAGGGTCTTCCGTGTCACGGACCCTGGCTCCGAAGGAGAACCCTGTGGTCCCCGACCATGCGGATGCCGAGGGGTTGGCGATGGAGACCATGCCTGAATCGGGAATGCCCGCTGAGACACCCCCCATTGAAAAGGCCCTGACGCCTCCCCCGACGGTTTCAGAGCCGATCCCAGCTCCGGGCATCTGAAGCGGCGGGTCGAAACCGGCCACTGAAAAGAAGGTCAGAAAAAGAATGCATGATACCATATGGCGCTCCTGGTTCGTTTAGGTCTTCGTACGGCTGGGCGAATATAATCAGATGCCGGTCAGATTGTTCCAGAAACCTCAAGTGTATCCCCGGGCTGGGGGACCAGTATCTGCGCATTGGTTTCAGAACCGATGGCCTTCGCCAGGGCCTCCGCCGACTTCGCTTCTCCGTGAACCATGACTATCTGTTCAGCCTTCTCCCCCACCGCCCTGAAGTAGGTCATCAGGCCGTCGTGGTCGGCGTGGGCGCTGAAGCCGTCCACATTCACCACCCTGGCGTTGAGGGGATAGGGCTCGCCGAAGATGTTAACGGTGCTGCTCTTCTCGGCGATCCGCCGCCCCAGTGTGTGCTCCGCCATGAAACCCACCACGACAACTGTGTTCGCCGGGTTGGTGATGTTGTTCTTCAGGTGGTGCCGGATCCTGCCGTTCTCGCACATTCCCGAAGCGGAGATTATCACCATGGGCTCGTTCATCGTGTTTATGGCCTTGGACTCGGTAACGCTCTGAACGAAGTGCAGGTTCTCGAACTGGAACGGGCTGTGGCCTTCGTAGAGGAAATCCCTGAGCTCTTTGTCGTAAACCTCGGGATGAAGCTTGAAGACCTCGGTTGCGTTGAAGGAGAGGGGGGAATCCACGAAGACCGGGATACGGGGAACCCTTTCCGCCAGGAAGAGCAGGTTGAGGAAATAGAGGACCTCCTGGGTCCTTCCCACGCTGAAGGCGGGAATGATCACCTTGCCGCCCTTCCTGACGGTTTCGTTGATCACCACCTCTATGTCCAGGAGGGACTTCTCCTGGGGATCGTGCTTCCTGCCTCCATAGGTGCTTTCCATTATGAGGACATCCGGCCTGGGGGTGAGGTCAGGGTCCCGGAGTATCGGTCTGTCGAACCTGCCCAGGTCACCTGTGAACAGAATGACCTTCTTCACACCGTTCTCGGTGAGAGTGAGCTCCACCTGGGAGCTTCCGAGTATGTGCCCGGCCTCGAGGAACCTCAGCTCCACCCCCGGAAACACCGTAAACAGGAGACCATAGGGAAGTGTCACGAATTTCTCTATGGCGGAGAGGGCGTCTTCCATGTCGTAGAGGGGTTCCACCGGTTCAAGGCCGTCCCTGGCCCTTTTCCTGTTGATGTACTCGGTGTCCGCCTGCTGTATATGGGCGGAATCGGGAAGCATCACTGCGGCGAGGTCCCTTGTTGCCGCTGTGGAGAAAATGGATCCCCTGAAACCGTTCTTCACCAGGCCGGGGAGCTTTCCGGAGTGGTCGATGTGGGCGTGGGAAAGTATCACCGCGTCCACCGAAGCCGGTTCATATGAGTACTCGCGATTCAGCCTTTCGCTCTCTTCCCTTCTTCCCTGGGACAGACCGCAGTCGAGGAGTATCCTCCTCCCGGCAACCTCTATGAGATGCTGAGACCCTGTGACGGCCCTGGCGGCTCCGTGGAATGTTATCTTCAAACCCGACTCCTTCTCTGATTGTGTTATGGAAGCTAACTATGTTCACATGATGGGAGCATCGCAACCTCGGACAGGGGAACCATTCCCGCCGGAGAGATGTTATGGACACAGGGGCGGAAACATTCTAGATTAGGGCGTAGAGTTTTGAAAAAGCAAAACAGCACTGAGGGTACAAACGGGTTCACCTTCCTTCAAAACCTCATCCGGTCGACCTTTATGACTTTTCAGCAGTGTTATTTTTCTCACCGGCAGAGGAACTACATTCTGCCATTTCCGTATTGGAGGACAGATGCGGCTAGCATTAACGGCAATACTGATGCTTTCACTGTGCGCATTCGCTGATACAGCCGCCGGGCGGATATCAGCCGACGAAACCCTCACCGTTGACCAGAGGGCCCTCTATCTGGTTTACAGTGTGGTTTCGCCGGAGAAACTGCCAGTGGAGTACACCGAAGGAGCCATGCCCGCGAGAAGCGGAACCCCGGCTCTCCACGAGGCCACTCTCCTTTTTGACGAAGTGTCCCAGGCCACCATCGACATCATACTCCCCCTGGTCAACAGACCAACCCTGTCCGGCCCCGAGGAAACCTTCATCACCAGCGACGACCACTTCAAGTTCCACTACACATTAAGCGGGGGCGACGCGGTTTCCGAAGCCTACGCCCAGGAAATGGCCGACTATTTCGTTGACGCATGGGCCGGCGAATGCGTGGAAATGGGCTACATCACCCCCCCCTCCGACAACGGCGTGGGCGGATGCAACCGCTACGACGTGTACATAATCACCCTCAGCGGTGGCACACTGGGATACACATCATCCGGCGGGGAGTACAAGCCCCCCGATTCCACACAGAACTGCAGCGCCAGCCACATAGCCATGAACACCAACCTGGGCTACAACTACCTCACCACCACATCCACCCACGAGTTCAAGCACGCCATCCAGATGAGCTACGACTACCAGGAGCCCACATGGTTCATGGAGAACTGCGCCGTCTGGATGGAAGACCAGATCTGGCCCGATGTGAACGACTGGATGGGTTTCTGGGGTGAAAGCTCCGTAAGGAAGCCCTGGATGGATATTGCCAGCGGAGTTCCCCACTGGTATGGCAACTCCATCTGGCCCAGAATGATAGGTCTCATGTTCGGCATCGACGCCGTACGTGAGGTCTGGGAGAACTGCGCCGCGGTGAACGGCCCCAACATGTGGGACGCCCTCGACGACATGTTCATCGCCCATGGAATGAACTTCGAGATGGGCTTCATGGAGTACGGCATGTGGCGCTACTTCACCGGCCCGAACTACAGCGACGCCTACAACCTCTGGGACCCCGACCTCGCCCTTCCCGCCTCGGGTCCCGCCGTTCTCCCCTATAACAACCACAACTCCCTCCCCGCCTCCGGCGACCAGGGAAGCTATCCCCCGGAAACAAGGGGGATCGCCTGGATAAAGGTGAACCTGGCCAACTACCAGGAAGGCTGGGTCCAGTTCGACTTCGACGGCCGCGACGGCTTCGACTTCAACGTGGGCGCCTTCGTGTACAACGACAGCGAGATACAGTTCAACTGGTACGAAGCCGATTATCCCAACGCCGAAGTTACCATTTCCGTGCCCACCACCGGCTGGGACTACGCCGTATTCTTCCCGGCTTTCATGACGGAAACCTCACTCAGCGGCAACCACGTATACGATATCACCTACAGCACCGGTATCGAAGAGGGCGAAGTGTTCGAGGGCACGGTTCTCAGTGTGCAGCAGAACCCCATGACCTCAGGAACCGCGGTCAGCTTCAGCCTTCCCGGTTCGGGACACACCGACCTTTCACTTGTGGACATGGCCGGAAGAAGGGTTTCCACCCTCTTCAGCGGCCCCGCCGAGCAGGGTCTCAACTCCGTGGAGTTCCAGGGCGGTCTTGCCTCGGGCACCTACTTCGTAGTGCTCCGCCATGGAAACGCCATCGATGCCCAGAGAGTCTCTGTCATCAGGTAGGAGTCCGGTGGATATGAAAAGTGCCCGGTTCAATGCCGGGCACTTTTTTAGCAAAGCCATCGGTCTGCCCCTGCTTCCGCTGCTTCTCTTCGGCTGCCAGGGTTCCCCCCCCGCCCCGGGGAGAGGCGGGATGGATCTGGGAACCGGAGAAACCGCTGTGCTCATCCATTTTCAGGGAGCCGGTGGAACCGGGAACATGCCCGAGGCGGTTCACGGCTTCAGCAGCACAGCATCGGGGAGGTTCCATCCTCCCATTGAGCAGCCCGGGGACCCGCTTCTCAGTCTGGCGGAGGCTGCGGACGAAAGCGGCCTTCTCATGCTTCTCGTTTTGAACGACGGGGAGGTGTTCAAAGGCACCAGGGACCATCTCATAATATGGACCGACAGCGCCGGCATGCCGGTAAGGGTCGAGCCGGAAACCGGTCCTGAAATGTTTACCGACTCCCTCTGGGCAGACCCCCGCACCAGGCAGGGCACTATCCTTCGCCTCATCGGGCTTTTCAAACCGGACCTCGTCCTTGAGCAGATAAGTGATAACGATCACATCATCGAAACCATCGAATTCTGGAACGAAGCCGGCGAGGGGAACGACATAACCGCCTGCTTCTATTCCATGCCCGATCCCTCGGTGAACCACCGGGGCTGGGGAGTTCTCGCAGGACGTGGAGTGACGAACCACCGTATAAGAGGCATGTTCCCCGGGGATTTCCAGGCAACCCTTTTCCTTCTGGCCGGGCTTGACTGGCACGGGGTCGGCTATCCGGCAATGCAGGCCTTCACCCTATCGGAGAATCAATGAGCTTCAAGACAGTGATAGACAGATGGATAAACTGGGGCAATTCGCTCCCCGCCAGCCCATGGCAGCTTGCGGCGCTTTTCGCTGTAACGGTGATCACCAGGAACCTCATGGAGGCCATTCCCCTGGGTATACTTTTCGACGGCCCGGCGTTCCTTTTCCACTTCCCCGTTGCCTATGTATTTCCCCTGCTTACCCTTGTTTTCTTCATGAGGGTATTCAGCGGGTACGACACCGCCAAGCTGCTGAAGATAATGGTTCTCGCCTGGACCCTTACCCTTCTGCCCCCGCTTATCGACGGCATCATCGGACACACATCATCAATTGGGTACTTTCCCCTGGAAAGGTCCAACGCCCTGTGGTTCCTGCTCAACTTCTTCAACCCCGGGGTCGTCCTCACCGGCACCACCACCGGAATAAGGATAGAGGCAGCCCTGGGCTGCCTGCTGGCAGGGGTGTTCACCTGGGCCGTGGCCCCGAACAGAAGGCTTCTGAGGGGTGTTCTGAACACCATTGTCTTCGCTCCGGTATTCCTTTCCTTCTTCACATGGCCCTACCTCGTGACCATTGTTTTCCAGCCCCTCTTCCCCGGCGACGGCATCACCCACACACTGCTTCAGTGGCACGCGGGAACCGAGGAGGCCCTCACCGGGGCATCCCATTACATTACCTATCTCATAGATATGATACCGGTTTCATTCCTGTCGCTGTGGTTCCTGAAGGAACTGGCACCGGACAGATGGAGACAGCTTCGCAACGATCTTCCCCGGCTTCTCTATCCAGCCCTTTCCGCCCTCACGGGAACGGTGGCGGCCTTCGCCCTCATTCCGCCGGCGGGGATCACCTTCGCAGACACCGTGACAATAGCGGGCACCCTGATGGCCTGCCTCTGGATAGCGGCGGGGTCCGCCTGGAAGGGCGGTTTCAGGGGTGTGTCCTATGCCGTTGCCCTTACACTGGCATGGTCCTCAGGATGGGTGACATTCGTTTTTGCCGGTCTTTCGGTGGCGGTATCCGGTCTTCCCGGTCCGGACAGGATGAGAAGGGCTCTCTTCGCCGCGGTTCTGTTCATCACCGCCCTTTCCCCCGCGGGTTTCAGTCTTGCCGCCCCTTCCGCCATGGCCGCTGCCGGCGCCATCGTCCTCATAACCCTTTTCTCCCCGTCGGGGAGAAGACCGGCCTTCCTGTTCATCCTTCCCATGGCCCTCCTGCTTGCGGTTCCCCCGGCTTCCAGCAAAAGCGCCTGGATCAGGGGCTATGAAAGACGCACCGACAGCTTCAGCCGCTCGGGCAGGATAGCCCTGGCAATGGAATCGGCCTCAAGGCTGGCAGCCGGCGGAGGACCCTGGCTTACACTGGCTGAAACAACCCACATGCTGGGACTCAACCCCCGTTCCAGGTACATCTGCGAAACAGCCATGGCCAGGGGGGACTCCTCGGCGTCCCTTATGAAGGTGCGGATGAACCTGGCCTTCGAAGAGGGGGACAGGGAAGCCTTTGACAGGGCCTTCGACATCTATATGAGGAACGCCCGGCCATCGGATGTTCACAGCGCAATAACAATGAAGGTAACCTTCACCGCCCTCAGCGGCGACACCGCAGCCCTGAACGAAATACACTCCCGTTCCGGCATGAACCCCATGCTGCTCAGGTCCATGGCATCCGCATACCTTGTGAACGGCGACACACTAAGGTCCCTGGAGTATTCCCTTGCCTTCCTGGACAGCCCGGCGGCTGCGGCGGGGGACTGGGCCAAGACCATAACCCTTGCTGCGGTTACCCGACGTGCCGATTACGACTCCCTGTATCTCGAGGGGGAAGACAGGCTGGGGATATGCGTGCCTATAATGCTGGCCAGGCTCCGGGCACCTGTGATAGCCGGCGACACACCCGACCGCCGGGATCTCCTTGAGAGATGCCTCCTGGTAAAACCCGACGGACCCGAGGTGCTGGAAACCGCAGCCCTCTGGTACTCCGCGTCGGACATGCCGGACAGCGCCCTTATCTACGGCTCCAGGGCACTGGCCGGGGCGTCGGACCCCAGGCAGTCCCTCTTCGCCATGGTGATAAACTCAGCCCTTCAGAGCCGCCGTGTGAATGAAGCCCTGGCCGCTGCGGAATACGGCGCTTCCCTCCATCCGGGCAACCTTGAGTTCGCCGCCATAAGGGCGGGTATACTGTCAGCCAGGGGACGGGGGGAACAAGCCGGGGCAATTCCCGACATTCCCCGGGCAACGGTCCTCCGTGACTCCATCGCAGAATATGTATGCGCCATAGAGGACTGATACTCTCAGCGCTTTCCGCCGGTGTGTTCCTGGCCGCTCTGCTCACAGGCCCCCCCTCCTTCGATGGAACCGACGGGGCTGAATTCGCCGTCTGCGGCCCGGGCCTGCAGATAGCCCATTCCCCGGGGTATCCCCTTTTCCTGATGATACTCCGGGCGGCCTCCATGGTCATGTCGCCTCTCTACGGCCATCTCCGCCTTGTGAACTGTGTTCTGGGAGCCCTCCTCGTTCCCGTTGCCGCAAGGGCCTTCGCGGCCCACGGAGCCCGCCGGTCACCGTCGGTTTACGCTTCCGTGCTTTTCCTCACCATGGCCCCTGTGATGGCCCAGCTGAACAGCCTGGAGGTTTACCCACTGGCAATGCTCCTTGCCCTTTCCGCCATGGCCCTCCACAGGACCGCCCTGATGCCATACGCCGCGGGAATGGCAATCTTCGCCGGCCATCCGGTCTCATTGCTGTCCGTACCCCTCATGTGGGGAAAACAGGTCAGGAAGGGGCTTCTGCTCCTCACAGGCCTCATTCCCCTCACCCTTCTTCTGTATGTGCCGCTGAGGGCAGGTTCCAGCGCCCTGGCCCATTACGGCCGTCCTGAGTCCCTGGAGGGTCTTCTGGGATACCTCACCATGTATTCAGGAAGACTTGGTGCACCCTCCATGGGCAGGATGCTCACCGCCCTATCCTCCATGGGACCGCTTTCCGGCGGGGTTCTCGCACTGCTGGCCGCAGCCGGGGGCAAACCGGGGAAAAGGGAGGATGTTCCAATACTTCTGGCACTGCTTTTCCTTGCCTCCTACAGGCTTCCGGACCCGGCGGGCCAGCTGTGGATCCTTCTCATACCCCTTTCCCTCAGGGCGGCCAGGGGCATGGAAAGGATACTGTCCCGGGGAGTCCCCGGTCATCTTTTCATTGCCGCAGCGGTCATACTGTCCGCGGTTCAGGGCCTGCACCGGGCGAACAGGGCCGCCGACGACATCGCCATGCGGTGGACCACCGACGTGCTCAGTGGTCTTCCCCAGGGAGCCATCTACAGACCGGTGGCCCATGACACCTTCTATGCAGCCTATGCGGTGAACACACTGGGTTTCAGAAGGGATATCATGCTGTCCGATCCCTACGGCAATTTTTTCGAACTTGTGATACCGCCACCGATCCCACCTGTTGTCGGGGGCAGGACCGTTCATATTTCCAGGGCGTGGGAGAGGAGCGACGGTTTCCAGCTCAGCGGGCTCATCTTCAACCCGGTGGAGACCTTCTCCGGGGAACCGGACTGGGAGAGCATGGATATCTTCCGCTTCCAGGGAACCTCCCCGGACCCCATGTCGCTGGACATCGCCGCGGAAGCCTGGGCAAGACGGATGCTGCAGGAGGAGAACCCGGTACTTCGGGACTCCTTCGCCGGCAGGGCCCTTGAGTTCGCCGCCACCGAAGAGACACAGAGAAGGATGGAATACCTTGAAACTCTCCAGTAAGACCATCGACCCTGGAATGCTACTTGCCCTGGCAGCTGTGCTCTACTCCCTGGTGCCGGTTCACAACGGCAACTTCTTCTGGCATCTCAGGAACGGCCTGGACATAATCGAAACCGGCGAGATAAGAACGGAAGACCCATTCACCTGGACCAGACAGGGGGCATACTGGATACAGCAGGAATGGCTTGCGGAATCCGCCATGGCACTGTCCTGGGTACACATCGGCGAGGGGGGGCCGGTGCTTCTCAAGGCGCTGCTCATAGGACTGTCGGTCCTTTTCGCCTTCAAGGCATCGGTGAGGGGAGGCGGTGACCCCGCCTTTGCCTTTCTCTTCAGCGTCCTCTGGCTGGCCCTGGCGCAGCCCAGGTGGATCGCCAGACCCCATTTCTTCAGCATTTTCTTCTTTTCGGTTTACCTTTATATTCTATCTTTGCGCATAAATAAGCCATTGAAGCTCACTCTGATCCTGCTGCCCCTGCAGATACTCTGGGTGAACACCCACGCCGGATTCGTAATGGGGGTGTTCCTGGCATCGATCCCCGCCATGGACAAACTGCTGAGGGGTGAATACAGGCAGGTTCTGCGCTGGTCAGTTCCGCCCTTCGTTCTTCTTCTGGCAAGCGGGATACACCCAAACGGCTACAGAACGCTGGAATACCTTCCAGCTTTCCTGGCCCAGCCTCTTTACAAGGAGACCATAAGGGAATGGTGGAGCCCCTTCGACCCCAGGTTCGCTCCGCAAAGGGTCCTGTCCCGGCCCGCTCTCATCCTCATAGCTGCCACCTCGGTAACCATTGCCGTTCTCGGGTTCTTCAGGGACAGGCTGCACAGGGGGAAACTGGCCGGGCTGTTCATACTCATCGCCTCCACTGTATTCGCCTCCAGGAACGGGGAGCTCCTGGCCCCGGCCATGCTGGCATGGATCCCGGGGATGTTATCACTCAAAATCCCCCGACGGGCCATCTGGCTGCCGGCGGCATTCATCCTTGCGGTTCCCTTCTTCCACGGTATTCCCAGGGATGTGGGCCCCTCCAGGTCCCCGGGCATCGGCGTGGACTGGAGGGTATACCCCGTTGGGCTGGCTGACCTCCTTGAAGCCCATCCCGACCTCACTTCCCGTGCGGTGGTCTTCAATACCAATGAAGTATCAGGCTATCTCCAGTACAGGTTCCAGGACCGCATGCCACTTTTCATGGACGGCAGGTGCCTGCTTTTCCCTGAAAGCTTCTACAGGGAATACCTTGCCCTGTGCTACCCCGTGGGGGAGGATCATCTGGCATCCCAGTACCGCCTTTTCCGGAAGTACGGGTTCAACCTTGCCATTTACACCGGCTGGGAGAGGGGCTCCTCGGCCTACCTGGTCGCGGCACTTCCCCTCTGGTTCCCGATCTACATCGATGACCTCACCGCGGTGTACGCCACAGGGGAACTCCTCAGCCAGTCGGGAACCGATTCTCTGGCATTCAGCCACTTCGACCCTCTGGATCCATCCGAGTTCCTGTCCAGACCGCTCTATCTCATGCCGGCAAAGGCTCTGCCCGAACTGACAAGGCTAAGGGATCACACCGGAACAGACCTTCTGGACCCGGTCATCTCAGCCCTTCTGTTCAGGGCGGATCCCGCCTCTCCCCTTTCCACCCCGAAGGATGCCGGCGGGATGGAGTACACCCTCAGATGCTGGGAAAGCTGCGGGAAGGGCGATCTGGAAGCCGCCATGGAATTCGCTGTCCTTTCCTCGGACATCGAGCTTCAACGGGCGGTGGGCATTCTCGCCGGAGGGGGGCTGGCCCCGGGGGAAAGCATGATGGGCATCCAGGGAGGGGACATGAGGGCTCCCGGGTCCGCCAGGGCCGTGGAGATCACCGCCCTCTGGGTAACCGGTCAGGGCGGTCCGGCCCTTGAACTGGCGTCACTGCATCTTGATTCACTTCCGGGGTGGGGGGTTGCCCAGTGCGGTCTGTTATATTCCCTTGCCGGTAATGGGGAACGCGCCCTCGAGCTGGCGGACCTTGCCCTCACACTGAGGCGGGGACCGGTGGTTCTTGAAAGGGCAGCCAGGATTTACCGGCTGGAGGGGCGGCTGCAGGAGGCCGCCGAATACTGCAGAGAGTCCCTGGCCATGTCTCCGGACTTCACCGGGGCCGGGCTGCTCCTTGCGGACTGTATGTGGGACATGGGCCTCACAGGCGAAGCCGGGGTCCGTTACGAATCGATAGTTAACAGCGGCTTCGAGCTGCCGGAGTACGCCCGGCTGAGGCTCCAGCTGAACCGTACTCTCTTGGACATGAATTGACGCCGCAGGGCAGGAAGGATCACATATGTCGATAAAGAGTTCAGTGAACGATTTTCTTCACAGAATGCACAATCTTTTCAAAGGGGGCGGGGACCTGGCCCTTGAGAAGCAGAAGAAGCAGGGCAAACTGACCGCCAGGGAGAGGGTAGGCCATATACTCGATAACGGCTCATTCCTTGAAACGGACCTCTTCGTCGAGCATTCAGCCACCGACTTCGGAATGGACAGCAAGAAACTCGCCGGCGACGGCGTCATAACCGGCTTCGGCCGGGTGAACAGCAGACCCGTGGCCATTTTTGCCCAGGACTTCACCGTGGCGGGGGGATCACTGGGCAAAGCCCACGCCGCAAAGATAGTCAAGGTAATGGACGGTGCCGGTAACAGGATGATACCCCTCATCGGCATCAACGACTCCGGAGGCGCCAGGATACAGGAGGGGGTGGATTCCCTCTGCGGCTACGGCGACATCTTCTACAGGAACACCAGGCTGAGCGGCGTGGTCCCCCAGCTTTCCCTCATACTGGGTCCATGCGCCGGAGGCGCGGTGTATTCCCCGGCCCTTACCGACTTCGTCTTCGTGGTAGACAAAATTTCCAACATGTTCATCACCGGCCCCCAGGTGATAAAGACCGTTCTCGGTGAGGACATCAGCCAGGAGGAACTGGGCGGCGCCAGGACCCACACCTCCGTCACCGGCAACGCCCATTTCTTCGCTGAAACCGAACAGGAAGCCTTCGAGCAGATCAAGAAGCTCCTCAGCTTCCTCCCGGCGAGCTGCCTGGAGGAGCCCCCTGTAAAGGAACCCATTCCTCCCAGAAAAGCCCTCACAAGCAGCATTGTCCCTGACAACCGGCGGAAGGCCTACGATGTGGTGGACGTTATCAGGGGTGTTGCCGACGGCGGCGACTTCCTGCAGGTACACGAGCACTATGCGCCCAACATCGTTGTGGGCTTCGCGCGGATCAACGGCCGGACCACCGGAGTTATAGCCAACCAGCCCAGGTATCTAGCCGGTGTTCTCGATGTGAACGCCTCGGACAAGGCCGCCAGATTCATCAGGTTCTGCGATTCGTTCCGCATCCAGCTGCTTACCTTCGTGGATACGCCGGGCTATCTCCCCGGTGTCGACCAGGAGCACTCCGGTGTTATCCGCCACGGCGCCAAGCTTCTCTATTCCTACAGCGAGGCCTCGGTGCCCAAGGTAACCGTTATCATGCGCAAGGCCTACGGCGGAGCATATATAGCCATGTGCAGCAGGCATCTCGGCGCCAGCAGCGTAATAGCCTGGCCATCGGCTGAGATCGCCGTGATGGGCGCGGAAGGAGCCGCGAACATAGTGTTCAGGAAGGAGATCGCCGGAAGCGACGACCCCGAGGCGACCAGGCGGGAAAAGGTGAAGGAATACGAAGACAAGTTCGCCAATCCCTATGTTGCCGCTTCAAAGGGTTATGTAGACGTTATTATCGAGCCGGAAAGAACCAGGGACGTGGTGATCAAGGCCTTCGAGTTCGCCGGGGAACAGGACCACGGCAACTCCTTCAGACGCCACGGCAACATTCCCCTTTAGGAAGGAGGGCCGGATGACCGAAGGGAAAAAGCTCAACATCGACGACACGCTCTACGAGACAACCGTGCCGGACAGCTACGGACCGTCCTGGTCCTCACCCGATGAAAGACTGATAAGGGCCTTCATACCGGGAACCATAATCGAGGTACAGGTAAAGCAGGGCTCCAGGGTGAAAGAGGGAGATGCTCTGCTCATTCTCGACGCAATGAAGATGTACAACGAGATAACCTCCCCGGTTGACGGCATAGTGGCTGAGATAGCCGTCAGACCCTCCCAGAAGGTTGAGAAGGACCAGCTTCTCATACGGCTGGAGTAAGCCGGCGCACATTTTAAGAAGAGCCCGGGAAAACCCCGGGCTCTTTCTTGTGTGTGAAGCTGGGGACCGCTACTGCTGCCCGCGGAGCTCCAGGGCCTGCTCCATGGCTTCCATGGCCTGGGAGTTCCTGCCGAGGCGGCTGTATGTCTGGGCGAGATACTCCCAGTAGTCGGCGTTGTCGCCCTGGTACTGTATGGCTGCCTGTATGGCCGCCAGGGCCTCGGTGTCCCGCTCGAGGCGGATGTAGTTGGCGTAGATCATGTACCAGGCGTTGGCGTATTCCTCGGAGGAGAGACCTTCCCGCTCGGTGAGGAGTTTCATGGTCTCAAGGGAGGTTTCGTAGTTCTCCATCACGAAGTGGGCATGTCCTATCATGGCCAGGACCTGGTATGTGTCGCCCATGGTCTCCCTGCACGCCTGGAGTTCGGCGATGCCCTCTTCGTATCTCTCCATTTCGATAAGGGTGAAGCCCCTGGTGAGGAGAACACCGGCACGCATTTCATCGGCATCCTCCGGAGGGATCCAGCCCTCTTCCACGCCGGCATCGATGGCCACAAGGGCGTTATCGTAGATGGAGAGCGCTTCGTCGTACTGCTCGGAAAGGATGTAGAGCTCCGCGAGGCCCGTCATGATGTCGGCGTTGGAGGGGTCGGCCTCGATGGCCTTCAGGTAGATGTCCACCGCCCGGTCCATGTAACCTGCGGCCTCGGCCTGGTCTTCTGTGTGGAGGTAGAAGCTCTTCAGAATGGCTCCGGCGTTATAGGAGGAGAGAACGATGCTTGCGGTGGTTCTGTCGTACTGCTCCTGGAGCTGCTCGGCGATCACTGGATCAGTGGCGTTGGCAATGCTTCCCTGGAGAACGATGAGCATTTCCCTGGCGAGACCGAGGGAAGTCTCGAAGTACTCGAGGGCCTGCTGGTGGTCACCTGCGTTAAGGGCCATCTGCCCCAGAAGCTGGTCGAACTCGGGCCTCTGGGGGACCACTTCCTTGCCGGTCTCGAGCATTTCCACCGCCTCGTCCCTCCTGCCCTCGGATGCATAGGCGGTGGCGGTGTTGTAGAAGGCGGGCCAGTAGCTGGAGATCTGTTCCCGCATCTGGGGATCGAGGCGGTAGGCCATCTGGAAGGACTCGGCGGAACCTTCCCAGTTCCTCAGCATGCTGTAGGCGCGTCCCCTCCAGTACCATACCTCGGGGTTGTCGGCTTCAGGGCCTGCCAGAACGCTGTCTGCAAGATGAATGGCCTCCTGGTATTCGCTGTTCTGTATGTGTACCTTGATACCGGTGACAGCCGGTGATGAGCAGGCAGCCGCCATAATGAGCAAAACCACCGTTGGGATAAGGAATTTCATGAATTTCAAACCAATCCTCCATTCAGAATTCATAAACACTACAAAAAAATGCCCATGGGCATATCAACAGCAAATCTGTTTCAATGGCCGGGAGAAGTCAACTCACCGCGGCCTTGACCTCAGGCGGAAATGGTGGCAGAATGTCCCGTTAAAGGAGGTGAATGCCCTGAACTGTTTCCTGATACCCTTTCTTCTATGGAAGGGGGCTCTGCTTTCTCTCCCCGGCGGCGCGGTCTACGCGGAAACCGGGCAGAGGTCAGTGTTCGTGGACATAGAACACCAGGTCATAGTTTTCTTCGAGGGTGAAAGGGAGGCGAATCTGGCCAGGGTCTCAACTGGTCATCCGCCAAGGCACTCCACTCCCAGGGGGGAGTTCAGCATACTCTACAAACGCTGGGCGCCGGTCTCAAGCACCTACAGGGTTAGGATGCCATACTGGCAGTGCATCGAGCCCAGCGGGGCCATAGGCCTCCACCAGGCTTCCCCATCGGTGGAACACCGGCTGGGCGAGCCCCTTTCCCACGGCTGCATAAGGCTTGGTTTCTTCACAGCCCGCTGGGCCTATTCCTGGCTTCCCGTGGGGGCGAAGGTGATAATCGAATAGATCCCCGGGCCTAAACCAGATCCGGTCTGTCCCGGTCAAGTTCCTCCACCACCTGCTTAATACTCTGGGAACTGGAATCCGCCATTACCAGGGTGGCCCTTTCCGTGACAACCACGCTGAGGTCCTTCACCCCCACCAGGACCGTTAGCCTGCCTGTTTCATCGTAGACAAGCGTGTTCCCTGAGTCCAGTCGGATCACCTCTCCCCTGCCCACACCGGCCTTCTTCGCACCGGGCCAGTCGCCTATGTCGCTCCAGGAGAATTCCGCCGGCACCATTACAGCCCTGTCGGTCTTCTCCATGACAGCATAGTCCACAGAGATGGATTCAAGCCCCCGGTAGATGTCGGCTTCCGGCCGGGTGGTGTCCGGCATGGCCTTTATTGACCTGTGGAGGCCGGGCATGTGAATGGACAGTTCGCGGAGGAAAACATCCGCCTTCCAGAGGAACATCCCGGAGTTCCAGAAGTATTCCCCGGAGGCCATGTACTTCTCCGCTGTCGTTCTATCGGGCTTCTCCTTGAAATCCGCCACCTTCCATCCGGGATGTACCACTGCACCCCTTCGAATGTAGCCGTAGCCCGTTGCGGGATGGTCCGGAGGAATGCCTATTGTGCACAAGAAGCCCTTATCCGCGAGTTCCGCGGCCTTTCTCATAGTGCTCTCGAAGCCCTCCAGGGGCTCTATCATGTGGTCGCTTGCGGCAACCGCCATGACCTTGCCCCCGAGACCCCGCCTCATAAGGGTTTCCGCTGCCCAGCCTATGCACGCGGCGGTGTTCCTTCCCATGGGCTCCAGAAGAAGGTTCTCGCGGGGAAGCATGGGAAGCTGGTCCAGCACTGTTCCTTCATGCCCGGCACCGGTGACCACCATCACACCGCCCTGTCCGGTGAGACCCCTGAACCTGGCGGCGGTGAGCTGAAGCATGGTCCCTCCGCCCAGGAGGTCCATGAACTGTTTGGGTCTTTCGGACACCGAGGCGGGCCAGAACCTTGTGCCCCTGCCTCCGGCCATTATTACTGCGTAGAGTTCATCCGTTGCCATTGATTATCCTTACTTTCCAGCACTCGCCGCCTGTTTCCACCAGGCCGCCCTCATCGTCGGAGAACATGCACCGCTCCATCGCCGGGTCATACAGCAGTTCCACTGGACCCATCTGAACGCTTCGGGAATGAACCCTCTCCATTGAATAGTCACCAGTCAGCAGGACTGGTTCCCCTAGTTTCATTGCCCTTCCCATGCGGCTCCAGTCAACGGCGTCGAGGCCTTGCTTCACGTGCAGTTCCCTTGTATTGCCGTGAATATCCCTTCTTCCGTAGTCCCACAGGCGGTAGGTAACCGTGCAGGCAAGCTGTATCTCCAGAACCGTAAGCCCGGCCCCAAGGGCATGGACAGTGCCGGCGGGGAGATGGTAAAGGTCCCCGGGGGAGGCGTGAAACTCAAGGAGGCGGGATTCCACGAAGCCGCCCTTCACCGCCCGGGCAAAGTCCTCCGCCATGGTGCCCTCCCGTATGCCGTGAAGGATTCGCCCGGTTCCCGAGAGAACCGCCCAGGATTCGTCCTTTCTGGGGGGCTTTCCGTCCCTTCCCGGATGCACCTGGACCGACAGGTCACGGGCGGCATGGAGGGTCTTCAGCATCACCGGGACTTCGCCACCGGGAAAGAGATCAGACGCCCCTGCCCTGGCTCCTCCAGCGGACTCGAGAATGGTTTCGCCGTGGAACCACCACACCTCGCCGATGGGCTCACCCCCGGCCCTTGAAGGGGGCAGGGAACCCCATATCCGTTCCACTCGTTCCGGTATGCACTCATAGATCATGTCCGCACCACTTCCTGATCATCGTTCTCACCAGGGACCGCCCGGTTCCGTCCCGCTCGGGATGCCACTGAACGCCGAGGCTCCTTCCGCCGCGGCCCTCGATGGCTTCTATAAGGCCGTCTTCGGACCTCGCGGTCACACTGAAGCCATCGGGCTCCCGCTCCAGGGCCTGGTGATGGTATGAGGACACCGTGTCACCGTTTTTCACCGTCTCCGCAAGCATGGAGCCGGAAACAACGGCAACAGGGTGGTGAACGGGGTTCTCCGCGGTGCCGTTGTGGAACAGCGCCCCATTCACTGATGCAGTTATGTCCTGTATCAGCGGAGCGCCATGGGCGATGCCCATGAGCTGCATGCCCAGGCAGATCCCGAGCACAGGGATGTCAAGCTCTTCCGCGGCCCTGAGAAGCTCCATGTCCCACAGCGGCCGTTCCAGTTCAGGGTTCCTGCTGCCCATGTCATCCCTGTTGAACAGAGAGGGATGGGGATCGCCGCCGCCGGTGAGCACCAGCATGTCGAACCCGGCGAGAAGGTCCCTGGGAGAAGTGTTCCTCACAGGAAGCACTCCCAGGGGCAGGACCCCGGGAAAGTCGAAGAGAAGGGAGTAGGATCCCGCAAGGCAGTACCGGCGGCTTCGGGCATCGCCGTGCCAGACCAGGGACAGGGCCACTCTCACAGAGGGGAACATGTCATCCGATCTCCGTCATTCTCAGAACGGCTTCCCTGGCCCTTCTGGCCAGTTCCCCGGGTATCTCGATACCCGCCCCGGGGGATTCAAGTGCCCTGAGTATGTGTTCCGGGGCTGTGTAGCCCATGTCTTCGCAGACTATCCTCCCGGCTGGACGGAACTGTCTGCCGGGGAACAGGGTTTCCAGCCTGTATATCATTCCCTCTTCGGTCCCTATTATGAACCTGCGTCCAGTGGAACTCCCCACATGCTTTATCATTCCTCCGGTTCCCAGCACCGCGTCGGCCTCCCTCCAGAAGACCGGCGGGCATTCGGGGTGAACAAGCACCTCGGCATCGGGCCACTGTGTTTTCCTGTCGAGAAGGCTTCTTATGTCACCGCCGCTGTGGGCATGGCATCCCCCGGCCCAGATGTGCACCTTCTTTTCGGTGTTCCGCTGTACCCAGGTCCCCAGGTTCCTGTCCGGGCCGAAAATGATCTCATCCCCCGGGGCGGCTTCCGCCACCTGAATGGAATTGGCGCTGGTGCAGCAGGCCCATGCCTGGGCCTTAACCTCCACGGTGGAGTTCACATAAACCACCGCCGGGACACCGGGGTGCTTCTCCTTGAGGGAGATCACATCCCCGGCGGTCATGGATGCAGCCAGTGAGCAGCTGGCGTCCGGGGCGGCCAGGACCACGGTGCTCTCCGGTGAGAGCAGCTTCGCGGTTTCCGCCATGAACCTCACCCCGCAGAAGACCACAAGGTCAGCGGCTTCCCTGGCGGCTATTCTGGAAAGCTCAAGGGAATCCCCCACATGGTCGGCTATGTCCTGAACAGGGCCGGGCTGATAGCTGTGGGCAAGTATGATTGCGCCACTGTCGTTCTTCAGTCTTTTTATTTCTTCCGTGATCCCCGCGGGCATGGTCATCCCCCTTCGCGGCTGCTTATTATTCCCCCGGCAATAACGGTGCTGTCTTCATAGAGAACTCCCACCTGCCCGGGAGAAACGGCCTTCTGTACCGTGGTGAAAACGGCTTCGGCCACTTCTCCCCTGATGGTCACCACCGCCTTTGCCGCAGGCTTCCTGTACCTGGTTTGAACGGAACAGCTGAAGACCCCGGTTTCCGGCTTCCGCAGCCAGTTGATACTATTCAGTGTGCATTTTCCGGTGTAAAGGTTGTTTTCGTCGCCGATGACTACCGAGGCGCTGGGGCCGTGAACCCTCACCACATACTTCCTGTCGCCATGGGCGCCCAGCCCCTTCCTCTGCCCCGGTGTGTAGCCCTCTATGCCCTGGTGGGAACCCACCCTGTTCCCCGTCATGTCAAGGATGTCCCCGGGAATGCCCCTGCCTGGGAGGGAAAAACACAGGTCCTGGCTCTCCTTCTGGATGTAGGGAAGACCGGAGGCGTCCACCCGCTGCCGGACCTCACTCTTCAGGGAACGGGCAAGGGGGAAATGGCACCTCTCCAGGATGTGCATGGGAACCAGGGAGAGGAAGTAGGACTGGTCTTTGGTGCCGTCGGCTCCCCGGAACAGCACCCCCCCCTCGAACCCGGCGTAGTGCCCTGTAACCAGCATCTCCCCGGGTTCGAGGATCCCGGCGGGAAGGGCCAGTTTCACACCGGCGTTGCACAGGGCGCAGGGATTAGGTGTCAGACCGGCGGAAAGCATTTCACAGGAGGGCCCGTAGACCCGGTGGCGGAACTCTTCCACGGCGGGGATCACAACAAGGGGAATCCCCAGGGATGCGCAGGCATCCACCGCCTCCCCGGGGGGGCCAGAGCCCCTTGCATCTACGAAGACCGCCCTGACCCGGGAATACCCGGTGATGCAGCTGAGCAGCGCCGCAGTGGAGTCCACGCCTCCGGACACGCATACCAGAGCGGTTCCCACCGGCGTCAGGCGCCGAACTTGGCCAGTCTGCCCGCTGCGGCAAGCAGAAGGGGCATCAGTTCACAGCCTCTGAAGGTGCCCAGCGCCCCGGCGGCTGCTTCCCGCTCGGTGAACCTTCCGCTCCAGCCTGTTCTCTGGGGGCCGCCGTTGATAAGGACGGGAACCGGGTGCCAGCTGTGGAGCTTCATGGGACAGGGAGTCGAGTGATCTCCGGTTATGCAGACAACATCGAAACCGCAGAGGAGTATGGAGGGGATTATGGCGTCGAACCTCTCGATCTCGGCTATCTTCCTCTGATGGTCGCCGTCCTCCGCTGCGCTGTCGGTGTACTTGTGGTGAAGGAAAACGAAGTTCATGCCCTGGGAGAGAGCCCTCCGGGCCTCCTTCACCTCGCCGGGGAGGTCCTGGGTTTCCGGCTGGTAAACCTTCATCCCCGCCATGGAGGCAACGCCCCTGTACATGGGATAAAGTGCCACCGCGGCGGAATCGAGCCTGTAGCGCTCCTTCATCCCCTGCATATCCCTGTGGAGGGCGAAGCCCCTGAGAAGAAGGGCATTTGCCGGCTGCCTTCCCTTGAGTATCTCCATTGCGGCGGAGACGAACTCCCCCACAACGTCCACGGTGAATTCGGCGGCGGATGAATTTCCCCTTACCTTCAGGGGTTTTTCCCCCACGAGCCCCGGGTCGGTGTCGTGTATGTCCTGGGAAAGGCCGGGACCCCGGAAGACCACGCAGGCCCTGTGCTCCTTCACCGGTTCCACGAAAAGCTCAACACCTGATATCTGTATGTCCCTCAGGGCATCCACCAGTTCTGAGCACTTCTCCGTGGTGATCCTTCCCGCCCGTCTGTCGGTTATTATGCCCTCTTCGTCCACTGTGCAGAAGTTGATCCTTGCCGCCAGGTCGCCGTGCTTCAGCTCGAAACCTATGCCCAGCGCCGCGAGTGCGCCCCTGCCCACAAGGCATTCAACGGGATCGTACCCGAAGAGGGCCAGGTGTCCCGGGCCGCTCCCGGGGGTGATCCCCCTGGCAACTGGTATGTGCTGCCCAAGGGCTCCGGTGCGGGCCAGGCCGTCGAGGTTCGGCGTCGATGCCGCCTCGAGGGGTGTGCGGTTTCCCAGCTCGGGAACGGAAATGTCCCCAACGCCGTCCATGACGCAGAGAAGTATGGAACCGCCATTCTCAAGGGTCAGATCGGATACGATGTTCCTCATTGGCTTCCTCCCTCGTCTGAGTAGCTTATGGAACCGGTGTCGTTCACCACTCCCGCCGGAAATGGATCGCTTCCCATGGAACGGAGAAGGGACAGGACCCTTCCCGGCTGTTCAGTTGCCATCAGGAAACCGGCGCCCATGTTGAAAGCCCTGCGCATCTCCTTCGGAGCGATACCCCCCAGTTCCTCTATCAGGCTGAAGACCGGGGGAACATTCCACTCCGGGGTTATGAATGCGCCGCAGCCCCGGGGAAGTATCCTGGAAAGATTGCCGGGTATTCCGCCTCCGGTGATGTGGGCCATTCCCGTGATCAGTTTTTCATCAAGCAGCGGCTTCATTTCTCCCAGATAGCTCCTGTGAACTTTCAGAAGGACCTCCGCCACGGTGGAACCGCCCAGTTCCGGGGGCGTGTCGGAGGCTTTCAGCCCCGCCTTTTCAAAAAGCACCGCCCTGGCAAGGGAATAGCCGTTGGTGTGAAGGCCGGAGGAGGGAAGCCCTATGAGGGTCTGTCCAGGGGCAACCGCTGAACCGTCTATTATCATCGGCTCGTCCACCACCCCCACGATGGTTCCAGCAATGTCATAGTCGCCCTCGTTATAGAATCCCGGCATCTCGGCGGTTTCTCCGCCGAGGAGCGCCAGGCCGTTCTCGGAACACGCGGAGGCCAGGCCTGTGACAATGGATGCGGCAACCCCGGCGTCAAGCTTCCCGCAGGCGAGATAATCCATGAAGAACAGGGGGCTGGCCCCCTGAACCAGTATGTCGTTCACGCAGTGGTTCACCAGGTCCATACCCACGGTGGAGTAGTCGCCGGTCATGGAGGCTACCTTGAGCTTGGTGCCCACGCCGTCGGTGCTGGCCACGAGGACCGGGCTCTTCAGTCCGGGGAAGCTGGCCCTGTATAGACCGCCGAAGTGGCCCAGTTCGGAAAGGACATTCCCGTTGAAGGTCCTTCTCACCTCCTTCTTCATGAGGTCCACCGCCCTGGAGCCCTCGTCGATGTCCACTCCGCTTGATCTGTAGTCCATTCCGCTCATTCTTTCACCCTGTCCAGCTGATTGGTGGAGAGGTAGTAGCTGAGCCTTTCGTCAATCTTCTCCCGGTTCAGTGTGCGAAGGGCCTCCACACCGAAACCGCCTATGGCGAAACTGGCGGCGACGGAGCCGTAGCAGAGCCCCCGGGTGATGTTCCTGAAACTGAGTTCCTCGCCTATCCCCGACAGGAAGCCCAGCATCCCCGCGGCGAAGCTGTCCCCTGCCCCGGTGGGGTCGATAACGCTCTCCACCGGACAGGCGGGGAGCAGGAATGGCCTGGGGCCTCCCAGGACCATGACTCCGCTGGCGCCCATTTTTATAACCACGAAGCGGGGGCCCCTTTTCAGTATGTACCTTCCGGCCCTGAAAAGATCACCGGTGCCTGAAAGCTGTCTGGCCTCGGAGGCGTTCACGAACAGGAGGTCCACCCTCTTCATGGCCTGGAGCACCGATTCCTTCTTGTGCTCTATCCAGAGATTCATTGTATCCATTGCTATCCAGCGGGGCTTTTCCACCTGCTCCAGGACCTGGAGCTGAAGGTCGGGGTCTATGTTTGCCAGGAACACGCAGGGTGTCTGCCTGTAGCTTTCCGGAAGGACCGGTTCGAAGCTGGCGAAGACCCCCAGCTCGGTCCTGATGGTCCTTGCGTCCCCGAAATCGGGTCCGTAGACCCCCTCCCATCTGAAGGTGGGTCCCCTTCCTATGGTAAGACCCTCCACATCTACGTTCCTGCCCTGAAGAAAGTCCCTCTCGCGGGTGGGGAAATCAGGGCCGACCACCCCCACTATCCTTACCTTGTCCATCTGTCCCGCGGCAAGTCCGAAGTAGACAGCGGAGCCGCCCAGGGTATCCTCGGCCTTACCCGCCGGGGTTGTGAGCGTATCCAGGGCGACCGATCCAACAACAAGAACAGACATAACTGTTCCTCTCTACATCTTTTCCGGAGCGCGAACTCCGATGATCCTCAATAGGTCTCTCAGGGTGTTCCTCACAGCCAGGCAAAGGGTGAGTCTGGAGACGGTGACAGGTTCGCTGGCGGGATCCACCACCCTGTGATGCTGGTAGAACCCGTGAAAGGCCGTTGCGATCTCCCCCAGAAGATCGGTTATCCTGTGGGGCTCGAGGGCCAGGGCGGCGGAATGGACCCTGAGGGGTACCGTTTCCAGAAGCCGCATCAGGTCCCTCTCCCTCTCAAGGACGAGGTGGGAGCAGTCCCCGGGCTGAGGGGAAAAGCCCTCTCCCCCGGGAAGTCTGCGAAGGATGCCGGAAATCCTGGCGAAGGCGTACTGAACATAGAAAACAGGGTTCTCGTCGCTGTCGGAGGCAGCCGCGGCAAGGTCGAAGTCCATGTGGGCCTCGGCCCTTCTCGTGAGGAAGATGTACCTTACCACATCGGCGGAACCGACCTCGTTCACCAGGTCACGGAGTGTGACGAAGCTGCCCGACCTTGTGGACATCTTTATCTTCTCTCCGCCTCTGGAGAGGGTAACGAACTGGTGAAGTATGGTCCGCAGTCTTGCTTCGACCTCTTCACGCCCCAGGATTCCGGAAAGGGCGGCTTCCACATCCCTGCATGTATCTATGTGGTCGGAACCGAATATGTCCACCATGAGCTGGTAGCCCCTGGAGAACTTGTTCAGATGGTAGGCAATGTCCGGCATTCTGTATGTGTATGTGCCGTCGTCCCTCACGATGACCCTGTCCTCGGGTCTGCCCAGGGATGTAAGCAGGAGCCAGAGCTTGCCTGAGCCGTCGTCGTCCTCACGGACCAGATTCAGCTTCCTGAGAAGACCGATGGCTTCGTTCACCCCCCCGGGGATAAGTTCGCTCTCGGCAAAGTACCGGTTGAAGGTGATCCCCAGAAGGCTGAGGTCCTCCTCTATCAGCCGGAAGGCCCGGGAGGAGGCGTACTCCCTGAAGAGCTCCCTGTGGTCCGGCCACTTGAGGTCCCTGCCCCTGCCCTGGAGGAGGTCCTCCGCCCAGGAGACGATGTAGTCGCCCATGTAGCCCCCCTCGGGGATGTCCATGTTCCCCCCCAGGAGCCGGCAGTATCTGGCTGCAAGTGATTCCGCCAGCCTCTCCATCTGCTTTCCGGCGTCGTTGAAATAGTATTCCCTTTCCACCGTCCACCCGGTGGCCTCGAGAAGGCCGGACACCGCATCTCCAAGCACCGCCTGACGGCAGTGGCCAACGGTGAGGGGGCCTGTGGGGTTGGAGCTCACGAACTCCACAAGGACCCTCTTACCAGTGCCGGAACGGGGCATGAGCCCTGAGATGCCCCCGGTGGCAAGAACACCGGTGACCCCCCGGAGGTAATCACCGGAGAGGGTGAAGTTCAGGAAACCCGGGCCGTCGACGGTAACCTTCTCGACCTGGGGGAACCTTTCCCTGACCGACCGGGCCATTACCTCTGCAATTTCCCGGGGAGGCCTTTTCACCACCGCCGCCAGGGGCATGGCGCTGCTGGAGGCCAGGTCTCCGAGATCGAGGTTCCGGGATCCCGTGACCTCTACCGAGGGGTCTTCCAGGGAATATGTGTCCCTCAGGGCCTCCGCCATGAGGGCGGAGAGATCATTCCGTATCCGAAGGGGTGATCTCGAATGTAAAGCGGTCATCTGCTTCCGATCCGTGTCTGTCCTCGAACTTCTTGGCCGGAGCATCGCTCCAGAGAGTTTCCAGGTTGTAGTATTTTCTCACTTCAGGCAGAAAGATGTGAACCACGAAGTCAACGAAATCGAGGAGTATCCAGCTTCCCTCGTCGTACCCTTCTTTGTGATGAAGCCGCCGGCCCAGCTCCCTGGCGGAGCGCTCGAGGTGATCGGCAATGGCCCTGCTCTGAATACGGTTATCGGCGGTGACTATGAGAAAGATATCCATGGTGAGGGGGAAATCCATCATGTCAAGGGCGGTAACATCGTGTCCGTGACGCTGATGCACAGCATCTACGATCTGTTCGAGTATGTCGGGGCTTTCGTTCTCGTTGTTCAAAAAGACCTCCACTCTCAGTCTCTATAGGGTATGAAACAGGCAGGGTCATCCCGGTCCCGTCCCAGGATGACCGTAACGTCTATCAGGGATTCAGCTCCGTCAGGCGGAAGAAGCATCACCACGGAGGAGTCGCCCAGGCCCAGGGCTCCGGCTACTCTGGTGGCCGCTGCGTAGGAGGTGTCGTGGGAGAGAATTATGGTGATATCATAATCCATTTCCGGAGCGTTCAGGGGAGGACCAGGGGCATGGAACACCACATCTCCGCTTCGAGTCTCAAGGAAATTCTGGGCCTTCATGGCAAGATCGGCCACTCCGGCGCCGTTCTTCACCTGTATGAACACGGTGTCCGGAGGCGGGGTCGAATCGGGGATATGAAAGACCCTTATTACCTCCATTCCCTCTTCATGCACCCATTCCGGGGAATAAACCACCGCCAGCACCACCAGGCTCCCCGCCGCCAGGGCAAGGAGCACAACCGGCAGAACCCGTCTTCCCTTCCTTTTCCTGGAGGCTTTTCCCGCCACTATTCTTCCTTAAAGAACCGGGACAGAACACCGGTGGCGTCTTCAAGGGACTGGGAAACCACCCGGATGCCGCCCACCGTGGTCATGAAATTGGTGTCTCCGTTCCACCGGGGGAGAATGTGCATGTGAAGGTGGCCGGGAATACCCGCTCCACCGGCGGAACCGATGTTCCAGCCTCCGTTCATTCCCTGACACTTCATTCCCCGGGCAAGGGCCTTTTCCGAAAGGACCGCCATTTCCATCAGTTCCCGCATCTCCTCACCGGTGAGGGCGGACAGGTCAGGGACATGCCTGTAGGGGACTATCATCATGTGGCCGTTTATGTAGGGAAACCTGTTGAGGACCACATAGACATGGCTTCCCCTGTGAAGAATGTACCGGGAGGCGTCTTCCCCCTTGTCGGCCCCTGCCATGGCGCAGAAGACACAGCCCTCCTCCCGCTGACCGGGACTGGAAACATAGTCGTATCTCCACGGCGCCCAGAGGCGGTCTTTCACTGGTCTTCTCCAATGACGGAATACTCGTCGAGGAAGCAGCCCGGTTCGATAACGCCGCCTGTGACCACACAGCCGTCGGCCAGCCTGGCCCCGGGGCCTATCACCGTTTCACCGGAGAGCCGGCAGTTCCTTCCTATGTACACCCCGCCGCCGATGGTAACGGAATCCTCTATCCAGACCGTGTCGGGGTCGGGTATCTCCACCCCGGCAAGCAGATGGGACTCGACCACCCTTTTCTTCATCACCGCGGTGCACCTTGCAAGCTGCAGCGGGTCGTTGACCCCGGCCACCTCTTCCCAGTGGTGGGTGAACACGGAAAGGGCCCCGCCACGGGACCCTGCCACCTTTGACACGGCGTCGGTGAGATAGAACTCGTTCTGGGCGTTGTCGTTTCCTATTTCCTGAAGCACTTCCCCGAGGACCCCCGGAGCGAAGACCATTATGCCGGTGTTTATTGTCTGAAAGGATCTCTCCTCGTCGGTGGCATCCTTCTCTTCAACGATGCGGTCGATCCGTCCGGCGGCGTCCATGATGATCCTGCCGTACCCTGTGACATCCGGGGGAGTGGTGGTGAGGACAGCCATGGGCGCCTCCGCCCTGCGGCGGGCATGCAGAAGCTCGGAAACGGTTTCACTGCGGAGGAGGGGCACATCGCCAAGAAGGACCAGAACCTCGCTGCTGTGATTGAGAAGGGGCATGGCGCACTGAACGGCGTGGGCAGTACCCAGCTGCTCCTCCTGGACCGCCCACTCCCAGTTCCGTTCCTGGAGAATGGGTATCACGCCTTCCCTTCCGTGGCCCACCACCACCACGACGTGGTCTATCCCCGCAGCTTCCGCTGTTTCCCCGGCCCTCTGGACCATGGGTTTGCCAAGCACCGGGTGCAGCACCTTCGGCAGGGGGGATCGCATCCGTTTGCCCAGTCCGGCGGCAAGGATCACCGCAGAGGCAGCCATCATATCCGCTCCGGGTTCAGATTGTCGCCGTCGGCGACTATCACCACCGGTTCGGGAACGCCTTCCTTCTCGGCGTCCACCCAGACGAACTGCAGGATTATCACCCTGTCCCCCGGGGTGCAGAGCCTTGCGGCGGCGCCGTTGATGCAGATGGTCCCGCTGCCGGGCTCTCCCTCAAGAACATATGTTTCGAACCTGTTTCCGTTGTTGACGTCGGCCACCAGCACCTTCTCACCGGGGAGGAGGCCGCTCATGTCCATCAGGTTCCTGTCTATGGTTATGGAGCCGACATAGTCCAGCTCCGATTCGGTTACCACCATGCGGTGCAGTTTGGATTTCAGAAAGCATCTAAGCAAATCAGACCTCCGGTTCGATCAGCACATTATCGATCAGTCTTGTCTTCCCGGCATGAACGGCGGCGGCGAGAAGAATCTGTCCTTCAACACGGTGAACCGGCTGCATGGTGCAGGGATCAACCGTTTCCACATACTGAGTTCGGAGCAGGGGCATTGTGTCTACGACCTCCCTGAACATGTCCTTCAGTTCGGAGCATCTGGTTTCCCCCTTCTCCGCAAGGGCCTTCGCCTCGAGAAGACCACGGTACAAAGCCGGCGCCTGTTCACGCTCTTCCTTTGACAGATAGGCATTCCGGCTGCTCATGGCAAGGCCGTCGGGCTCCCTTACCACGGGAACCGCCTCTATTTCCACACCAAGTCTCAGGTCCCGGACCATGCGGCGGATCATGGCCAGCTGCTGGGCATCCTTCCGGCCGAATACGGCAAGATGGGGCTTCAGTATGCCGAAGAGCACGGCGCACACCGTAGCGACCCCGTCGAAATGGCCGGGCCTTGCCGCCCCGCAGAGCCCCTCGGTCAAATGGTTCACATGCACCATGGATGAAAAGCCGGGGGGATAGACGGTGTCCGCCTCCGGGGCGAAAACCGCCGAAACGCCAAGGTCTTCCAGGGCCAGGCAGTCCTCCCTGAGGGTTCTTGGGTAGCTGGCGAGGTCTTCTCCCCGCCCGAACTGAGAAGGATTGACGAATATGCTTACCACCACCCTGTCGGATAACTCCAGCGCCCTTTGCACAAGGGCCAGGTGGCCTGGGTGAAGGGCTCCCATGGTGGGGACGAAACCGGTCCTGAGGCCGGATTTCCGCCAGCTGGAGCACATTTCCGCTATGATCCGTTCTTCCCTTATCGGGATCAAATCCTCAAACCTCCCCCGGAGGCGGGGTTGTAACCCTGCAGCCCTCCGGAATGTGAAAGAATTGCCTCCACCAGGCCTTCGAAACCTCTGTCGTCCTGCCGGAGGTCGATGTTGTCGGTGTTCACCGCCAGAACCGGGAACATTCTGTCACGGAGGAACCACCTGTTGTATGAATCCACTATTTCCTCCAGCCAGCTCCTGTCGATGTCCTTCTCGAAGCCGCGGCCGAAACGGTTGATGCGGTCGATAAGTATTCCGGTGGAGGCCTGGAGATAAACCACAAGGTCCGGGGCCGGGGCCGGGGAAACCAGCTGCTCCGCAAGCTTCTCGTAGAGGGAAAGCTCTCCGCCGGAAAGGCTTACCCTGGCGAATATGATCCCCTTACCGTAGAGGAAATCGGAGACCAGGTAGCTGCTGAAGAGGTCGGGCTGGGCCAGGCTGGCCTGTTTGCCGTACCTGGAGAGCAGGAAGGAAACCTGTGTCTGAAACCCGTACTTCCTGCGATCCTGGTAGAACAGCGGCAGAAATGGATTCTCCGCCGTTTCCTCGAGTATGGCCCTTCCCTCGAGCCTGCCGGCCAGCTTCCCCGCCAGGAAGGTTTTCCCAACGCCAACGGGGCCCTCAACAACAAGGTACTTTCCCTTTCTCAACCGGGCCTGCCCCCTGTCAGTCTTTTTGCAAACCACCCCGGAATATAATAGATGCCGGGTCCTCCACACGGAGAAGCATATCCCCGGGGGTCATGCCGGTTCCCGGCACCTCTGCCCGCCAGATCTCCGCAAGGGGGACCAGAACGAATCTCCGCTGTGACATCCGGGGATGTGGTACGGTGAGTTCCGGGGTTGAAACGCATCCCTGAAGGAAGAGAATGTCCACGTCAAGGTATCTCTCCCCGCCATTTTTCTCCACCGGGGAACCGGCGTCTGCCTCAAGTTGCCTGCACAGTTCCAGAAGACCCCGATCGGTACCGGTCCAGCCGCCGCACACGGCGCAGTTCAGAAAGCTGCCCCCCAGGACCATCCCCCAGGGAGGAGTTTCATACAGGGACGATACACACGGGGAGGATACCCTTCTGTCCGAGGACAGGTCCGCAACCGCCCCTTCAAGGGCACGGGCAACGTCTCCCAGGTTGCCGCCGAGCCCCAGGCCGAAGGCCCTACCCCTCAATTGTGACCGAAGCCTCCGCCATGGGAGGTTCCACAGGGGGCTGAACCTTGTGCACGGTTACCCTCCAGCTGCCCGGCCACTTCGACTTTACCAGGGAGAGCACATCGGAGGCCAGTTCCTCGATGTGAAGGTACTGCTCACCGAGTGAATCCCCAAGCAGTGAGCACACAAGGGAATAATCCACCAGCGGGAAAAGGGGGCCTCTGTACACCAGGTCCACCGGTACGCTCCGGGGTTCTATCCTCTCGAAGGGGTGAACACCGAGCCTCAGTCTGAGCCCGATCCCCCGCATCTCCAGTGTACCGGTCAGTCCCCTGTTTTCTTCAGCCATTTCAGCAGCCTTCCCTTTTTCAGCTCCATCTGTTCCAGCCTTCCGATGGCCTGGTGTATCCTCGGGGCTGGAATGGTAAGGGCGAAACGTATGTACCCCTCCCCCCAGGAGCCGAAACCGCTACCCGGTGTTATCACTATTCCCGCATGGTTAATGAGCTTCCTGGCAAAGACCATTGAATCGGCGCCCCTGGGCAGTTTCGACCAGACATAGAAGGTCCCCGGGGAATCGAATACATCCCAGTTCAGCCCGCTGAGCCCCTGAAGGAGAATTTCCCGCCTTTCCCTGTACACGGAAAGCCTCCGGGAAAGGTCTTCGCCGTCCATTGACATTGCCACCGCCCCGGCCTTCTGAATGGCGGTGAAGGCCCCGGAATCTATGTTCTCCTTGGCGCCCATGAATGTGTTCAGAAGCCCCGCTCCCCCGGCGACGAACCCTATACGCCACCCGGTCATGCTGAAGGTTTTCGAAAGGCTGTGGAACTCCAGCACCACATCGGAGGCCCCTGGAACCTGAAGGAAACTCATGGGCTTCTCGCCGTCGAACCTTATGTGGCTGTATGAGTTGTCGCTGGCCAGGAGCAGGTTGTTCTCCCTGGCGAAGTTCACCATATCCGTCATCTGTTCCAGTGTGACCACCGCCCCGGTGGGATTGTTGGGATAATTGAGGAAGATCACCTTCGCCTCCCGGAGAACGCCCGGGGGGATCCTGCTGAAATCCGGAAGGAAACCGTTGCTCCCCAGGAGGGGGAGGTCCACCGGTATGGCGTCGGCCAGTATTGCCGAAGCCCTGTAGACCGGGTAGCCGGGGTTGGGGACCAGAACCAGGTCACCCCGGTTGCAGAACACCATGGGAACATGGGCTATCCCCTCTTTGGATCCTATCAGGGCGGCGGTCTCGCACTCTACTCCGAACTGGTCCTTCATCCAGCCCCTGCAGGCCTCCCTGTAGAATTCACTTCCGGCGCCCGCCGGGTACCGGTGGAAGGCCGGTTCCGCCATGGCCTCCTGTCCCGCCCGGACGATCTCGGAGGGGGTCGGGGTGTCGGGGTCGCCTATGCCGAAATCTATGAGATCGAGGCCCCGCTTCCTGGCGGCGGTCTTCTGCCGGTCAAGCTCGGCGAAGAGATATGGGGGAAGCTTGGAAAGCCTCTCGGAGGCACTGATGAGCGGTTTTTTCTGCACTGGGTCTCCTTTCGTTCTTTCCCTGCAATATAGTACAGGAATGATATTCCAGAAAATTTCCATTCCAACACCGGGACAGGCTGGATGCTGATACCCTTCGACGACGAGAACGGCACTGTAAGGGCATCCATCAAGGTGCTCATCGGTCTGTGCCGCCCGCCGGACACCCTGAGGTCCGGCGAGGCTTCCATTGACATAAGGACCAGACAGAAGGAGCACACCAGGAAGCAGAGGGAGCTCGAGGAGCTCATGACCTGCGAATCGGAGGTGCCCGCCATGCTCACTCCGGAGAGGAACGGCATCAGTTTCATCATCACCGGCAGGGCGGACCTCCTCACGGAAGACCGCCGGGTGATAGAGATCAAGACCGCCCAGCCCCTGCCGGAAAGGCCAGCGGGACACCATGCCCTCCAGGCCCTCTTCTACACATACGCCCTGAAGGCCCGGGAAACCTCCCTGGTTTACACCGACCCGGACACAGGTGATTCGGTGGAGTTCCCCATCAAGAGGGAAGAGGGTGAGGTACTCTGGGAGGAGTTCCTCACCGATGTGTCCCTGTTCGTAAGGGAGGAATGGGAAAGGCATGGTCAGCTGGTCGCGAAGCTCCCGGATTTCAGCTTCCCCTTCAGTGAAACAAGACCGGGACAGGAAGCCATAGTGGAACAGGTGGAACGGGCGGGAAGGGAACGCGGGGAGCTCCTTCTACAGGCCCCCACGGGAACCGGCAAGACAGCCGCGGTCCTTGCCGGCGCCATTCCCCCTTCGGTGAGTAACTGGAGCGTTCTGTTCTTCCTTACCTCGAAGAACACCCAGAAGAGGATCCTGGCGGAAACCATGGAAAGGATCATAGACGGCGGTTTTCTCTTCAGGACCATTATCATCTCCTCCAGGGAACACTCCTGCCCCATGGAAATGGAAAGGTGCAACCCCGAGGAATGTCCCTACGCCGAGGTTTTCGGCCCTGCCATAAGGGAATCCGGCATAGTTGCCGACCTCACCGCCAGGGTTCTGATCACCCCTGAGCTTCTCATGGAGAAGGCTCTCGAGGCAATGATATGCCCCTTCGAGCTTTCCCTCTACATCTCCCAGAGATGCGACCTCATCACCTGCGACTACAACTATGTGTTCGACCCGGGCATCAGGCTGAAAAGGTTCTTCGAGGACGATTCCACAGCTGCCAGATGCGCCCTGCTGGTGGACGAGGCGGCAAACCTCCCGGAAAGGGTACGGGGGATCTGGTCACCGGAGATAAGGTCATCCTGGATGGAAACCGCATGGAAACACGCCCGGGGCAACAGAAGGATGCAGAACCTCCTGAGACCCTGGAGAAAGCTTCTTCAGGCATTCGCCCCCTCCCCCTGGCCCCACTTGAATGACGAGGTGGAACTGCCCGGGGATGTTTCCCTTCCGGTAATAGACAGAAGAAGATGGCAGAGGACACTTGCCGGGGTCACCGGTGCTCCACTGGATGTGTCCCTTCTGTGCAGGGGAATTTACGGCTTCTCAAGGGCAGGCGAACGGATAGACTCCCGTTTCCACCTGCTGGCAAGACGGGAGGGGGAGGACACCCTCATACAGTACTACTGCACCGATCCATCAACATTCATCGCCGAGGAGCACACCAGGTGTTCCTCCATCTCGTGCTTCTCCGCCACCCTCGAGCCCATGGAACACTTCGCCAGGGAGCTTGGCCTCTCAGGTGAGCACAGGTCGGAGGCGGTGGGATGGCCCTTCCCGAGGGAAAACCTTGCGGTGTGGGTGGACACAGGTATCAACACCAGGTGGCGTCACAGGGATGAGCAGACTGAACTGATTGCAAAAAGGCTGGCCGGGGCCAGGGAAAAAACACCGGGCACATGGATGGCATTCTTCCCTTCCTTCGCATGGATGGAAAAGATCGCCCTGGCCGCCGGGGAGCTGGGAATCGAGTATATGGCCCAGAAACGGGAGATGACCCCGGAGGAGAGGCACAGGTTCACCGAGGACATCAACGCAGGCGACCACCTTGTCATGGCGGTGGCCGGAGGGCTCTTCGCCGAGGGGGTGGACCTTACCATACCGGACCTCAGGGGATGCTTCATCGCCGGACCCTCGCTGCCCTCGGTTTCCCTCAGGCAGCGGCTTCTACAGGAAAGATACCGGGAAACGGGAAGGGACGGGTTCCTCCATGCCTACGCCATACCCGGCATCAACCGTGTTATCCAGGCCGCCGGCAGACTGATAAGGAACCCTGAACAGAGGGCGGACCTTGTCCTTCTCGGGGACAGGTTCATCAGGGAGCCCTACTTCGGCCACCTTCCGGAACACTGGTTCCCCCTGAGGGTAATAAGGAACGGAAGGGTGGTCCTGAAGCACAGAGGGAGGTAACCCCTTGACCCCGGGGGGATTCCCCTTCATCATAAACGAAAGGCATTCCGGGGAACCACCGCATAGAAAGAACAATGAAGGAACTTCTCACCAACCACATACTGATGACCGCCATAGCGGCTAACTTCCTGGCCCAGCTCATGAAGGCGCTGATAGTGCTTGTAATAGACAGGAAGTGGAATAACGAGAGGCTCTTCGGCCCCGGGGGGATGCCCTCCTCCCATTCCTCCTTCGTGGCGGCCCTGGCCACCGGGGTTGCCGCGGTCCACGGAACCGGCTCCCCGCTCTTTGCGGTGACCTTCGTTTTCGCCGTTATCGTGATGTACGATGCCTGCGGGATCCGCCGCGCCGCGGGGAAACAGGCCCACCTCCTGAACGAACTGGTGGAGGAACTGGGCCATGTGCTGGACGAGGGCTTCAAGCCCGAAGCCCTGAAAACCGTTCTTGGCCACAGCCTTCTTCAGGTTGTGGCCGGGCTCATACTGGGGATTTCCGTGGGTCTCTTCTCATTCCTTGTGTGGCCGGGGAACTAAAAAAAGGGGCGGCATCGCTGCCGCCCCTGAGAACTCAGGACGATTACTCGGTTACCTCTTCGGCAACTTCTTCCTCGACCATTTCTTCGCCCTCTTCGACCATTTCTTCGCCCTCGGCGATGACTTCTTCGCCTTCTTCGACGATCTCTTCACCCTCGGCGATGACTTCTTCGCCCTCGGCTATGACTTCTTCGCCCTCGACGACTTCGGTGGTTTCCTCAACGGGAACTTCCTCTTCGACGACTTCCTCTTCAACGACTTCCTCTTCTACGGGAGCCGCTTCTTCGGCTGTGTCTTCACAACCCATTCCAAAAAGGGCGGTAACGAGTACGAGCATGGCGATAGAGAATAATCTCATTTTGTAATCCCTCCGGATTTTTTGTGAAAAGTAAAACTTTTGATCCACCCCTGGATCAGGGGCCCTCCGGCCCAAATCTCCGCAATTATCGCATAAATTTCCTGTCCGGTCAAGTCCCCGGGGCAATCCTCAGTGTGTTGGAGAAGTGGAGCTTTGCGGCTTTCACAAGAACCTGCTCTCCCCAGGCGGACACCAGCCTTTTTCCCATTGAATCCACAGGGGCCCCGGCGCCGGGGGAAAGGACAACCCCGAATCTGTCGGAAAGAAGCTGAAGCTCTTCCAGGTAAACGGACCTGGCGATGATTGAGGCGGCGGCCACAGCGGGTTCCCTGTCCTCCGCCCGGACCATCAGTTCGATGGGGGGGCAGTTCCCGGGAAGCCACGGCCTAAGCCTGGGCATTTCACAGAACCTGTCGACTATCACCCTTTCCGGCCTGGCCCCCTTTTCCAGTATTCCCGATATAGCTTCCCCGTGAACCTTCGCCTGGATGTCAAGGCTGTTCATGCCCCGGCTTCTGAAGCCTGCGAAGAGAGTGTTGTATTCACTGGGGGCGATGCTGCGAACTGAATAGATGATGTCGTCCATCTCCGTTATCATTTCATAGAGCTCCCGCACCTTTCCCCGGGTAAGCCTTTTCGAATCACCGGCCCCGGCTCCCAGAAGCTTCATGCAGGCCTCTTCCCCGCAGGAGACCGCCGCGGCCACCAGCGGGCCGAAGTAGTCCCCCTTCCCCGCCTCATCGGTTCCAGCCCTGGCCCCCCCATGAAGGAGTACGGATCCCGAGGACTTCCCGCCGAGTATTTCCTGGACAGTGCGAAGAAGGGCGGGGTCGCCCCCGGCGGGAACAACGCTGGAACCCTTTTTCGCCGAATGATAAAGGTTTATCCTGCAGCGCTTTCCCGATGACTCGAGGGTGAGCTGAACCCCGTAGGGAAGCTCCTTTTCTCCGGAAATGAACACCCCGGCCCCTCGGAGCAGTTCTGAGGACAGGCGGTGATGTTCCCTGAGCCCCGGCGTCATCAGAGGAATGGGTTCTCCAGCTCGATGGGGGTTCCCAGTGTGTAGTCCTCGAGCATGCAGGTTATCTCGCCTATTACGATGGAGGCGCTCATCAGGACCGGCATGTGCCTGTGGTCATCGGTTACCCAGATGAAAATCTCACCCTGCTGGTTGAAAAGGCCCTCTCCCCGGAGCACCGGCTGAAGCTGTATGCAGTCGAAGGTCCCCGCCCTGGTCCTTATGGTTCCCCTCTGAAGAACCTTCACCTCCATGGGGTAGTTGTCGTTGTCCACATGAACATCGATGCAGAAGTCCTCCCCGGGCTCGAGGTTCCTGGTCCTGGCGTAATAGAAGGCGCTGAGAACATCAAGGGCATGGGGAGGAATGGGAATGGCGGCAAGCTCCGGATCGGTCTCATCGGGATAATAGGCGTATCCCGCCTCCTGGTCGAAGTACATCTCCTCCCTGCTGGTGTAGTCCCCCTCCCGGAGATCCTTCATGTAGGTCAGGGAGTGAAGCTGAAACACATCCATCAGGGCTTCGTTCACATCACGCACCTCGAAAAAACTGCTGAAAACAGAGCTGGACCTGGCCTCGGCGGTTATCCTGTAGGCCAGCAGACCCTGGTGGTCAACAGGACCGGTAACGCTGAGGGTGGCGGTGCCCGCCTTTATTATTCCATACTCCACGCTGAACACCAGTCTTTCTCCGGGGCCCCATGTGGTGTTCTCCACATAGCGCCTCTGGTAATCGCCCCAGTCCCAGACCGAGCCGTAGGCCAGGCAGGAAAAGCAGATTGCGAGAACCAGCAGAAGGGATGCTTTCATAATTCTTCCTTTCAGGATGAGCGGTCAATCAGTGTACATCACCTGAAGCATACTTGTTCCAATACGGAATTCCACACCTCACCCAGGGTCAGCGGCGAGAGGGCTGTGCCGCAGAACTCCACGGCGTTCCGGGAGAGATGCCGGGCAAGACCGGGGTTTTCCAGCAGATGGCAGAGCTGCCCCGTTAGCTGACGGCGGTTTCCAGGGCTGTGAAGAAGGCAGCTCACACCGTCCACCAGGAAATCGCGGATGAACCGTGATGAAGCGGCGAGCACCGGTACACCGGAAGCGGCGATGTCCATCAGGGTCCCCGGCGGAGGGCGGTTCAGGAGTGAGGGAAAAACGCACGCCGCGGCCCCGGTGAACACCCCGCCATCGGGGCCATGGTTCAGGCAGATGACCGGGGCCCCCGGCCGGGGGTCCCATGCAAGGCCCGGGCGGGGATGGGCGGGAACGGGGACCACGGCGGTGGTCTTCGAGTAGCGTTCCCCGAAAACCTCCCTGAGACCGGGGGACTGGAAAACGGTGATACCGGAACACTCCGAGAATTCCTCGGTGCCATCAAGGATGTACTGAACCACCGGCGCCGGATAAGCAGGGCGGTGGCCGGTGCCGAAGGCAAGCACCGCGTCGGGCCGGCTGAACTCTCCTGTCAGGTGTCCCCCTGCGGCGAGGGCTTTCGCGGTGAGTGAAACCGCCCGGAGGACATCACTTCCCGGGGAATCCCCCGGGGATATCACCAGTTTCATGCTTTCCCTTTCCCTGTTTCACCTTTTATAAATAATTCCGTCGCGGTGACAAACCTCGGAACCGGAAGGAAACCCCATGGAACTGAATCCCTCGAGAAGAATGTCCGGGGTGCACATGCCCCCGATACACCCCATAATGAACAGGGTAAGGGAACTCCGCAGCCTTGGCGAAACCGTCTACTCCATGGCCCAGGCGGTTCCCTGGTACGGCCCCCCCCGGGGTGCCCTTGAGGCACTTGGGGAGGAAATGAAAAAACCGGGCATTCACTTCTACAGCCCGGACCCCGGGCTTCCCTCCACCAGGCATGCCCTTGCAGGGGATCTCCTTCGTAGAAGGGGGATACACACCGATCCGGAAAGTGAGCTCCACCTCACCTGCGGTGCCAGCCAGGCCTTCCTCGGGGCCCTCATGGCTGTGGCTGACCCCGGTGACAGGGTGGTGGTGCTGGAGCCCTACTACTTCGACCATGTCTTCGCCGTGGGGTTCTCGTCCCTGGTTCCGGACTTCGTTCCACTCACCGAGGGGGAGGGCTGGGAAATGCCCTGGGACCTCCTCGAAGAGAGGGTTCCCGGAGCCGCGGCCCTGATACTGGTGAACCCCGGCAACCCGACAGGTTCGGTGCTCACCGAAGGGGAACTCAAAAGGATCACCGCCCTCACCGAAGAGAACCGCTGCGCTCTGATAATCGATGAGACCTACCAGCAGTTCAACTTTTCGGGAAGCGGCTATCACCCCTGGCAGACCGGGAAGCCGGGCCATGTGCTCACACTGGGCAGCTTTTCCAAGAGCTACAGCCTCTCCGGCTGGAGGCTGGGATACCTGTTCGGCCCCGGGAACCTCCTCACCGAGGCGCTGAAGGTGCAGGATTCGGTTGTCATCTGCCCCCCCACCCCTTCACAGTTCCTGCTTGAAAGGTGCCTGGAATATCCCGGATGGGTCGAGGAACGGTCCCGGGAGGTTGAATACAGGCGTGACAGGTGCCGGCTGGCCATGAAGTGCTCTAAGGGTCTCCAGTGGAGGGAGTCCGGCGGGGGCTTCTTCACGCTGGCGAAGATACCCGATGGCATGAACGGCTACAGGCTGGTGGAACACCTCCTGGAGAAATACTCCATCGCGGGGATTCCAGGTGACGCCTTCGGAAAGACCGGAATGGGGCACATAAGGCTCAGCTTCGGCTGCCTTTCCCCGGAGGAGCTGGAACCGGCGATGGAGGCCCTGGCCTCGGTGGACCTTACCGGGGTACTTCTCTGAGGAGTTTCTTGTAGAGGGCCCTTGCCCCGAGAAAGAACCGGTTGAACCGGCCGTCCCTGAAGTCCGCGAAGCTGTGGTCCGGAGCCCGGAGTTCCCCCGCCCTGTACCTCAGGCATGTATGGGCGTAAACTCCCTTTTCAAGGTAGATCTTGTCAGGTGCTGCCTTGCAGCTGCCCAGGACCAGCTTGCCGTGGTCGAGGTAGCCGGGATCTATGTTCACCCGCCTTTCCCCCTCGCCTCCGAACCGGCCCTCGGCGTCTATGCTGAACAGTTTCCAGTCCGGAAGGCTCGAGGGAGAGGCCAGGGGAAAGCAGAGCCATTTCCTTAGAAGGTTCTCCCCCATTTCGCCACTGTAGTATCCCGTCATGTCAAAGGGAAAAGGACCGCTTCTCAGGACGGTCCTGCCCATCCGTCCCTGAAGGATGTCGCAGCATGCATCGAGGTCGCCGGGATCGCGGTGGATCACGCTGAAGCAGGGAAGGACGGGGGGGCACTCCACAGGAAGGGACATCAGCCCCTGGCCTCCCTCTGCCGGCGTAGCTCGTTCCAGGCGGCCCCGGCTATCTCCGGGGACACGCCGAACTCCCTCTCCACCAGCCCGGGATAGTCCTCCGCCAGCTTCATGTTCCTGGTTCCCCTCTCCTCCACTATCCTGAGATTGCCGTTGTGGGCGCTCACCCGGCCCCCCATGGGCCCTGGTCTGTTCAGGTGGAGGCTGTTCAGCCCCGGGGCGGCGAAGGAGTCCATCCAGTATCCCATGAACTCCTGCCTGGAAAGCACCCTCTCCTCCAGTGTGTATCGATGGCGGCAAACCCCGTTCTCCAGGGTGAAAAGTTTCCAGCCGCCCTCCACAGGCTCCCACATCATATCCCGGCCGGGCATGGAAAGCTTTCCCCATCCCCCTTCGGAAAGCTCCACCGCTCCGGGAACCACATAGCCCGGATCGAGGATGTATCGGTGGTCGCCACCCTGCACGAGCAGGGCGCAGTGGATGTTCCTGCCGTGGTTCATGTGGCCTGTAAGGGGTCTGGCGGAAAGGCCGCAGGCGGCCATGACCGTTCCAAGGGTTTCCGTGAGGGAATAGCAGGTTCCGCCGGTTCCCCTGGTGACATGCCCCAGCATCACCTCTTCGGGGTCACGGGGACGGATCTCGCCTGAAGCCTTCAGAAGGAACTTGGTGAGGTTCTCCCATGGAACCTCCCCGAATGCCTCGCCTATCCTGTGCACGTTCTCCCGGCTTCCCCCGGGAGAAAGACCGAAGTGCTGGAAGAAGATTTCCGCCGCGTTTTCCATGGCATTATTATAATTCCACCCGGGAGGACGGCGAGAATGAACGAGAACCGCTACCATTCACTGAATACCTTTTTCCGGAACACCTTCGGAGAAAAGGTCTTCAAGCTGAGTCTGGTCGGGGGCTTCACCTGCCCGGTGCGGGACGGCACCCTGTCCAGTGAGGGCTGTTCCTACTGCAATCCCCTTGGAAGCATACCGGTGAACTACCGCGGTGGAATGTCCCTCGAGGAACAGCTCCGGGAATCGGCGGAATATGTGCGGGAAAGGCACAGGGCCAGCGCCTTCATTGCATATTTTCAGGACTGCACCACCACATACGGGGATACCCGGACCCTGGAGAAAATGTACAGAAGGGCACTGGATCATCCCGGCGTAAGGGGAATATCCCTGTGCACCAGACCCGACTGCCTTCCCGATCCAACTGTGGAACTGCTTTCTGAGCTGGCACGGGAAACATTCCTGTGGGTGGAACTGGGTGTGCAGAGCGGCTGCGATGTCACCCTCCTCAGGATGGGAAGGAAACACACGGTTTACGACTCGGAAAGGGCCTTCGACAGGCTCCACGAAAAGGGCATAAGGACCGCCGCCCATGTGATCCTGGGATTCCCCGGGGAATCCAGGGAGGAGGCGCTGAACACCGTGGGTCTCATAAACCGCAGCAGAACAGCCGGTGTGAAGCTGCAGAACCTGCATGTTCTCAGGAACACCCCCCTGGAAAGGGACTGGCAGGCGGGAAAGGTTAAGCTCATGAAGGCCGGCGCCTATGCCTCGCTGGCGGGGGACTTCCTGGAAAGGATCCCCCCGGAAGTGGTTGTGCAGAGGCTCTCAGGCGAAGCCCCCCCGGGGATGCTGGTTGCCCCGGAGTGGGCCGGGAACAAGCTTGCTGTGATGAACCGGGTTAAGCGTGAACTGATGTACAGGGACTCCTGGCAGGGAAAACTGCTGGGGTTCTCAATGGAGGACATACCGGCCCCCTCAGCACGGGACGCCCTCCTCCAGACAGATGCTTCTCAGTACAACCCTGTATGAGGGATGGTGCTTCTCTCTGTACCCGGAAGAATGATGAACCGCGGGATACCCCCCCCGCCGGCTGATCGCCATGAACTCCCGCATCTCTTCCCGTGGGAAGCGGTTCTGGAGGAGGGCTGCGGTTTTCCAGCGCCACTCCAGTATTCCCGTTGAGCCGGTGAACTCCCTGCCCGTCCTGATGAAGGCCCTCAGAAGACCCTCGATGCTGCCCCCGCAGGCGATGAAGGGTCTCAGGTTGATGCGCACCACAAGCCCCCCGGGGGATATCTCCTCCACAAGGGTCTCCCCTGGCATGGGCTCCCCGGCACTGCCCGCTTCCTCAGCCAGCCATGACCCGGCGGACCCCGCTGAAGACACCGCGTGACCGCTGCCCATGACTCCCTGGTAGATAAGTTTGTACAGGTCCTGAACGCCCATGTCCGGGTACAGCTGAAAATGTTTCTCCATGATCTCGCCAAGGGCGGTTGCCTTCATGAAAACCTCCACTGGAACAAAGGATGACTACCTGGAATATAGCTGGTGTTCGAACGGGTTCCCTCCCCCGATCGAACATCCTTTCGAGTGGTTGAGCTACACGAAACGAAGCCCGTCGGAAACACCGGCGGGCTTCCCCCTTCGTTGGACTCGGTTGCCTTTTCTTTGTAGATTATCCATTCTCCCACACAATGGCCTGATACACCAACGGAGGTAACCGATGATCCGTCGAAACACCATAGGATCCATTCTTGACGGTGAGCACACAGGCAGCGAAGTTACCGTTTACGCCTGGGTGAAAACCGCCAGAACCGGGAAAAGCGTGGCCTTTGCCGCCCTTAACGACGGCTCGTCCGTTGGCAACCTTCAGGCTGTTTTCAACCGCGAGAACTTTTCCCCCGACCAGCTTTCCGGTCTTCTCACCGGAGCCTGCGTCAGGGTAACGGGAACCGTTGTGAGCAGCCAGGGCAGCGAACAGTCCGTGGAGATCGCCGGGGAAGGGCTTGAGATAATCGGCCCGGTGGACGACGGCTACCCCCTGCAGAAAAAACGCCACTCTCTGGAGTTCCTCAGGGGTCTGCCCCATCTGCGGTCCAGGACCAACACCTTCGCCGGTGTCTTCCGTGTAAGCCACCACCTCTCCATGGCGGTCCACACCTTCTTCGACAGGAACGGCTTCTTCAACGTTCATACACCCTTCATCACCGAGAGCGACTGCGAGGGAGCCGGGGAAACCTTCCAGGTGACCACCCTGCCCCTCGACATGGTTCCCATGAAGGACGGCGCGGTGCAGTTCGAGAAAGACTACTTCCGAAGAAGGGCCTTCATGACCGTGAGCGGCCAGCTGGAAGCGGAGCCCTTCGCCCTGTCCATGGGCAGGGTCTACACCTTCGGCCCCACATTCCGGGCCGACCCCTCCGACACCCGGATACACGGAGCCGAGTTCTGGATGCTGGAGCCGGAAATGGCCTTCTTCGACCTTGAGGACAACCTGAACCTCATAGAGGATTTCGTGAAATACACCGCCTCCTACATCATGGAGAAGTGCCCCGATGAGATCGCCTTTTTCGAGAAGTTCTTCGAAAGCACCCTCAGGCAAAGGTACGAGGCGCTCCTCGAGAACAGTTTCGCCCGTATCACCTACACCGAAGCCATAGAGATAATCCATGGTTCCCGTGACAGGTTCGAGGCGGTGCCGGAATGGGGCGACGACCTGGCCACGGAACACGAGCGATTCCTCTCTGAAAAGCACTTCGGGAAACCGGTATTCGTGGTGGACTACCCCGCCTCAATGAAACCCTTCTACATGTACGTGAACCCCGACGGCAGAACCGTGGGGGCCTGCGATCTCCTGGCCCCCGGGGTTGGAGAGCTGGTGGGTGGAAGCCAGAGGGAACACAGACCCGCCATACTTGAAGAACGGGCATTGAAGCAGGGTCTCGACATGGAAACCTACAGATGGTACATGGAGCTTCGCCGGTGGGGAACCGCTCCCCATTCCGGTTTCGGCCTTGGATTCGAGAGGCTTCTGATGTACCTTACAGGCATGGACAACATCAGGGATGTTGTTCCCTTCCCCAGAACTTTTGGAAAAATGTACTGAACGCAACAAAAGCGAAAGCTGGTAAAAATGAGCAGACAAATGATAACCATCGACGGTAATGAAGCCGCCGCCCGGGTTGCCCACAAGCTCAGCGAAGTGATAGCCATCTATCCCATCACTCCATCGAGCGCCATGGGCGAACACAGCGACGCCTGGTCCGCCGCAGGCAAAAAGAACATCTGGGGAACCGTTCCCCTGGTTCAGGAAATGCAGAGCGAAGGCGGCGCATCGGCGGCGGTGCACGGAGCCCTCCAGACAGGGGCCCTCACCACCACCTTCACGGCCAGCCAGGGCCTTCTTCTGATGATACCCACAATGTACAAGATCGCCGGCGAACTCACCCCGGCGGTGTTCCATGTCTCAGCCAGAAGCCTTGCCTGTCAGGCTCTCTCCATCTTCGGCGACCACAGCGATGTGATGGCTGTAAGGAACACCGGATTCGGCCTTCTTGCAAGCAGCAGCGTTCAGGAGGTAACCGACCTCGGCGCCATCGCCCACGCCGCCACACTGAAGAGCAGGATCCCCTTCATCCACTTCTTCGACGGCTTCAGGACCAGCCACGAGATACAGAAGATAGAGCCCCTGGAAGACGACACCCTCAGGCAGATGATCGACGACGAGCTGGTCTACGGCCACAGGAAGCGGGGCCTCAATCCCAACAGCCCGGTCCTCAGGGGAACCAGCCAGAACCCCGATGTCTACTTCCAGGGCAGGGAAACGGTGAATCCCTACTACGACGCCACACCGGGGATCGTCCAGGAATACATGGACCTCTTCGGAAAGCTCACCGGCAGGCACTACAGGCTCTTCGACTATGTCGGCGCCCCGGATGCCGAGCATGTAATGATACTCATGGGCTCCAGCTGCGAAGTGGCCCATGAAACCGTTGAATACCTGGCCGGCAAAGGGGAAAAGGTCGGCGTTATCAAGGTGCGCCTCTACCGCCCCTTCGACGCTTCCGCCTTCCTCTCCTCCATACCGGAAACCGTGAAGACCATAAGCGTCCTCGACCGGACGAAGGAACCGGGGAACGACGGCGAACCCCTCTACAAGGATGTCATAACCGCCCTCAACAACGCCGGCAGGTGCGGCGTGAAGGTTCTCGGAGGCCGCTATGGCCTTTCCAGCAAGGAATTCTGCCCATCCAGGGTCCTCGCCGTTTTCAACAACGCCAGGGGCGGGCAGAAGAACGGCTTCACCGTGGGCATCAACGACGACGTAACCCACACCAGCATCGAGGTACCCGAGCTCAAACTGGGTGAAGAGGGACTTCACCAGGCGGTCTTCCTTGGACTGGGCTCCGACGGCACCGTAGGCGCAAACAAGAACAGCATCAAGATCATAGGTGAGACCACCGACAACTATGCCCAGGGATACTTCGTCTACGACTCGAAGAAAGCCGGCGCCCTCACCGTGAGCCACCTCAGGTTCGGCCCCCGTCCCATCAGGCACACCTGCCTCATCAGCAGCGCGAACTTCGTTGCCTGCCACCAGACTGTGTTCATCGAGAAATACGATGTTCTCAAGTACGCCGGCAAAGGCGCAACCTTCCTCCTCAACACCCCCTTCGGCCCCGACGAGGTATGGCAGAACCTGCCCCTGAAGCTGCAGAAGGGCATAATAGAGAAGGGCCTGAAGTTCTTCGTGATAGACGCCTACGAAGTGGCCAGGAACACCGGAATGGGCGTTCGCATCAACACAATAATGCAGACCTGTTTCTTTGCCATAAGCGGCGTGCTGCCAAGGGATGAGGCAATCGAGAAGATAAAGTCCTCCATCAAGAAAACCTACGGCAAAAAGGGTGAGGACATCGTAAAGAAGAACTTCAACGCCGTTGACCATACACTGGCCAACCTCCACCAGGTGGACTACCCGGACAAGGCGGACAGCGAGTTCAGGATCCCCCCGGTGGTTTCAGAAGAAGCCCCTGAGTTCGTACAGAGGGTCACCGCGAAGATAATGGCCCAGAACGGCGATCAGATCCCGGTGAGCGACATGCCCGCCGACGGCACCTGGCCCACCGGGACCACCCAGTGGGAAAAGAGGAACATCGCCCTGGAGATCCCGGTGTGGGACCCCGAGGTCTGCATACAGTGCGGCCTCTGCAACCTGGTGTGCCCCCATGCCGCAATCCGGATGAAGTACTTCGACAAAAAGCTTCTGGAGAACGCCCCGGAAACCTTCAAGACCGCCCCGGGCAAGGGCAGGTTCCAGGACTATGTCTTCGCCAACCAGGTTGCCCCGGAGGACTGCACCGGCTGCGGGGCCTGTGTGCACACATGCCCGGCCAGGAACAAGGAAGTCCAGGGCAGAAAGGCCATCAACATGGAGCCCCAGCCTCCCCTCAGGGAAGCCGAGGCGGAGAACTACCGGTTCTTCCTTGACATCCCCGACTTCGACAGGACCGAACTCAACCCGGCCACTGTGAAGGAAAGCCAGCTTCTCAGGCCTCTTTTCGAGTACTCCGGAGCCTGCGCCGGCTGCGGTGAAACACCCTATGTGAAGCTTCTCACCCAGCTCTTCGGCGACAGGGCCGTCATAGCCAACGCCACGGGCTGCTCCTCCATTTACGGCGGCAACCTTCCAACAACTCCCTACACGAAGGATGTTTCCGGAAGGGGCCCCTCATGGAACAACAGCCTCTTCGAAGACGCCGCCGAGTTCGGCTACGGCTTCAGGCTCACCGCGGACAAGCACACCGAGAACGCCGTTGAACTGCTGAACGGCCTTTCGGAACAGATCGACGAGAACCTGATAACCTCACTGCTGGCCTGCAGATGCGAGAACGAACTCGAGATCGCCCAGCAGCGGGAGAGGATCGAATACCTGAACAAGGCCCTGGCAGAGATAGACACACCCCGGGCAAGGCAGCTGGAGTCTCTCACCGACTACTTCGTTCCCAGGTCCGTATGGATACTGGGAGGCGACGGCTGGGCCTACGACATC
>NPIE01001111.1_pt1 | contig 111154 bp, 105 predicted proteins | sample 8637661 | NCBI WGS metagenome assembly NPIE01 (sample SAMN07420842, study PRJNA396082) | bioreactor metagenome | isolation source: sample BA12 brine-fed electro-methanogenic bioreactor BA | place: Japan: Kochi | collected 2016-12-09
TCTACACAAAGTGCGGAAGAACCGGCTTTGAAGACCGCACCCGCAGCGGGCGCCTGAGTGACCTCAGACGCCCGTTTTTGATCGGCGGCTACTTGTCGGCCGTCCCGTTGGCGGGGGGCGGCTCCTGACGGGCAGGCTCGCCCGCCTTATCGCGCTCCCCCCGGTCAGCAGCCGCGCTGCTGCCGTTGTAGTGACGCACGTCATAGCGCACCAGGTATTCCCTGGCAGAAGCGGAGCCTTCGGCGTTCGCAATGGCGTGGAACAGCGCGGCCCGCTCCGCTGCCCTGGCGACATCCTTGTGGCGGGTTACCCGCTCGATCTCCGCCTGGCGCTCCTCGCGAGTGTAGTCGCGCATCAGCGTCTCCAGGCTGTTACTGAGATGGCAAAGATACTGCATCCTGCCCAGCGACTCCCACCAGTCATCGCCCATAACGGCCTGGCCTGGCTGGTGGTAACGATGTTTTTCGTGCGCTTTTTTGGCCGCCGCGTACTGAATCCGCAGGGTCATTTTCAGATCCAGCAGGTCTGCTGTTTCGGCGGCCAGATCAAGCAGCATTTCCCGACACCGGCGCTCATTGTCCAGCATTGCGCGCTGCCCGGCTAAACGGGGATCGGAGGGATCGCGGCCATTCAAACCACGTTCGAGGGAGGCAATGGAGTGGCGCAGCCGGACAATTTCACGCACGAAAAAGGTCTGCGTGAGGTTCATGCCCAACTACTTTTCTGCTAAAGACCGGCACAAAACAAGAGGCCATCGCGCAGCCTCTTGCCAGTGATAATACGTTAGTCAAACGTTGATTGTGGCATAATCCTGCCGGTCCGCAAGCACAAACTGCACAAACCCGGGCCGGGCCGCGTGGCAGGGGCTGCCGCCTCGCGCGTCATAAGGAAACCGGGGGCGGCAGGGGACACAGAAAACGGGCACGAATGGGTTTAGGTGCCTCGCACAAAGGGGTTTTCACCCTGTTCTGGTATAATGATCACAGGCTCTATCGGGCCTTGATACACTCAAAAATTCGAAAGGAGGCATTCTTTGACTGGTGAAAAGAATGATCTTGAGGCTGATCTTGGCCGCTCTTCCGATGAAAACTCCCCGCTGATTGTCATCGCCTCCAACCGGGGGCCGTTCTCGTTTACTGCCAACAAAGATAGTTCATTTACGGTCAAACGCGGCTCCGGCGGGCTGGTGACCGCGCTGGCGGCGCTGGCCGAGCAGCATGACGTGCTGTGGATTGCCGCCGCGCTCAGCACCGGCGACCGCAAATGGGCCGAAGCCCAGGAGGAGCGCGCGCAGCAGGTGCAGGATGTCACGCTGCGCCTGATCGTCACCGACCGCCGCCGCTACCGGCAGTATTACAACATCATCTCGAACCCGCTGCTGTGGTTCCTGCAGCACCAGCTGTGGGATACCCCGCGCCAGCCGGAGATCCGCAAGAAAACCTGGGAAGCCTGGCGGCAGGGCTATATCGCCATCAACCGCCAGTTTGCAGAGGTGATCGCGGATAGCGTCAAGGACGTGGATCGCCCGATTTACATCTTCCCCCAGGATTACCAGCTGTACATGGTGCCATTGTTCCTGCGAGAGCTGCTGGGCGACCGCGTGCAGATCCAGCCGTTCATTCACATCCCGTGGCCGGGGCCGGACGCGTGGCGCATCCTGCCGCGCGAGATCCGCGACCCGATCATTCAGAGCCTGCTGGCTTCCGACCGGGTGGGGTTCCAAACGCGCAAGGATGCCTTCAACTTCGTCCAGACGTGCCGCTTTTACATCCCGGACGCGCATTCACGCGGGGCGCGGGACGCGATTCACTACCAGGGGCGGCGGGTGGAAGCCCGCGCCTACCCGATCTCGATTGACGTGGACAAGGTGGAGGCGCTGGCGGAAGAAGCCCAGACCCACCTGCTTAAGGCCCAGCTGCTCACCACCATCGGCGATCGCCAGCTTATCCTGCGCGTGGACCGCGTGGAGCCCAGCAAGAACATCCTGCGCGGGCTGCTGGCCTTCCGCGAGATGCTGGCGGAGTATCCCCAGCACCGGGGCAAGGTCAACATGCTGGCCCTGCTGGTTCCTTCCCGCATGGAGGTGACCGAGTACCAGGATTACCTGCGCGAGATTATGGCCGAGGCGGGCATGATCAATGCCGAATATGCCGATGAATTCTGGGAGCCGGTGCGGATCATCGTGGGGAACAACTATCACCGCGCCATCGCTGCCATGCAGCTGTATGACGTGCTGCTGGTGAACCCGATCGCCGACGGGATGAACCTGGTGGCGAAGGAAGGCACGCTGGTGAACCAGCGCGACGGGGTGCTGGTGCTATCCGAACATGCCGGGGCGTTTTACGAGCTGGGTGATCACGCGATGGTAGTCTCGCCGTTTGACGTGTACAGCACCGCGCGCGGCCTGCACGAGGCGCTGACCATGCCGCGTGACGAACGCGCCAGCCGGGCCGCGGCGCTGCGCAAGCTGGTGCGCGGCTCTGGCGTGCGGGAGTGGTTCCGCGATCAGGTGGCGGATGCCACCAGCGCGGCCAGCAGCCAGGAAAAGAACGACTCCACGCCGGAAACGCCCTGAACGGCCAGGTCGGCGGCTTCCAGCACGGCGGGCGGTGTGCCTGCCGACTGAACGCCCAGCCCCACCGCGTGGCATTCGCCCGCTTCCCGCAGCTGGCGGGCCATGCGCAGGGCATCAATATCGGTGGTGTCGTCGCCCAGATAGAGCGCCGCATCAAGCCCGTGATCGCGGATCAGCTGGCGCAGGGCCGTGCCTTTGTGGACCTCGATGGGCGGGCGCAGCTCAAAGACCATCCGGCCCTGAAACAGGCGCAGCCCGGCCGCCGCCGTGATGCCCTCCAGCGCCGGGCGCAGCCGGGCTTCGGCGGCGGCCGGGTCGGGGGTGCGGCGGTAATGCACCGACAGGGTGGGGCCTTTGTCCTCCACCTGCATGCCAGGCTCATCCAGCGCCGCCAGCTGTTCCAGGGCGGTTTCAAGGGCCGGGCGGTGCGCGGCGGCTTCCGGGGTCAGGCTGACCCGGCCCGCCTGCCAGCGCTCCAGGCCGTGATTGCCCACGTAGACCAGGGCCGGCAGGCCAACCCGCGCCTGCACATCCGCCGCCGCCCGGCCGGAGACCACGGCCACCAGCGCCAGCCGCCCGGCCAGCGCCGCCAGCAGCTCGCGGCTGCGCGGGGTCACGCGGGCGGCATCAGGATCATCCACGATCGGGCTGATTGTGCCGTCCACATCCGTAATCACGCCCGGCCGCGCTGCGCGCAGCAGGGGTTGGAGCAGCGGGTGATCGGCCTGCCAGAGTGGTGTGGTCATATGAGCATCCATTTCAATACATGAACATTGAAGCGTAGAGGGCTAGATGTATGAGTAAGAAAAAAATAGTTACGGTGACGCTGAATCCATCGCTTGATCGCACGCTGATCACGCATTATCTCTCATTAGGGTATCACAACCATGTGAGCGAAACAACGCGGCTGCACCCTGCCGGGCGGGGGGTGAACATCGCCCGCGCGCTGCACAGCCTGGGCATCCCCACCCATGCGGTTGTCGTGGTGGCCGATGATCCCAACGGCGCGGCCTACCGCCGCCTGCTCCAGCAGGAAGCGCTGGGCGCGAGCTTCGTCTTTTACCGGGGGAACACGCGCAGCAACGTGACCATCCTGGATACCGGCAACCAGCAGGAAACGCATATTGTAGAGCACAGCAGCGGGCTGACCCCGGAGGTCATCAGCGCGGTGGGGGATGCGCTGGAAGAACAGACCGGGGAGGGCGATTTTGTCGTGTTCGCCGGGTCGCTGCCGGATGAATCGCCGGCGGACACCTACGGCCGCATGGTGGAGCGGATGCGCGAGCACGGCGCGAAGATCGCGGTTTCGGTGACGCCGGAAGCGCAGGACAAGGCCATCATGGCCATTCCCGACCTGCTCGCCGTCACCCAGAATGAGCTGGAGCGTTACTTCAACCACCCGGTGCGCACCCAGGACGATATCCTGTACTGCGCCAGGAAGCTGCTGGAAACGGGCATCGAGCAGGTGCTGGTGATCTGGCCGGAGCGCCACGTGATGCTGGCGACGGTGGACGGCATCTGGGACATGACGTATCCGGAGGAAATTCAGGGCACGCATGCCGGGGTGAAGGAAGCGATGCTGGCCGGGTACCTGACCGGCAAAGCCCAGGGCTATCCCCCGAACAAGGCGCTGGAGCTGGCCGGGGCGGCCGCGGTGTATACCTCCGGGCAGATTGGCAGCGAGTTCGGCTCCCTGGAGGAAATCGACGCCTTCGCTAATGGAGTCACGGTGACAGAAGTGACGGATGGCCCCGCCGAACCGGAAGACCCGGCCGCGATGTGATTCTTACGGGCTTTTTACACACCCTTCATCCTGTTCTCAGAATCGCGTGTTATGCTGTCCACAGTTGGATTTAGTGGAATGGCTGCCCGGACAACACGTTTACTGGAAGATGGCAGCACCCGCGATTTAATGGAACATAGAGGCAGACACAAGAAGGCGGCTCCCCCCCTGGCCGCCTTCTGTGCTGTCCCGGAACCGCCCGTCGGGCGACAATTGACAATCCTCCGGCGTAACGGTAGACTCATGGCCTGTTCGCCAGACCGCAAAAATAGCACATCGCGCGCCGCGGTTGTGTGTGACAGGCTCGGGCTGGGTCCTGCGCGGCAGGACCTCCGAATCGTGTCAGGACCGGAAGGTAGCAGCACTAAGGAGTCTCTCCTGGGTGCCGCAGGGTAGCCTGGCTCGAGCCTCTTGCACACAACCCCCTCCCGCACAACCCCGGCCTCCACCCGGACAGGGCTTTGGTCAGCGCGAAAGGTGGCTTTGTGGCGTCGGATTTATCCACAGATCACATACACTTCCCTTCCCCCGGACGAAAGCGCGCCACATCCCCGGTATTGGCAGGTCTGATTTTCCTGGCGGTGGGGCTTGGACTGGCGCTGCTGGCCGGCGGCTATTACCTGCTTGCTCAGAAAGCAGTAACGCTGGACCTCGACGGCCAGGTGATCGTGATCTACACGCACCAGCACACCGTGAGTGACCTCCTGGCGGAGCTGGGCGTAAGCCTGCTGCCGGAAGACCTGCTCACCCCCGCAGCGGGGGCCTCCCTGCACAATAACATGGTGATCCAGGTACGGCGCGCGGTGTCGCTGCTGGTGGTGGCGGATGGGCGCACACTGACGCTGCAGACGCACCCCGCCACTCCTGTGGAGCTGCTCAGCCAGGCGGGGATCGCGCTGGGCCGCTACGACCGCATCCTGGCTGACGGCCAGCCGGTGGACCCGGCGCAGGCCCTGCCCGCCCCCCTGCCGGGCACGCTGGAGGTCATTCGGGCGGTGGGCATGACGGTTGAGGCGGACGGCCAGACCACCAGCATTTACACGACCGCCCCCACGATCGGCCGCACCCTGGAAGAGATGGATATCGCGCTGTATGCCGCCGATGAGGTGACGCCGCCGCTGGAAAGTACCCCCGCGGAGGGCGTGCACGTCACCGTTGAGCGCGCCGTCCCGGTGGTGATCACGGTTGACGCGGTGGAAGTGGCCACCCGCGTGCGGGCTGACACGGTGGGGGAGGCGCTGGCCGCGGCCGGGTTCGCGCTGGTGGGGGAGGACTACAGCCTGCCCCCGCTGGAAGCCCCGCTGCCCGCGGATGGGCGCATCACGATCGTGCGCGTGACCGAGGACCTGCAAATCGAGCGCACGGCCATCCCCTATGAGACGATCTACCGGCCAGATCACGACCTGCCGCTGGACGAGCAGCGTGTGCTGCAGGCGGGCGAGCCGGGCGCGCTGGAACACCGCACCCGCATCCGCTATGAGAACGGCGTGGCCGTCAGCCATGTGGAGGAAGCGCCGCGCGTGGTCACCCCCCCGACCGACGAGGTGATCGCCTACGGCACGCGGATCGTAGTCCGCACGCTGGATACCCCCGATGGCCCGCTGGAATACTGGCGCGTGATCCGCATGCTGGCCACCAGCTACACCCCCGCGACTTCCAGCAAGCCACCCGACGCCCCCAACTACGGCATCGCCGCCACCGGCATCCCGGTCGAGAAGGGCATTGTGGCCGTTGACCCGGAGGTCGTGCCTTACTTCACCCAGGTCTACGTGTCGGGCTACGGGGTCGGGCTGGCGGCGGATACCGGCGGCGCGGTCAACGGGCGGCGCATCGACCTCGGCTACAGCGACGACGACCTGGTGCTGTGGTACAGCTGGGTGGACGTCTACCTGCTTACCCCTCCCCCCCCCGCCGACGACATCCTCTACCTGCTGCCTTAACCGCGTCGCACCGGTTGCTGCGATCCCAGCAGAATTTTCGCGCAGGCCTATAATGATGGCGACTGTGCTCAACATTAACCGGCCCAGGCAGGTAAACGGCGATGAAACACAACCTCAAAACGAAACTTAAACAGTGGATCCCGCGATCGGCGCGCGTCAGGCTGCGCGAAGGCGAACGCGCCGCGTTCCATTGGGCTGCCCGGCAGGAGGCAGCGCTGCTGGGCCACCTGCCCGACGCGCGAGAAGACCTGGAGACGGCGCTCTATGAATTCACGCCGCTGACGCCGGAAGCGGTGATCCTGGGCTATGCGCAGGGCATGTTCCTGGCACCGGAGTTTAACGGGACGGTGCGCTGGCATAATCCGGATGTGCGCGGTGTGGTGCCGCTGGATGCCGTTCATATCCCCAAAAGCCTGCGGGGTGCGCTGAACAAAAGAAAATTTGAAATCCGCTGCGACTCAGACTTTGCGGGGGTGCTGGACGGCTGTGCGGAACCGGCGCCCGGTCGCGAGACCACCTTCATCACGCCGGAGCTGCGCCAGGTGACGCTGGCCCTGCACGCGATGGGCGTGGCCCACTGTGTGGAAGCTTACCAGGACGGCGCGCTGGTGGGTGGCTCGTACGGTCTGGCACTCAACGGCTACTTTTCCGGCAACAGCATGTTTCACCGGGTCAATGACGCGGGCAAGGTGGCTTTTCTGTACCAGGTGGAGCTGCTCCGCCGGAACGGATTCACCCTGCTGGACGTGTGGTGGCTGGCGCCTGCCCTGGAGAAGTTTGGCGAGATCACCATCCCGCGGGCAGAGTTCAGGGCATGGCTGGCGCGCGCGCTGAGCACCCCCACGCCCTATGTGATCCCGGATGATCTTTATGTGGATCATCGTCGCTATGCTTAGCCTGACCGTTGGTGCGACAAGAATGCCGAGGACAACGTGACCACTATCAAAGCGCTCATTAAAGACATCGTTCCAAAATCAGCCCGCATGAAGCTGCGCTCGGCGGGGGGGGAAGCCCGGCACAGGCTGTTTCAGGCGGAGCTGTGGGGCTTGCAGTATGTGCCGGACGGCCATGCCGACCTGAAAGCCGTGATCCTGGAAACTCAGCCCCAGACGCCAGAGAGCATGATCCTGGGCTATACAGCCGGGCTGTTCCCCTCCCCGCTGCATACCGGTCCGCTGCGCTGGCATGCCCCCGACCCGCGCGCGGTGCTGCCACTGGATACCACGGATAGCCTCACACAGATACGCTCCTGCCTGCATGACACCACATTCGAGATCCGCTTCAATACCGATTTCGCGGGGGTGCTGGACGGCTGCGCGGAACCGGCGCCGGGTCGCGAGACCACCTTCATCACACCGGAACTGCGCCAGGTGACGCTGGCCCTGCACGAGATGGGGGTCGCCCACAGCGTGGAGGCCTTTCAGGATGGCGCGCTGGTGGGTGGGCTGTATGGCGTGACGCTGGGGGGATTCTTCTCCCTGAACAGCATGTTTCACCGGGAGAAGAATGCCAGCAAGATCGCGCTGCTTTGCCTGGTGGAGGTGCTGCGCCGCAACCGCTTCGCCCTGCTGGACATGTGGTGGATGCAGCCGCACTTCGAGCCGTTCGGGGCCATTGATATCCCGCGGGAGGAATTCAAGCGCCGGCTGGCGCACGCCCTGATCCTGCCCGTTGCGTTCAGCGTGCCGGACGAGCCGGTTACGGTGGATTACCGGCAGTACGCCTGAGCCGCGTACCCGGCCACCGGCTGCCCAGCCTGAGCTGCTGATGCGCGCCCTCCTCGCGGGGGGAGTCGGCGGCGGCCTGCCTACCTGCCACCCCCTGGACAGGTTATAATGCCCTCATGACACACGATCGGAGAGCCTTTCACATCGGCCTTAACGCCCACCTCCTCAGCGCTCAGGCGGGCTACCGCCGCGCCGGGATTCACGGCTACATCGCCAGCACGCTGGCCGCGCTGCCCGCGGCAGACCCGGCGCTGCGCTACACGGTGTTTGTGGGCGAGGGCCAGCCGCCCGACGACCCCGCCTTCAGCGCCCGGCGCGCGGCGCTGCCCACCGCCAATCCTGCGCTGCGCATCCTGTGGGAGCAGGCGCTGCTGCCCTGGCAGACGGGCGGGCTGGACCTGCTGCATGGCATGGCCTTCGTCACGCCGCTGCTGAGCCGCGTTCCCGCGGTGGTGACGGTTTACGACCTGAGCTTCATCCATTACCCGGCGCGGCTTTCCACGGCGCGGCGCCTGTACCTGCGGGCGCTGACCGGCCTTTCGGCGCGGCGCGCGCGGCGCGTGATCGCGATCAGCGCCCGTACCGCGGCGGATGTGGAACGCCTGCTGGGCGTCCCCCGTGACCGGATTGACATCGCGCTGCCCGGCGTGGGCGCGCAGTTCCGGCCGCTGCCAGAGGCGGAAATCGCTGCTTTTCGCGCGCGCGAGGCGCTGCCGGAACGGTTCCTCCTGCACCTGGGCACGCTGGAACCGCGCAAGAACCTGACGGTGGTGCTGCATGCCTATGCCGCGCTGCCGGACTCCCTGCGCCGGGCGGTGCCGCTGGTCCTGGTGGGGGGCAAGGGCTGGGGGCTGGACGAGGTGCAGGCGACGGTTGTCCGGCTGGGGCTGGAGACGGCGGTGCGGCTGGAGGGGTACGCGCCGGATGAGGACCTGCCGCTGTGGTATAACGCGGCGGCCGGGCTGGTCTTCCCCTCGGTATACGAGGGCTGGGGGCTGCCGGTGGTGGAGGCGCTGGCCTGCGGCACGCCGGTGATTGTCTCGGATGCCTCCAGCCTGCCGGAAGCCGCCGGGGATGCCGGGCTGACGCTGAACCCGCATCGCGTCCCGGACTGGACGGCCGGGCTGGAGCGCGCGCTGACTGACGAGGCGTGGCGGGCGGAGGCCCGCGCGCGCGGGCTGGCACATGCAGCAACCTTCACCTGGGAGGCCACCGCGCGCGCGCATGCCGCCTGCTACCGGCGCGCGCTGGGGGAACCCGATATTGCGGCGAGTGACCGTAAGGGCATGGCATGAGCGTAAAACCACGGAGTGATTACACGCTTGTCACCGGTTGGCCGGGCTGGCTGCCGCCCCTGATCGATACCGTCCTGATCATGGTGGCTTTTGAGGCCGCCTATTTCCTGCGCTACGAGCTGCAGTTCCTCCGCCCGCTGGATGAGGCCTTCCGCGCGCAGTTCGGGCCGTTCGTCCCCTATGCCCTGCTGTATGCCGCGTGGCTGATCCTGTCCATTCAGCGCAGCGGCCTGTACCGCCATATCCGCGGGCGCACCTGGGCGGATGAGTTTGTGGCGATCGGCAACAGCGCGACCAACGCCCTGTTCCTGGTGATGGGTGTCAGTTTCGCGCTGCGGCCGCTGGTATTCTCCCGGCTGCTGCTGCTTTATGCGGCGATCGTATCCGTGCTGCTGCTGAGCCTGGCGCGCGTGGTCTACCGAATCGTGCGCACCCAGCAGCGGCGGCGCGGGATCGGGGTGGAGCGCGTGCTGGTGGTGGGCGCCGGGGAAACCGGGCGCGCGGTGATGCGCAACCTGCTCGCCCGCCCCGACCTGGGTTATCAGGTCGTGGGATTTGTGGACGATCACCCCGAACGCAGCGAAGCGGATATCGGGCGGCTGCGCGCGCTGGGCCGGATCGGCAACCTCCCCTACCTGGTGGAGGATGAACAGATCGACCTGGTGATCGTCACGCTGGCCTGGCAGTTCCAGCGCGAGATCTTTCAGATCATCCGCGAATGTGACCGCCAGAATGTGCAGGTGCGCTTTGTGCCGGACCTGTTCCAGCTGAAGCTGAGCCGCATGCAGGTGGAGAACCTGGACGGCATCCCGCTGCTGGGCATCAAGAATGAGATGCGCATCCCGCGGGCCAACCGGCTGGCCAAGCGGGTGATGGATGTCCTGCTGGTCGTCCTGAGCGCCCCGCTGTGGCTGCCGCTGATCGGCCTGATCGCGCTGGCGATCCGGCTGGAAGGGTCGGGGCCGGTCTTTTACGGGCAGGAACGGGTGGGGCAGAATGGCCGCCTGTTTCGCGCCTGGAAATTCCGCAGCATGGTGGAAAACGCCGAGGAGCTGTGGGCGGAGCTGGTGCGCGAGCAGGGGCTGGACCCGCGCCATCCCAAGCTCAAGAATGACCCGCGCGTCACACGGGTGGGGCGCATCATCCGGCGCACTAGCCTGGACGAGCTGCCGCAGTTGTTCAACATCCTGGCCGGGGAGATGAGCCTGGTGGGGCCGCGCCCGCCCACGCCGGACGAGGTCGCGCTGTACGAGCCGTGGCACATGGAACGCCTGCGCATCCGCGGCGGGCTGACCGGGCTGTGGCAGGTTTCCGGGCGAAGCGATGTCCCCTTTGAGGAAATGGTGCTGCTCGACCTATACTATATAGAGAACTGGTCGCTGCTGCTGGACCTGCAGATCATCCTGCGGACGATCCCGCGCGCCCTGCTGGGCGACGGCGCCTACTAGGGCGGTTGGCCGGAGATAGATAACCAGATGCGGTGAGAAGAAGGCCGGGGAGGGCGAGCATGGAAGCATTCCGCCAGCGGTTACAGGCGCTCCAGGCCGTGTCACGGGCGGAGCAGGACCGCGAACAGGCCCAGCGTGAAATGGCTGCGCTGGCCGCCGCCTATGACGCGCGCACGTCGGCCCGGCGGCTGCGCAGCCTCCAGGCCGAACGCCTGAAGGTGCTGGAGCGCATCCTGAGGCACCTGGAGGTGGAGGAAGCGCTTAAGGCGCTGCAGCAGCAGCCGGCAGCCCGCGGCTTCCGGGGGCCAAAGCTCCAGCGCAACGCCGAGATGAACTACGTCAAGCTGGTGCTGACCCGCACCCACCGCCAGATCATCCCCGCCTACGTGGTGGAGGTGCGGCAGGTGGGCGTGCGCGCGTTTGAGGCCGGGCAGGTGTATATCGAGGTGGCGACCTTCACGCGGCGCGGCAACGTGTGGAAGGTGGCCCCCCTGCAGCCGCCGCTGGCCTACGCGCCGGAAAATCAGGCGGCAATCCAGACGATGATCATGGAAGGACTGCTGGCCTGGCTGCAGCGCGCGCTGGAAGCCGGGGCCGAAGCCTCGCCCGACTCGTAGGGGCTGTTCGTCCCTTCCTGACAAGTCCTGAACAATCCCCCCGGCAACGAAATCCGCCCGAATGCGTATAATTTAGTGAAGGCGCGGGCAACCCCCGCCTGAATTTGTGCTGACTGATGATGAAAGAGCCTGATGAGCAATTTACCCCCACAACCTGAGCGCCCCACCAGCCTGCCCGAACAGGGGCTGGCGACGACGACCAGCGACAGCCCGCGCCGCGTGATCGTGCGGCGGGTCTCGACGGGCGAGGACGAATACCTCGACACCACGCCGGGGGGCGGCGGGAGCGGCTGTAAATGGCTGGTGATCGGAAGCCTGGGCGTGCTGGCGATTATCGCCCTGCTGATCGCCGGGCTGGTGTTCGGCGGGATCACGACCGTGAACAACATCCTGGGCGGGTTCACCGGCGGGCTGCCCGCCGCGCCGCCGCAGGCCGCGGTCGTTTCCACGCAGACGGTGGTCACCAGCATCCAGTCCATGGGCCAGCTGGTGAGCATCAGCACGCAGCTGGCGAAAGCCGATATCGACGTGCGCATCACCCAGGGCTTTATGGGCGCGTCCAGCTTCACGACCAACCATGTGGCCCAGGGCGCGGTTGAAGCGGGCATCGACCTGACCCAGCTGACGGCGGCCAACGTCAGCCACGACCCGCTGACCAACACGTATACCGTCATGCTGCCGCCCGCGCAGCTCACCAGCTGCCGGGTGGATTACATCCGCCAGTACGGCTATGCCGGCACGCTGCTGCCCGTGGACCGCGACGCGGCCCGCCTGCTGGCGAACTACACCGCCCTGGTGGAATTCCGGGATGACGCGCTGGAAGGCGGCATCCTGAGCCGGGCGGAGCAGCAGGCCGCGCTGGTTTTTACCAACCTGGTGGACGCCCTGACCGGCGGCCAGACCGTGATCACGTTCGCCGAGGAGCGCCCGCCGCTGCCTCAGTCCTGTCAGCCTGATATCCCTGGGAGCTGGAGCTATGACCCTGCGACTCAAACCTGGACACAACCTCAATGACGAAGAGCTGGCCCGCCTGGAGGCCCTGATCCGGCAGGAATATCCGGAGGAGGATGTGCTGCTGGTGGTGGATGACCGGCCCGCCCCCAAAGCGGAGACGGTACCCCCCGCGGCCAAAGCCGGTTTCTTCCAGAAGCTGGCCGTGCTGGCCATCACCGGCGTGGCCGGGCTGTACCTGGCCAACCCGACCGCGGGCGTGCTGGAGCTGATCCCGGACATCACCCCCGTGATCGGCAACCTGGACGAAGCCGCCGCGGTGGCGCTGCTGATGAGCGGGCTGGGCTACTTCGGCGTGAATGTGGGGTGGCTGACGACGATCTTTGGCGGTCGGCGCAAGCGCAGGTAACCGGCGCAACACCGGGGGGGCAACGCACAGGGCGGCGCTGATGCACTCAGGCCGCCCTGTGATGCGTTACGGTTGAGGTGTGCAGCGGGGCGGTTGGCTCTTGGCCTCCGCCGGGCGGTTCGCGAACCGCCCCTAACGATCAATCGGGCGTGTTTTCGCTCGTCACTATGCCGCTATGCCGCTCGCCGCTTTTCTCCTGCCTCTGGCCTCTTGACACCTGTCTCTGCTTTTATTGGCCGCTATCCCGCCCGGTAGAGCGCCAGCAGGCGTTCCAGCCGCCCGGCGCTGTCCGCCAGCCCGCCGGACCGGTTGCGCGCCAGCCAGATGCGCCGGTATTCCTCGATCATCGCTTCCAGCTCGTCCGCCAGCCGGGCGCGTACCTCCGCCGGGATATTCGTCACGGCATGATCCGGCGCGGCCAGCCGGGCCAGCCCCAGCTTGCAGGCATGCCGGAGCAGGCAGCCCACCAGGTCGTATTCATCCATCACCAGGTCGGCATCCATGCGCACCATCTGGGCGCTGTCCAGCGCGGTGAGGATGTCGTCAATCGCAGCCAGGGCCTGCTCCAGACCGGCGGCATGCAGGCCGGTCAGCACGCCCTCCTCAAAGGAGACGCCCGGCTGCAGCAGCAGGCGGGTCAGCGGGGAGCCGTTGAAGGTCGGCGCGCCGGGCAGCGTGTAGATGTTGCCGAGGTCATAGGCCAGCCGGCCCATCACGCCCGCCTCATCGCGGAAGGCATGCACATCCAGCGCGCGCGGCACGTCCAGGTCGCGGTTCTGCGCCGCCGCCCAGCTCACCCCCGCGCCATAGGCGAAGCCCAGATAGGAGACCGGCAGCGGCTGCCAGTGGCCGTTATCGCCCCAGTCGGTGTTCAGGTAGCCGATCGCGCCGTGCTTCAGGCCGTTTTCGGCGGCGCTCCACAGGTTGCCCAGCGCGTTCTCCGTCCGCCCGGCCAGGCTGTTCCAGCTGGAGGTGCCGGGGCAGACGTAAAACGCGATGCCCGCCGCCGCGAACGCGCGGCCGTTGGCGTCAAAGGGGTGGTCGGCCTCGTAGCCCCACTCCAGCGCGATGGCATCCTGGGGCAGCTCCGGGATCAGCTCTGGGTGCTTGGTGATGATGTCGCCCCAGAACTGCATCGTGTAGCCGCGGTCGGTCACCAGCGTGTGAATCTTCTGGAGATATTCCAGGTAAACGCGGCCCGCGCCCTTCTCCGCGGCGGCGGCAGCGCTGCGCGTCCCCGGCTGGCCCACGTCCCAGGTTTCATCGCAGCCCACGTTGAACTGGCGGCTGGTGAAGTGCGGCAGCAGCTCGTCATACAGCTCGGCCATCAGCGCCAGCGAACCGGGGTCGGTGGGCGCCAGGCTGAACGGGTCTTTGGAGACACGGCCCCAGGGGAAGGTGAAACCATCCGGCGCCTCGGCCAGGTGCCGGTACGGCTCATGCCTCAGCCAGCGCAGCATGTGACCGAAGGAGTTCTGGTTCGGCACCAGCTCGATATAGCGCGCGCGGCAGAACGCGTCCAGCTCCAGGATATCCTCGCCGGTCAGGGGGGAGGCATCCTGCCACACGACCGGGTGCTTGCGGTAGGCGAAGGTGTGTTCCGTGTAAAGCTGCACCTGGTTGACCTTCCATTCGGCCAGTTGATCCAGCAGCCCGAACAGCGTCTCCAGCGTGGGGACCTTGTCGCGGCTGATGTCCAGCATCACGCCACGGTGGGGGAAATCCGGCCAGTCCAGGATATGCAGGCAGGGCAGCCGCCCCTCGCGGGACTGGCGCGCGATCTGGGTGAGCGTCATGGCGGCGTAAAAGGCGCCCGCTTCGTCATGGGCCACAATTTCCACGCCGGTGGGGGCAATCGTCAGCGTGTAGCCCTGGGCGTGTTCCGCCGCGCCAGGGTCGATCCGCACGGTGGCGCCGATATGCGCGCCGTCCAGGATCGCGGTGGTGATGGCCCAGGCCGGGCCAGACTGCGCCAGCGCCGCGCGCACCGCGCGCCCCACCGGCAGCGGCACCCCCGCCGCCAGCCACACCATCCGGTCGCTCTCCAGCGCCAGACTGCCTTCCAGCACCGTCAACCGCTGCGGGGCGGGCAGCAGCACCAGTTCCTGTGTCATGGCCGATTCTCCCTGTGAACACCTCCAGCACCGATACGTACGCTAAGTATAGCGCGGAGTGGACGCGGGAGGGCATAGCTGGGGCGGAATCGCGGGCGGGCAGATGATTGTGCAACCTGCCTAACCCCTGTTGATTTCGGCCCACATTATCCAGTATAGTGAGATCAGATAAAGGCCCGTAACCAAACAGACTCGGTGGCCCGGGCCTCCACCGAGGAGCCGCCTGAATACCCGCCAACGGATCGGTGGGGACACCGGGTGTGTATGGCTCATCACCAACAGATTTGTTGAGACGTGCCGAATGGCACCCAATGGCAGCCAGTACACACAAGCGAGAGGTCCCGCCAGCGCGCGGAAAGAAGCGATTTAGCCGGCTCAAACCTAACGATGCGGCCCGTCACCACGGGCCGCATTGCTTTTTGTCAACGGCGTAGCGCCGAGCGTAAAATGCAGGGGCGCGCGGATGGGGGCCAGGGCGATTCCTGGCCTTACAAATTCTTTTGTTTCCTGCGCATCTCGCGGATCTTCTCCATCAGGTCGTCCTCCGGCGCGTCACCGGGGCCAGGGTCCGCGCTGGACCAGCTGAAGCCGCCGGCCGCATCATCGTCATCATCCTCATCCTCGTCATCCGCCGCGTAGAACGGGTTGGCTCGCCGCCCCATGCCGGGCGGATCGTAGCGGCTGTCCCAGTCATAGCGCCCCCCGCCGCTGAAGGCGTCCTCTTCCAGCTCCTCCTCGTCGTAAGGATCATAGAAGGGGCTGGCAGCGGGCGCAGCTTTCTTTGGCGGCGCTTGTTTGGGTGGCGCAGCCTTGCCAGCGGGCCGGGCGTCTTGCTCGGCGGCTTTTTTGCCGCGCCCAAAACTGAAGCGCTTCCTGCCGCCGCTTTCCGGTTCCGGATCGGCCTTGCTGCCGGAGGCCGCGTAGAACGGGTTGGTCGTGCCGGCGGCCGCGGCTTTCTTCGGCGGCGCGGCCTTGCCGGCGGGTTTGGCATCTTGCTCGGCGGCTTTTTTGCCCCGCCCGAAGCCGAAGCGCTTCTTCCCGCCGCCATCGGATTCAGCAGCCTTCTTACCCCTGTCAGCTTTCGCGCGGGCGGCCTGCTTCTCCCGTTCGGCCCGCTCGCGCTCGGCCTGGCGCGCCGCGTCTTCCCGGTCTTTCATGCGGCGGCGGATGGCCTCCGCTTCCGCGCTGGGGATCGCGCCCTTTGGCAGCCAGCGCACGAACGGCTCGCGCATGCGGGTGGGCAGGCGGATCAGCAGCAGGGCCGCGATCGCGTAGCCTCCCAGCACACCGGCCGCGCGCAGGATCGGGTCCTGCTCCCAGCGGAGCAGGGCGTCCACCAGCCGCCACAGCGGGATCAGGGCGCCCAGCACAAACGGCATCATCACCACCCAGCGCACCATCTCCGGGACCAGGCCGGGCGCGATGCCCGCCGCGAAAACGCCCAGCGCGCAGATCAGCAGCACGCCGACCACGTAGGCATCCCCGCCGTAGACCCAGATCACGACGCCCAGCGCCACCAGCAGCACCAGCACGCGCAGGCTGTAGACGATCTGCCCCCAGGTGTGGGCACGCTCCTGCTTGCGGGTTTTGGTTGAGGGGGAGTTGTCGGTTGTCATCAGGTTACCCCGGCACAGCGCCAGCCTAAACGAACCATCTGGTGGATGTTGCAGGGGGGATTATACCATCCCCGGGCGGGCCGCCGGCGCGCTTGACGTTCCCCCGGCGCGGTGGCATACTGTGCTCTCACAACGATGGTGTGCTGAAGGTGAGATTCCTATGACAGACAGTCCGATTGCCAGCGATCTGCTTGACATCCTGCGCTGCCCGGTGGCGGTGCATTACACGGACAAGGGCGATGACCCCGGACGGCTGGAGCTGGTTCAGCGCCCGAACGGGGATTGGTGGCTGGTATGCGCCGATTCCGGCTACAAGTACCCGGTGCGGGATGGCATCCCCGTGATGCTGGTTGAGGTGGGCGAAAAATACCGGGAGCTGGCCGTGGACAACCTGCCGGAAATCGCCACCGAATTCACCGACTGATCCATCCTCCCTCCGCTGGAAACTGCCACAGCCCGCCCTGACCGGTGGGCTGTGCCGTGTTGGGGTGCTGGCAGCAGGGATACAAAGACGGCGGGCGGGCCGGTCTCCGGCGCGTTCAGGGGTTCCAGTAAAAGGCCGACGCCGGGCCAGCCCGCCCACACAGGCGGGGTACTGCTCAGGGGGTGCTCCACGGGGGCTGTGGTGCTAGTCGTTTTCGTCCGGCGCGCGGTAGAAACGGGTCGCGCGGTCAGGCTGCAGCGGGAAGCGGCGCTCCACCCCGATAGTCAGATCAGGGCCGCCGGTAGCCATCGCCGATGGAATCGCCATCGGGCCATAGCGCAGGGTTTCGTTGGCGTAGGCGCGCATGATGCGGTAGCGCCGGGCGCGGTGTCCCAGCAGCCACAGCCAGTTGCGCAGGCCGCTGTACCAGCGGGCACTGTACCAGCGGGCGCGGAACCCGCGCGGGCGGGACGACGTTCTCGGCAGGGTGTGGGGTGGGTTGGCCAGCATACCGTTACTCCTCTGCTTGTGCTATACAGGTAGAACTTGTGTTCTATTCAATAGAATAGCACATCTGTTCTGGAGTGTCCAGCCCTCCGACCTTAAAAACCAGCGGCACAGGCCGTGCGCTGGACAAAGCACCCCCTGCCCCCTACAATAATCGCGCAGGCGATGGTATATGGGCTGGAAGATGCGCGGGGGCGGCCCCTGGCCCACACGCGCGTTAATAGACTGGACAGCGCCCCGGGGATGCTCTACAATAGCGCCCTTAACCACACGAAATCATCCCCCGCATGCGTCTGGAATGAGCGCAGAGTGCTTATCAGGAAAGATCAGCGATGACAACTGCTTCAACTCCCCCTCAGATTCGCCGGGCGATCCCCGTCTTTCAGCCGTTTTACGGCGAGGAAGAGATCGAGGCCGTGGCGGAAGTGCTGCGCTCCGGCTGGTGGGGCCAGGGACCCAAAACCGCCGAATTTGAGGAGCGCTTCGCCGCGTTTGTGGAGTCCCCGCTGGCCGTCTCCGTGAACTCGGCCACGGCCGCGCTGCACCTGGCGATGGCGGTCGCCGGGGTGGAGGGCGGCGAGGTGATCTCCCCCTCCATGACGTTCGTTTCCACCAATACCGCGATCCTCTATAACAACGCCACCCCCGTTTTTGCCGATATCCAGCCCGACACCCTGAATATCGATCCGGACGATATCGAGCGCAAAATCACGCCGCGCACGCGGGCGATTGTCGCCGTGGATTACGGCGGGCATCCCGCCGACCTGGACCGCATCCTGGCCCTCGCGGAGGCCCACAACCTGATCGTGATCGAGGACGCCGCGCACGCCGCCGGGTCGGTTTACCGGGGCCGCCGGGTGGGCAGCATCGCCCCCTTAACCTGCTTCAGCTTCCACCCGGTGAAGAACCTGGCGACCGGCGACGGCGGCATGATCACGCTCCAGAATGAGGAGTGGGCGGCCCGGCTGCGGCGGCTGCGCTGGGTGGGCATTAACAAGGACACCTGGGTGCGCAGCGAGGGCAAAGCCGCCAGCCAGTACTCCTGGGCATATGACGTGACCGAGCTGGGTTACAAGTACCACACCAACGATATCATGTCGGCCATCGCCCTGGTGCAGCTGGAACGCCTGCCCCAGGTGAACGCGCGCCGCCGCGAGATCGCCGCCATGTACGATGCCGGGCTGGGCGACCTGGACTGGCTCCAGCTGCCGGTGCGCCATGAGGATGTGTTGTCCTCTCAGCACAATTACGTCGTCCGGCTGGACGGGCGCGACCGGCTGGCGGACTGGCTGCGCGATCACCAGATCGCGACCGGCATGCACTACGTGCCGAACCACTTCTACGACGTGTTCAGGCCGTACGCCGCGCCCCTGCCGGTGACGGAGCGCGAGTGGGAGCGCCTGCTCACGCTGCCGCTGTTCCCCGGCCTGGGCGACGATGAAGTCGCCTATATCATTGAGACGATCCGGAACTACCATGCCTGACCTGTCGATCATCATCGTCAACTACAACACCCGCGAGCCGCTGCGCCGCTGCCTGGAATCGATCCAGGCGCATCACGGCGATCTCACGGTGGAGGTGATCGTCGTTGACAATGGATCGAAGGATGGCAGCCCGGCGATGGTGCGCGAGGTGATGCCGGAGGCGGCGCTGATCGAGCCGGGCTACAATTCCTGGTTCACCGGGGGCAATAACCTCGGCGTGCGGGCGGCGACGGGGACCTATATCCTGATCCTGAACCCCGATACGGAAATGCTGCCCGGCACGCTGCCGGCGCTGGTGGCCTACATGCGCGCCAACCCGGGCGTGGGCGGGGCCAGCCCGCGCCAGCGCTTCCCCGGCGGGGCGGAGATCCGCATCTGCTCCATGACCCCGCGCTTCCCCGACCTGCTGTTTGGCTATACCTTCCTGGGCGTGTTCCTGGCGCCGCTGCGGGCGCGCCGCCGCCGCGAGATGTTCTACGCCGACTGGGACCGCACGACCAGCCGGGCGGTGGAGGTCGTGCCGGATTCCTCCCTGCTGATGACCCGCACGCTGTTTGACCGGCTGGGCGGCTTCGATGAGACGTTCAAGTTGTATTTCACCGAAGACGACATCTGCCGCCGGATTATTGACTCCGGCCAGGAAGTCCACCTCTGCGCGGAGGCGATGCTGGTGCATGAGGAGAACGCCAGCGTGAGCCAGGTGCAGCGCCTGGCCTCCCAGACCTACTTCGCCGACCTGACTGTATTCTGCCGCAAGTATTACGGGGCGCTGGCCGCCGGGCTGCTGGCGGTGCTGGTGGCGCCTACCCGCTGGGGCATGGACATCGCCCAGGCGCTGCGCGGGGAGAAGAAGGCGCTTTAGCAGGAGGGAGGGGCAGCGATGGCACAGGAACGCTCCACAACCGGCCACCTGATCACCGGCGCGATCCGCGTGGCGCTGCGCCGCGCCTGGGCGCCGCTGGTCATCCTGGGGCTGCGCCTGCGGGTGTGGGTCTGGGGTGCGCCCGCGCTGGAACACAGCGTCTTTCACGCCCCGCCCTGGCTGGCGCTGGAAATCCTGCGGGCGTTCGGCGCGAGTATTGGCCCGGAGGTTGACTTTCATGGGCGGCTGCTGCTGCACGGGGCCTACCAGCCGCGCGGCAAGCTGACGGTTGGCCGGCAGGTGCATATCGGCCCCGGCGTGGCGCTTGATCTCTCCGCGCCTATCGTGCTGGAGGACCGCTGCACGGTCGCCCTGAACGCCCAGCTGCTCACGCACCAGGACCTGGGCTATACCCCGCTGGCGAAACACGCCTACCCCACCGAATACGCCGGGATCACGGTTGAATCCGGCGCATATATCGGCGCGGGCGCGATCATCATGAAGGGTGTGCGGATCGGGCGCTGCGCGGTGGTGGCGGCGGGTGCGGTCGTGCGGGAGGATGTGCCGCCCTATACGGTGGTGGGCGGGGTCCCCGCCCGGCCCCTCAAGACGCTGGATCCGGTCGCCCTGGAGCTGGGCTGACCGCCCCGCCGGGCGATTTGCCTGCGTTTGGCCTGCGACAGCGCGCCCGCCCCGGTTGCGGGGTATAATCGCCGCTGGGTGGGCCTTCTGCCGGCTCATCCTGGCAGGATGCCTGCCCCAGATACCTGTGTAATCGTAAGGGCTTACCGATCAATGACTACCGACTCCCCCGGAACCGACCGCGACCTGCTGACCCACCACGCCTACGCCGACGACGAAAAACTCAACGTGCGCTACCGGACGCACGAGCTGTACACCGTCCCCCGGATGGACTTTCTGGGCTGGGTGCTGGATCGCATCCACTGGCGCGGGGATGAACGCGTGCTGGATGTGGGCGCGGGGCCGGGGACATACTTCGCGCCGGTGAAGGCGCGCCTGCCGCGCGGCCAGCACTTCGCCGGGGACCTCTCCTTCGGCATGATTCGCCGCCAGCGCGGGCGGGAGGAGGCCGCGGGCAGCCACCTGACCAACCTGGACGCCCAGCGGCTCCCCTACCCGGATAACACCTTTGACGTGGTGCTGGCGAACCACATGCTCTACCACGTCCCAGACCTGGAAGGCGCGCTGGCCGAGCTGCGGCGCGTGCTGAAGCCGGAGGGCGTGCTGCTGGCCGCCACCAACAGCGCCCACAACATGCCGGAATTCAACACCCTGTACCGCCGCGCCCTGCTGCTGCTGACCAATTTCGAATACCAGGCGGATCCGCAGCGCACCGCGGCGCACCGCTTCGCGCTGGAAAACGGGATCATGCTCGTCAGCCGCCACTTTTACGCCGTGGCGCGCCATGACATGCCCTCGGCGCTGGTTTTCACCGCGGCGGAGCCTGTGATTGACTACATCGAAAGCACGCGCGACCTGGGCGCACATGCCCTGCCGGAGGGCATCACCTGGGAAGCGTTCATCGACGTGATGCGCCAGCAGGTCACGCGCCTGATCGATCACAGCGGGCAGCTGGTCGTCAACAAGCTCGCGGGCGCGATCGTGGCGACGGACGCGGGCGACTTCGCCGCGGACTACGTGCAGGCCCTTAAAGCCGGCTGATGCGCTGTGAGCCGAAGGCGCGCCCGCGGTGAAACGGCATTCTCGTGGCAGGCGGCCCCATCCGGCGCTACAATTTCCCCACGTTCACACCACCTCGAATTCTACAGGAGCAGCGCCTTATGGCCCTTGAGCATGCGACCCGGCAGCAGTTGATCGCGGCGGCGCTGGATGTGCGCCAGCGCGCCTACGCCCCCTACTCGAAGTACCGGGTCGGGGCGGCCCTGCTGGCCGCAGACGGCACGGTTTTTAGCGGCTGCAACGTGGAGAACGCCAGCTACGGCGCGACGATCTGCGCGGAACGCGGCGCGGTGATGCAGGGCGTCAGCGCCGGGCAGCAGCGCTTCAGCGCCATCGCCATCGCCACCAGCAACGGCGGCTCCCCCTGCGGCGTGTGCCGCCAGGTGCTGTATGAGTTCGGTCCGGAGATGACCGTGATCCTGGTTGACGCGGCGGGCGAGATCCGCCACGAGGGGCCGCTGAACGCCCTGCTGCCGCTGGGCTTTGGCCCGGAGCAGCTCCCATGACGGCGCGCCTCAGGCGACCACCCCGCAGCACGATTAGCGGGCCGGTGCTCTCTGGCGTGTACTTCTTCGCTTTTTTCGCGGCGGGCGGGGTGTCTTACCCCTACATCAACCTGTTTTTCCAGTCCGCCGGGATGACCAACCAGCAGATCGGCGTGCTGGCCGCGCTGCCGCCGCTGATCACGGTGCTCGCGTCCCCGCTGTGGGCCAGCCTGGCCGACCGCTTCAACCTGCACCGTGTCCTGCTGCCCGGCCTGCTGATCGGCACGCTGCTGCCCGCGGCCTTCCTGCCGGGCGCGGCCCTGTTCTGGACGCTGGCGGTGCTGATCCTGGCCTTCAATTTCTTCATCAGCCCCACGATCCCGCTGGCCGAAAACGCGATTATCACCATGCTGGGCGACCGGCAGGATCGCTATGGCAGCATCCGGCTGTGGGGCGCGGTGGGCTTTGGCATCTCGTCGCTGGCGATGGGCCATCTTTCCGGGCTGTGGGGCATGCAGAGCATCTGGTGGGTGTATATCGTCCTGGCGATCCCGACGATCGTGGTGGCGGCGCGCCTGCCCATCCCGCGGATGCCGGTTTCAACGGCGTATCTGACCAGCCTGCGTTCGCTGGCGCGCAGCCGCCGCTGGCGCGGCTTCCTGGGCGCGGCGCTGCTGGTGGGCATCGGGTATGCCATGTACGACAACTTCTATGCGATCCATATGAAGGCGCTGGGCGCGGCCCCCGGCCTGATCGGCCTGCTGTTTATGGCGGCGACCGTCAGCGAAATCCCGGTGTTCTTCTTCGCCTCGCGCCTGATCCGGCGGTTCAGCCTGCGCGGGGTGATGACGCTGGCCTTCGCCGCGTTCGCGCTGCGCGGGCTGGCCTGGGCGTTCGTGACCACGCCGGAATGGGGGGTGGCCGTCCAGTTCATGCACGGCATCTCGTTCTCCGCGCTGTGGACGGCCGCCGTGCTGTATGTCAGCCAGATCGCCCCGCCGGGGCTGGGGGCCAGCGGGCAGGCGCTCTTCGTGCTGACCTTCATGGGCCTGGGGCGCGCCATCGGGGCCGTGCTCGGCGCGGAGCTGTACGATTTGCTGGGCGGCTCGCTGATGTTCGGGATCGGCGCGGGGGTGGCGCTGGTGGGCGGCGTGGTCTTTGTCCTCACCGAACTCAGCACCGACCGGTTTGAGGCGCGCCAGGCCAATCTTTAGCGGACGACGCTACGGGCAGAGTTTGTCCGGGCGGCTGTCCGGTGACCCGGCCATGCGCTGGCTGAAATCCCAGGTGGTGCTGTAGGTGGGGGTGATGATGATGGCGACCTCGCGGGCGGCGCCGGCCAGCAGGGTGCGGGCCAGCGGGGTATCCGTGCCGCCCTGGTAGCGCACCAGCAGCTCGCGCAGGACATCCTCCCCGCTGTGCGGGTCGAGGCGCGCGATGCCCCGCCCGCGCACGCCGCAGTAGGGCGGCTGGTCGGCGGCGATCTCAAACCCGCAGCGCGGCTCCGCCCGCAGATAGCCCACCACCCGGGCGCTGGCCTGTGTGGCACAGTAGATCAGCCCGTCCCGGTACAGGAACCACAGCGACAGCACACTGGGCCATCCCTCCGGCCCCAGGCAGGCCAGCCGCAGCGGGATGCGCACCTGGCTCAGATAGGTTTCTGTTTGCGCGCTGAACATCTGTCACACTCCCTGCCTGCCAGCGGCTGGCGACCCGCCGGTGGCTGGCGACCCGGCACGGGAAGCAGGCGGGCGCTGCCCCCGTGCCGTTTGCTGGCCGGACCCGAACTACAGGTCGTAAATCTCGCCGTATTTCTCCTGCAGGTAAGCCAGGTACGGCCCGGCGGACATGATTTCGCCGGTCACCTTCTGGAACAGCTCCGCGGGCATGTACTTGCGCCCGTGCTGGTAGATGTGCGCCTGCAGCCAGTTCAGCAGCGTATCGAACCTGCCCTGGGCGATCTCGTCCGGGATGTTCGGGTGCGCGGCCACGGCCTTATCGAAGAACGGCACGCTCATCAGGTTGCCCAGCGAATACGTGGGGAAGTAGCCGATCATGCCGCCCGACCAGTGGATATCCTGCAGGATGCCCTCGCGGTCGGTGGGCGGGCGCAGGCCCAGGTATTCCTCGTACTTCGCGTTCCAGGCTTCCGGCGCGTCGTCCACGCTCAGGCGGCCTTCCAGCAGGTCATTCTCCAGCTCAAAGCGGATGATGATGTGCATGTTGTAGGTCACTTCGTCCGCTTCCACCCGGATCAGGGACGGCTGCACGCGGTTGATGGCGCGGTAGAACGTCTCCAGGTCGATGCCGTCCAGCGTCTCCGGGAACAGGGCCTGCAGGCGCGGGAAGTAGTACGTCCAGAACGCGCGGCTGCGCCCGACCAGGTTCTCCCACAGGCGGGACTGGCTCTCATGGATGCCCAGCGACGTGCCGCCCTCCAGCATCGTCCCGGCGATGCTGGCCCCGCTGCCCTGCTCGTACATGGCATGCCCGGCCTCGTGGATCGTGCCGAACAGTGCGGCGGGCAGCCAGTTGCGCTCGTAACGGGTGGTGATGCGCACGTCGTTCGTGCCGAAGTTGGTGGTGAAGGGATGCACGGCCACGTCCAGGCGGCCGCGCTCGAAGTCATAGCCCAGCTGGCGGGCGACTTCCAGGCTGAACTGCTCCTGGCGCTGGGCGTCATAGTCACGGGTCAGGATGCTGTTGTCGATGGCGCCGGCCTGCTCCGCGATGGCCCGGATCAGGGGGATCTGGACTTCCTTCAGCTCGTTGAACAGGCGCGCGACCGTCGCCGTTTTCATGCCCGGCTCGTACTGGTCCAGCAGGGCATCATACACCCGGTCTTCATAGCCCAGCGCCTCGGCCACCTGCAGGCTGAGGTCCACGATCTGCTGCAGCCAGGGCTTGAAGGCGGCGTAATCGTCGTTGGCGCGGGCGGCGGCCCATTTTTCGTGGGCCAGCGCCGTCACGCGGGTCAGCTCCGCCACCAGATCGGTGGGGACGCGGGTGGCCAGGTCGTAGTCGTGGCGGGCCACGCGCAGCAGGCTGGCCTCGTCCGACTCGTAATGCAGCCCGTCGGCGGCGGCTTCGGCGGCTTCCAGCAGGCGGCCCGTTTCTTCCGCCGTGAAAAGCTCATGCTGGAGCCGGGAGAGCGTTGCCAGCTGGGAGGCGCGGTGCTCGGCCCCGCCGGGCGGCATGTTCACCTGCTGGTCCCAGCCCAGCAGGGACATGGCCATGTTGAGGTCATGGGCTTGCTGCAGGCGTTTTTGTAAGGCAGTCAGTGCTTCCACAGTGGTTTCCCCATTTCTGCACACGCGGCTGGCGCAGGAAGGGGCGTGGCTCAGCGGCAGCCGCCCACACTCACCAGCCGGATCGTATCCGCGCCAAGCGTACCGAAAAACGGCGGAAACAACAACCGGGCTGTCCCCTTGCGAGTGTGGGGGCGGGCCATCTGTGTAACCGGAATGGTTAAGGCATGTAACTTACTTGCTAGGAGATCATGTTCGTGGCATCATAAGAGGCAAATTCGCCGCTAACTTCAGGAAAGTCTGACCCTATGCCTTACCCATCCCAGATCAACCCTGATCAGATCATCACCACCGCCGCCGCGATCATCGAATCCGACGGTGTGGAAGCGCTCTCCATGACCCACCTGGCGGAAGCGCTCGGCGTGAAGGCGCCCTCCCTGTACCGCTACTTCGACGGCAAAACGGCGCTGCTGCGCGCCGTGAACACGCTCACCCGGCAGACCATTATCTCTGATGTGGTGCGCGACGCATTTGCCGCCGGCTCGCCGCGGGCCAGTATGCGCGCCATAGCGCATACCTACCGGGCCAGCGCGCTGGCCCGCCCGGCGGCTTACGGGCTGGCTTACACCAACACCATCGACGATTTGCGCGTGAGCGAGGAAGCGCTGCTTGAGGACTGGACATCGCTGGTGCTGCTGACCGCCCGGTATGTGAAGGAACCGGACACCCTGGTGTTCATGAATGGCCTGTGGGCGCTGGTGCACGGCTACGTCATGCTGGAGATTTGTCAGAATCTGCGCCTGGATATCGATCCGGGTGAGGCCTTCACCCGCATTGTTGAGGCCTACCTGGACGGCTGGGCGCAGGCGGCGACTTAGGGCCGCTGCCCCTGATTGACGAGGGCCGCGCATTCCTCCATAATTGTGGATATATCGGGTCGAAAACGAGGGCAGGCCAGCCATGCGCATTGAAAAAACCGTCTTTATCAGCTATCGGCGCAGCGCCAGCAAATACCTGGCCCGTGCGATTTATGAACACCTGAAGCATGAAGGGTTTGACGTTTTTCTGGACTACGAAAAGATCGATGCCGGGGACTTTGAGCACACGATCCTCAGCCAGGTGGATGCCTGCGCGCATTTCATCCCGATCCTCACGCCCGGATCGGTGGAGCGCTTTGACGACCCCACGGACTGGTTCCGGCGCGAGATCGAGCGGGCGATGGATACCCGGCGCAACATCGTGCCGCTGATCGTGGAGGGCTTTGATTTCAGCAAGGCGGAGCCCTACCTGGTGGGCAAGCTCAGCCTGCTGGATCGCTACCAGGCGGTGCGCCTGCCGGATGACTATTTCGACGAGGCCATGACCCGCCTGCGCACCCGGTTCCTGAACAAGCCGCTGGAAGTGATCGTGCATCCCACCCCGCCGGAACACGAGGCGATGGTCGCCCGGCTGAAAGCCGACGTGGACGCCACCCCCGCCCCCAGCTCTGAGGAGCTGAAGGCCGAGGATTACTTCAACCGGGGGTTTGATAAGCAGGAGACCGGCGATCTGCAGGGCGCGATTGAAGCCTACAACCAGGCGATTGCGCTCAACCCCGATTATCCGGAAGCCTTCAACAACCGCGGCAACGCCCGTGACGACCTGGGCGACCCGCGGGCCGCGATCGAGGATTACACGGAGGCGATCCGCCTGAACCCGGAGTATTACACCGCGTACTACAACCGCGGCATCGTGCGCAAGTCGCTTGACCTGCTGGCGGAAGCGATCGCGGACTACACGGAGGCGATCCGGCTGAAGCCGGACTACGCCGAGGCCTTCAACAACCGCGGCAACGCCCTGGACGATAACGGCGACCCCGAAGGCGCGATCGCGGACTACACGGAGGCGATCCGCCTGAACCCGGACTATGACATCGCCTACAACAACCGCGGCGTGGTGCGCAAAGGGCAGGGTGACCTGGAGGGCGCGATCGCGGATTATAGCGAGGCACTGCGCCTGAATCCTGAGTACGCGGTGGCCTACAACAACCGCGGCGTGGCCCGCAAGCTGCAGGGCGACCTGGAAGGCGCGGTGGCCGACTACACGGAGGCGATCCGCCTGGACCCGGACTACGCCACCGCCTATAACAACCGCGGCGCGATCCTGGATAACCAGGGGGACTACGCCGCGGCCATCGCCGACTACACGGAGGCGATCCGCTGCCGCCCGGACTACATCGATGCGCATTACAACCGGGGCCTTTCCCGCAAGAAGGCCGGCGAATTCGCCGCCGCGATCGGCGATTACCAGCGCTACCTGGACCTCGGCGGCGGGCAGCGTGACGGCGACCAGGAGCAGGTGGAGGCGACGATCCGCGAGCTGCAGGCGGCGATCTCGAATTAGGCGCCGTCCGACGACTGCGCATCAGCGCCGGGCAGCCTGCGGCGTGAAGGGCAGGCTGCTCTGCCACTTGGTATGACTCATACAAACTTTTTTCTAACCATAATATAACCGTATAGGCCATGGACAGAACGTTTGTTCTGTGTTAAGCTGCAACTGCAGCGGCCAGGTGTCGTTGCAGCTGCTGGATTCTGCTGCAACTGCTGGATTCTGCACCAGTTGATGCCGTTTACCTGTTTAATGCGGCTATGGCATCATCAATTTTGGAAGATCGATGCGGCCTGTCTGTAGCGTCGCTTTGCAAAGCGACGCTACTAATACTGCGTCTGACATAGCCGCAGCGATTTGTTGAAGCGCATCAACGGCTGCATTTACCCCTCACCCGGCGGGCAAGGAAGGAGCATGTGGAAACAACGTTGGAAGTACTGAAGTTTATTCGGGATTACCTGGCGATCTATCCCTGGGCGCCAACCCTCAAGGAGATCGCGGACGGCTGTGACCTCGGCTGGGCCTCATCCGTTTCGCGCCACCTGGATCGGCTGGTCGCCTGGGGGCTGATTGTGCGCGAGCCGGGCAAAGCGCGCAGCATCGCCCTCACCAAAAAGGGGGAGCGTTTCCCCCTGTAACGCCCCGGCAGCACGGATATCCGGATTGTGCGGCGCGCCTCCCTGCCGCCGTGCCACGCCCGCCTGACAACCTGCGCTGATCCGTGTCTTTCTCCCTGCTCCGCTACCCCCTGCCAGCCTGCCCCTCCCGCCCGCCCTGGCGCGTGGTATCATAGCGGGCGTTGCAAATTTCCCGCGAGCTGCCCATAAAGGATGGCCCGATGCCCCTGTCGCGTATGCCCCTGTGCCTGGCGCTGCTGATGCTCCTGATCCTGACGGCCTGCGGGGTGGACCCCGGCGCCGCGCCCACGCTCACCCCGGACCCGGCCCTGCCCGCCACCGCCGCGGCCCTGTTCCCCACGCCCGTCCCCACCGCGGCCCCCACGCCCACCCCGGTCGCGGAGCGCAGCGCGGGGGAGGCAATCGCGCGCCTGCTGGGCGCGATGCAGAGCGCGATCTTCACCCGTGACGCGGCGGCGTACCTGGCCCTGGTGGACCTGGAGGCCGACCCCACCTTCGGGCTGGAGCACACCCGCTGGGTCGAGGACTGGGACAGCGGCCCGGCCAACATCCTGCAGTTCGCGCTGGCCGTGCGCAACCTGACGCTCAATGAGACTGGCACTGAGGCCGTGGGCGACCTGAACGTCACGTGGTCGGCGCTGGGCGGGATTCAGGTCAGCCGCGGGGCGGATTACCCCGCCCGCTTCACGCGGGACGCCGCCGGACAGTGGCGCTACGCCGGGGAATACTTCGCCCTCAGCGCGGCCACCGAGCATTTTGACGTGCTGGCGATGGATGGGCTGGAGGCCGAGCTGGAGGAAGCGGTGGGCTACCTGCCGGATGTGCATGCAGCGGTGACCGCCGCCCTGGATCACACGCCCGCCGGGCGGCAGGTGATCAAGCTCTACAGCAACCCCTGGGCGCTGGTCGCCACCACGCGCCTGAGCCTCACGCAGCCGATCAGCGGCTGGAACGAGCCGGGCGAGGCGCTCAAGCTGGTGGGCGCGGCCGCGCGTGACGAGGCGACGCTGGCCCACGAATTCGCCCATTACATCACCTTCGACCTGGCCGGGACGACGCGCGGCGGTTACCCCTGGTGGGTGGCGGAGGGCCTGGCGGAATTCGCGGCGTCGGGCTTCTGGACCGGGGCGCAGCGCCTGGCGCGGATCGCCGCCGTGCAGGAGCGCCGCCGCAGCGCCGGGCTGGTGGCCTGGGACGACCTGGCCGTGTTTGAGGAAACGCCGGAGAGCCTGTGGCCGTACGCCTACCAGCAGGGCTACGCGTTCGTGCGCTTTGTGGAGGAGACGTACGGGGCGGGGGCGCGTAACGCCTGGGTGCGGGCGATGGCCGCGGGCGATACGCTGGAGGCGGCGACGCAGGCCGCCTTTGCGGTCAGCTTCCAGGAGGCGAACGCGGCCTTCCTCGCCTGGCTGGACGGGCAGTAGGGGGGCGGGCAGCTTATGACGTTTGTCTGTTTAATGCGGATATGGTGTGATCATTTTCGGTTGATTGAGGCGATCTGCCTGTAGCGTCGCTTTGATGACGTTTACCTTTTTAATGCGGCCACAACGATATCAATCTCGGTTGTTCGACACGGCCTGTGCGTAGCGTCGCTTTGCAAAGCGACGCTACTAATACCGTGCCTAACGTAGCCGCACAATTTTTGAAGCTCATTAGCAGCGGCCCGCTACGCCGCCGGGCCGTCGTCCGACTGGTCGCGCGCCATGCGCAGCCCGCTCCACAGCAGGTAGCCCGCCACGGTGACTGACCCCAGGATGTCCACATAGCGGGTGGCCGGGTGCGCCGGCGCGATTGCCACCGCCCCCAGCGCGATCACCACGCAGAAATCCACCAGCGTTTTGGCCCGGTACAGGTTCTGCTGCGCGGCGATCACGGCGCTGTACTGCTCGCGGGTGTGGGCTGCATAGCGCCGCCAGAACCACCCGTTCGTGATCAGCCCCAGTACGGCGATCGTGAGGCCCAGCGTGACGCTGCCGCCTGGCTCAAAGGAATTCAGCCGGGAAAGCGCCAGCGCCAGCATGATCCCGCCGGACAGGATCATCGCCCCGGCCACGCTGTACCCTGTCAGGCGCTCCAGCCGCGTCTGCTCCGCCGCGCTCATGGCCCGGCGCTGCAGACGGCGGAAAACCCACCAGGAGAGGAACAGGGCGATCAGCTCCACACCGCGCCGGATGAAGTCCGCGATCTGGGTGGTGGACTGGCTGGAGATCACCGCCATCCCGGTGAACAGCGGCCCCGGCGCGCTCAGGAGCAGCGAGGTGCGCAGGGTTTTTTCGCGGCTGGCCGCCTGTTTTTCGGAGAGGGCTGTCGTCATCGTTACAGCCCCAGCCGTGCGACCAGCGACATCAGCGGCGTCAGCAGGAAGGCCATCGCCAGCGGGACGGTGATCGTGTCCATGCCGCCGCGGGAGAACAGCTCCACCGCCGCCCCCACCGGCGCCACAAGCAGCGCCGCGGCGGCGCTCACGTGCCAGGGCTGGCCGGCGTAGAGCAGCAGCGTGAAGAAGATGACCAGCCCGGCCACCACGAACATCGCCGCGGTGCCTTCAACCGTTTTGGGGCCATCCACGCGCGGATGCTCGATCCGGCGGCGGCCGAACGTTTTGCCCACCAGGGCTGCCGCCGCATCCCCGAAGCCCCACGCCAGCACCGCCACCACGGCGACATAGCGCCAGTCGGCCCCCAGCACGCCCCAGAAGACGGCGATCAGAATGGCGAATGAAAGCTGCACGATCAGCAGGCTGCGCTTGAACTCGCCGCCCTGGCGTTCCACCGCCAGCCGCTTGTACAGCGCGGTGCGCTCGATCAGCGCGAGGACCGGGTATACCAGCAGCGCGAGGGCGACCGCCGCCAGCACCGCCACATACCACGCCCGGAACAGGCCCAGCAGGGGGAAGATCGAGAATGTGGTCACCATATGCAGAGTCTTGCGCGTCAGCTCAAAGGGCGTGTTGAGCCACTTCAGCACCAGCAGCGGGATGATCCCCGCAGCGATGAGATAGCTTATATACAGGCCGAAGCTGATCAGATCTTCACGCAGCATGGTTAGCGTTTCCTTCGCGCCCGCGCCTGGCAGGCGGATACTCTATAGTATTGAGCTATAGTTGACTCAGAATTGACAGACGTCTTGCATCAGCATACTACAGCATGGAGATTCTGCCTACCCGCGCAGGCGGAAGCGCGTGATGCGCCCGTCCTGAAAGCCGGAGGCGTGGTAGAAGGCGCGCGCGATGTCGCTGGCGCGTTCCGTGTTCACGTAGATTTCCGCCATGCCGTGGTAATCCGCCTGGCGCAGCGTGGCCTCCAGCAGCGCCGCGCCCACCCCGATCCGCCGGAACACGGGGTCCACCACCATCGCGTCAATCCAGCCGATCACGCTCGTCAGGGTCGGCACGCGGGAGAGCGCCACGAAGCCGATCACATCGGCGCGGGCCTGCTCGGTCAGCGTGGCGGCCTCGTAGGTTTCGGCCACGAAGATCATCAGGGAGGGGTCCTCCCGGAAGCGCTGAGTGGTGGCGCGCGGCAGGTCGGCCTCCGGCGCCACCTTGTCCGGGATCAGGGCGGCCAGCTCCAGCACGCGCGGGATGTCGCGCGCCAGCGCCGCCCGGATGAAGAAGCCCTCGCGGTCCACGATCACCCCGGCGCGGTAGCGGGCGGCCTGGCGCTGGCGCCAGCGGGCCAGGGCCTGGCGGTGGGTGCGGAAGGGCAGCTCCGGGATCGCGTCCGGCGGAAAGACACGCACGTCGTGGGCATCGTCCCCGGCCTGCATCGTCCCGCCGGCCACCCGCGCCCGGTAAAAGACGATGATGCCGCTGGTGGGCGGGCCATCGGGGAACGAGAACACCCCCACCATGTCGCGCAGGGCGATCTCCAGCCCGGTTTCTTCCTGTGCCTCCCGGATGGCGGCTTCCTCCACGCTTTCGTCGGCTTCCACAAAGCCGCTGGGCAGCGCCCACTCCCCGGCATCCGGCGGCTGGCCGCGCTGGATCAGCACCAGGCCGTCATCCTTCTCGATCAGCACCCCCACCGCCGGGATCGGGTTGTGGTAGTGGACAAACCCGCATTCCGGGCAGACCGGGCGCTGGCGTCCGGCGGCCTCCGCGATGACGAGCGTCGCGCCGCAGTTCGGGCAATATACCGGGGCAGGGGTGGTCATGGGGCGTTTTTTCCTTCCAGTGCATCAAAAAAAGACATCAGCGGTCGGCTGATGTCCCGATTGTACCCGAAATGCGGCCAGCGAAAACAGAGGCGGGTGGCAAGAGGCCAGAGGCCAGCACAAGCACATCCGGCGGGTGGTCGTGAATCACCCGTGGTACGCTTTGCCCCTTCCAAACCGTGGTAAGGATCAGTGTGGATCAACCTGATCCGTGTGATCCGTGTTGAATTGCCTGTGCTGTACCCGGTGGAGAACCACCCACCGCCCGGTGGTCAGTCGCCACCGACCGGTGGCCTAATCGCCACCGGCCAGTTCCGGCGCGGTCTCCCCGCCAATCCGGGGGCGCGCAGCAGCCCGCGCGGCGCGGTGACCGCGCTCCTCATGCACGAACATCAGCACGCCCAGCCCCACGACCAGGAACGCCACGATCGAGAGCAGCGCCACCCGGTGGCCCATCTGCTCCGCCACCAGCGCCGCCTGCCCCTGCCCGGCGAACCACAGCGCCGCCTCCGCCGCCAGGATGCCATACACCGCCGGGCCGATGAACGACGACGCCCGCCCCGCCACCGAGTACAGGCCGTAGAATTCGGCGCTTTGCCCCGGCGGGCTGAGGTAGCTGACCATCGTGCGGCTGACCGACTGCGTGCCGGTCAGCGCGAAGCCGGCCAGCCCGCCGATCGCGAAGAACCCGGCCTTCGTGTCGTTCACCAGCAGGAGCAGCACGGCGACCAGCATCAGGGCCAGCGAGAGCGCGATTGCGCGCTTGCTGCGCCAGCGATCCACCACCTGCCCGAAGGCGTACGCGCCGATCACGCTGGTGACCTGCACGATGATCATGAAGATGATCAGCTCGTTCTGGCTCATGCCGTACAGCACCACGCCGATGATCGCAGAGAAGTTGAGCGTCATCATGATCCCGTCGTTGTAGATCACATACGCGACCATGAACTTGATCAGCTCCCGGTACTGGCGCGCCTGGCGGAAAGTGGTCATCAGCCGGCGCAGCCCGATCTTGAGGTACGTCTGGCCGGGGGGCAGCGGGTTCGGCTGCGCCTTTTCCCGCAGCCTGGTGAACAGCGGGATGGTAGCCAGCGCGAAGAACACGGCCGTGATCACGAACGACACGCGCACCATCAGCGTGCCTTCGGTCAGCGCGATCAGGGGCAGCACGATCAGCAGGCACACGATCCCGCCGAACGACCCGATCGCCCAGCCGTTGCCGGAGACATGCCCCAGCTCCTCCGGCGCGGCGATCTCCGGCAGCAGACCGTTATAAAACACTTGCGCGCTGCGGTAGCCAACCTCCGCCGCGATGAACAGCCCCATCCCCAGCAGGATGTTGCCTTCCTTCACAAAGAAGAGCGCCCCGGTGAAGATCACGGCCATGCCCGTAAACACGAACAGGAAGCGCTTCTTGGAGCCGGAGAAATCCGCCACCGCCCCGGCCCAGGGCGACAGCAGCGCGACAATGAGCATCGCCGCCCCCACGGCCAGCCCCCACAGGCGGGAGCCTTCCGGCCCGCCCACAACCCCATCTTTGAAGTAAGCGGCATAGACCGCGAGCAGAATGACGGCAGCGTAGGCGGAGTTCCCGAAATCGTAAAGATACCAGGCCCAGCGCTCACGCTTGCTGGCGCGCGAAGTGTTCATGGAGATTCTCGTAGGGGTAAATGGCGGCTTCCTGCGCCGCCGCGCGGATAAGGGGATCGGTGGCGTAGACGCCGCGCCGTTCTTCCGGCAGCAGGGCGGCGATCCGTTCCATGATCTCGTGGCCGATGGCCTCCAGGTCGGCCCGCCCGGCCTGGCCCTGCCCGTTTGCCCTGAACGGGCCGAAGGGCTGGCCGACACGGATGGTCACACGCGCCCGCGCCCGCCGCTGGCGCAGGCTGGGGAAGATGTGCGGCATGCCGTCAATCCCGATAGGCAGGATGCGCGCGCCGGTGCGCGCCGCGAGGTAGGCCGTGCCCGGCCGCGCCGGACGCAGCACCTGCGCCCAGCTGCCGCCCTCCGGGAAGATGCCCAGCACCCCGTTCTGGCCCAGCACCGCATCCGCCGCGCGGATGGCGCTGCGGCTCACCGCCCCGCGCCGGACGGCGTAATATCCCCATAAGCGGGGGAGCAGGTGCGAGATGGCCGGGCCATCCACAAAGCGAAAGCCGCCCAGGAACTCGATCGGCCAGGGCGCGACCCGCACGATGGCCGCCGGGTCGGCGAAGTTGAAATGATTGGCCACGACGATCAGCGGGCCGGAACGGGGGAAATGCTCCGCCCCGATCACGTCCAGGTCGGTCAGGGCCAGGAACGCGGCCCGTGAGGCATAGTGTAACAGGGTGCGAATCACACGGCGGCGCGGGTAGGGGTAACGCTGGTGCAGGGTAAGCGCGTGCTGGCTCATAGGCGCCTCTGGGGGGTGGGCAGGATACACATCACCTAGTGTAACACCACAATGCAGGCAAAAGTTGCGCTTTCCGCCCGATCGTAAAACAGTTGTTAGCGGCGATCATACAGACCGCGCCGCCCGTTCGCCCGGATTTTGAGGACCTCGCGAAACATGGCGATCGAATCGCGCACGGGGTGGATGCGCGAGCTTTCGCGGTAGTACCAGTGGATCGGCACTTCCACGATGCGGTGGTCACGCCGCTGGGCGGCGTGCAGCAGCTCCACATCGAAGCTCCAGCCATCCAGCGTTTGCAGGGGGAAAAGGTCTTCCGTGGCGGCGGCGGTGAACATCTTAAAGCCGCACTGGGTATCCTGAAAGCCGGGGACGGCCACCAGGCGCACGATCGTGTTGAAGACGCGGCCCATAAAGTGGCGGTAGGCCGGCTCGTCGTAGCGTACCGCGCCGGGCGCCTCCCGCGAGCCGATAGCGATGTCGTAGCCCTCCAGCGCCGGGGGCAGGAACAGGTTCACATCCTCGATGGGCATGGAGAGATCGGCGTCACAGATGAAGCGGAACGCGCCGCGCGCGGCCAGCATCCCGGTGCGGATGGCGGCGCCCTTGCCCTGGCGCGGCTCGCTGAGCACGCGCAGGAACGGGTTGGCGGCGGCGAAAGAGGCGGCGATGCTCCCTGTCTGGTCGCTGCTGTTGTTATCCACCACGATCACTTCGGTCGTGTAGGGCTGGGCCTCCACAAACGCCGCGACCTGGCGCAGGCTGATCGGCAGGCGCATTTCCTCGTTGTAGGCCGGGATCACGATCGAGAGGTAGGGGGTGTCAGTCACGCGGGCACTCCTGGTTCGGGCTGCGGGCGGGCGTACAGCCCTTCGCGCCAGTTGCGGCGGATCTCCATGATCTCCTGCAGCATGTGCAGCGAATCGCCCACCAGCCGCATCCGGCTGTCGGTGTCAAAGTACCAGTCGATCCCGATCTCGTTGATGCGGTAGCCGCGTTTGACCGCCACGAACAGCACCTCCACGTCAAACCCGATGCCGCCCATCCGCGAGACGCCGAACAGGTCTTCCGCGGCAGCGGCGCTGAACAGCTTGAAGCCGCACTGGGTATCCTCGAAATCGGGCAGGGCCGCCAGCTTGATGATCCAGTTGTTCACGCGGCCCATAAAGTGGCGGTGCCAGGGCTCGTTGTAGCGCACCGCACCTTTCGCCTCCCGCGAGCCGATGGCGATGTCATAGCCCCGGATGCCCTCCGGCAGGAAGCGGTCCAGCTCGCTGATCGGCATGGAGAAATCCACATCCGCGAAGAAGCGGTACTGCCCGCGCGCCTCCAGCATGCCGCGTTTCAGCGCCAGCCCCTTGCCCCGCGCGGTTTCAATGAACACGCGCACGTAGGGGTGCGTATCCCCGAACTGCTGCGCGATGGCGGCGGTGTCGTCGCTGCTGCCGTTTTCCACAATCACCACTTCGAAGCTGTAAGGTTTGGCCTGCATGTAGGCGTCGATCTGGGCCAGGGCGCGGGGCAGGCGGTCGGCTTCGTTGTGGGCGGGCAGGACGATCGACAGGTAAGGGGCGTCAGACACGGCTTTCCTCTATTCCCCGTCAGCCGGGGTGAGAATCGATTCGAGATACGCCAGCGACACGCGGCGGCTGGCCTGAACAGCGCGGCGCTTGCGGAGCATCCTGGGCAGGCCCCACAGCCCGGCTATTATACCACGCAGGCGGGCGCGCGCGGCCTCCCCGCGCCAGGCGCGCAGGGCCTCCCCCAGGATGCGCAGCTGGCGGCCCACCACGGCCCGCCAGTGTTTGCGGAAGAGATCGGCGGGATAGTCCTTTGCCAGCAGGTACAGGAAGTTGCGCCCGTTGTAGAAGCTGGCGGTCACGTCGCCCCCGGTGGCGGCCAGGTGGTGGTACACCACGGCGGTCGGCACGTACACGCAGCGGAAGCCCGCCAGCTGCGCCCGCCACGCGAAATCGACATCCTCCGCGCTGAAGAAAAAGTCATCATCCAGCAGGCCCACCGCCTCCAGCACGGCCCGGCGCACGGCCAGCGCGCCGCCGCACGCCCCAAAGACGTACTCCTCCCGGTCGTACTGGCCCGCGTCCTGCTGCCACACGCCCCGGTTACCGGGCAGGCCGTCCACCCGGTAGAAATCGCCCGCGGTGTGGAAGGTATCGCGCCGGCTGAAGAGCAGCATCTTGCTGGCCGCGCTGCCCGCCTCCGGATGGCGGGCGAACGCGCTCACCAGCTCGGCGGCCCAGTCCGGCGCTACCTCGGTATCGTTGTTGAGCAGGATCACGATCTCGCCCAGGCTGGCCTTGATCCCGGCGTTGTTCGCCCCGGTGAAGCCGCGGTTTTCCGGCAGGGCCAGCAGCGTCACGCCCGGGTACTGTTCCCGGACAAGCGCCTGCGAGCCGTCGGTGCTGGCGTTATCCGCCACGATCACTTCCAGGTGGGGGTAAGTCTGCGCGGCCAGGGCGTCCAGGCAGGGAGGCAGGTGCCGCGCGCCGTTCCAGTTGATCACGATCACGGAGACAAGCGGTTCCGCCCCGGCGGGTTGTGCTGTGCTGTCGGTCATCCTGCGCCCTTCCACCACGCTTACCGGGGGGTAGTGTAACGTCAGGCGCGGCGGGAGTCCAGTGACTTTTTTCCGCCGGGTGTGGACAAGATTGTGGATAACTCGGACTCAGGTGTGGATAAGCGTGCATAACCTCGTGGTAAACTGGCACAAACTGTGGACAAACGCGGGATAAGTGACAGGAGGACGGTCAGATGAACGTATGGGACGCGATTCGGGGCAAGCGGGCGGTGCGCCAGTTCCGGGCGGAGCCGCTGCCGGAGGACGTGATCACGCGCATTCTGGACGCAGGCCGCCGCGCCCAGAGCGCCAAGAACTCCCAGCCGTGGGATTTCATCGCCATCACCGATCGGGACACGCTGGCAGCGCTGGCCGAAACCGGGGACTGGATGGGGCATGTGGCCGGGGCGGCGCTGTGCGTGGGGCTGGTGACGCCCGCGCCGGAGGGCAACGCCCGCTACCCCTGGAACATGTTCGACGCGGGGCAGGTGGCGGCCTACATGCAGCTTGCCGCGCACGAGCTGGGCGTGGGGTCCTGCCCCGGCACGATCTACGATGAGGAACGGGCGCGGGCGCTGCTGGGCTTCCCGCCGGAGAAGTCGCTGCGGCTGGTGCTGTCGTTTGGCTACCCGGCAGAAGCGCGCACCGCCCCGGCGAAAAAAGGCGGGCGGCGCGCGCTCAGTGAGGTCGTGCACCGGGAGCGCTGGCAGGGCGGCTAGCCCAGGCTGGCGCGAATCGCCGCCAGGCACGGCTCCGCCTGCGGGTTGGCGGCGAACATCTGCTTCAGCGTCGGGCAGGTCTCAAACTCGATACAGTGGGCGCAGTTGGGGATCGCCATCGCGCGGGCGCAGGCCCGCACCGGGCATTCCGCGCACCAGCGGCACTGAGGGCTGCCGTTGTTCGCGGTGCAGCCGGCACAGCGTGTGATGCCCGCGTCGGCCTCCCCGAACCATTCCAGGGCGAGCGCCTCCAGGCGGGCGTCATCGCCTGCCCGGGTCGCGCTGTAGGCCGCACACTGGACGCAATCGTTACCACAGTAAACCACCATTTTTTCGGCCATTGTTGTGACGTTTTCCCCCCTCAGTTTCCCTGCTGACTGATACCTGCATTATAGCACATGCGTTCTATAAAAGGCAAGCCTGCCAGCCGGGATTTCTGCGGGCAGCAGGGGATCAGGGCAGGCCGTCCATCGTCACCAGCCGGACGCCCGCGCGGCGTACCTGGCGGAAGTTCGCGCCCTGCCGGGCGGCGCGCAGCACCGCGTCGATGTCCTCCACAATCGCCCCGCTGACCAAATCCGCGCCCCGCGCAAAGAGGGCATCATGCAGCGGGGTCGTGGGGCCGAGCACCAGCACGGTCGCGCCCGGCGCGCGCAGGCTTACCAGCCCCTCAAATGTGTCATTGAGCAGCGTCAGGCCGGTGATGGCCACCACATCCGCCCCCGGCAGGATTTCCGGCGCGGCGCTGGCGGGCAGGTCGCCGGGCAGCGGGTTCAGCTCCAGCACGCGCAGCCGGCCCACGCGCGGGCGCAGGTGTTCCACAAACGGGAAATGCCCGATCAGCGCGACCTCCCGGCCCGCGCCGTGGGCTGCGATCACGTCGACGGCGTTGATGTCCGTCCAGCGTTCCGGCTGGCGCGGCAGCAGGGCGTTCAGCGCGGCGAAGCCGATGCTGCGCTGCACGGGCGTGCTGGACTGCGCCAGCGCGGCCAGCTCCAACCCGCCCCGCGCGGCCAGCCTGCCGGCCTCCGGCACGTCGAATTCGCCGTGGGTGTGGGCGCTGGTGTGCAGGGTGGAGGCCAGCCCGCAGCGGCGCTCCCCCGCCACCTCGATCACGGCGGCCGTCCAATGCAGGCCGATTGTCACATCTTCCACGCGGCCATCGGGCAGGTCGGTCAGCAGGCTGTCAATAAGGGTCATACGGTGCGCTCCTGGGGTGGTGAGTCAGATCCGCGGCGGATAATCGCAGGGTGAAAACCCTGCCCGGTTCCTGGTCAGCACAGCGCCCCGGTGGTGATTCTGCCGGGGCGCTGAGAAGATCGCGAGACAGTGCGGTTGGGGTTACTCCACGACGGGCAGGTTCTCCACCCCCGCATCCAGCGTGACCAGGTCGCCAAAGACCCAGGCGCCCACCCGGCTGGCAGGCACGACCCGGTACCACTCGCCGCTGGCATCCACGCCAATCACGCTCAGGCGCTCGCCGGGCTGCGCCACCCCGCGCAGCGCCCCTTCCAGGCTCGGCGCGGCGCGCAGATTCACGGATATGTCAGCCGTGACGGTCGCGTTGGCGGCCAGCACATCCGGCAGGATGCCGCCGGGGAAGGCGAACGCGCTGCTCATGGCCCACCCCTGGAGGCCATCTGCGGTCTCCACAAAGAGGCGGTCGGCGGTGGTCATCAGCACGTTAATCACAGTCCCGGCCTGCAGCGTGGCCACTTCCGCCGCGCCGCTGTCCGGCTCCGCGCGCAGGACGGCGAAGCGGGTCACCACGCCCTGGCCGTCGGCCGGCGCGGTCACGTCCAGCGCCTCGGGGTCACCGAGGAAGGTGAAGGCGCGGGCGGTCGCCCAGGCGGTCTGGCCGTCCAGCGTTTCGATCTGGAACCAGTCGCCGTCGGCATTGCGGCCGATCACATTTGCCGGGGTGCCGGGATCAAGCCGTTCGTAGTTGTGGGCGGCCATTTCCGGCAGCACGCGGGTATTGGCGAAACCGCTCACCGCCGCGTTCACCTGCGGCAGCTCCGGCATGGAGGGTTGGTCGGCGCGTGGCGCGCGGGTGAACTGCAGGCCGCGCGGCACGGCCCAGCCCGCCGTCCCATCTTCTGCGACGGCGTAGACATAACCATCGGCCTCCGCCACCAGCGAAACGAGCGCGCCTTTCTCCAGGCGGGTAACGCTGCTGGCGTCCATCTGCGGGGCATCCCGCAGCGTGAGGAAATTAACCACGGCGGCGCTGCTGCGGCCGATGTTCACCACGGGCAGGTCGGCGATCGTGCCATCGGCCACCACCGCGTTCACGCGGCCCCAGCCGGCGGTGCCGTCTTCAAGCTGAACCTGCACCCATTCGGAATCGGCGGTGCGGCCCACCAGGGTCACGGCGGTGCCGGGGTCAACCCGGCCATAGTCCGGCGCCTTAACGTCCGGCAGCACGCGGATGTACAGATAGCGCGCGACGCTGGCCGTCAGGCCGTCTCCCTGAGCGCTGACCACGGCCGCGCTGGTCAGGAGCAGCACCATCACGAGCAGGAGCGTCAGGCTCCGGCGACTGGTATTCATAGGCGTTCTTCTCCCCAGATTCACCCTGCAGAATAGAGCGATACCACAGATCCAACACTAATCGTTTTGTACTGCAATCCACGGTAACTGTCAAGAAAATGTAAGTTAATAGTTAGGAAAACATGAAGATCAGGCGATGCGCGCTTCCGCTGCAACAAAAAGACGACCAGGCCGGGTAACCTGGTCGTCTGCAGAGAGCCTTGCTGCGTAACCTGTGGCTGTGCGGGTGCGCCGGGCTAGGAAGCCATCGGGGCGCGGCGACGCGGCTGCTGCGAGCCGTGGGGCAGCAGGGCAGCGGCCAGGCGGCGCACGCGGGCCAGCGGCGAACGGCGGGCGGGCTGCAGGCTGTTCAGCGCATCCCGTTCCCAGGCGATCTCGTCCATGCGGCGCATGCGTTCTTCATGCAGATGCTCAACGATCATCACATCAAACATGGTTTCCAGTACTCCTTCCGCCGGCAGGGCGGAAAACGTAAACAGGCTTTGTGAAACCTGTGGTAGAGAGTCGTGCTTTTTGTTGTGCAAAGGCACCAAACTGGCTGCCTGACTATGACCTTAAAATAATCGATATCTGGCGCAATTTCCATGTTATACTTATGCTGTTTCAGGTATTTGGGCATAAAAAGCAAGGAGTTTTTTGTGTTTCACCTTAAAATCGAAGAGGACGGGAAATTACTGGATGATGTGAGCTGGCATATCCTGCGCGAGCTGCAGATTGACGCCCGCATTTCGTTTGCGGAACTGGGGCGGCGGGTGGGGCTTTCCTCCCCGGCGGTGGCGGAACGGGTGCGCAAGCTGGAGGACGCGGGCGTGATCACGGGTTACCACGCCGCGCTGGATCTGAGCAAGGTCGGCCAGCCGATCACGGCCGTGGTGCTGGTGGGCAACCCCGGCGACCGCAGCGACCAGATGCTGACGATGGTGGTTGATATGCCCGAGGTGCTGGAGTGCCACCGCATCACGGGCAACGAGTCGTTTGTGATGAAGCTGGCGGTGTCCTCCGTGGAGCACCTGGAGCAGATCATCCGCCAGATCGAGCCGTACGGGCGCACGACGACCTCCCTGGTGCTTTCCACCCCGGTGCCGAAGCGGCTTATCACGCCGCAGGAATAGCCAGCGGTCGCAGGAATAGCCAGCGGTTGCAAGAATGACCTGCGGCCAGCGGCATAGCGGTGAGCGGAAACGCGCGGCGCAAGCCGGTGGAGGCAGGAGGCAAGAGAAGATACATCCGGCGCGGGGTGACAGGGCGTGAGCGTGGTGGGGATTGCGTCGGAGTGTTTCGCCCGGTATGCCGGCCAACAATCCTGCTTATGATTCGTGTTGATCCGTTGGATCCGTGTTGAATTGCCTGTGATGCCTGACGAACGGCCGGCGGCATTGCGGCGAGCGCAGGGGGCAGATTCCATCCGGCATGCTCGACCCCTCACAGGTGGGAGCGCGCGTCCGCCCCCCCCTGCCCGGTCTGAATCAAAACGGGGCGGCCCCGGATGGGACTCCCATCCGCCGGATGGAGACTCCCATCCGCCGGGCCCGCCCCGCTGTGTCACTTTCGATACGCCCTAGTATTCCAGCTTGCTCTCGGTTGAGATCCGCTTGCGGAAGACCCAGTACGTCCAGCTCTGGTATACCAGCACCAGCGGCACCAGCACCAGCGCCACCACCGTCATGATCTGGAGCGTGTACTCGCTGGAGGAAGCGTTATAGATCGTCAGGTTCCAGTCCGGGTTCAGGCTGGAGATCATCACGCGCGGGAACAGCCCGTTAAAGGCTGTGATCGTCGTCAGCGCGATATGCGCGCCCATCAGGATGAAGCCCGTCCCAAAGCGCTTGTCGTTAACGGCCCAGCCGGTCGCCAGCAGCGCCAGCCCGGCGCCCACTGCCGTCAGCGGCGGCACCACGCCCTGGGTCGTCAGGATGTCCGTTTCGAAGTACGTGAACACCACCAGCAGCGCCACCAGCACCGTGGCCACCGGGCCGACCCGCTTCGTGATCGCCTCCGCCCGCTCGCGCACGGGGCCATCCGTCTTGAGCGAGAGGAAGATCGCGCCGTGCAGCGCCCACACGGTCAGTGAGACCAGCCCACCCAGCAGGCTGTAGGGGTTGAGCAGCGTGAGCAGGTTGCCGGTGAAGATCATGTTCGCGTCAATCGGCACGCCGCGCACCAGGTTCGCCAGCGCCACGCCCCACAGCAGGGCCGGGATCGCGCTGCCAAAGAAGATGGCGCGGTCCCACCACTGGCGCCAGCGCAGGCCGGGCTGCTTGCTGCGGAACTCAAAGGCCACGCCGCGCACGATCAGCGCCAGCAGCATCAGCACCAGCGCCAGGTAGAAGCCGCTGAACAGCGTGGCGTACCAGTTCGGGAAGGCCGCGAACATCGCGCCGCCCGCCGTGATCATCCAGACCTCGTTGCCATCCCACACCGGCCCGATCGTGTTGATGATCTGGCGGCGCTCGCGATCAGTTTTGCCCAGGAAGGGCAGCAGGATACCGACGCCGTAATCGAAGCCTTCCAGGAAGAAGAACCCGATGAACAGCACTGTAATCAGCAGGAACCACAGGGCATTCAGCTCGATCATTGTTTCGCTCTCCTAGAAGCTCATCTCGGCGGATTCAAGCGCCGGATCGGTGTCCTCACCCTTGAGGAACACGGCCTCGGGGTCGCGGGCGAAGTAGCGCAGCAGGAACACGTCGATCACCATCAGCAGGCCGTAGATCAGGGTGAACACGATCAGGGAGAAGAGCAGCTCCCCCGTCCCCACGTTGGGCGAAACCGCGTCTTCCACCCGCTGCAGGCCGAACACGATCCAGGGCTGGCGGCCCACTTCCGTCAGGATCCAGCCGGTGGAATTGGCGATGTAGGGCAGCAGGATGGCGAAAGGCAGCCACCGCAGAAAGCGGTGCGCGCCCTCGGCTTTCTTCGCCCGGTTCAGGTAAAAGGTATAGGCCCCCAGGAAGAGCATCAGCATCCCCGCGCCGACCATCGCCCGGAAGCTCCAGTAATTGATCGCCACCGGTGGGATGTAGTTCGCATCCAGCCCGTAGGTCTCCTCGTACTCCTGCTGCAGGTCCAGGAAGCCGCGCACCTCGCCCTCCAGGCTGTTGAAGGAGAGGATGCTCAGCAGGTACGGCACGCGGATCGAGAAGATCTCCTCGCGCTCGTCCAGGCTGCCGATGGTGAAGAGCGACAGCCCGGCAGGGTCTTCGGTCTCAAACAGGCCCTCCGCCGCGGCGACCTTCATCGGCTGCGTCTGCACCATGTGCTGCATCTGGCTGTGGCCGATAAACATGGTCACCAGCACGCCGATCAGGCCGTAGACGGCGGCCCAGCGGAACGACGTGCGGAACACGTCCATGTAGCCGTCCGTCTTGCGCAGCAGGTGCCACGCGCTGATGCCCAGCACGAAGAACCCGGCGGTGGTGATCCCGCTGAACAGGACGTGCGGGAACTGCACCCAGACGTTGGGGTTCGCCAGCAGGGCGAAGAAGTCCGTCATCACGGCCCGCCCGCCTTCAATGGCGTAGCCCATGGGCTGCTGCATGAACGAATTGGCGACCAGGATCCACAGCGCCGAGAGGTTGGAGCCGATGGCGACCAGCCAGATCGACGCGGTGTGCGCCCACAGCGGCAGCTTATCCTCCCCAAAGACCCACACGCCGATGAAGATCGATTCGAGGAAGAAGGCGGCCAGCGCTTCAATCGCCAGCGGCGCACCGAAGATATCGCCCATAAAGCGCGAGTATTCCGACCAGTTCATGCCGAACTGGAACTCCTGTACGATGCCGGTCACCACGCCCATCGCGAAGTTGATGAGGAACAGCTTGCCCCAGAACTTCGCCATCTTCTTATAGGTCTCGTTGCCCGTGCGCCAGTAGGCCGTCTGCATGATCGCCACAAAGACGGACAGGCCCAGCGTGAGGGGGACGAAGAAGAAGTGGTAGACGGTGGTGACGGCGAACTGCAACCGTGCCAACAACAGAGGATCCATAGGGTCGTGCCTCCAGGCGTGAAAGAAATATTCTTCTGGCATGGCTGGCAGGCGGGGTGGGGAGAGGTGTGTTACCGGGGATGCAATGCGGATGTGGCCCCCCCTGCATTACATGCATGGTATCCTGTCCCGCATTCTACTTCACGTACCAAGTTACTCAACATTGTCGGATTGCAGGGGCGTTTGTGACAAATGTAATAAAGAGATCGAGAGAGGGATTAAGGTGGGGGCAGGGCGGCGCTACCCCCGGCTGTTCGCCATCTCCCCGGCCAGCCGGACGGTGTTGAAGTGGATCTCGGCGATGTCGTCCAGGTCGGGCGCGTAGCCGCCGGCCATCACCACCGCCACCGGCAGCCCGGCCTCCTGGCAGCTTTCCAGCACCAGCCGGTCACGGGCCAGCAGGCCGGCCTTGCTCAGGTTCAGCAGGCCCAGCCGGTCGCCGCTGAAGGGGTCCGCCCCGGCGAGGTAGATCGCGAGGTCGGCGTTGGCCTGGGCCAGCGCCCGCCACAGCGCCTCCTCCAGAATCGCCAGGTATTCGGCATCCCCCACGCCGTTTTCCAGCCCGATATCCAGGTCGCTGGCGACCTTGCGGAACGGGAAGTTTTTCTCCGCATGGATGGAAAACGTGAAGATGGAGGAATCGCCCGCCGTGATCGCCGCCGTGCCGTTGCCCTGGTGGACGTCGCAATCCAGGATGACCACGCGCCGCGCGCGGCCCTCCGCCTGCATCACCCGCGCGGCGACCGCCACGTCGTTGAACACGCAGAAGCCCTCGCCGTGGTCGCGCCCGGCGTGATGCGTACCGCCCGCCAGGTTCGCCGCCGCGCGCAGGCCGCCGCCTGCGCCATTTTCCAAAGCCGAACGGGTCGTTCGAGCATCCAGAGCCGCCCGGGCCGCCGCGATTGTGCCGCCCACCGAGCGCCGCGAGCGTTCCACCAGCCCCGGCGACCAGGGGAAGCCCATGCGCCGGATCTCCGCTTCACTGAGCAGGCCGTGGGTGACACGGTGCAGGTAGTCGGCGCCGTGCGCCAGCAGGAGCTGGGCATCGGTGGCCGCCTCCGGGACGCAGAGGTCCTCCGGCGGGAACAGGCCCGATTCCACCACCCGCTGGCGGGTCAGGGCGTACTTCTGCATGGGGAAGCGGTGGCCCTCCGGCAGGGGCAGCACGAAGTGATCGCTGTAGAAGATTTTCATGCGTTATTGTCACCGTGCGGCGGTCAGACCCCGGCTGGCTTCTCACGTCGTACCCGTCCGCTTGTAGCCCCAGGCCACAACGATATCATCTGTGATGACCCTGATGTTCCTGCGGGCAAAATACCGCCTGGTCTTGTCTGAATCCTTCGCCCTTTCAGCCGGTGGAAACTTGGCGTACCACCACGACGCGGATATGGCTGAAAAGAAGTCGTATGCCGCTGCTCCGTCTCCAAAATCATTCTGCCAGACAATCCGCTTGGTTTGAATACCTGTCAGGGGTTCGTCCTCCAGCAGGGCGCGAATATGCGCTTCATCCCTCGGCCACCATTCAAACCGGTAACCCAGCACATAGCGTTTGTTGATGCAGCGCAGTGACGCATCAATGGCCTCCCAATAATGCTCGGGGCCATGAGCACCTATGCATACCAAACCGCCCGGTTTCGCCACCCTGATCATTTCAGCGGCAGCCCGCTTCTGGTCGGGTAATGTGCCGAAGGTCATCCCCGAGATTACCGCGTCAAATGCATTGGCCCTGAATGGCAGCTCTTCAGCATCCAACTGGCAGAACGTGTAGCTAACATGCTCCGGCACCTGTTTTTTCTTCGCCTCGTGGAGCATGTAACCTGAGATATCACCACACACCGCCTGCCGTGCACCCTGCTCAAATGCAACCTGAGCCAGCGCTCCTGTCCCGCAGCCGACATCAAGTACCCGCATGCCGGCCAGTTGCAGGCCTTCCAGCTGATAGCGGGCCGCCTTAGCCTGAAGGTGATATCCGCGCTCATCGTAATGCAGGACGTGATTGGTATAGTCGCCTTCATAGCCCTTCCTGACCCTGGCTTTCATTGCTGGATAATCCCTGAAGCTGCCGGTAAGGAGTGCCAGCACGTTGTTCGCTTCCACCAGTACCCTCATGGGCCAGGTGAGCTTCCCAGACCAGAAAAATCGAGACATCGGCCTTCACTCTTTCGATAGCGCCTGGTTCGTTACCTTTAGTATCTACCCAGTTTCGACTGGGCTGCAATACCGTGGGAAGCATGCAGAACCGCCGTTAGTGTGTCTGAGGCCACCACCACCCGCTGGCGGGTCAGGGCGTACTTCTGCATGGGGAAGCGATGCCCCTCCGGCAGGGGCAGCACAAAATGATCGCTGCAAAAGATTCCCATGCGGCCAGGTGCAGCACGGGTGGCTGCGCCCAGGCGAGCCAAAATGGTGAAAACGACGGGTCGCTGTGCTATACTTCCCCCATGCTTTTTGCAATCCAAACCGCCTGTTCCACCCGGCGGATAAGCGGGCAATCCCGCCTTCGCGATCTGTGAAAAACGGCGCGACTCGGTTGACGTTGATCGCGCCGTGTGTTAATCTCGCCAATTAGCACAAGAATTATCCGGGAGCATATACACCGTGATACAAGACTTTTACCCCCTCGGCATTCTGATCCTTGTTTCCACGGGGCTTGCCGCGTTTGTGTTGGTGATGTCGCGCATCTTCGGCCCCTTCCGCCCGGACAAGCGCAAGCTGGCGCCCTACGAGAGCGGTATGGACCCCATCGGCCCGGCGGTGCGGCGTATGCCGGTGAAGTTCTACCTGACCGCCGTGCTGTTCATCCTGTTTGATGTCGAAGTGATCTTCTTCCTGCCCTATGCCGTGGTCGCCCGCAAGCTGGGCGTGTACGGCCTGGTGGTGATGGGAGTTTTCACGTTCGTGCTGCTGGTAGGTTTCGCCTATGAATGGCGCAAGGGAGCCTTACAATGGGAATAGCATCGCAGGGCAAAACAGGCGCCCCCGGCGTTGTCACCACCACGCTTGAAGAGATGGTGAACTGGGCGCGCACCGGCGCCATGTGGCCGCTGGGCTTCGGCCTGGCGTGCTGCGCCATTGAGATGATGAGTACGCAGGCCAGCGTGTATGACCTCTCCCGCTTCGGGATGGAGCTGATGCGCCCCAGCCCGCGCCAGGCCGATATGATCATCGTGGCCGGGCGCGTGGCGCGCAAGATGGCCCCGGTGGTGCGCCGCCTGTACGACCAGATGCCCTCCCCTAAATGGGTGCTTTCCATGGGGGACTGCGCGAGTTGCGGTGGCGTGTTCAACAATTACGCCATTGTCCAGGGCGTGGATGAGATCGTCCCGGTGGATGTTTACGTGGCGGGCTGCCCGCCCCGCCCGGAGCAGCTGATCCACGGCATCATGACGCTGCATGAGAAGGTCCGCGGTGAGCAGCTGGGCAAGTGGTACAAGGATCAGCCGATCCGCGTGGAAGAGTAGCCGCCAGCCGGCGCCCTGCCGGACGGCCAGGCACGCTTGTGTTGGCGCAGCACCTTTGTGTGAATGAATAGGATGAGCCTATGCAGCCCCAGGACCCTGTGACCGCGCTGCGGGATGCCCTCCCCGACGCGGTGGAAGAAGTGGTGGAATTTCGCGGCGAAACCACGCTGGTCGTGGCCCCCGATCACATGCTCGAGGCGGCCACGCTGCTGCGTGACGCCCCCGGCCTGCAGTTCAACTACCTGGTGAGCGTGGTGGGGGTGGATTACCTGCCCGCCAGCCCGCGCTTTGCCGTGGCCTACCACCTGTACTCCATGCTCTATAACCGCACCCTGCGCCTGAAGGTGCGCGTGGAGGAAGGCGAGCCTATGCCTTCGCTCACGCCGCTGTGGCCCACGGCCAACTGGCAGGAGCGCGAAGTCTACGACATGTTCGGCATCCCGTTTGAGAACCACCCCGACCTGCGCCGCATCCTGATGCCCGAAGACTGGGACGGCTTCCCCCAGCGCAAGGATTACCCGCTGGGGTATGAAACGGTGCAGTTCTCATTCAACTACGACGATATCGACCAGAATAAGCCCTACGCCAGGGAATAACGCCCCGGCAGCGGCGGGCAGCGTGTTAGGGAGCGATCCTCCCCCGCCCCGCCCACACCAACACCTGAGTTCTCTCATTTGGAGCAACGCGACCATGACAATTGCCCCGGAAATGACACAATGGGAAGGCACGCTTGACGAGCTCAAGCATCTGGTTTCGCCCAGGGCACTCACCGGGGAAACCGTGCTGCTGAATATGGGGCCGCAGCACCCCGCCACGCATGGCGTGCTCCGGCTGCTGCTGGAGCTGGATGGCGAAAGCATTGTCAATGTGGTGCCGGATATTGGCTACCTGCACACCGGCATCGAAAAGAACATGGAGCACAAGCGGTTCGAGCAGGGCATCACCATGACCGACCGCATGGACTACCTCGCGCCGATGAGCAACAACCTTGCTTTCTGCCTGGCGATTGAGAAGCTGGTGGAGCTGGACGTGCCGGAGCGGGCGGATGTCATCCGCGTGATCATGGCGGAGCTGACCCGCCTGAACAGCCACCTGGTCTGGCTGGGCACGCACGCGCTGGATATCGGCGCGATGAGCATGATGCTCTACTGCTTCCGCGAGCGCGAGATGATCCTGGAGATGTTCGAGATGGTCTCCGGGCAGCGCATGATGTCCACCTACATCCGGCCTGGCGGCGTGTGGCGCGACCTGCCGCCCGAATTCCTGCCCGCGCTGGAGCGCTTCCTGGACTACCTGCCGGGCAAGATCGACGAGTACGAGGCGCTGCTGACCAAAAACCCGCTGTGGATTGACCGCACGCAGGGCATCGGCGTGATCCAGCCGGAAGACGCGATCGCGTGGGGGCTGGGCGGCGGTATCCTGCGCGCCAGCGGCGTGAACTTCGATGTGCGCAAGGCGATGCCTTACATCGGCTACGAAACGTACGACTTCGACGTGCCGCTGGGCGCCCACGGGGATACCTATGACCGCTACCTTGTGCGCATCCAGGAGATGCGCCAGAGCCTGCGCATCATCCGCCAGGCGGTGGACCGGCTGCCGAAGGCCGCGGGCGGCTTCCGCAGCGACAACCGCAAGTTTGTGCCGCCGCCGCGCTCCGAGCTGGGGCAGAGCATGGAAGCCGTCATCCACCACTTCAAGCTGTGGACGGAGGGCTTCAATGCCCCGGCGGGCGAGGTGCAGGTGATGGTGGAAAGCCCGCGCGGCGTGATCGCCTGCTACCTCAGCGGCAACGGCACCAACAAGCCGCACCGCGTCCATTTCCGCACGCCGTCGTTCATCAACATCCAGGCCATCCCGATGATGTCCAAAGATCACCTGATCGGCGATATGATCGCGATCATCGGCACGATGGATCCGGTGCTGGGCGACTGCGACCGCTAACAACGCGGGAAGCCAGGGAACACACAAGAGCGACCGCGGATGGACTTCCATTCGCAGTCGCCCTTTTTTGATTCAGCGGCCCGGCTGTGAGGGGGGCAGGCAAATCGCTGCGGCTATGACAGCCGGCTTTGCAGCGCCGCTCAGGGCAGCTCGATCTCAACCCAGGTGGTGCGGTTGGGGTACACGTACACCTGGTCGCGGAAGAGCGCCGTGCCGCCAGGCTGCACGACGAGGTTGTAGTACCCGGCGGGCAGGTCGCCCAGCGTGTAGTTTTCCCCGAAGATGTTGTCCCCGTTGACTGTATCATCCGTGTAGCTGAAGGCCGCCCGGCGGAAGTCCGAATCGGTGGCCGAGATCACATCCAGCGTGACATCGTAGAGCAGATTGCCGCTGGCATCCGTGATCCGCCCGGCCAGCGTGCCATAGCCCCGGTAGGGCCAGATCCACAGCTCCGGGTTGCGCGTGCTGGCGTAGGACGTGGGATCGCCCACCCGCACCTCAAAGTGCAGGTGCGGCCCCAGCGCCACCCCTGCCGCGCCCACGCGCCCGATCTGGTCGCCCTGGGTGACGCGCTCGCCCTGCCCGACCTCCACCGTGGAGAGATGCCCGTACAGCGAATAGACCGGCTCGCCAGAGCCTGGCGCGACAAAATCATGCTGGATCACGATCACCCTGCCGTAAAAATCCGGGATGGGGCCGAAGAGCGATCCCAGGTCATCCCCGGCATAGATCACGGTCCCATCCTGCACCGCGATCACGGGCGTGCCGGTGGGGTTCTGGATGTCCACGCCGTGGTGGGTTTGCAGCCGCCCGCCGTTGGTATTGCCGTAGGGGTAGTTGCGCGAGACCCAGGTTGTGCTGCCGTAGGGGATCGGCCGCGCCATCCAGTAGTGATCGTCAATCGTCAGGCCCTGATCCAGCGGCGGCGGGGTCCAGGTCGGCTCGCCGGCTCCACTGGATGCGCCACTTCCCCCGCCGCCCGCGCCCGTTGGCGTGACGACTGTCGGCTCGGTGGGCGTGGGCTGGGGCGTGTTCGTCCGGAAGGGGGTGGCCGTGGCCGTGGGGGCGGGCGTGTCGGTCGGGCTGGGGGTGAAGGTCGGCGTGTCGGTCGGGCCGAGCGTTGGCACGGCGGTGTTGGTGATGGTGGGAATCTGGGCGACCGCCTGCGCGGTGAGCGCGTCGGCGCTCATGGGCGTGCCGCGCTGGTCACCGTTCTCCGCGCAGCCCGCCAGCAGCAGCAACACAAGCAGAAGCGCCCCGGTCAGGGCGCGGCGATGTTCGGGGATGAATGCGTTCATGGTCCTGTGACAGTGATCCGGGGCCGGGTTCCCGGCCCCACTAACGTTAATCGGACAGCCCGGCGCGGGCCTTACCCGCCGCGAGCAGTTCAGCGCTGGCGCGGCGCGCCTCCGTGACCACCGCCGCCAGCCGGGTCGTATAGTCCTGGGCCGCGGCCTGATCCTGCAGGCCGCTGACGTTAATGCGCACGTTCAGCGCGGCGATCTCCACCGCGGCCAGGCCCATATGCACGCCGGCCAGCCCGTCGGTGACGGCGTTGGTGTTGCCCTTTGCTGCCGCCGCGCCCGCCAGCTTGAGCGCCTCCAGCGCGGTTTCCGCCACCCGCAGCGGCACGTCCGCCGCGCCGCGCGTGGCCCGCTCGATCGCCTCCGCCCGGCCCGCGTCTTCTCTGGGCAGGCGGTAGGCGTCCATCAGCGCGGCGAAGGCGGCCACGTCCTGCGGGACGGCTGCCAGCAGGCTGGCGCGCAGCCTGCCCGCCTCCGTCACCAGCGCGGCCATCTCGGCGTCCACGTCAGCGTACTTCTTGCGGCCCACGGTCAGCCCGGCGACCATCTCGGCCAGCGCCGCCGCCAGCGCGCCTGCCGCCGCCGCGACCGCGCCCCCGCCGGGGGTGGCATCCGCGCCCGCCACGGCCCCCACGAACGCATCCGGCCCGGGGACCGCATCGGCTGCATCGGCAGCCGCCTGTTTAGCCGCCAGCTTGCGCTCCAGCACCTGGTCCGTGCTGAAGCGATCGAGCTGCAGGTACCACTGGGCCGAGTCCAGCAGCGCGTCCTCCGGGATCAGGCCGACCAGCTCGCTGTGCGTGATCAGCAGGCCGTAGCGCGCGGCCTCCCGCCGGATCAGCTCCACGACGCGAAAGATCGGGGTCTGCGTGAAGTCGGTCAGGTTCATGGAAACCTGGGCCTGCCCCTCCACCAGCACGCCCATCGCCTTCACATAAGCCAGCCCGCCGCCGCTGTGACGCACGGCGCGCGCGATCTTGTTGGCAGTCTCCACGTTGTCCGTGTTCAGGTAGACATTAAACGCCACCAGGAACGAGCGCGCGCCGATCACGGTGGCGCCCGCCGGGCCGAGCTGTGCCGGGCCGTAGTCCGGCTCGCGAGCCGGGTCCTGCCCGATGCTGGCCTTCAGCCCTTCGTATTCGCCCTTGCGGATGCGGGCCAGGTTCTGGCGTTCGGGGCGGGTGGCGGCTGCTTCATAAAGGTAGACCGGGATGCTCAGCTCCTCGCCCACCCGCTGACCGACCCGCCGGGCCAGCGCGACGCAGTCGTCCATCGTCGCGCCGCGCAGGGGGATGAACGGCACGACATCGGTCGCGCCCAGGCGGGGATGCTCCCCCCGGTGCTCATCCAGGTTAATCAGGCGGGCGGCGGTGGCAATGGCGTCAAACGCGGCCTGCTCCACGGCCTCCGGCGCGCCAACGAACGTGACCACCGTGCGGTTGTGGTCGGGGTCGCTGCTCGTATCCAGGACGGTCGTGCCAGGCACGGCGGTTATCGAGTCGACAATCTCCGCGATCACCGCGGGGCGGCGGCCTTCGCTGAAATTGGGAACACATTCGATTAAGGGGTCTAACACAATACACCTCATTTATTTTTGGTCAGGCTATCCAGCCCGGCGATTATACCAGAGCCGCGGGCAAACCGCAGAGCCGGCAGGCGGCGGGGCTGGCGGGCCGCCAGTGGCATGAGGCAAGAGAAAGTGACCGGCGGCGTAGCGGCGCGCGAAAAATGCCCGGCGCGCGCCGGGTGAGTCGAGTATGGTCGATCCCTGCGTTTTTCGCTCGGCGGGCGATTCATGAATCGCCCCTGCAGGTCGGGCACGCTCTTGCTTGCCTCTGCGGATGAGTGCGCTATAATCCTCCTACTGGCTCGCACACCTGTTCGGATGCGGCGCGGCGGCCCTGTCACACGCTGGCCCGCGGCCCGCATAGATCACACGCGCCGGGCCGCGCGCCCGGCCACGCCCACCCACCCGCTACCAGCACACGAGGCCTGAGTTCCATGCCCGATTTCCAGCTTGTCTCTGACTTCCAGCCGACCGGCGACCAGCCCACCGCCATCGAGGGCCTGGTAAAAGGGCTGCGGCGCGGCGACGCGCACCAGACCCTGCTCGGCGCGACCGGCACCGGCAAGACCTTCACCATCGCGGAGGTGGTGCAGGAGGTGAACCGCCCCACGCTGGTGATGTGCCACAACAAGACGCTGGCCGCCCAGCTTTACAGCGAGTTCAAGGAGTTCTTCCCGCATAACGCGGTGGAGTACTTCGTCAGCTACTACGACTACTACCAGCCGGAAGCCTACGTCCCCTCCAAAGACCTGTACGTGGAGAAGGAAACCGACATCAACGAGGATATCGACCGCCTGCGGCTGGCCGCGACTGCGGCGGTCCTCAGCCGGCGCGACGTGCTGATCGTGGCCTCGGTGTCGTGCATCTACGGCCTGGGCAACCCCGAAGCCTACCACCGCGGGATGCTGAACCTGAAGACCGGCCAGCTCATCCGGCGCGACCAGATCCTGCGCCACCTGGTGGGCATCCACTACAAGCGCAACGAGTTCGAGCTGCGGCCCGGCACATTCCGCGCCAAGGGCGACACGCTGGAGATCGTCCCGGCCTATGACCAGCTCGCCTACCGCATCGCGATGTTTGGCGACGAGGTGGAGCGCCTGCTGGCCTTCAACCCGCTGACGGGCGAAATCCTGGAACACTTCGACTCGCTGGACATCTTCCCGGCCAAGCACTTCATCACCGATGAGGACAAGCTTCAGGCCGCGATTGAGGACATCGAGCAGGAGCTGAAGGATCGGCTCTCCGAGCTGATGAAGGAGAACCGCCTGCTGGAAGCCCAGCGCCTGGAACAGCGCGTGCAGTACGACCTGGAGATGCTGCGCGAGCTGGGTTACTGCTCCGGCATCGAGAACTACTCCCGCCACCTGGATCAGCGCCCGCCGGGCAGCGCGCCCTGGACGCTGATCGACTACATGCCGCCCGACTTCCTGCTGGTGATCGACGAAAGCCATATGACTGTACCCCAGATCCGGGGTATGTACGGCGGGGACCGTTCCCGCAAGCAGACGCTGGTGGATTACGGCTTCCGGCTGCCCAGCGCGCTGGATAACCGCCCGCTGAACTTCGAGGAATTCGAGGCGCGCATCAAACAGGCGATCTACACCACCGCCACGCCCGGCCCGTATGAGACGGAAAAAAGCACGAATGTCGTGCAGCAGATCATCCGGCCCACCGGCATCCTGGACCCCGAAATCGAGGTGCGCCCGGTGCTGGGCCAGGTGGACGACCTGCTGGGCGAGATCGAGAGCCGCGTGAGGAAGGGCCAGCGCACGCTGGTGACCACGCTCACCAAGCGCATGGCGGAAGACCTTTCCGACTACCTGGGCGAGATGGGCATCAAGGTGCATTACCTGCACAGCGAGATCGACACGCTGGAGCGCATCGACATCCTGCGCGACCTGCGCATGGGCGTGTACGACGTGGTGGTCGGGATCAACCTGCTGCGCGAAGGGCTGGACCTGCCGGAAGTTTCCCTGGTGGCGATCCTGGATGCCGACAAGCCGGGCTTCCTGCGCTCCGAATCGGCCCTGATCCAGAACATCGGGCGCGCCGCGCGGCACATCGAGGGCAAGGTGCTGATGTACGGCGACGTGATGACCGACGCGATGACCAGCGCCATCGAGGAAACCAACCGCCGCCGCGCCGTCCAGCACGCGTATAACGTCGAGCACGGCGTGGAGCCGGTGCAGATCGTGAAGCAGATCCGCGACCTGACGGAAGCCGTGCGCCAGAGCGTGCAGGAGGAGCACCGGGACAGCGCCGTCGAGAAGATCGCGGATCTCTCGAAACTGGAGATGGAGCGCGCGATCAAGGACCTGGAGCGCCAGATGAAGCAGGCCGCGAAAGAGCTGGAATTCGAGAAGGCGGCCATGCTGCGCGACCAGATCATCGAGCTGAAGGGCATCATGGCGCTGCGCCGGACGGAGGGCGCGGAGATGCCGCTGGTGGATCTGAACTAGCGGTTGGCGGGTTGGCGGCCGGGCGGGGGATGCTCCCTCGCCCCTACAGAAGGGGCGCGGTTCTACTTGCCCCTTGCCTCTGCCTTCGCTGGCCGCTGACGGCGCTTGCATTCCACGGGTCATCGTCTACAATCGGCACGTTTCATGACTGCGCACAAGGACAACCCCCATGACTCGTGTCGTGCTGGTGGTCGCGGCCTATATCGCGGCCCAGATGCTCTCGGACGTGATGAGCCTCAAGATCGCGGTGGTAGCCGGGCTGTTTATTGACGCCGGGACATTCATCTACCCGATAACGTTCACCCTGCGCGACCTGGCCCACAAAACGCTGGGCATCCGGGTCACGCGCCACCTGATCATCGTCGCGGCGGGCATCAACGTGCTGATGGCGCTGGCCTTCGCGTTCGCCGCCTGGCTGCCCACCGATCCCGGCCTGCTGGACCCCGCCTCGCCGGATTACAGCCCCTCCACCGCGTTTTTCGGAAACGTGCTCGGCCCGGTATGGCGCATCGTGGTCGCGTCTATCCTGGCGGAGGTGATCGCGGAGCTGGTGGATACCGAGATCTATCAGCTGTGGGTCACGCGTGTGACGCGCCGCTACCAGTGGGCGCGCGTCCTGACGAGCAACGCCGTCAGCGTGCCGCTGGACAGCGTGATCTTCGGCGTGGTGGCCTTTGGCGGGGTGTTGCCCACCCCGGTGGTGATCGATATCATCCTGGTGAATATCGGCGTCAAACTGGTGACGACACTCCTCAGCCTGCCGCTGATCTACACCGTGCCGGAACGCGTGGTGACCGTCAGCGATCCGGATGCGGGGCGGCCGAACGGCGACGCCTGACGCAGCCGCCCCCGCCCGAATCCCTGCTATAATCCGGGCTGTGCCGCCTGGAACACATACAAGGATAGCGGTGTATGACGTTACCTGCCCCCCTGCCGCCCGGCCTCTCGGTCGTGATCCCGGTCTATAACAGCGAAGGCAGCCTGCCGCCGCTGCTGGAACAGCTCGCGCAGACGCTGCCCGATCTCGCCCCGCAGTACGAGGTGATTCTGGTCAACGACGGCAGCCGCGATGGCAGCTGGGCCGTCATTGAGGCGCTGGCGGCGCGCTACCCCTGGGTGCGCGGGATCGACCACATGCGTAACTACGGCCAGCACAACGCCCTGCTGAGCGGCATCCGGCTGGCGCGTTACGCCACGATCGTCACGATGGACGACGACCTCCAGCATCCGCCCGCCGAGATCGCGCCGCTGCTGGCGAAACTTGAGGAGGGTTATGACGTGGTGTACGGCAAACCCCGCCAGGAGCAGCACGGCCTGTGGCGTGATATGGCCTCCCAGGTGACCAAGTACGTGCTGCAGGCCGCGATGGGCGCGGAGGTGGCGCGCAACATCAGCGCGTTCCGCGTCTTCCGCACGGACGTGCGCCGCGCCTTCGAGCATTACAACAGCCACTATGTGTCAATCGACGTGCTGCTGACCTGGGGTACGACCCGCTTCGCCGCCGTGCCGGTGCGCCACGACCCGCGCACGATCGGCGTCTCGAATTACACCTTCCCGAAGCTGATGCGTCACACCTTCAACATGATGACCGGCTTCAGCACGCTGCCCCTGCAGTTCGCCAGCTTCCTGGGCTTCGGGCTGACCCTGTTCGGCGTGCTGGTGCTGATCTACGTGGTCGGGCGCGCGCTGCTGGAGGGCGTGGTCGTGCCGGGCTTCGCCTTCACGACTTCGATCATCGCCGTGTTCTCCGGCGCGCAGCTGCTGGCGCTGGGCATCATTGGCGAGTACATGGCGCGCATGTACGCCCGCACGATGAACCGGCCCGCCAGCGTGATCGGCCGCCAGGTCGGGTTTGCGCCGGAGGAGCCGCCCGCCGATGGTGAATGAGCTGCGGCTTCCCGCCCAGTACGCGGAGCGCTTCGGCGTGCGCGTGGCGCTGGCGGACGCGGTGACCGCCGCCGGGCTGGAGGACGTGCTGGCCCGCTGCGCGGCGGAGGGCGCGGCCCTGCTAATCGCGCGCTGCCCGGCCAGCGATCTGCCGGCCGCCCACGCGCTGGAAGCCGCCGGCGCGCGCCTGATGGACACGCTGGTTTATTACCGCCGCGCGCTGGGGCCGGGCACGCCCCCGCTGCCCCCGCCGCCCGCTGAGACGGTTATTCGCCCGGCCCGCGGGGAGGACGCCAACCGGGTGGAGGCGATCACGGCGGCGGCCTTCGCCGGGTATGACAGCCACTTCCACGCCGACCCGCGCCTGGATCGCGCTGCCTGTGACGCGGTGTACACGTCCTGGGCGCGCAACTCGGTGCTGATGCCGGGCGTGGCGGATGCGGTGCTTGTGGCAGAGGTGGCGGGCCGCGTGGCGGGATTCCTCACGCTGAAGTGGGTGGACGAGGCCACCGGCGAGGGGCCGCTGTACGGCGTCGCGCCGGAGTTTCAGGGCCGGGGGCTGGGGCAGGCGCTGCTGCACCACGGCCTGCGCTGGTTTGCGGAACGCGGTGCGGCCGGCATGCAGATGTCCACCCAGGTGACCAACACCCGCTCCCAGACCGCCTGGATTCGCCAGGGCTTCCGGCCCGACCACGCGCTGTACACGTTTCACCGCTGGTTTGACTAACTGAGGATATGCCATGATCCCCTTCAACCGGCCGTACATGAACGGCAAAGAGCTGTTTTACATCACCCAGGCGCACGGGCACGGGCACCTTTCCGGGGATGGCCCCTTCACCAAACGCTGCAACGCGTGGCTGGAGGCGCAGACCGGCGCGCGCCGGGCGATGCTGACCCACTCCGGCACGGCGGCGCTGGAGATGGCCGCGACCCTGGCCGACATCCAGCCCGGCGACGAGGTGATCATGCCCTCGTTCACGTTTGTTTCCACGGCGAATGCCGTGGTGCTGCGCGGCGGCATGCCGGTTTTTGTGGATATCCGCCCGGATACGCTGAACCTGGACGAAACGCTGATCGAGGCGGCGATCACCCCGCGCACGAAGGCGATCATCCCGGTGCATTACGCGGGCGTGGGCTGTGAGATGGGCGCGATCATGGCGCTGGCGGAACAGCACAACCTGGTCGTGATCGAGGACGCCGCGCATGGCATCCTGGCCGGGTATGAGGGCCGCGAGCTGGGCAGCATCGGGCACCTGGGCTGCCTGAGCTTCCACGAGACGAAGAACATCATCTCCGGGGAGGGCGGCGCGCTGCTGGTCAATGACCCGCGCTTTGTGGAACGGGCCGAGATTATCCGCGAGAAAGGCACGAACCGCAGCGCCTTCTTCCGCGGGGAGGTGGATAAGTACACGTGGGTGGATGTCGGCTCGTCCTACCTGCCCAGCGAGCTGATCGCGGCCTTCCTGTGGGCGCAGATGGAGGAGGCCGAGTCCATCACAGAACGGCGGCTGGCGATCTGGCAGACGTACCATGACGCGCTGGCCGGGCTGGAAGCGGAGGGCCTGATCCGCCGCCCCGTGATCCCCGCGGGCATGACTCACAACGCGCACATGTACTACCTGCTGCTGCCCGACCTGGAGACGCGCACGGCGTTCATCGAGCGCCTGAAGGTGGCGGGCATCCACAGCGTGTTCCACTACGTCCCGCTGCACAGCGCCCCGGCAGGCCGGCGGCTGAGCCGGGTTAGCGGCGCGCTGCCGGTGACGGAGGCCATCAGCGAACGGCTGGTGCGCCTGCCGCTGTGGATCGGCGTGGAGGAGCACCAGGAACACATCATCGACACCGTGATCGAACAGGTGCAGGCTTTGGCCGGGCGCTAACGACCTTTCAGAGCCAAGAGGCAGGAGGTCAGAGGCAAGAAAAAGCGGCGAGCGGCGTAGCGGCATAGCGTCGAGCGAAAAGCGCAAAGGCAAAAACTGCGCCCGATTCATAGGGGCGACCGGCTGGTCGCCCGGCCCGCCAAAATCGCATCCACCTTGTAGGGGCGGTTCGTGAACCGCCCGCCAGAGGCAAGAGAAAGCGGCGAGCGAAGCACGCCCAGCCGCGGCGACCCGCAGCGACCCGCTGCGGCGGTTGCAGCCGAACGGCGCCCGCGGGTATACTCCCCCGCGTAACCGGCCCTGACCACAACCCCAGGATAACGACGATGCTCGACCTCACGCTCTCCCAGGCCGCAGCCAACCTGCGCCGCGGCAGCCTGACCGCCCTCGACCTCACCCGTGCCTGCCTGGAACGCATCCGGCAGCAGGAGCCGCAGGTGCGCGCCTTCCTGACGCTGACGGAGGAGCAGGCCCTGGAAAGCGCCGCCGCTGCCGACTGGCGCCGGTCGCAGGGGGTTGATACCCCGCTGCTGGGCATCCCGTTGGCGATCAAGGACGTGCTGGCCACGCAGGGCATCCCCACCACCGCCGGCAGCCGCATCCTGGAGGGCTTCAGGCCGCCCTACACCGCCACCGCCGTGCAGCGCCTGACGGACGCGGGCGCGATCATCCTGGGCAAAACCAACACGGACGAATTCGCGATGGGCTCCAGCACGGAGAATTCCGGCTACTTTACCACGCACAACCCCTGGGACCTGGCGCGCGTCCCCGGCGGCAGCAGCGGCGGCAGCGCGGCGGCGGTCGCGGCGCGGATGGCCCCCGCCGCGCTGGGGACGGATACCGGCGGCAGCGTGCGCCAGCCCGCGGCGTTGTGCGGCGTGGTGGGGCTGAAGCCCAGCTACGGACGCGTCTCCCGCTACGGCCTGATCGCCTACGCCTCGTCGCTGGACCAGGTGGGGACGTTCACCCGCACGGTGGAGGATGCCGCCCTGGTCCTGAACGCCATCGCCGGGCAGGACGCGCGCGATTCGACCAGCATGCCATCGCTCGTGCCGGATTACGCCGCCGCGCTGGAAGGCGCGGACGTGCGCGGGCTGCGCATCGGCCTGCCGAAAGAATATTTCACGGAGGGCATCCAGCCGGAGGTCGAAGCAGCGGTGCGCGCGGCGGTGGAGCAGCTGGCTGCGCTGGGCGCGGAGGTGGTGGAGATCAGCCTGCCGCACACGGCCCAGGGCCTGCCGGTTTATTACCTCGTCGCCACGGCGGAGGCTTCCGCCAACCTCGCCCGCTTTGACGGCGTGCGCTTCGGCCCGCGCCATGACAGCGGCGACCTGTGGGAGAGCTACAAAGGCACGCGCGGCGCGCTCTTCGGCCCGGAGGTCAAGCGCCGGATCATGCTCGGCACGTATGCGCTCTCGGCGGGCTACTACGACGCCTACTACGGCAACGCCCAGAAGGTGCGCACGCTGATCAGGGCCGACTTTGAAGCCGCCTTCGAGCAGGTGGACGTGATCGCCACGCCCACCACGCCCACCACCGCCTTCAGGATCGGGGAGAAAGCCGCCGACCCGCTGCAGATGTACCTCTCCGACGTGTACACGGTGACGGCCAACCTGGCGGGCATCCCCGGCCTGTCGCTGCCCTGCGGCTTTGACGCGGCGGGCCTGCCCATCGGCCTGCAGTTGCTCGGCCCAGCGTTTGAGGAAGCGCGCCTGCTGCGTGCCGGGCAGGTCTACCAGGCGGCCACGGACTGGCACACCCGCGCCCCGGCACTGGGGTAGCGGCGGATGCACCTGGCGGCCCTCATCCCCCGGCCCATTCTCCCTCAGGGCGAAGGGGGCCAGGGTAATGGGGTTCACAACACACGTCCTTGCGCATGAGCGAACTCGCCTGACCGTATCGCAGGCGCCGCAGCCATCCTACAGGGTGAATGTCACCCCGGACAGGTGACATTCAGGGTTTGTCCCTGCATGCTTCTGTCGTAAAATACATTCAAAAAATGGAATGAAAATCAGGATGGATGTTTATGTCGCGGCCAGCGGGCAAGCCAACCGGCCATGCTTGCGCCCTTGTTCCTGCAGATTGCTTTGATCGGATGGAGATAAAACACGATGAGCACACAGGCCAAAACCCAGGCGGGCAATGTCTTTCAGCGCCTTTCCATGCTGGATCGTTTTCTACCGCTCTGGATCTTTCTGGCGATGGCGGCGGGCGTGATCCTGGGCGCGCTGATGCCCGGCATCCAGGCGGCATTCGATTCGCTGCGGATTGACACCGTATCGTTCCCGATTGCTGTCGGGCTGCTGTGGATGATGTATCCGGTGCTGGCCAAGGTGAAGTATGAGGAGCTGGGCAAGCTGCGCGGCCAGGGGCGGCTTTTTGGCGTTTCGATCCTGCAGAACTGGATTATCGGCCCGGCGCTGATGTTCGGGCTGGCGTGGCTCTTCCTGCCGGATATGCCCGCATACCGCACCGGGCTGATCATCGTCGGGCTGGCGCGCTGTATCGCCATGGTGCTGATCTGGAACATGCTGGCCGGGGGCAATAACGAGGATGCCGCGGTGCTGGTCGCCCTGAATTCAATTTTCCAGATCATCATGTACAGCCCGCTGGCATATTTCTACCTGACCATCGTGCCGGGCTGGCTTGGCGCGGATACGGCGGAAGTCGGCGTCACGATGGGGGAGATCGCCAAAAGCGTGCTGATCTTCCTGGGCATCCCACTGGCGGCGGGCATCATCACCCGCTTTGCGCTCATCGCGCGCCGGGGCAAGGACTGGTATGACAACGAGTTTGCGCCGCGCCTGGGCCGCACAGCGATCATCGGCCTGCTGTTCACCATCGTGGTCATGTTCAGCATGCAGGGCGAAAAGATCCTGGCGCTGCCCGGCGACGTGCTGCGCATCGCGCTGCCGCTGCTGGTGTACTTCGTGATCATGTTCGCGCTGAGCTTCCTGCTCTCGAAGCGGCTGGGCTTCCCCTACAACGAATCGGCAACGCTCTCTTTTACCGCGGCCAGCAACAACTTTGAGCTGGCGATCGCGGTGGCCGTTGGCGCCTTCGGGATCACCTCCGGCGAGGCGCTGGCCACCGTGGTGGGGCCGCTGATCGAGGTCCCGGTGCTGATCGGGCTGGTCTATGTCGCGCTGTGGCTTGGCCGGCGGCTGTTTCCCGGCGATCCTACCCTGCCTGAAGCGAAACAGGCCCAGCCCTGACCGGCTGTTGCACACGAACACTCTCACCGGGGGCGAGCCTGCACGGGCGCGTCCCCGGCTGCGTTTACATGCTGCCTTCCGCCTGGAAGAACGCGATCAGGATCGGATTCACGACCTCCGGGCGCTCGTAGTGCGGGATATGCCCGGCCTCCGGGATCGGGTGGAACTCCGCGTGGGGGATGGCCTCCAGCACGCGCTCGTGGTTGGCGAATGGCACGGTGGCATCGTGCTCCCCCCAGATCAGCAGCACGCGGCGGCCCTGCGCGCCCACGCGGGCGTAGGCCTCCGCCGCGCCGGTCAGGTCCATCTGGCGCATGGTGGACAGCAGCGCGCGCTTGAAGCCCTTGTAGGGCAGCTGTTTCTTATACTTTTCCACATAGTCGGGCAGCTTGTGCAGCAGGTAGAAGTCGTGCGGCAGGCCGCCGATGACCCAGCGATCGCCCGCCACGCTCATGATGATCTCGCCCAGCACCGGGATAAAGAGCGCCAGCGCGCGCAGCGTGACGTTCATCTTGAAGCCCGCCGGGTCCAGCAGCCCCAGGCGCCGGACGCGTTCCGGGTGGCGGTCGGCGAAGTTGATCGCGATCAGGCCGCCCATCGAAATGCCCACCAGGTCGACGCGCACCGCATCAAAGCCCAGCGCATCCAGCAGGTTGAGCAGCTGGCGATCAAACAGATCGGCGTTATACGGGCCTTCCGGGCGGTCGGAGTAGCCGCGCCCGAAGAGGTCATAGCGCACCACGCGAAAGCCCGCCGCGGCCAGCGCGTCAAAGGTCGGGTCCCACAGAAACATCGGGGTTGAAAAGCCGTGGATCAGGACGATGGGCTGCCCGTCCTCCGGCCCGGCGATCTCGTAATGCGTCACGCCATCCGCCAGCGCGATGAACGGGCCGGGCAGCGCGGCGCGTGTGCTCGGGTTCAGCGCAAGCGTCTCACGGAAAAAGTTGGACATAGCTGGCTCCCCTGCTGCTAAAATTTTCATGAATTATAGACCAGGCCCGCTTTGAATGCTGGCTTCTGGGATAGAATGAAGTCAGGCGGACTGCCGGGGCAATCCATGCTGGATTGGCGTCAGTCACGGTTATGAGCGAAAAGGAATAGGGAGTATGCGCAATCAGAAAAGCCTGTTGATGCTTATGCTGGCGGTGGGCGCTGTACTGTTCAGCGCGGCGTTGTTTGGTGAGGCCTCGCCCGTCGCCGGGCAGGGCGCTGATGGCCGCCTGAACTGCGACGAAGCGGCGCCGGTGGTGCTGTACTGTGGCGATGAGGGCGTGGAGGTATTCTGGGTCGGCCAGGGCGGCGCCATCGATCTCGTGCTTGAAGTGCCGTATGAGGATCTGGAAGAGGTTTCCCAGCCTGACCCGGCCACCTGGATCGGCGGGACGGCCAACGGCCTGGTGAATGTCTACGTGCTGGATACGTGGGAGATCCAGGTCAACGTCTTTAACGGGGACGAGCTGTGGACCGCCCGCTGGTGGGACTGCCCCGGCGACTCGGCGGAGGTCGAGGTGTTTTCCCAGGTGACCGGCGAGCGCCTGAGCTGGGAGTATGATACGTGCGGCCTGCCCGAAGCGGGCGAAGGCGTGCTGTACTGTGACTACATCAGCCCGTATACCGAAGCCCCCGGCACCACCACGTGCGACGAGCTGTGCGAGTGGGGCGAAGGCGGCGATCTGTGGTTCTGTGACGACCTGTGCGAGATTGGGGAGGGGGCCTTCTGGCCGTGCGGTCTGATCGACTGACGGCTTAAGCACACCATTGACAGGGCCGCTCCGCAGGGGGCGGCCTTTTTGATCCGCGCGTGTCGGGCGCAGCGTGGCGGCGTGCAAAATGCGTGGAATTTATATTATTAGTAGACAGATAACAAAAAGTACTCTGCTACTATTGATTTCACGCAGTCTGTTCACGATATAATTTATCCGGTTCTCTCCGGCAGGGTTGGGGTTTGGCCTGTGCGGAGAGGGGAGTACTGGTACGGACAAACCCTGAAGTGCCAGATAGCTGGTTTGTAGTGGTTTGTAAGAAGGAGGGATTTGTCGTGAATAAGCGCAACACTTTACTGCTGGCAACTTTTGTGATGGTTGGCGTGATCTTCAGCGCGGCGCTGCTGGGCGGGCCTCAGCCCGTTGCCGGGCAGAGCGACGATGGCCGCCTGAACTGTGACGAGGCCGCCCCGGTCGTGCTGTACTGCGGCGGCGACAGCCTGGAAATCCACTGGGTTGGCCCGGATGGCGCGATCGATCTGGTGCTGGAAGTGCCGTACGAGGATATTGACTCAATCTCCCAGCCCGAAACAGCTACCCGGATCGCCGGGACGGATGACGGCCTGGTGAATGTCTACGTGCTGGACACGTGGGAGATCCAGGTCAACGTCTTTAACGGGGACGAGTTGTGGGTGGCCCGCTGGTGGGACTGCCCCGGCGGCCCGGCAGAAGTGCAGGCCTACTCCCTGCTGACCGGTGAGCTGCTGAGCTGGGAACAGGACACGTGCAGCCTGCCCGAGGTAGAGGAAGAGCCTGAGCCTACTTCCACACCAATGCCCATCTGATTCAGGCTTGCCGGTCGTAGCTGCTGAGACGCACATACAGGGCCGCTCCAAACGGGGCGGCCTTCTTGATTCATACCCCCTACCACGCTGGCAGGCTGGGGATGATGAAGCGCCAGCGCGCTCAGCCCGCCCAGCCTGCTCCCTCCGCCCCGCCCGACTTGGTTCCGCGGGCGGAATGACTACAATGGGAGGTAAGCAAACACTACGGGCATAACCCGGCCTGCGAGGGGGCAGTTGTGGAAGCTGAATATCGCCTGGAATATGATGTCCTGTCGCGCACGCGTGACCACCGCCTGTACCTGCTGGTACGGGCGCGCGCTGCCGAGTCACAGCTGGCGGCCGACCGCCAGCCGCTGCATGTGTGCGTCGTGCTGGATCGCAGCAGCTCGATGGTGGGGGAGAAGCTCCAGTTCGTTAAGGACGCCGCCAGCGCCCTGGTGCAGCGCCTGGGCGCCAGCGACCGCTTCAGCCTGGTGACCTACAGCGAGGCTGTGCAGATCGTGCTCACGCCTTCCCCCGTGACCCACAAGGACAGCATGGTGCAGGCTATCCAGGCGATCCGCGCGATGGGGACCACCAACCTCAGCGGCGGGTGGCTGCAGGGCTGCTCCCTGCTGGCGGAGGAAGCCGCGCCGGGGCAGGTCAGCCGCGTGCTGCTGCTGACCGACGGGCTGGCCAACCAGGGCGTGACCGATCCCGACTGGCTGGCGGAGATGGCCCGCGAAAAACAGGCGGCGGGCATCGTGACCACCACGATGGGCGTTGGCCTGGACTTCAACGAGGACCTGCTGACCCGCATGGCGGCGGAAGGCGGCGGGGCGTTCTACTTCATCGACAGCCCGGACCAGGCCCCCCGGATTTTCGCCCAGGAGCTGACCGACCTGCTCAGCGTGGTCGGGCAGAACCTGGTGGTCACGCTGGCGCTGGAGCGCCATGTGCAGCTCGTGCGCCAGCTGAACGCCTACCCCGCCCAGCTCAGCGACGAGCAGGCGATCTTCCGGCTGGGCGACCTGTACGGGGACGAGACCAAGCTGCTGGTGCTGGAGCTGGCGATCCCGGCGCTGTACACGCTGGGGCCAACCCGGATCGCCACGCTGCGCTTTGACTATGACGACCTGACCACCCCGCAGGGCAGCCACCAGACGCTTGACCTGCCGGTGATGGTCGATGCCGTGCCGAACGACCCCGACGCCGCTGCCAACCCGGATGTGATCAAGGCCGCGCTGCTGCTGCGGGCCGCCCGCGCCCGCAAGGAGGCCGTGCTCTACGCCGACGCCGGGGACTTCACCAGCGCGGCGCAGGTGCTGCAGGCGGTGGCGGAGGACATCTTCGCTGCCGGGCTGGAGGACGCGGAGCTGCTGGCTCACCATGACATGCTGCGCGAGGAAGTGATGGATATGGAGCTGGGCGCGCGGCGCTATGACGCGTACTTCCGCAAATCCGCCACGACAAAATCGACCTACACCGGGCGGGCGGCGCGCATTGACGAGACGATTGCGCTGCATGCCCGCCTGAAGTCCTCCCGCCGGGCGGTGGAACGCACCGGCGCGCCCCCGAACCTGCTGACCTGGAAACGCGAGCAGCGCGCGCTGGACGGGCTGGACAGCCTGACGATTGGCCGCAGCCGCGACAACGACATCGTGATCCCGGAGGACGAGGTATCCAGCTATCACTGCCGCGTGTTCCGGGAAGGCGAGGCCCTGTTCCTGGAAGACCTGGGCAGCACCAACGGCACGTTCGCCAACGGCGGGCGGGTGCATGGCCGCTTCCGGCTGAGCGCCGGGGATATCGTCACGGTGGGGTCGTGGCTGTTCATGTTCCGCGAGGTGTAGGAGGGCGCAGGGCTTGCTTGCCACACAACCCGCCATGTCAGGAGCCGTACAGTGGGTGCAGATGAGACTATGCCTGTGTGCCTGAGCATCAGGCAGCCCTGGGCCTGGCTGATCGTCCACGGGTACAAGAATATTGAGAATCGCACGTGGACAACCAGCCATCGCGGGCCATTCCTTGTCCATGCCGGCAGGACTTTTGATGACGAAGGCTACCAGCAGGTGGCGCGTAACCGGCGGATACCGCGGCCCCAGCGTGATCAGTTCGAAAGAGGTGGCATCGTCGGAATCGTGCATCTGGTGAAGGTGGTCGAGTTTTCGTGGAGCCGCTGGTTTGAAGGCCCTTTTGGTTTTGTGTTGAAAGAAGCGAGGCCGCTGCCTTTCGTCCCCTGCCGTGGAAGGCTCGGCTTCTTCCGGCCAGCCGACCTGACAGACGACCAGATATGCCAGATTCGCGATGCAATCGCGCTGTGAACCCTGAGCAGCGCGAGACGCTTTAGGCTGATAACTGAGACGCGGGTACTGACCTGCTGAAAGGCCGACTCTATGTGTGATACCGTGGTAGCCACCGGGGGCGTGACGGCTGACGGCGTGACGCTCTTTGGCAAGAACTCCGACCGGGAGCCGAACGAGGCCCAGCACCTGCCGCGCGTCCCCGCTGCGCGGCATGCCCCCGGCAGCAGCGTGCGCTGCACGTACATCGAAATCCCCCAGGCGGAGGAGACATACGAGGTGCTGCTCTCCAAACCGTTCTGGATGTGGGGCGCGGAGATGGGCGTGAACGAACACGGCGTGGCGATCGGCAACGAGGCCGTGTTCACCAAAGAGCCGGTGGAAAAAGGCCCGGCGCTCACCGGGATGGACCTGCTGCGCCTTGCGCTGGAGCGCGCCCGCACCGCCCGCGCCGCGCTGGACGTGATCACGGGGCTGCTGGCCGAATACGGGCAGGGCGGCAACTGCGGCTTTACCCACGAGTTCTACTACCACAACAGCTTCATCATCGCCGACCCTGCCGAGGCGTGGGTGCTGGAAACCGCCGGGCGGCACTGGGCGGCCCAGCGTGCGGAGGGCGTCCGCACGATCTCCAACGGCCTGAGCATCGGCGCGGATTTCGATCTCGCGTCCGACGAGCTGGTCTCGCACGCGGTGGAGCGCGGCTGGTGCCGGGGCCGGGACGATTTCGATTTCGCCCGCTGCTACTCGGACTTCCTGTATACCACGCTGGGGGCCAGCAAAGCCCGCCGCCTGTGCACGCTGGCCAGCCTGAACATGCACCGCGGCCACATCGCGGCCCGGAGCGTGATCGCCGCCCTGCGCTCCCACGCCCCGCATGACGGCCCGGCGCGCGGCATCACCGGCAACCAGGTGTGCATGCATGCCGGGCTGGGGCCGGTGCGCGCCAGCCAGACGGTCGGCTCGCTGGTCTGCCACCTGTCACCCGACGGGCCGACCGCTTACGTCACGGCCACCGCCGCGCCCTGCACCAGCGTCTTTAAGCCGGTGTGGCTGGGGGCCGACCTGCCGGATACCGGGCCGGAGCCAGGCGGGACGTATGACGCGGCGGCGCTGTGGTGGCGGCATGAGGCCCTGCACCGCGCCACGCTGGAGGATTACGCCGCCCGGATCGCGCTCTACCGGGAGGAACGGGACGCGCTGGAGCGCCGCTTCCTGGAGGGTGCGCTCGCCCACCGGGGCGACAGTCCCGCGGCGCGGGCAGCCTATGCGGCGGCGTGCTTCGCGGAGGCCGACGCAGCGGAGGCGGGCTGGCTGGCAGCGGTACAGGGCGCGGGGGAGAGCAGCGACCAGGGCTGGCTGAACGCTGCTGCGTGGCGGCGCTTCAACCGCGCTGCCGCCCTGCCGCCGCTGCAAGGTGGCAGCGCATGACCGAAGCCCTCACCCTCCGCACCCACGGGGAGCCGCCGTACACCGTCGCCGTGCTGCACGGCGGCCCCGGCGCGCCGGGATCGGTCGCGGCGCTGGCGCGGGAACTGGCCGCCGACCGGGGCGTGCTGGAGCCGTTCCAGACGCGGGCCACCATCGCCGGGCAGGTGGCCGAGCTGCATGACGTGCTGGCCGCCCACGCGCAAACGCCGGTCGCGCTGGTGGGCTGGTCGTGGGGCGCGTTCCTGGCGTACATCTTCGCCGCCCATCATCCCGCGCTGGTGCGGCGGCTGGTGCTGGTGAGCAGCGGCCCGTTTGAGGCCGACTACGCCGCGCAGATCATGCCGGCCCGCCGGGGCCGCCTGACTCCCGCTGAGCGGGTTCTGCTGGATACGCTGGGCGCGGCGGAAGATGCCGCGGCGCTGGCGCGGGTGGGTGCGCTGCTTAAAGAGCGCACTGACTCGTACGATCTGCTGCCCCACGCGGACGAGACACGCGGCGTGGACCAGGCCCAGCACCGCGCGGTCTGGGCGGAGGCGGCGGAACTGCGCGCCAGCGGGGCGCTGCTCGCGCTGGGGCGGGTGATCCCCTGCCCGGTGGTGGCCCTGCACGGGGACTACGACCCGCACCCGGCGGCGGGCGTCCAGGAGCCGCTGGGCCGCACGCTGGCCGATTTCCGCATGGTGCTGCTGGAGCGCTGCGGGCATTACCCGTGGTGGGAGCGCCACGCGCGGGAGGCGTTCTTCGCCGCCCTGCGGGCCGCGCTGGATGCGTAAACGGGGGCAGTTTTCCCCGGCGGGAGGGTCAATCTGACGATTTTTGAAACTGACTATTGACATCTAATCTGAACCGGAGTAAAGTAATCTCCTGTAGGACACAGGCAGAAGATGATTGCTACACTCGCAAAACTTGACGCCTCGTACCGGGGCGTTTTTTGTTGGAGCTACACCAGTCATTTTGCATGTTGGCCTAACAATCTATATCCGGTCATTAGTTACCAAGTGAGGAACATCAAAATGGCTGAACGTGTACAGGGTACAGTGAAGTGGTTCAACGGCACCAAGGGCTTCGGCTTTATCGAGCAGGAAAACGGCCCGGACGTGTTCGTCCACTACTCGGCGATTGCCGAGCAGGGTTTCCGCAACCTCGAAGAAGGCCAGCGCGTTGAATTCAACGTCGAGCAGGGTCCGAAGGGCCTGCAGGCCAGCATGGTTGTGAAGATCTAAGCTAACAACCGAGCACCCGAACGCCGTCCTCTACCTGAGGGCGGCGTTTTTGATTCACGCACGGCCCCCTGAAGGGGGAACCCTCCAGCCGCCCTCACCGAAGGCTTGACAACGCCCGCGCGGGCCTGTTACACTGGCTTACATACACCAACGACTCTGACGGAGCCGAGCAACCCGCCCGCTGTCCCAGAGAGCTTCCGGTCGGTGGAAGGCAGCACAGCCCGGTTTGCGGATCCACTCCTGAGCATGTCGCCCCGGTAATGCGGGGCCGGGTTCGCCCGTTAGCGCGATGGGCATGCACTACAACATGCCCCCAGAGGCCGCCCGCCCGCAAGGGGGGCAGCAAATCCAGGTGGCACCACGGGTCCCCTCGTCCTGGCTTTATCCAGGCGGGGGGCTTTTTGGTTCTGGCGGTGGCAAACCCCACCGCAGCGGAGCGCAGACCATGCTGACATTCCTGACACCCGAACTGTTTGACACCCTTGTCTGGGTCGTGATCTTCACCGGCGGGGCGTGGGCGCTGTGGCGGTTGTACAAAGACCTGACCGGGCCGCCGCGCTGGCCCGCTGAGGAGCGCACGCCGCGGCCCTCGAGTGGCCCTTCGGGGCCAGAACACGATGATTCCACCCAGGCGTAATCTACCGGCGGCGGGCCGTCAGATGCCCGCCCCCGCTAGCCTGAACCACTGAGACTTTCACATGGAAACGGAGAGAACATCCCATGCTTGATATCACCCTGATCCGTGAAAAACCCGACTGGGTAAAGGCGCAGATCGCCAAGCTGAACGATCCCGATGCCCTGCCGCGCGTGGATCGCATCCTGGCGCTGGACGGCCAGCGCCGCGCCATCCTGCAGGAGGTGGAGGCGATCAAGGCCCACCGCAACAGGCTCAACAAGGCGTATGGCCCGTTCCGCGGCGGCAAGCAGATCAGCGACGCGGCCAGGCTCGCCACGGCTGCGGAGGTCAGCGCGGCGCTGGAAGCAGGCCAGTACGAACGCGCGCTGGCGCTGTTTGAAGCGCCGGTGGAACAGACCGCGCTGCAAACTGCGCCCGACCTGAACGCGGCCTTCGACGGGCTGCAGGCTGTCCTGGGCGGGCTGGGCAGCCGCGCCGCCGCGCTGGATGAACAGGTGCGCGGCGTGGATGCCGAGCTGGAAGAGAACATGCTGTGGCTGCCGAACATGCCGCACGAGTCCGTGCCGCTGGGCGAGAGCGACGAGCAGAACATCCCCCACCCGGCGCAGGGCGTGCTGCCCGAGTTTGACTTCGAGCCGCAGGCCCACTGGGACCTCGGCCCGGCGCTGGGCATCATTGACTTCGAGCGCGGCGTGAAGCTGGCCGGGACGCGCTTCTACCTGCTGGCCGGGGCCGGGGCGCGGCTGCACCGCGCGCTGTCCAACTGGATGCTGGATTACCACCACGCGCACGGGCGCGAGGAAATGTACACGCCCTTCATGGTGAAGGAAGAAGGGATGTACGGCGCGGGCCAGTTCCCGAAGTTCCGGGATGTGGTGTATTTCGACCCGGAGGCCGACCTGTACATGCTGCCCACCGCCGAGGTCAGCGTGACCAACATGTTCCGGGATGAAATCCTGGACGAAGCCGCGCTGCCGCTGCGCTACGTGGCCCATACGCCCTGCTTCCGCAAGGAGAAGATGAGCGCCGGGCGCGACGTGCGCGGCATCAAGCGCGTGCACCAGTTCGAGAAAGTGGAGCAGTACAGCTTCACCACGCCGGAAGAGAGCTACGCCGAGCTGGAGCGCATTGTGGAGGCGGCGGAGGCGCTGTGCGGGCTGCTGGGGCTGCCCTACCGGCGGCTGGAGATCTGCACCGGCGACCTGGGCTTCAGCGCGTCCAAGAAGTACGATGTGGAGGTCTGGGCGGCGGGCAGCCAGGAATGGCTGGAGGTCTCCAGCTGCTCCAACACGGAAGCGTTCCAGGCCCGCCGGGCGAATATCAAGTACCGTCCGGAGGGCGGGGGGCGCGTGCAGTTCGTGCATACGCTGAACGGCTCCGGGCTGGCGCTGCCGCGCATTCTGATCGCGATCATGGAGAATTACCAGCAGGCGGACGGCTCGATCGTGATCCCGGAAGCGCTGCGGCCCTACCTGGGCGGCCAGGACGTGATCCGGCCGCTGGGCGAGTAACGCTGCGCTGTACCCCCATATACGCAGGGCGGGAAGATGTTCGCCCGCCCTGCTGCCTCCCCAAATATAAATAATAGTTAAATTTACCTTGCGGGCTTCCCCTGAATTTATACATTCTACTATAATGATAACGTCGGCCAGTTCCGACCCTGCCCGGTTGTCGCTAAACACGGCCATGCCGCACGGAAAGAATGCTGTATGTCACGCATCGTCATTGTTGAAGATGAGTGGGCCATCCGCGAGGTGATGAAGGATATTCTTGCGGCGGATGGCCATGAAGTTCAGTGTTATGCCACCGGGCGCACCGGGCTGGATGCGGTCATGGCGGAACGCCCCGACCTTGTGATCTGCGATATTCGCATGCCGGAAATGGACGGCTACGAGGTGCTGGAGGGCGTGCGCAGCTGCCCCGAGACGCAGGCTACCCTGTTCATCTTCCTGACGGCGCAAAGCGATCGTGCAGCCCAGCGGCGGGGCATGGAGCTGGGCGCGGATGATTTCATCACCAAGCCATTTCACGTGGACGAGCTGATCCGGGCGATTAACACCCAGCTGGAAAAGCGCGAGACGATCGAATCGAAGGCGGAAAGCACGATCTCCGTGCTGCGGCGCAATATTGTGTATGCCCTGCCGCATGAACTGCGCACCCCGCTGAGCCTGATCATGGGCAACGCCGACCTGCTGGCGGAAGACCTGCACAACCTCGAGTCTGAGACTATCCTGGACATGGTGGATACAATCCGCCGGAGCAGCCTGCGCCTGTACGACCTGTTCGAGGATTACCTGACCTACGCCCAGATCGAGCTGGCCGCCGCCAGCCCGCGCCGCCGCGAGGCGCTGCGCAGCCACATCATTCGGGATGCCGGCACGGTGATCACCGCTTCGGCCGGGCAGATCGCACGGGCCTGCGAGCGCAGCGCCGACCTGCAGCTTTCCACGGTCAGGATCGCGCTGCAGATGTCTGAGGAAAACCTGCGCAAAATCGTGGGCGAGCTGGTGGAGAACGCGTTCAAGTTCTCGCCTGCGGGCAGCCCGGTCGTGGTTGAGGCCCGGCGCAGCAGCGGCACTTTTGTGCTGGAGGTGAGCGATCGCGGGCGCGGCATGAGCGCCGCCCAGATCGAGCAGGTCGGGGCCTACATGCAGTTTGAGCGCACGCTCTACGAGCAGCAGGGCCTAGGCCTGGGCCTCACCATCGCGCGCCGCCTGGCGGAGCTGCACGACGGCACGCTGACCATCGACAGCAAGCCCCACGCCGGGACGCGCGTCCGGGTGGAAATCCCGATCTACAGTTAGCGGAAACATCAGCCATTCTGCAGTCGCCCGCCGTTGAATCTGCGCCCGCCGGGTCATCGGTTGATCCTGCTCCTGCAGGTTGTCCCAGCGCCCGCTGGGTTGTCCCAGCGGCCTGATCAGGTCACAATAGGCCGCAGCAAACTGCGCGGATACCGCACATGGGGGAGTACAGGCGAGCATGACGGAACAGAAGAAAGTACGCTTCGGGCTGATCGGCTGCGGGCGGGTGGCCCCGCGCCATGCCCAGTCCCTGGTGGAGCTGGACACCACCGAGCTGGTGGCCGTGGCCGACCTGATCGAGTCCCGCGCCCGGCACTTCCACACAACATATGGCGAGTCGGCCTGGACGACCGACTACCACGAGCTGCTGGCCCGCGACGATATTGACGTGGTGACGATCTGCACGCCCTCCGGCACGCACGCCGAAATCGCGCTGGATGCTATCGCGGCGGGCAAGCACGTGCTGGTGGAGAAGCCAATCGCGCTGAAAACCAGCGACGCCGACCGCATGATCAGCGCGGCGGCCGCGGCGGGCGTCAAGCTGTGCGTCGTGCTGCAGAACCGCTACAACCCCCCGATGCAGGCCACGTACGCTGCTGTGCGCCAGGGCAAGCTGGGCCGCCTGATGCTGGGCAGCGCCACCGTGCGCTGGTTCCGCCCGCAGGAATATTACGAGGACGGCTGGCACGGCACCTGGGCGATGGACGGCGGCGCGCTGATGAACCAGTCGATCCACCATGTGGACGCGCTGGCCTGGCTGATGGGCGAGCCGGTGGTGAGCGTGTTCGCCTACACGGCCACGCTGGCCCACACGATGGAAGCCGAGGACGTGGGCGTGGCCGTGCTGCGCTTCGCCAGCGGCGCGCTGGCGACGGTGGAAGGCTCCACGCTGACTTACCCGCAGAACCTGGAAGGCTCCGTGGCGATCTTTGGCGAGCATGGTTCGATCAAGGTCGGCGGCACGGCGCTCAACCGCCGCACGATCTGGAAGCTGGAAGGCGAGCTGGAGAAGGAGCGCGAGATCCTCACCCAGGAGCAGCTTGACCCGCCCTCGGTCTACGGCTCCAGCCACCGGGTCGTCATCCAGAAGATGGCCCGGGCCGTGCTGGACGACACCGTGCCGGAAACCCACGGACAGGAAGCCCGCCGGTCGCTGGCGCTGATCGAGGCGATTTACCAGTCGGCGCGGGCCGGGCAGCCGGTGGCCTGCCGGATTTAGCGCCGCCCATGAAAATCCTGCTGATCGCGCCGCTGCATTACCCCGCGGAGCTGGAAAAGGCCCGCGCCGCCGCCGTCCCCGGCCAGCCGCCGCCCCTGTTCCCGCCGAATATGTCCCATGCCTTCTGGGTGAAGGCCCTGCGCGCGCTGGGGCATGAGGTGCATGCCTTCTACCGCAACCAGCCCGCGCTGCCCCTGCCAGACACGCTGGCGGGCAGCCGCCTGGTGCGCGGGGTATCGCAGCGCGTGCCGGGGCTTAACCCCGACTACCGGGCGCGCAACCGCCGCCTGCTGGCCCACGCGCTGGCGCTCCGGCCGGACATGATCCTGATCTCCGGCGATAACGAGGAGATCTACCCGGAGACGCTGGGGCGCATCAAGGCGGAGACCGGCGCGACGCTCGTGCTGGCCTGCGGGACCTCGCCCATCGTCTTCAGCCACGCCAACGAGCGCGCCGCCGCCCCGCTGATCGACCTGGTGACCGCGGTGGACTACTACCACGGCATCCAGTGGCAGGAGCTGGGCGCGCGGCGCATGATCTGCCTGCCCAACACCGGCTGCGATCCCGACTTTCACCGCCCGTTTGATCTGACCGCCGATGAGCAGGCCCGCTGGGCGTGCGACGTGAGCTTTGTCGGCACGCTCGTGCCGGACAACCTGTACAGCCGCCGCGTGCGCGCGCTGGAGGCGCTGCGCGATTTCGACCTGGGCATCTGGAGCGTACATCCTGTGCCGGAGGGCCTGCGCCCGTTCCTGCGCGGGCGGGCGCTGGGGGAGCACATGCTGCGCATCCTCAGCGCCGGCCGGATCGCGGTCAACACGCACGGCGATTTTGTGTACTACGGGGGCAATATCCGCCTGTTTGAGCTGGCCGCCATCGGCGCGTTCCAGATCGCGGATGACCTGCCGGGCGTGCGGGAGTGGTTCACACCGGGGGAGAACATCGTCACCTACACCGACGAAGCCGACCTGCGCGATAAGGTGGCCTACTACCTGGCCCACCCGGAGGAACGGGCGCGTATCGCGGCCAGCGCGCAGGCGCATGTCACCGCGCACCACACCTACCAGCAGCGCATGGCCCGCCTGATGCAGGAAGTCGCGGCTATTCGGGCGGGGTAGATCGCGCGCCGCCCAGCGCCGCCAGCGCGCCTTCCAGCGTGAGGAACTCCGCCTCGCGCCCGGCCTCGCGCAGCATGGCGGCCAGCCGGGCCGCGGGGGGTACCGGCGCGCCGATGCTGTCCAGGAACGGGATGTCATGGTACAGGGCGGCGGGCAGGGCATCCCGCGCCACGCGCCCCTGGTGCAGGACGATCACCCGCTGCGCAAAGCGCGCGACCGTCTCCGCGTCGTTCTCCGCCATCACCACCGTCACCGGGTAGGCGCGGCGCAGGTCGGCCAGCGCGGCCAGCACGTCCCGGCGCGCGGCGGGGTCCAGCCCGGCGGTCGGCTCGTCCAGCAGCAGCACATCGGGGTACATCGCCAGCGTCGCGGCCAGGGCCACGCGCTTCTGCTGCCCGCCGGAGAGCGTGCCCGGCGCGGCCTGGCGGCGATCTTCCAGGCCCATCGCGCCCAGCGCCCAGTCGATGCGCCGTTCGATCTCATCCACCGGCAGGCCCAGGTTTTCCAGCCCCCACGCGATCTCGGTTTCCACCGTGGGGTTAAAGAGCTGCCCCTCGCTCTCCTGAAAGAGCATGCCCGCGCGGCCTTGCACGTGAATCTCCCCGCGCAGCCGGCCCTGAGTCAGGCGCGGGGCCAGCCCGGCCAGGATCAGAAGCAGGGTGGTTTTGCCGACGCCGTTCGGCCCGATCAGCCCGACAAACTCGCCGGGCGCGATCGCCAGCGTCACGTCCTCCAGGACGCGCACCGGGTCGCCCTCGATCAGGACGGGGGGATAGGCAAACGAGATGTGGTTGAGGCTGATCGCCGCGTCGGTCATGGCTGGGTTCTATCGCTGGCTGGCCCGCTGGCATTCCCGCCGGGGCACCGGGTAACGGCCCCATTGTACCCGAAGTTGGCGGGGCCGGGTGAGACCGGGGGACGAAAGACAATTCAACACAAATCCGGCGGCTCAGGCTGAACCGCCGGACTCTTGCCACTCATCTCTGTTTTCGCTGGCCGCTACGGCGCCATGCCGCTGCGCCGCTTTCTCTGACCTCCTGCCTCTGTTGTCCGTGGTACGGGCAGGGCCTAACACGGATCAGGCGCGGCTTCGGCTTTCTCCGGCAGGGCGGGCGCGGCCTCCAGCATGGCCCGGGCCAGCTCGCCATCCGGGCTGATGATGATCGTGCGCCCGCTCCAGTTCTCATGCAGGCGGGCGTGCGGCTGGGTGACATGCCAGGTGGTGCTTTCCGGAAGCGGCATGCTGCGATGCAGATCAAGGACGAGATCGACAGAGTGCTGCACGGTATACATGAGCGTGTTGGCGGCATCCAGCGCCAGGAAGTGATCGCGCCAGTTCCAGGTGTTTTCATACACCAGCCGGATCGCCGTCTGTTCAGCAGTATCCCATTCCACCAGAATTCCCATACGGTAACCTCCTGTCACCCTGATCATACGCCCTTACTGGTTGTTTTGCACAATCTCTAATAGCCTTCTTATATAAAAAATGCGTGAAATCAGCGGGATTTGCTGGCGGCAATTGGGCAGATTGCCGCGCAGCTTCGGATTGACCCCCGCCCTGGCGGGCTGTATAATGCCCGCATGATGAACACGACCGAGCAGCATTTCTGCAATCCTCAGCGCGACCCGGCATTCAGCTTCATTGATATGTCCGGCACCGGCACACCCACGCAAGGTGTGCCTCATATCCTGTAATATATACACTAATACTACAGGTTAAGTCAGTCAAGGTTGCGGGCACACCCCCGCAGCCTTTTTGATTCTTTACTGTACCAATGGGGGAAACGTTACATGAACGCAGGCACCACACCACAGCGCAGCGGGCTGCGCACCTTCAGCATCATCTGGGCAGGGCAGGTTGTCTCGGTGCTTGGCACCGGCATGACCCGCTTCGCCCTGCTCATCTGGGCCTACCAGCTCACGGGGCAGGCGACAACGCTCGCCCTGCTCGGCTTCTTTTCCTACGTGACCTATGTCCTCGCCAGCCCGCTGGCGGGCGTGTGGGTCGACCGCTGGGATCGGCGCAAGGTGATGCTGTTCAGCGACCTGGGCGCGGGCCTGATCACCGCCGGCTTTCTGCTGCTGTACCAGCGCGGCGAGCTGCAGATCTGGCACCTGTACCTGGGCGAGGCGCTGACCGGCGTCTTCGAGAGCTTCCAGCGCCCGGCCTACAATGTCGCCATGACGCTGCTCGTGCCGCGGGAGCACCTCACCCGCGCCGCCGGGCTGCGCTCGCTGGGCTGGGAAGGGTCGCGCATCCTGGCCCCGGCCTTCGGCGGTGTGCTGCTGACCCAGGGGGGGCTGGGCAGCGTCATGCTGGTCGATATCGCCACGGTCAGCGCGGCAGTGCTGACCCTGCTCCTGGTGCGCGTGCCGCGCCCGGCCCTCTCCACAGCCGGGGAGCAGGCGCAGCGCCTGAGCCTGCCCCAGCAGATGGCCTTCGGACTGCGTTATATCACCCAGCGGCGCGGCCTGCTGGGCCTGCTCGGCATCTACATGCTGATCCACTTCTTCGCCGCGCTGACCTACTTCGGCGTGCTGCCCGCCATGATCCTGGCGCGCAGCGGCGGGGATGAGCTGGTGCTTTCGATGGTGCAGTCGGCGCTGGGCGTGGGCGGCGTGATCGGCGGGGCGCTGGTGGCGATCTGGGGCGGCCCGCGCCGCCGGATTCACGGCGTGCTGACCTTCTGCGGGCTGTCGTTCCTGCTGGGGGATATGTGCTTCGCGCTGGGGCAGTCGCCGCTGATGTGGGTCGTGGCGGCGCTGGTGGCGGCGGTGTTCATCCCGTTCATCGGGGCCGCCAATACCGCGATCTGGCAGAGCAAGGTGCCGCCGGATGTGCAGGGGCGTGTGCTGAGCACGGCCATGGCACTCCAGCAGGCGACGCTGCCCCTCGGTTACCTGCTGACCGGGCCGCTGGCCGATCGCGTGATGGAGCCAGGCATGCAGCCCGGCGGCGCGCTGGCGGGGGTGTTTGGGCCGCTGGTGGGGGTCGGGCCGGGGGCGGGCATGGCCGCGATGTTCCTCTTCACCGCCGTGTTCGGGGCGGCGGCCTGCTTCGGCGCGTATCTCTACCGGCCGCTGCGCAACGTGGAGAGCGAACTGCCCGACTATGACGACGATCCGCCCGCCAGCGCGGACCCCGCCGGAGCAGCGGTTGCGGCGGGCGCAGCGGGCGCGAAATAACACGGGGAAACCAAACCGGGCGCAGTCGGGAGGACACCCTCCCCCTGCGCCCGGATTTACCTGCCCCCTGGCGGGGCGTCAGTTTTCGCGTTTGGGCTTCAGGCCATCGTCGCCCCTGGGCCGCAGCAGCAGGTACAGCCCGCCGCCGATCATGGCCAGGGCCAGCACCGCATTCATCAGCGGCCCGGCGGTCTCCACCACGTCCAGCAGGAAGAACGCCGCCAGCGCGAACATGACCGCGGCCGGGATGAGGATCGGCCACTTGCGCTGAACCAGGTACGCCACCACAAAGGGCAGCCCGATCACGGCCAGGACGTAAGCCGGCACCAGCTGGTCGGGGCTTCCGCCATCGCCCAGGAACAGCACGGGGATGATGGCGAGCATGACATACGCCGGGACGAGCAGCCCCCACTGCTGGCGGTTGCGGTTCCAGGCAAAGACAAACGGCGCGGCGATCAGCAGCAGCACCAGGGCGGGGATGGCCCGTTCGTCGGGTGTGATGACCTCGATCACGAGCATCAGGAGCGCCAGCGCCCCGGTGATATACCCGACAATCCCGGCCCAGGTGGCCTGCGTTTCACGGTACAGCCAGCCCAGGCTCAGGCCGCTGATGGCGAAGAACGCGGTCCACATCCAGTATTCCCAACTGGCGTAAACGCTCCTGCTAATGATGTACAGCACCCCTGCCAGAATCAGGAGGCTGCCCCCTACAAGCCGACTGCTGCGGTCTGCATCCTTAACCATCGTTTTCTCCCCAAAACTCCCTGCTCCACTGCTGGCAGGAGGACTTTCCTGCCCAGGATTACGGTCTGTTGCAAAAGATTCTACGCGTAATATCAGCCGCAGTTGCAAACGGGCCGGGCCAACTAGGAAAAAAGGCCGATTGCCACATCCCGGCGATCTGGCTATTTTGGGAGCACACATCGCTGTTGGCAGCTATCCAGAGGAAGGCCCCGATGACCGATGCCTTTGAGCACTTGAAGATTCTGTTACAGGAACAGGGCGCCCTGACGGAAATGGATGTGGCGGGGGCAGAAGCAGCGCTGGGGCCGGTGACCGCCGACGAACGGCTGCGGCTTTCGGTGGAGGCGCACCTGTTGCGCAGGCGGGCCGGGGATACGATCACGCTGGAGCAGTATATCCAGGCGATCCGCCAGCTGGAGGCCAGCCCGCCCGGCAGCCCGGAATATGAACGCGCCCTGCGGATCATGACCGCGTTTGAGAACGCGGCCTGAGGGCAAACCCGCCGACTCCTGGTACAATCGGCGTCCAGACCAAAATCAAGCGGTTGTGCAGCCTGTTTTCCCTGAAAAGGCCCGGCTGCCGGCCGCTTTTGCACACGTTTTTTCCGTGGGGGGAATCCTATGACGATCATTCACGTAGTCCGGCACGGCAACGTGCATAACCCGGATAACATTCTGTATGGCCGGCTGCCGAACTTCCGCCTGAGCACCCTGGGGGAGCAGCAGGCGGCCGCGGCCGGGGCGTACCTGCAGGATCGCCCGCTGCAGGCCGTGATCAGCAGCCCGCAGCTGCGCGCCCGCCAGACGGCCGGCTACCTCGCCCGCCCGCATGGCCTGGAGGTCGAGGTTTCCGACCTGCTGGATGAAACCCACACCCCGCACCAGGGCCGCCCGGTCGCGGAGCTGGAGGCGGAGGGCTGGATTCTGTACGAAAACCTGCCGGAAGGCTACGAGACGCCCGGCGACATCCAGGCGCGGGTGCTGCGCCAGATCGAGCAGGTGCGCGCCCGCTTCCCGGAGGGCGAGGTGGCACTGGTGTCGCATGGCGATGTGGTGCTGGCCGCCCGCTTCTGGGTGGAGGGGATCACGTTCACCGATGACAGCAAGAACCGCGTGCGGCTGTACCCGGCCACGGCTTCCATCACCACCCTGAGCTTCAATGGCAGCAGCGCCCGGCCGGGCATGACCTACCACCGCCCGTATTAGCCCGGCGCGGGGCGCAGGATGCGCCAATGGGCATGATCTGCTATGATCGCGCCTGACCAGCCCGATCACGGGGGCTGGTATCATCACTGTTTACTGCCAACATCAAACTGCATTGTACTCCCGTGTCAGCCGGTGCAGCGTAGCGCCCGATGCGGCGCAGCGCCCGGCGCAATACTGGAAAGGATACTGGACTTTATGAAAGTGATCATCCCACTGGCCGGGTTCGGCACGCGCCTGCGCCCGCTCACCTACAGCCGCCCCAAGCCGCTGGTGAACGTGGCGGGCAAGCCGATCCTGGGGCATCTGCTGGATAAGCTCAAGGACGTGCCGATTGAAGAATACATTTTCATTACCGGCTACCTGGGGGAGCAGATCGAAGCCTACGTCTCACAGAATTATGGTGACACCCCCGCGCGTTATTTTGAACAAAAAGAGCTTAACGGCCAGTCTCCGGCCATTTACCTCGCCAAAGAAGCCATCGAAGGCCCGGTGATCATCCTGTTTGTGGATACGATCTTTGAGGGCAACATCAGCTTCCTGGCGGAGACTGAGGCTGACGCGGTCGCGTTTGTGAAGGAAGTGGATGACCCGCGCCGCTTTGGCGTGGCCGCCACGGATGCCAGCGGCATTGTGCGGCGCTTTGTGGAGAAGCCGGACAGCCTGGAAAACAAGCTGGCCGTGATCGGCATGTACTACATCCGCGATTCCGCGGCGCTGCTGGACGCGATCGAAACCCAGCTTAATGAGGATCGCCAGACGAAGGGCGAATACTACCTGGCGGATGCCTTCCAGATCATGGTGGACCGCGGCACGCAGTTCGAGGTGGCCGAGGTGGACGAATGGCTGGACGCCGGGACATCCCAGGCGCTGCTGGAAACCAACCGCCTGCTGCTGGACCGGGGCCGCGATAACATCGCCATGATCAACGGCGAGGGCATCGTGATCGTGCCGCCGGTGTACATTCACCCCTCGGCGAAGGTCACCAACAGCGTGATCGGCCCGTACGTGACGCTGGGGCGCAACTGCCGCGTGCAGAACTGCATCCTGCGCGATTCGATCGTGGACGCGGACACGGTGCTGGACAGCGTGCTGCTGAGCGAGAGCCTGGTGGGGCAGAACGTGGATGTGAAGGGCGCGTTCCGATCCCTGAACGTCGGGGATTCGACCAGCCTGAAGTACGAATAACCGCCTGCCCGGAAACGCAGCGGGGCCGCGCCGGATTGCCCGGTACGGCCCCGTTTTTGATTCTGGGCGTTACTACGGAGCGGCCTGGCCGTCCTGGCGCCGGCGGGCTTCCAGCAGGAGCTGGAGCTTATCCGGCAGGACCGGGGGCGTGTAGCCCTCGATGTACGCCAGCGCGTCCTCCGGCCCGGCGGAGACATGGTAGCTCTCGCGCAGCAGCGTCATGGCGAACCCGGTCTCGAAGATATGCTCGAAGGCGCCCAGCAGCGGGTCGAAATAGCCCGCCGTGTTGAGCAGGGTCAGCGCCTTGAGGTGATAGCCGAGCTGCTTGAGCGTGAGCGTTTCGAGCAGCTCCTCCAGCGTGCCAAAGCCCCCCGGCAGCACGACAAACGCGTCGGCGCGTTCCTCCATCACCTGCTTGCGCTCGCGCATGGTCTGCGTGACGATCATCTCGTCCACCCGGTCATAGCCCTGCGGGATCAGCTTTTCGGGGATCACGCCAATTGCCCGCCCGCCGGTGGCGTGGATGCCGCGCGCGACAGCCCCCATCAGCCCCAGCCCGCCGCCGCCATAGATCAGCGTGTGGCCGCGCTGACCCATCAGCCGGCCCAGCGTTTCCGCGGCGGAGAAATACACCGGGGCGATTGCGTCGCTGGAGGACGCATACACACAGATTGTCGACATCATCAGCCTCCACAATAAGTTAGCCGGGGAGATTTAATTCCCGCAGTATACCCTGTGGAAGGGCGGTTGGCTATTGGCGGGGTGGCTCTTGAGCAATCTATCGAAATGTTTTAGCAATTGGAGGGCAGGCGTCGAGATTCATCCTGCCGCTACAATGATCGCCCAACCCGTAGCGGCGGTTCGCGAACCGCCGTATCGCCTCCAACGCCCGATTTTCTATTGCTAACTGCTTTCGATAGATCACTTGGTTTTTGGCATTTAGCTTGTGGCTCTTGGCTGACCACTTACCTGCTGACCCCCCAACCGGCCGAAAATGGAACCAAATCGGGCCGAACACTGTCATATAGAGTGAAATGAGGGGAACCCACAGAGGTCGAGTGTCACGTGAACTCGCACGAAGTTATTTCTGATGAAGCGTTATTGCAGGCGGTAGCCAGCCAGCAGCCCGGCGCGCTGGATGAGCTGTACCGGCGTTACGGCGGGGCTATCCTGGGATTTTTGCTCGCCCGGCTGGATGACCCCGGCCAGGCAGAGGAAGTGCTGCAGGATGTGATCCTGGCGGTGTGGCGCCATGCGGCCAGTTTCCGGGGAGAAAGCAAAGTGTTGACCTGGCTGTTGAGCATCGCGCGTAACCACGCGACAAACATCCAGCGCAAACGCCGGGTGCCGGTGGTGCCGCTGGTGGACGAGCTGGACGCCGCGCTGAACGAGACCGGCCCACTGGAGAAGGTGATCCGGCGCTCGGAGCAGGGCGCCGTCCGGGTGGCGCTGCGGCGGCTCCCCCCCCGGCACCGCGAGGTACTGGTGCTGGTGTTCTACCACCAGCTGTCCGAAAGCGAAGTCGCCCGCGTGCTGGATATCCCCCCCGGAACCGTGAAAAGCAGGCTGCACCGGGGCAAGGAACAACTGCGCCGGGTCCTGCTGCAAGGGGAGGTGTGAGATGCACGCTCGCTGGCAAGAGATGCTCCCGTATTACCTCAATGGCACGCTGCCCCCGGCGGATCGGCTGGCCCTGGAAGATCACCTGGCGGGCTGCCCCGCCTGCCGGCACGAGCTGGAGGAGTGGGCGCTGATCGGCGGTGTGGTGCGGGAGGAAATGCGCGGCTGGGTGGGCGCGCCGCCCGCCATCGCGCCGGAAACGCGCGCGCAGATCGCCCTGGCTATACCTGCCTCGGCCAATGGCCGTCACAGCGGGGCCGGGTACCCGTACCCCCGCCCGCAGGCGCAGCCTGCTCCGCGCCGTCGCCTGCACATCCCGCTGACGCTGGCCGCGACCCTGGCGGTTGCGGCGGCAGTCGTCCTGCTGCTGGGGATATGGTTGGGCGGGCGGGACACGCTGCCCCCCACGCCGACTCTGGCCCAGGGGGGGGTGCTGCCGGTGACACCCGAAGCGCTGGCGACGCGCATGCCGCCCAGTGCCACCCCGTGGGCCGTTGTCACGGCCACCCCGGTGCATGACCTGGGCATCCTGGCGACCGAGGTCGTGCCGGTCACCCCGACGCCCAGCGCCACCACCACGCCGCGGCGGCCGCCGCCGATGTGGACGCCGCCCACGATCACGCAAACACCGGTCATGCCCACGCCCACCGCGGTTTTTGGCCACCTGATCGGCTTTGGCTACGACCTGGTCACGACCACGCAGGTCGGCCCGATTCCCGCCGGGGAGCGGGTGCGCATCAGCCACGCCTACTTCACCGGCGCGGCGTGGATATACGGCATCGTGACCTACGACAACACGACCACCGCCGAGGCCAGCGCTGACCAGCTGCGCATTGACCGCTTCAGCACGCCGACCGCCGTCTTTGATCGCGCGCTGCGCCAGGGGACCTGGCTGCAAACGCTGGAGCTGGTGGGCGACATCCCGGCCGGCACGCCGGTGCGCATCGGGTCGGCCCTGTATGACGGCTCGCGCTGGGTCTATACCGTTTACACCGAAGCCGGGCTGGACGCGACCGCCTATGAGTGGCAGCTTGCCCCCATCCCCACCGCCACGCCGCTGCCGGTCACGCCCACCATGACGTTTTCCGGGCTGATCGGCGGCCCGTACCGCTTCACCCTGCGGGCCAGCGTGGGGCCGATCACGCCGCAGGATTTCGTGCGGCTGGTCCAGGCGCGTTACGACGCGGGGGCCGGGGAGTGGGTCTACAGCGTGGTCACGCAGGACGGGCGGGGCGCCGAAGTGCCGCTGCACCTGCTGGTCTACCCGCCGCCCTCGGCCACCCCTGCGCCGTCGCTGACCGCCACCCCCACCGCCACGCCGACGCCATCCGCCCAGCCATAGCCGCCACTATGCAGAAAAAAAGAGCGCCCCCTCGCAGGAGCGCTCTCTTTTTTTGTGGGGCAGGCGGCTTTACTTGCCGGAGCCGAGCGTCAGCCCCTGGATGAAGTAGCGCTGCAGGAAGATGAACACCAGCACGGTCGGCACGGTCGCCAGCAGCGCGCCCGCCGTGATCAGCGGCCAGTCCGCCACGTACTGGCCCTGCAGAGTTGCCAGGCCCGCGGTCACCGGGCGCTTGGAATCGGAGCTGAGCAGGATGATGGCCCACAGGTAATCGTTGAACACCCAGGTGAATTCCAGCGTGGCCAGCGCCGCCAGGGAGGGCAGGCTGAGCGGCATCATGATCTGCCACCAGATGCGGAACTCCGAGCAGCCATCCACGCGGGCGGCGTCCATGATCTCGCTGGGGACGGTGCGCATGAAGTTGCGCAGCACGAACGTGCAGAACCCCAGCTGGAACGCGGTGTGGATCAGGATCAGGGCGATGTGCGTGTCATAGATGCCCAGCGAGTTGCTGAGCCGGAACACGGGCAGCAGCAGGATCTGGAAGGGCAGCATCGTGCCGGCCACAAACATGAAGTACAGCGGCAGCCCGCCCCGGAACTTGTAGCGCGCCAGCGCGAACGCCCCCAGCGAGGAGAGGAACAGCATCGCAAAGAGGGCCGGGATGGTGATGATGAAGCTGTTGCCCAGGTAGCGGGAGATGCGCGCATCCGTCCACGCATTGGAGAAATTCTCCAGGCTGATCTCCTGCGGCACGGTCCAGAAGCCGTTCTGCGCGATATCGTCCTGCGTGCGCACGGAGGTCAGCGCGGCGGCAAAGACGGGCAGCAGCCACAGCAGCGTGAACGCGGTCAGCAGGGTATACCTGATGATATTCTGGGTGCGCTGCTGGGCCGGGGTGGCGCCGGAAACACGGCGCGAATCGCTGCTTGAAGGCGATGCGGTCATAGTTGTCATGGCGGCCTCCTAGTATTCCAGCTCGTCTTTGACGGTGCGCCACAGGTAGAAGCCAATGAACACCAGGCTGATGAGGAACAGGATCACGGCGATGGCCGCGCCATAGCCCATCTTGTAGTTGTTGAAGGCTTCCATGTACATGAAATTCGCCAGCACCTGGGTGTTCTGGTTGCCGCGGGTCATGATCGCCACCAGGTCAAAGGCGCGCAGCGAGTCGATCACGGAGATCACGATGATGATCGTCGTGATCGGCGCCAGCAGCGGAAACACCACCCGCCGGAAAAGCTGGATACGGCTCGCGCCGTCCACGATGGCGGCTTCCACCAGCGTGGGGTCGATGTTCTTCAGCCCGGCCAGGTACAGCACCATGACATAACCCACCTGGCGCCAGGCCGCCGCCGCGATCACGCACCAGATCGCGATCTCCCGGTCGGCCAGCCAGCCCGGCGGGTTGACCACGCCCAGCTCGGTCAGGATCGTGTTCAGGAGGCCCAGGCGCGGGTTATAGAGCCACGCCCAGATCAGGCCGATGACCGGCAGGGAGAGCACCAGCGGCGAGTAGAAGCTGACCTTGTAAAACCGGCTGCCGCGCATATCGGTGTTAAAGACCAGCGCCAGCCCCAGCCCCAGCGTGGTAGGCACGGTGATAAAGACGGCCAGCCAGCGCAGGTTGTTCACCAGCGACTGCGTGAAGGTGCGATCCTTGAACAGGCGCTCGAAATTCCGAAACCCGACGAACTGCGCCTGGGACACGCCGTCCCAGTTGGTCAGGCTGAGGTAGAACGTATAGAACGTGGGCGCGATAATCCAGAAGAAATACAGCAGCAGCGGCGCGGCCAGGAACAGGTAGGGCGTCCAGTTGATGGGCCGCTTGCGTCGTGAGCCAGGGAGAGCAGCCATAAACACAAACCTCGTTTTGCTCGTAACGGATGGGATGCCGGGCGATCTCACAAAAAGGGCACGGTCAACCGGGTCATATGGCTGACCGTGCCACTTTCAGCACATCAGAGCCAGCGGGCCAGGCCCGTTACTCCACCATGTCTTCCAGGATCTGCAGGCGGGTGGCTTCCAGCTCTTCCAGCAGGTCGCCGATAGCTTCCGGGTTGTCCCAGTATTCCATCATGGCGTTCATGCCGGCATCGGCCATTTCTGGCGTGGTGTCGCGGTCATAGAACTGCGCCACGTAGTCGGCGGTCTGGATCAGCTGGATGCCCTTCTGCACGGCGGGGGTGGCGCTGCTGATGTCCACGTCGGTGCGGGTAGGCAGGCGGCCCATCTCATCGAAGGCCATCTGCTGCACTTCCTGCGAGCCGAGGAAGGCCAGGAACTCCTTGCCGCCTTCCAGGTTGCGCGCGCCAGCCGCCATGAAGAAGCCGTCGGTCGGGGCGTCCTCGCCAATCGGCATTTCCGGATCGATGATCGGGAAGCGGAAGAAGTCGAGGTCCTCTTCCAGCTCATCCGGGAAGCTGTCGGTGATGAAGCCGCCCATCAGGTACATGGCGGCGTCGCCCTGGGCCATGAAGTCCAGCGCTTCCTGCCAGGTGTAGGCAGCCGGGTTATCGATGAAGCAGTTGTGCTCAAAGAGCTGGTTCCAGTACTCAAAGACGCGGGCCACGCGCTCGTCGGTGTAGGATTCTTCCAGCAGCATCAGGTTGATGTGGAATTCCGGCCCGTTCACGCGCATGTTGATGTAGTCGAACCACGCGGCGGCGGTCCAGCGATAGCGGGTGCCGATGGTGATCGGAATCTTGCCCGCTTCGTTCAGCACGTCGCAGGTCGCCAGCAGCTCGTCCCAGGTCTCGGGGACGGCTTCAATGCCGACTTCAGCGAAGATCGAAGGCCGGTAGTACATGGCCCACCAGTAGTAGGAGGTCGGCAGGAAGTACTGCCCGCCGTCCACGGTGGCCAGCGCCTCGAAGCCCGGGGCGTAGCTTTCATCGAAGCCGTTCGCTGCCCACATATCAGAGATGTCCGCGATCAGGCCGCGGTCGATGAAGAAGCGCGCGCGGTTCCCGGCGAACCAGGTCATCACGTCCGGGGCGGGCTGCGCCGTCAGGTACGCGCGGATGGCCTGCTTGAAGTCCTCATGGGCCACAATCGAGTGCTGGACGGGCCTATCAGGATTGGCTTCATTCCACATCCCAACGACCATCTCGTCAAACGCGCGCGGGGTGGGGTCCCCGTTGTACGAGTTATAGGTGATGTAGCCTTCGCCCCCCTGGGCAAAAACAGGGGCCGCCATCGTAAACAGCATCACGATGGTCACTAACAGACCAATCTTGGAAAAACGGGACATACTCTCTCACTCCTTATGATGATCTACTTTATCTGTCTGAACAAAGTGCAGATCGAGGTGCCTGTTCGAGCGATTCCGGTCCTGGTTGCGGGGTCCACCTCCTTTGTGCTCAGACTGGTCGCATCGTTACTTTTTGAGGCGAGTAAATTAATCCGGATTGTGCGAAAATGACACTTTTGTGCTTGGCGCACAAATACATACGGGTGGTCGTGGCTGGCGCGGCGATAAAATATGATCAACACGTGTAGACGCACATGTATAACTATAGTAAAATATAGAACCAGATTGCAGCGCTGTCAAGCACCGGGGCTTTGCGCGGGCTGTGTTTGGGCTGATTTAGGCAGGTTGCCTAAACATGCCGCCGCCACCAGGGTCGCCTGCCCATTCCACTCTTGGCAACGCCCGGCGCCCGGCGTATCATCCGGTGCAGTATGCGGGCCTTTATCCAGGGGCCAGAAGCCCGCCACCAGCAGAGGGAAGCAGCATGGCCGATAACCACCAGTCACAGGACGCCCGGCAGATCACGCAGCAGGATGTGGCCCGGCGCGCGGGGGTCTCCCGTGCGGTGGTGTCCTACGTGGTCAACAACGGGCCGCGCGTGGTCTCGCCGGATACGCGCGCGCGCGTCCTGAAGGCGATTGAGGAGCTGGGCTATCGCCCCAACAAATACGCCCAGCGCCTGAAGCTCCAGCCGGAACGGCGGGCCACCGGCCAGATCGGGATCATCATGGGCGGGGCGAACGAAATCCTCAAGCGGCCGTATTTTGGCGCGGTGCTGGCCGGCATCTACCAGGCGGCTCACCGCCAGGGCCAGCAAATCCGGCTGGTGACTTTCTGGGAAGAGCTGGAAAACCCCGTGTTCTTCAACAAGAACATCCACCCGGAGGAGCTTTCCGGCCTGATCCTCTTCACTCCGTACCTGTGGCTGCAGAACCCGCGCGGGCGTGACCTGCTGGCCCGTGTCCGCGAGCGGATCGACAACATCGTGTGCCTGGAGGTCGTGGTGGATGACCTGCCCGCCGTGGTCTTTGACCGTGCCGCGGCGGCCCGCATGGCCGTGGAGCATCTGGTGCAGCTCGGTCACCGCCGGATCGCGTATGCCGGATCGGGTGATGAGCGCCTGGCGGGCTACCAGCAAACGATCCTGGCCCACGGCCTGCCGCTGGAGCCCGGCCTGCTCCAGCAGCCCAACCGCATGAATTCCCCGGAGGAAGGCTACGCCGCGGCTCAGGCGCTGCTGGCCCTGCCGGAGCGCCCCACGGCGATTTTTGCCGACAGCGACGAAGTGGCGATCGGCGTGATGGGCGCGCTGCATGACAGCGGGCTGGTCGTGCCGGACGACATGGCGATCGTGGCGGTGGACAATACCATACTGGCCGGGATGGTGCGCCCGGCGCTGACCACCGTTCACGTGCCTAAAGAGAGCTTTGGCATCTACGCCCTTCAGATTCTGGCGATGCATGACAGCCTGGGGGATGCCCGGCCGGCGTCGGTGGTGCTGCCCACCGAGCTGATCATCCGCGATTCGTGCGGGTCAAAGCCCCGGCGGTTGCCTTAGCAACCGGCGGCAGCCCTAACAGATAGCTGCCATGATGATATTTACCTGTTTGATGCGGCTATGGCATTATCAATTCTGGCTGACCGATGCGGCCTGTGCGCAGCGTCGCTTGCGTCGCTCTCCAAAGCGACGCTACTAATGCCGTATCTGACATAGCCGTACTACTTTGCAGCTGGCGGCAGCTATAGCTGCTTTCCCCCCATGCGCTCAAAGTCACCCTTTTCCGCCCGGCGGTGGTGTGTAATAATGGCCGATCGTGTCTGCGCCGCCTGGAAGGGCGGCTGAGTGATTCAACAGGCAGGTGTATGTCTCAACTGAAATACCGCGCCCTGGTGATGCTGGGCGTGATCACGTTCCTGACCGTGGCGACCCTGGCCGTCGGCCTGGCCCAGCGTGCCGCCCCGGAGATCGATATCGTCCGCCATTCCAGCGTCCCGGCAGCGCCGCTGGGCGTGACCGTCAGCGGCTTTCAGGCCGGAGAACGGGTGCGCCTGAGCCTGCACGCCGCCGCTAACCCGGCTGATGGCATTCTGCTGGGGGAATTTGTCGTGGAAGCGGATGGCCGTCTTGACGCCCAGGTGTCGCTGCCCGCGGCCTGGCCCCCCCTCACCCGCCAGCCGGCCCAGGACCTCATCCTGCGCGCCACCAGCGGCGACGGCACCTCGATCGCTTCTGTCCCCCTGGTGCTGGAATAACGCCCGTGGGCCAGTGCCTCCCGGCGGCGCGGCCTCTTCCCATTCCCCACTCCCCCCACAGCCGCACCGGGTTTCCCCGCCAAGCGTAGGTCAGGCGTAGGCCAGGCGTTGCAGCGCAGTCCTGCAGCGCCGCCCGGCCCGATCTATCCTATGCAAGGTGTCCCACAGCGGACACCGGGGAAACGATTCTGCACACAAAAAGAGGAGTGCACTGTGAAACACAAGGTAATCTATCTCACCGCTTTACTGGTTGTGTTCAGCCTGATGCTTTTGCCGGGCATGACGGCGCTGGCCCAGGGGGAAGCCACCCCGGTCAGCGTGGGCGTCCCGACAGAGGGGGAGATCACGGCGGAGCAGCCTGAAGTCCTGTATACCCTTGAAGGCAGCGCCGGAGATGTGATCGTGATCACGATGACCGCGTCCCGCCAGGGCCTGGACAGCTATCTTGAGCTGGTTCGGCCGGATGGCAGCATCGCGGTCTCCGATGATGACAGCGGCGGCAGCCTGAACTCCCTGATCGGGCCGTATGCGCTGCCCGAGGATGGGACGTACACCATCCGCGCCACGCGGTTTGGGCGCCAGGAAGGCGGCAGCAGCGGCCCCTTCACCCTGCTGGTGAGCGAGGCCGCGATCCAGCCCCTGACCCCCAACGAGGCCGTGACCGTGGAACTGAACGCGGCGCAGCCATTCGCTTCCTTCAGTTTTGATGGCGCGCAGGCCGGTATGCTTTATGAGCTGCTGGCAGATTCACAGGCGGAGGCGAATGCCACCGGGGTTAACATCATCGTGCGGGACAGCATGGGCCTGCCGCTGAACCAGCATTACGGTCAGGTGGGCAGCGTGGTCGTGCTCGGCCCGCTGAACTTCCAGACCGGCGAGCAGTACATCGTCACCGTCGTCCGCCAGTTTGACGGGGTGACGAACATGGAGGCGGCCAGCGCGCGCGTGCTCCTGACCCTGAATGAGGTCGAGGCCGGGACGATCGCCCTGGGGGATACGGTCACGGGGACGCTGAACAGTGCCGCGCCCAACGCCTACTATCAGTTCATGGCGGAAGAAGGCCAGCTCCTGCGCCTGGAGAGCCGCCAGGCGGAAAGTGGTCTGGCGCTGGATGTCCAGGTTATCGCGCCGTCCGGCGCGTTCATCAGCGGTCTCAACACCGCCTATGATCCCTACGGCATCCCGCACTTCGAGGCCAGCATCGATCCGATCGTGCTGACCGAATCGGGCCGGCATCTGCTCGCGGTTCGCATGTTCGACCCGCAGACCGGCATGTCCGGCGTGGGTGACAGCACCGCCGGGTTCACCGTGATCCTGGGCGAAACGCAGACGCCGTTCCTTGCCCCCGGGGAAGCGCAGACCGGCGCTGTGATGCTCAACGCTCAGGGGCAGGCCTACCGCTTCGTTGGCACTGAGGGCCAGCAGATCCGGGTGAGCCTGGCCGCGCTGGACGACGTGTACACCCCGTCGCTGGATGTGCAGGGTCCCGGCGACCCGGTGCTCACCCAGGGGTACATGACCTTCCTGCTGAACGCCAACAGCACGCTGCCCGGCAGCGCCAGCTTTGAGCTGACCCTGCCCAAGGATGGGCTGTATCTCTTCACCGTGCGGGCGGGCGGCGGTTATGCCCTGGAAGCACCGACTCAGGATGTCCCCGGCGAGTACAGCCTGCTGCTGGAACTCCTGCCGTAAGCGTTAGCCATTCCTGACTGGCCGGGCGGTGGAGGGGGAGGATAACCGGCCGCCCCCGGCCGGCAGGGATGTTTACACAGCGGGGCGTTGGCCTGACCAGCGCCCCGCTGTTTGCTGTTGGCGGGTTTGCTGTTAGCTCCTGGCTGTTGGCCAATCGCCAACCGCCAACTGCCAATCGCCAGCCACCGTGCCCGCATGCCGCACTTTTGCGCATATAATGGTACAAACGCACATAGGGCAAGTTCAGGGGGTGTCGCGTGGGGCATATCTTCATCTCGTACAGCATCGCTGACCGTCTTTATGCCGAACAACTCATGGAGCAGCTCCGCAACCAGGGCTTTGATGTCTGGCTGGATGACCGCGCCGATCATGGTGATGCCTGGCTCGAAGTCGTAGAGGAAGCGCTTGAAGCCTGCTCTGCGGTTGTTGTGGTGATGTCCCCCGCCGCCGCCGATTCCGACTGGGTGGAGCGTGAAATCCTGCTGTCCCTGCGCCACGAAAAACCGCTCGTCCCCCTCCTGCTGGAAGGGGAGGGGCTGCCCGTTCTGAAGGATGTGCCGGCCGAGGACATCACGGGCGGGCGCCAGCCGGGCGAGGCTTTTTTTGCCCGGCTCAGCGAGATCACCCCTCCTGTGCGACGCTATGGGCTGGCGATTGCGCCCTCCAATTTGCAGGTGCGCCGCGTGCTCAGTGAAGATGATGCCCCCCCGGATTCTGCCCCAACCCTGCCTCGCCCGCCCCGCCGCCGGATCAATCCCATCGTCATCGCCCTGGTCGTGCTGCTGCTCGGCATGGCGACCGGCAGTATCCTGCTCATCCGCTCCAGCCACAGAGTCGCGTTCAACCGGCTGCTGGACCGCGCCCGCACGTTTGAGGGGGGTAACCTGGACTGGCTGCCGCATGAGGAAACGGTCTCCGGGGTTGAGCTGATGCTGGTTCCCGTGGGATGTTTCAGCATGGGCAGCGCGGATGACCAGCTGGCCGACGCCCTGGCGGCCTGCAGCGCAGCGGGCGGCTCTGAACAGGGCTGTCAGGCGGCGTTGGCCGCCGAACAGCCCGCCCATGAACAGTGTTTCAGCGAGCCGTTCTGGATCGGGCGTTACCCGATCACCAATGAGGATTATGCGCGCTGCGTGGCCGATGAAATCTGCCCTCCCGCGCTGGTGGCGGATATCCCCGGCGCGAACGGCCCGCAGAAACCGGTCACGGGCATCAGCCTGGCTGCCGCCCGGGCGTACGCGGACTGGCTCAGTGACCGCACCGGCGAGGAGTTCGCGCTGCCCACCGAAGCGGAGTGGGAATATGCTGCGCGCGGGCCGGAGGGGTGGGTTTACCCCTGGGGGGATGAATTCGAGGCCGGCACAGCGAACTTCTGTGACGCCGGCTGTGCCGAGCTGTTCCGCGAAACGGCGGTGGATGATGGGTTTGCGGAATCATCGCGGGTGGATGCCTATACCGGTACCGGCGAATCGTGGGTTGACGCGCTGGACCTGGCCGGGAACGTCTGGGAGTGGACGGCATCCCCGTTCAGCGCCTATCCTCTGACCGGGCAGGCGTCCGCGCAGGCCGGCCAGGAGCAGGCCGTTCGCGGCGGGGCGTGGAACAGCCCGGCCTATGACCTGCGGGCCGCGGGGCGGCGCGCCCTTGACCCGGAGACGCGCGAGCTGACCCTCGGCTTCCGCGTCGTGATGCGTTCCGCAGGGGGGCCGTAGGCGGGCCTCCGCCGCGACCCGCCGCACAACGCCCACAGAATCCCGGTTTTTCGCATATAATGAACGTAACCGAGACAAGCGGCGAAGCAGGCCAGGGAGCGACGCGATGGTGATCTTTGACGAAAAAATCGCGATTGGCTGGACCATCTGGGAGCCGGTGGGCCGTGTTTACGCGGCCGCTGGCCCGAACGGCGTGATCGCCGTGACCATGGGGCCGATTGACGAATCAGAAGCCGCCACCCAGGTATGGGGCATGTTCCACATCCCCACCCTGATCGATGAACGGGCGACCTCGGACGCCATCCGCCAGCTTGACGAGTACTTCCGCGGCCAGCGCCGGGCCTTTGACCTGCCGCTGGACCTGCGCACCGATACCCCCTTCCAGCGCCTGGTGCTGCAGTATGTCCAGCACCAGATTCCCGCGGGCAATACGGTGACCTACGGGCAGATCGCCGCCGCCCTGGGCGACCCCGAACGCGCGATCGCCGTCGGGCAGGCGCTGGCGGTGAACCCGCTGCCGATCCTGATCCCCTGCCACCGCGTGATCGGGTCGGATGGCTCGCTGGTGGGCTACAGCGCCTACGGTGGCGTGGAGACCAAAGCGGCCCTGCTGCGGCATGAGGGCGCGCTGCTGCTGTAGGGCGCCGCTGATCCTGGTTGGGTGGCTGGGTGGCGGCGTACAGGCGGCGCCCGCCGCGCGCAACTGGTCAGATGCCCGGCCAGCCGCTACAATCCGGGTGAACCGTGTATCGCGTCCCCCGGAGCGCCATGTTATGCCCGACACCACCCGATCCGCCGACCCCTCCCCGCCCGCTGACTGGGGTGTGGTGGGCCATGAATGGGCCATCCACCACCTGCAAAAGAGCCTGCTGCATGGCCGCGCGCGGCATGCGTACCTGTTCGCCGGGCCGTCCTCCATTGGCAAAACGACGCTGGCGCGCGCCTTTGCCGCCCGCCTGAACTGCCTGCATGAGGACGAAGCCGCCCGGCCCTGCGGCGAATGCCGCGCCTGCCAGAAGATCGCCTCCGGCAACCACCCGGATATCGCCCTGGTGGAGGCGGAGGAAGTCGGCGGCACGCTGAAGATCGAGCAGGTGCGCGAGCTGATGCACAGGCTCTCGCTGCGCCCGTACGAGGGCCGCTACCGGGTGGGCATCCTGCGCCGCTTCCACGAAGCGCGCCCCCAGGCCGCCGATGCGCTGCTCAAGACGCTGGAAGAACCGCCGCCCTATGTCGTGCTGCTGCTCACCGCCGAGAATGTCAACCTGCTGCCCAAAACGATCCTCAGCCGCTGCCAGCCGCTGCGCCTGCGCCCCGTGCCGGTCAGCCAGGTGGCGGCGGCGCTGGAATCCCGCTGGGGCGCGGAGCCGGAGCGGGCCGAGCTGCTGGCCCAGCTTTCCGGCGGGCGGATGGGCTGGGCGGTGCGCGCCCTCACGGACCCGGACGCGCTCACCTTCCGCGATGTGGCGCTGGATGACCTGGAGCATATCCTGGCGGAGAACCGTGTGGGGCGTTTCGAGCGGGCGCAGACACTGGCCAACCCCAAGCGCAAGGCCGAGCTGCGCGAAACGCTGGTGCTGTGGCAGTCCTTCTGGCGGGATGTGATCCTGGTGCTGAGCGAGAGCCGCGTTTCCCCCGTGAACCGCGACCGCCGCGCCCTGCTGAACCGGCTGGCGCGCGAGCTGCCGCTGGAGGAAGCGACCGCCGCCCTGCAGGCCACCCGCGCCTGCCTGGACGACGTAGGCACTAACGTCAACAATCGGCTGGCGGTGGAGGTCATGCTGCTGGCTTACCCCGGCCTGCGCCGCTGACATGGCTCAGCGCCGCTGACATGGCTCAGCGCCGCTGACATGGCTCAGCGCCGCTGACAGCTCAGCGGACGTTTTTTACCTGTCTTATGCGGATAGGGTGTCATCGCTCTCGGTTGATTGACACGGCCTGTGCGTAGCGTCGCTTTGATGACGTTCACCTTTTTAATGCGGCTACAGCGGTATCAATCTCGGTTGATTGACACGGCCGTGCGTAGCGTCGCTTTGCAAAGCGACGCTACTAATACTCATCTGACATAGCCGCAGCACTTTGTAACTATCCAGCAAAACGGTGCTGAATCCCGCCTGCACAGGGTATGAATCAAAACGGGGCGTTCATCACGCGAACGCCCCGTTTCTGCGTATACGGTCAGGATGGGCCTAGCGCACAACCTCGAAGGCAACCTGCACCTGGATACTCGTGCTGAGCTGGCCTTCCTGGATGCCGCCCCCGCCGCCGCCACGCGCGGCGTAGTCCATCATCGGGATCATGCCGCTGCCGCCTTCGGTCACGGAGACCACATCGCCCAGCGTGACGCCGATCGCCGCGGCGATCTGCTCGGCGCGCTCGCGGGCATCCGCCAGGGCCATCACCCGGGCGTCGGCTTCCAGCGCCGCCGGGTTATCCAGCCCGAAGGACACGCCGTGGATGCGGTTCGCGCCCGCGGTCACCCCGGCGTCGATCACGGCCTGAACCTGCGCCGTATCCCGCACGGTGATGCGCACGATGTTGGTCGTCCGGTAGATGCGCGGGGCATCCAGCATGGGGCCATCCGGCCCGTAGGTTTCTTCCGACCACACGCTGAACTCCACGGTCTGGATATCGGCGGCTTCCACGCCCAGGGCGCGGATCGCCTCGATGATCGCGGTGATGGCGCTGTCGGCGTCGCTCATGCCGGCGGCCAGGTCCTGGTTGCGGGTTTCCACGCCCAGCGTCACGGACGCCACATCGGGCGCGCCGAACGCCTCACCAAAGCCGGGCACGGTGATCGTGCCGCCGGAGTCGGCCTGCGCCGCGGCCGGGTTCGCCAGCAGGGTGCCGCCGAGCAGTACGATCACCGCCAGCAGCGCGACAGACATTACAGTAAAGAGTGATTTGTTAGTGCGAGACATCTGAACGTTCCTTCCCCTCTTTCACAGGGTGATTACGATTATGGTGGGGCACCGTTCCGGGCCCATACACTCATGACGATCCAGGAGGCGATCTGGTTCCCACCAATCCGGGATCTGGCGCAAATTGCCCGCGGGTGGGCCGCGGGCATGGCATGCCTTGCGCCCGGCCTGGTGTGGCCGGGCCTGTGAGCCGCACGATCGGCAGCGCTACACCGCCACGATGATATTCTGCAGCACCATCATCATCAGGAAGCCGCCCATGCCTGCCAGCGCGCTGGAGAGGCGCTGAACCTCGCTGGCCCGGCTTTCGGGGATCATCTCGCTCATTACCAGGAATATCATCGCCCCGGCGGCGAACCCGAACGCGTACGGCAGGATCGGCCGGAAGGCCATCACTGCCAGGAATGCAGGGATGGTCGCGATGAGCTGCGGCACGCCGGAGAAGATCGCCCAGCCGATGGCTTTCCAGGGGGCGACGCCCTCCGCGCGCAGGGGCAGCGCCACCGCCAGCCCTTCCGGGACGTTGTGGATCGCGATCGCGATCGCCATCAGCAGGCCCAGCCCGGCCTCCCCGGAGCCATACGCCACGCCGATTGCCAGCCCTTCTGGAAAGCTGTGGATAAACAGCGTCGCGATGACCATGACGATGCGGCGGCTGCCCGCTTCAGACAACCCCTTCAGCTCAACGTGGTGGTTATCCAGCCGCCAGGCCAGCAGGGCCATCATGCCCGCGCCCAGGAAGATGCCCACCGCCACCGGCGTAAAACCGCCGTCCTCCACACCGGGCATGATCAGGTTGAATACCGAGGCGGAGAGCATCAGCCCGCCGGAAACCGCCCAGCTCAGGCGCGCGGCCGTGGGCGGGAACGTTTTGATGAACAGGAACGGCGCGCCTCCCAGCCCGTTCGCCAGCACCGTGATCGTGGCGGCAATAACCGCGTCGAGCAGCGTAGTTGTCATTGGGCATTACCTCCCTGAGTTACGCGGACTCTCAAAAATCTGGCGATCCTGGGGGTCAAGCTGCTGGAGCAGGTCCGGCCCCAGCCGGGCGTATACCCGCTGAGTGAACAGCTCCATCCACACAAACTGGCGCGTGATCATGACCAGGTTGCGGTTGGTGGTCACGGTCGCGGTGGTATCCAGCGCGGCGTTGGCGATCAGGGCTTCCGCGCCGTCGGCCACCACGATCAGCGTCCCGCTGAGTTCCTGCAGCTCGCTTTCCAGCGGTGGATGGAAGGCGATTTCGCCGCAGTCCAGTGGCCCGCTGCCATCCGGCAGTAGTCCCGTCCCCGTGAGCAGCGTGCCAACGCGTGTCCCGCGCGCGCAGGCATCCCGAACCTCGGCCAGCAGCGCCGCCAGGTCGTGATCGTTGATCACGAGCAGCAGTTCTTTCTCCGCCCGGCGGATCAGGCGCGCGGCGTAGGCCCGCACGGCGGGCGCCCCGCTGAGCGCCCACACCCGTTCATCGTCGCTGGCGGCGTACAGCGCGGTCAGGCCGCGGCGTAGCCCACCCAGCAGGCGGCGCTGCTCGGCCTCGTGATGATCCAGCAGCACGTCCGGGGGCAGCGGGCGGTAAAGCAGGCCGCGGCTCTCGCGGGTTTCCAGCACCGCGCCGCGGTGCTTCAGCCGCCCCAGCGCCTCGTAGACCATCGAGCGCGGTACGCCGGAACGTTTGCTGATCTGGTACCCGGTGTCGGGGTAGGCGTCCAGCAGCGCGATATACACCCGCGCCTCGTATTCGGTGAATCCCACGGCTACCAGGGCTGCCTGCAGCTCCATGCGGCCATCTCCGTTGATAGTAGTTCGGATACAAACTACTATTATAGTAATCGAGTCCGAATTGTCGTGTCAAGTGGGAGAAACAAAGGTAAGGGAAGGCAATTCAACACGGATCGCACGGATCAGAAGAATCAACACGGATCCAAAAGCGATCATGGTGGCAGGTGAATGCGGTAACTGGCGGAAAAAGGGGGCATTTGGGGGACTAAAAACGCAGCGGCGGGTGCTGTGCTGCCCCGCCGCTGCGTGTGATGTGCCGGGGGGAGGCTCAGGCCAGCCGGATCAGGAGGCTTTCGTTGGCCTGGAGCGCCAGTGCGGTGAGGTCCAGCGCGCCGGGGGCGGTGAAACGCGTGGAGAGCAGCAGCTCCCCGCGCCAGCCCACGCGCGGCACGTCCACCACGCGCAGCGTGTCGCTGAAGTTGATCACCACCAGCAGGCGCGACTCGCCCGCTCGCCGGGTGTAGGCCAGGATTCCGTCCGGCAGGTCGTCCACAAACGTGAACTCCCCGCCGTGCAGCGCGGGCAGCTCCTGGCGCAGCGCCAGCAGCCGCCGGTAAAAGGCCAGCGTCGATTCCGGCTCGTCCTCCTGCGCGGCCACGTTGACCTCCTCATAATCCTCCGCGATGGGCAGCCAGGGCGTCACGCCCGGCGGGCAGAACCCGGCGTTGGGGCTGGCGTCCCACTGCATCGGCGTGCGGGCCGGGTCGCGGTTCACGTTGGCGTCCGGGCGGCTGTTGATCGCCCAGGGGTCCTGCCACAGCGCGCGAGGGATGTCCACATCCTGCATGCCGATCTCGTCGCCGTAGTAGAGCGTGGGGGTGCCGCGCAGCGTCAGCAGCAGCATGGCCGCCGAGCGGTGGTTGCGGTAGCCCAGGCGCGTGGCGAGGCGGTGGACGTCGTGGCTGCCCAGCACGAAATTCGGCGTGGCCGGGGCGGGCAGCGCGGCGTAGTACGCCTCAATTGCCTCCCGCATGACGGCCGCGTCCCAGGGGCGGTGCTGGATCGTGAAGTTGAAGGGCATGTGCAGCTCGTCGTCCGCGCCGTAGAACGAGGCCAGCAGGCCGTAATCCATCGTGGGCGTTTCCCCGATGATCACGCGGTCGCCGGGGTAGGAGTCGAACAGCGCGCGGAACTCCCGGAAGCGGTCGTGGATGGCGGGCTGGTTGATGTCGTGGCGGTGTTCCAGCGCGTTTTCCGTGGCGAAGTCATAGCCAGCGCGGGCCAGCGGCGGGTTATCCGGCAGGTCGGGGTGCTTCATCAGGAAAGGCGCCACGTCCATGCGGAAGCCATCCACGCCGCGATCCAGCCAGAAGCGCAGCACGCCATGCATGGCTTCCCGCACGGCGGGGTTCGCCCAGTTGAGATCGGGCTGCTCCTTCAGGAACAGGTGCAGGTAATACTGCCCGGTCGGCTCGTCCCACTCCCAGGCCGGGCCGCCGAAGAACGACTCCCAGTTGTTGGGCGGGCTGCCATCCGGTTTGGCGTCGCGCCAGATATACCAGTCCCGCCGGGGGTTGTCCCGGCTGGCGCGTGATTCCAGGAACCAGGGGTGCTGGCTGGACGTGTGGTTCGGCACGTAGTCCAGGATCAGGCGCAGCCCGCGTTCGTGGATTGCCGCCAGCAGCCGGTCGAAGGTTGCCAGGTCGCCAAACAGCGGCTCGATGTCGGTGTAATCCGCCACGTCGTAGCCAAAGTCGGCCATCGGGGAGGGATAGATTGGCGAGATCCAGATCGCGTCCACACCCAGCCGGGTCACGTGATCCAGCCGGTCGAGGATGCCTTGCAGGTCGCCCACACCATCGCCGCTGGCGTCCATGAAACTGCGCGGGTAGATCTGGTAGATCACGCCCGCCTGCCACCATTTGCGTTGTTCCATCCAGCCTGTCTCCTGAACGTATCCCGGTAAAAAAAGTAAGGCTAGCCCTTTAGCGGCAGGACGAGTTCCTTGTGCATCGGGGTGAGGTTCTCCAGCGTGCCATCCTCCCGGATGCACACGGTGTCCTCGATGCGGATGCCGAAGCCCCGCTCGGGGTAGTAGACGCCCGGCTCCACGGTGAACACGTTGCCCGGCTGGATCACGTCGCGGTCCACCATGTGCGTGAAGCGCGGGTTCTCGTGAATCTCCAGGCCCACGCCATGCCCCAGGCTGTGCATGTAGCCGGTGCTGGTGCCGGGGTGGCTGCGCCCGGTGGGATGCCCGAATTCCTCCAGCACGTCGAGCGTGATCTCCTGGTACTTTTTCGTGCGCTCCCCGACCCTGATCGCGTCCATCACGGCGTCAAAGGCGGTGCGCACTTCGTCATAGGCGCGCTGGACTTCCGGCGCGGCGTGGCCGATGCTCCAGGTGCGCGTCATGTCGTGGAAGTACCCGGTGCGCATATCGCGCGGGAACAGGTCAAAGACGATCGCCTGCCCGGTGCGCAGCGCCTCGGCATCGTTACCGTGGCTGTGGGGGAAACCGCCATCCCGCCCCTGGGCGAAGATCATGCCCTCCGAATCTTCCAGCTCGAATTCGAGCAGCTTCAGGCGCACGAAGGCTTTCACGTCGCCAATCGTCAGCGGGGAGCCGTCCGCTTTAACGACCGTCCCCGCCTGCTCGCGATGCCCGGCGATGAAATCCCACGCGGCCTGCATGACCAGGTTGGTGCGCCGGCCCACCTCGCGCATGATCGCGACCTCGTCGGCGTCCTTGGTGGTCACGGCGGCGTCAAAGAGCGTGTCCTCCCGTTCGCCCACAAATTCCAGCGCCGTGAAATGCGCGCTGAACAGCTTCAGCAGCTCCCAGGTGGCGCCCAGGCTGCCAAAGCCGTACACGCCCACCCGCCCGCTGCGGATGCCCACCGCCTCGAAGTAGCGCTCGAAGCTCTTCAGCGTGCGCAGGTCGGCATCATCGGGGTGTTCCTGCCACAGCTCATGCAGATTGAAGTCGTTGTAGGTGTAAACCTGCAGGCCACTCTGTCTGGCGTTCTCCACTTCCATGGAGTTGGTCAGCATCACGGCGGGCTGGCCGCGCACCTTAAAGACCAGGGCGTTCGCCTCGTGACCGTTGGTCAGGTAGGCGCGGTGCGGGTTGGGCATCTCGCCGCCCAGCACGATCAGCGCGTCCAGCTCGCGTTCGGCCATCAGCCGGTCAATGTCGGATTTCATGGGCAGTTCCTTTCCTGTGGATTGCGGTGCAGTAGTAGGCGCCATTGTACCGCCGATTGGCCCATCGGGGGCCGAAACCCTACACCCGCGTTTTGCCCCGCTGGAAATCCGCCCAGGCCTGCTCCACATAGGCCGCAATCTGCGCCTGGAACACACCCACGTCAAATTTCAGGGCATGGGCGCGCAGCGCCGCCGGGTCGTAGCGCCCCGCGTCGAAGTCTGCCAGCACCGCCTGCAAACTCTCCACCGTCTGGGCGGGGAAGTGTTCCCCGGTAATACCCGGCAGGACGGTATCCAGCGCCCCGCCGCCCGCGAACGCGATCACGGGCCGCCCGGCGGCGTTGGCCTGCAGCGGCGTGATCCCGAAGTCCTCCAGGCCGGGGAACAGGAACGCCCTGGCCTGCGCCATCAGGCCGGGCAGCTCGTCATCCGGGACATAGCCCAGGAACTCCACCGTCGGCCCGGCCAGCGCGCGCAACCGTTCCAGGTCGCGCCCGCGCCCGCCGACCTTCAGCGGCAGCCCCAGCGCGGTGCAGGCCCGCACCGCCAGGTCGATGCGCTTGTACGGGATCAGGCGCGAAACCACCAGGAAGTAGTCCTCCACTTCGCCCGCCGGGACGGGCGTGAAGCGGGCGGTGTTCACGGGCGGGTAGATGATCGCCGCCTCGCGCCCGTAGTAGCGCCGGATGCGCGCCTGAATCTCGGTGCTGATGGCGATGAAGTGATTCACCCGGTCGGCGGCGCGCCGATCCCAGCGGCGCAGGGCGCTCACGACCGGCCGCAGCAGGGCGACCTGCGCCGGGCCGAGCGCCTCCCGTTCGACATACGCCTCAAACTGCCACACATAGCGGGTGGGGGCCAGGCAGTAGCACACGTGCAGCGTGCGCGCGTCGTGCTGCAGGCCGTGGCAGAAGCCGCTTTTGTTGCTGAGGATCACGTCACAGGCGGAGAGGTCCAGCCCGCCCCAGGCCAGCGGGTACAGCGGCAGGTAGTGCTGGTGATGGTCGTGAATCCCCGGCAGGCGATCCATCCACAGCGGGCGGATGTCCCAGGCGCGGTACGCGGGCGGCATCTTCTCCGGCGCGTAGAGGCTGGTATAGATCGGGGCCTGCGGGTACAGTGCGACGAGATCAGCCAGCACGTCTTCCGCGCCGCCGATCTGGTTCAGCCAGTCATGCACAAGGGCGAGCTTCATACGGTCGTGTCCTGTGGTGTGCAGCCGAAGTCAGCGCGCATTATACCCCACCATAAGCCGCCAGCAGCCCGGCGTACATCCCCCCCGCGGCCAGCAAATCGGCGTGCGTCCCGCTTTCGACCACGCGCCCCGCCGCCAGCACCACGATCCGATCCGCGCGCGTGACGGTGTGCAGCCGGTGGGCGATGATCAGCGCGGTGCGCCCGGCCAGCAGGCGCTGGATCGCGTCCTGCACCAGGGCCTCGCTCTCCGCGTCCAGGTTGGCGGTGGCCTCGTCCAGCAGCAGGAAGGGCGCATCCCGCAGGAACGCGCGCGCCAGGGCGATGCGCTGGGCCTGCCCCCCGGAGAGCCGCGCGCCGCGCTCCCCGATGGTGGTGGCGTAACCCTCCGGCAGGGCGCGGATGAAGCCGTCGGCGTGGGCCTGCAACGCGGCGCGGGCCACCTCGTCGGGGGTGGCGTGCGGGCTGCCCAGCCGGATGTTATCGATCACGCTGGCGTTAAACAGGTACGGGTGCTGGGGAACCCAGGCCACCGCCCGCCGCCACGCCGCCGCGGGGATCGCCTCCAGCGGCGCGCCGTCAACCGTGATGCGCCCGGCCTGCGGGCTGATGAAGCGCAGCAGCAGCGCGGCGATCGTGCTTTTGCCCGCGCCGGAGGGCCCCACCAGCGCGACCTGCTGGCCCGGCTGGATGGCGAAGCGCACGCCGTCCAGCGCCACCCGCGCCCCGTCCTCGTAGGCGTAGCGCACGTCCTCAAAGACGAGGTGCATCCGGGCGGGGATATTGGGTAAGTGTAGGGGCGCAGCATGCTGCGCCCCAGCATGCCTCGCCTCTACGGTGTCCATTTCCAGCACATCAAAAATACGCTCCGCCGCGGCAACGCCGCTCATGCCCGCGTGGAAGCGCACGCCCAGTGTGCGCAGCGGCAGGTAATACTCCGGGGCCAGGACCAGCACAAACAGCGCCTGCTCAAATTCCAGGTAGCCATACAGCAGCCGCACGCCGATCTCCACCGCCACGACCGCCGTGCTCAGCGTGGAGAGCAGCTCCAGTGTCAGCGCGGAGAGGAAGGCCACCCGCAGCACGCCCAGCGTGGTGGCCCGCCAGCGGTCGCTGATGCGGGCGATCACGGCGATCTGGCGGCGGCTGCGCCCGAACAGCCTGAGCGTCGTCAGCCCCTGCAGCACATCCAGGAAGTGGGCGCTCATGCGGCTGAGCGTCCCCCACTGGCGGGCGGTCAGGGCGCTGGCGAGCCTGCCGATCAGGATCATGAAGAACGGGATCAGCGGCGCGGTGACCAGCAGGATCACGCCGGTCAGCGGCTCCACCGGGAAGATGAAGAACAGGAAGGTCAGCGGGACGAGCGCAGCGCGGAAAAGCTGGGGCAGGTACTCGCGGAAGTAGGCGTCCAGCGCTTCCACGCCCTGCAGGGCCGTGTTGGCCAGCTCGCCGCTGCGCTCGCCCTGGGTGTAGGCCGGGCCGAGCGCCAGCAGGTGGCGGGTCAGCCGCGCGCGCAGGTCGGCCTTTACCCGCCCCGCCACGCGGCCCGCGGCCTGCTCCTCCAGCCAGGCGACCCCCGCCCGCCCCAGCGCGATCCCGGCCAGCATCAGCAGCAGGGGGGTCACGGCGGCCAGCGCCTCCCCGCCCAGGAACACGCGGGCGATTGCGTGGCTGAGCACGCGCGCCTGCCAGACGAGCAGCGCCCCGTCCAGCACGCCGAGCGCCACCGTCAGCCAGAACCAGGCGCGCACCGAGCGCAGCAGGGCCAGCAGGCGTTTGTCGAGATTCATGGGTGGGCCTCACTTCCCGCGTTGCGCGCCAGCATGGACCCAAGCATACCGTGCAGGACCCATTTTGCGACCATGCCGGAGGCGTTTTGCCACCGGACGGACGCTGGCGGGTCGAGCATGCCCGACCCCTACCCGCCGCCCGCCGCTGGCATATTCCCCCGGCCTGCACTATACTGCCCTCAAGCGGCGATTTCCCCCGCGAGTGCGTAAACCTCACCGGGCTGTATTCGCGCTCCCCACCACCACGTTCGCGTGTACCTGTCATGCCATCCCCCGCGCCCGCCGGGCCGGGTCAGGAGACCATCCCCATGGCCAAGAAGGAAGAAGCCAAGAAACCGAAGGCGGATAAGAAGGACAAGAAGGCCAAGAAGGAAAAGAAGGACAAGAACGAGAAGAAGGCCAAGAAGGAAAAGAAAGAGAAGAAGGAAAAGAAAGAAAAGCAGGAAGCGTGACGCAGCGCTTGGTGATGAACAGCCGATTCCCCGCGGAACCGGCTGTTTTTTTGTGCGGCAGAATCGCCTAAAACGCGCGGTGACGCCACACGCCGCCCACCAGCGTCCCCAGGATTTCGCTCTCCAGGAGTTCATCCGGGTCTGCGGCGAACCAGTCCCGATCCAGCACGATCAGGTCGGCCAGGGTGCCGGGCGCCAGCCTGCCCAGGCGGTCTTCCATGCCCGCGGCGTAGGCCGGCCCCTGGGTGAAGCCGAGCAGCGCCTCTTCCAGCGTCAGCCCGCCCTCCGGGCGCCAGCCCTCCGGCCCCGGGCTGCCATCCGGGCGGCGGCGGGTGATCGCGGCGTGAACGCCCTTGCGCGGGTCAAACGGCTCCACCGGGGAATCCGATCCCAGCGCCAGCATCACGCCCTGCGCCTGCTGCAGGCGGAAATTGTAGGCCCACTCGCCGCGCTCGCCCCAGTAGCGGTCAACCATCTCGTAATCGCTGGTGGCGTGGATCGGCTGCATGGACGCGATCACGCCCAGCCCGGCCAGCCGCGCGCGGTCCTGCGGGTGGATGATCTGCACGTGCTCGATGCGGTGGCGGCGCGCGGCGCGGGGGATGCCCTGCTCCGCCTCCTGCTGGCGGGCCATCTCGTAAACGTCCAGCACGTCATGCACGGCCCGGTCACCGATGGCGTGGATCGTGGAGGGCAGGCCCAGCGCGGAAGCCTTCAGCACGCGCTCGGCCATCGTCTCCTTGTCCGTCACCACAATGCCGTAGTTGTCCGGCTCGCCCTCATAGGGCGCGATCATGGACGCCGTGCGCGGGCCGAGCGCGCCATCCGCAAAGAGCTTCTGCCCGCCAATGCGGATCCAGTCGTCGCCAAAGCCCCAGCGGATGCCCGCTTCATACAGCCCGTCGATCCAGTGATCGTTGACGTTCTTCACCACGCGCAGCCCCAGGTTGCCGCGTTCCCGCACGCGCTGCACCCCGGCCAGCGCATCCGGCCCGTCGAAGCAGTGGATGCCCGTCAGCCCGGTCTGCCACATGCGCGCCTGGGCCTCCTCCATCCACCCGGCCAGCGTGTCCAGCGCGGGCGCAGGGATCAGCTCGGAGACCATCCACATGGCCGGGTCTTCCAGCAGGATGCCGGTGGGCTGGCCGTGTTCGTCGCGCAGCAGCCCGCCGCCGGCGGGGTCAGGCGTCCGGGCCGTGATGCCCGCCGCGCGCATGGCGGCGCTGTTCACCCAGGCGGCATGCCCGCTTTTGGCGGGCAGGTACACGGGGTTATGCGGCGCGACGGCATCCAGGTCGGCCGCGGTGGGGAAGGCCCGATCCGGCCACACGTCCTGCACCCAGCCGCGCCCGAAGATCCACTCGCCCGGCGCGGCGGTCGCCACGCGTTCCGCCACCCGGCGCACGGCTTCTTCCTTGCTCGGCACCTCAAACAGATCGACGCTTTGCAGCGCGCGGGAGAGCCACTCGAAATGCAGGTGGGCGTCGGTGAGGCCCGGCAGCACGTCCCGCCCGCCGAGGTCGTCCAGGATGGTTTCCGGCCCGGCCAGGTCGCGCAGGGAATCATCCCCGGCGGCGACGATGCGCTCCCCGATGAGCGCCAGCGCCGAGACCAGCGGGCGGGCGGGGTCCAGTGTGCGGATACGGCCGTTGCAGACAATGCGTGTGATCATGGGGGCAACCTCTTTCCGGGAACGGGTCGATGCACAGCCGCGCCGGTGGCAGCTTCAACCGGTAATGATACCGGGTTTGGGGCGCGCGGGGGAGGGCGCAGCGGATAAGGAGATCAGAGGCAGGCGGTAAGTGGTCAGAGAAAACCATGCGTGACGCGGCCGCACCGGCTGAATCGGATGCCGCCGGCATCGACTGAACTGGATGCCGCCGGCATCGACTCAATTGGATGCCGCCGGCATCGACTCAATTGGATGCCGCGGCTGCATGTGCTACAATGCCCCCATAACCATCACCTGAGTAAGCTTAGCAAATAGGGAGGCCCCCCTGGAACCGATAGACCTGGCCCGCGCCATCATTGACGAGATCGAAGATGTCAAAGGCGAAGACATCCTGCTGATGGACCTGCGCGAAGTGAGCCTGATTGCCGACTACTTCGTGATCTGCACCGGCAACAGCGAGCGCCAGCTGAAGGCCATCGTGGAGCGCGTGCGCACCAACATCAAGCAGGATCACGGCATCTTCCCCGCTCATGTGGAAGGCGACGGTACCTCCGGCTGGACGCTGCTGGATTACAACGATGTCGTGCTGCACGTCTTTTCGGAGGAGCTGCGGCACTATTACAACCTGGAGAACGTGTGGCAGGAAGCCAAAGTCCTGCTGCGCATCCAGTAATTCCCACGCCCCGGATCAAAAACAGGGCGCTCCCCGCGTGGGGGAACGCCCTGCCCGGTTGCGCGTTTTCGCCGCGCGGCCTACTCAAATATCCAGCGGTCCACGTCCCGGCCCCAGCCAACCAGCTCGTCATACTTGAACCACAGCGCCACTTCCGCCGCGCCGTTCTCCACGCTGTCGGAGCCATGCACCAGGTTGCGCCCGACCTCCAGCCCGAAATCGCCCCGGATCGTCCCGGCAGGGGATTCGCTGCATTTGGTGGAGCCGATCGTCGTGCGGGCGGCGGTGATCGCGTCTGTGCCTTCCAGGGCCAGCACCACCACCGGCGCGGACGTGATGTAGTTCACCAGCCCTTCGTAAAACGGCTTGCCCTGGTGAACGGCGTAGTGCCGTTCGGCCAGGTCGCGGCTGACAGCCATGAATTTCATGCCGATGATGCGCAGCCCGCGGCGCTCGAAGCGGTGGGTGATCTCCCCGATCAGACCGCGCTGGACGGCATCGGGCTTGATGATGATCAGTGTGCGTTCCATAGGTTCTCCTGAATCTATATCCGGTATTCTGCAAGCGAAACGGGCCACTGTGACCTGCGCGGCAGGTCGGCGGCCCGTTTAAGTGACAGGCACGGGGGTAACTTTACCCCGCAGCCTGAACAACAACAAGCGGCTCTACAGCTGTTCGAGCGCGGCGCGGTAGGTCTCCAGCGCGTCTTTTAGCCGCCCCTTGCGCATCAGCACATCGCCCAGCATACGGCGCGCCCGCGGCAGCGCGGGCTGCTGCTGGATCACCTGGGCCAGGTCGGTTTCCAGCGTGTCCAGCTCGGCCTCCGCCATCACCAGCGCCTCGTACTGCGCCAGGCTCGCGTTCACGTTGCGGTCGGCGGCCAGCGCGCGGGCCAGCGAGAGGCGCGCGGCGTAGTCCGCCGGGTTCTCGGCCAGGACGCGCCGGAAGCGCTCGTAGGCCGGGCCAGCGGGAATCTCCGGGGTCAGGCTGCGCTTCGGGCCGGGGATGCGGGCGGGTTCCGGGGCCGGGGCGGGGGCCGGCGGCGGGGCGGGTGTTTCCGCCTGGGCCAGCGCCTCATCGGGCGCGGCTTCCACCAGCCAGCCGGGCAGCTCCGCCGGTTCGGCCTCTGCCGCTTCGTCCAGCCAGTCCGGGATTTCCGCCGCCTCAAGCTCCAGCTCGCTGTCTTCCAGCCATTCATCCAGGTCCGCCGCGGACAGCTCCGAGCCGGGGACTTCTTCGATCAGCCAGTCGGGGACGTCCTCCGCCACCTCGTCCGGCGCGGCATCCCGCAGCCAGTCGGGCAGCTCGGCGGATGCCGGCTCCGGCAGGGGCTCCTCGTCCGGCTCGAAATCCTCAGCCTCCAGCTCCGCCGCGGCCAGTTCCGCTTCAAGCTCGGCTTCGCGGGCGGGGTCGTGCAGCGCGGCCTGGTACCACTCCGGCTCCTCATCGGGGGCCAGCTGCTGGGTGGTCATATACTCACTGTCCAGCGCCTGCGCCCAGGAGTCTTCGTAATCGACCGGGGGCTCTGCGGCGGCCAGGGCTTCGGCTGGCGCTTCGTCCGCCGAATCATGCAACCAGGCGGGCAGCTCCGCCGGTTCAAGCGTCAGCTCATCCTCCGGCGCAAACTCCTCCACCTCCGGCAGCGGCAGCCCGGTCGCGTCCACCGGGGCGGCTTCCTGCAGCCAGTCCGGCATCTCCGCCGGGACCGGCGGCGTTAGCTCATCCAGCAGGTCGGCCTCATCCTCAAAATGGACATCGGCCAGGCTGGCGGCCTGCCGCCGCAGCCAGGCTTCCATCTGGGTGGCGGTCAGCTCGCCCGCCGCGGCGCGCAGCTCAATCTCTTCGTCGCTCAGGCCCGCCAGCGGGTCACCCCCCGCGGCGGCAGGCGCGGCCTGTTCATCCGCCAGCCCTTCCAGCCAGGCCAGTGTGTCATCACCAGCCGGCACGGCGGCCGCCGGGCGCTCCGGCTCGGGCGTCTCGTCCTCGTCGGCGCGTTCGGCCAGCGTGCCAAAGGGGGAGTAATCCTCGTACCCCGGCTCATCGATGACCGCATCCGCCGCCGTTTCCGGCACGTCAAGCGTCCCGCCGGTGATCAGCTCCTCGCTGCGCGCGCCCTGGCGCCGGGCCAGGCTTTCCAGCCACGCCAGCGGATCCACGTCCTCGTCATCCTGCGCCGCGGTGGCAGGCTCCGGCTCCGCTTCAGCCACAGCCTCAGCTGCCGGCAGCGGCGGGGCCATGTCCATCGTCTCCAGGCCGAGCAGGGCGGCGGCTTCCGCCGGGGAAAGGACGCCTTCGTCTGAGCGTATTTCTTCCGCAACGCGTGGTTCTTCTGCCGGTGCGGGCGCTGCGGCCCGGGCGGGGCGGTCGCTGCCGTCATAGGGGGTGTAGCCCGGCTCGTCAATGACGGTGTCCGGGTCCACGATTTCCACTTCCAGATCAGCCTGGGTAACAAATTCCTCGGGGTTGGCGCCCTGGCGCCGGGCCAGGCTTTCCAGCCAGGCCAGGGGGTTCAGCTCCTCGCCGCTGGCCGGGGCAGCCTGCGCCGCCGGGGGGGAGGACTCGGCCGCGGCGGGCGCGGGACGGGCATGCTTGGGCGTGGCGGGTTTGTCGGATGATCCGTAGGGGTCATAATCCTGGTAGCCGGGTTCATCAAGCGGGACGCCATCCGTCACTTCGGGGACATCCAGGTCCGCGGAGGTGACGAATTCCTCAGGGTTGGCGCCCTGGCGCGCGGCCAGGCTCTCCAGCCACTTCAGCGGGTCCACGTCGCCGATGCTGTTCCGCACGTCGTCCGATCCAGGGTTATCTGGCGGCAAAGTCATGCTCGTCTATCCTTGATATCAAGCGCCCGGGAAGAGCCCCGTTTACAGTCCTTATAGTACAGTGCTTTGCAGATGATAGCTACCCCCGCGCCCTAGGCATCATCAGGCGGGAGATCCTCATCTTCAATGCCATCCTCAATCGCCTGTTCCAGCCAGGCGGGCGGCGTCCCGGCATGCTGCAGCCAGCCGGGTTCTGCCTCTTCCGGCGCGGTCGGCCCGGAGCGCATCCAGGCGGGCTGCCAGCTCTCGCCAAAGTCAAAGCGCAGCCCGGACGGCGCGGCTTCTTCTTCCAGGTCAAAGGGCGGCTCCAGCGGCGCTTCCTCGATCAGGCCGGAGACTTCCTCATCTTCGGTAATCGGCAGGACGGGCTGTGTATCTTCCGCGGGGAAGTCGTCCGTTGTGGCTGGCGCAGCGTCCTCCTGCGCCTCGCTGATTTCCTCCGCTTCCATCTCGCCCACGTTCCACAGCCAGTCCGGGCCGATCTCGGCATCGGACTGCACCGGGAGGGTTGATCCGGGTTCCAGCCCATCGTGCGGTTCCTCGGCCAGGGTGCCGACCTCGCTCAGCCACCCCAGGCCTTCCTGTGACGCGGAGGGCATGGTCTCAGGTTCTGCCGGCTCCGGCGCGATCTCCTCCGGCTCCAGGTCGCCGATCTCATCCAGCCAGCCCGGCACGACCGGCTCCGCTACCTCGATATCCTCATCTGCCGGGAAGAATGTGGCTTCCTCAGCCTCTTCCATATCAGGGGCAGCCGGTGGTTCCGGCGCAGGCTCTTCCGCGGGCAGTTCCTCGACGCTCATCGCCGGCTCCACCGCTTCAAATGCCAGCTCATCAACGTCATCCAGCCAGAGTTCGGCTTCCGGCGCTTCAGCTTCTTCGGCCTGCGGCGCATATCCACCAGGCTCCAGCGTTTCGATGTCGCCGGGGGTTTCCATCTCGCCCAGCCAGTCAGGCAGATCGGCG
>NPIE01003780.1_pt1 | contig 110656 bp, 92 predicted proteins | sample 8637661 | NCBI WGS metagenome assembly NPIE01 (sample SAMN07420842, study PRJNA396082) | bioreactor metagenome | isolation source: sample BA12 brine-fed electro-methanogenic bioreactor BA | place: Japan: Kochi | collected 2016-12-09
CGAAATTTAAAATTTGTCAATAAGGCTAGCGTAATTTAACGGCTACGACGTTTCTTTGATATTTGAATAAATACATTTTTTCCTTTCAGCTTTTTACGGTTACAACTGCTTAAAATAGCTGTGCCATACTTCTTATCTACTGAGAAGAATGAAAAATCAGATAATATTGCAATGTCTTGAATTTCTCTAGCATCGATTTTAATATTTGATTTAACAAAATCAAGAATATCTGATACGGTTAAGTTATTCCCTTTACCGATATTAATATGGAACCTGATTTGATCTTCTTTATTTTTACGTGTAACAACATTGAAACTTTCATTTATATCAGCTACATTATTATGATTCATTTCAAGAGCATTTAATTTTTTTAGTAAAGCAGCGATAATCTCGTCTTCTTTTAAGTTATCAGCAATCATTGTATTTAAGATTTGATATTCTTTCTCGAGATTTTCGTTCGTTACTATTTCTTTTATCTCTTCAATAAATTTAGTGCTTTTAACATCAATTACTTTTTCATATGTTGGAATATTTCTTTTCTTAATTTTTGAGTTTGATAATCTTTCAATCTCATCAATCTTCCGCATTTCTCCTTTAGATACTAAGGTGAAAGAATAACCAATATTTCCAATTCTACCAGTTCTACCAATTCGATGGATATAATAATCCGCTTTTTCAGGAACGTCATAGTTAAATACCGCTTCAACGTTCTTTATGTCTAAACCTCTAGCTGCCACATCGGTTGCGACTAGAACCTCGATGATCCCATTATGAAACTTACTCAAAACATCTAGTCTAGTGGTTTGAGGTAAATCCCCATGGATTTTATCACAGTTAATCTTACGATCAATTAGTTCTTGGGTAAGTTTATCAACCATTGCTTTGGTATTACAAAATATCAAAGCAAGATTTGGTCGATAAATATTTAACAGTCGGTAGATTGCCTCCGTTTTGTTTTCACGTTTCACTTTATATAAGTATTGAGAAATATCTTGATTCGTCTTATCTTCACCAACAGAAGTTACTACTTCCGGATTCGATAAATATTTTCTAGCCAAATCAACAATTCTTTTCGGCATCGTCGCAGAAAACATTAACGTTTGTCTTGTTGGTGGAGTAAAGTTAAAAATCGTTTCGATATCTTCCACAAATCCCATTTTCAACATCTCATCAGCTTCATCAAGAACCAAATATTTAACCATCTCAAAACTCATTGTTTTACGATTTAAGTGATCGATTATTCTTCCTGGAGTACCGATAATAATTTGTGGTTTTTTCCTTAATTGTTGGAATTGTTTAGTGATGATTTCACCACCATAAACATTAACAATTCGACAATTGTCAATATACTTAGCAATATTGCTAAGTTCAGCCTTTATTTGCACAGATAATTCTCTCGTTGGTGTGATGATTAATGCTTGAATTTCATTGCTTGTGAAATCCACCATTTCTAATAATGGGATTCCAAATGCAGCAGTCTTACCAGTCCCGGTATGACTGTTACCAATCACATCTTTCCCCATTAATAACAAAGGAATCGTTTGCTCTTGAATTGGTGTCAAATTGACAAATCCCATCTCTTTTATTGCTTGTTTAATCTCTTCTTTAATTTTCATTTTTCCCTCTTATCTTTAAAAAAAATCAACTATCTAGTTGATTTTTTAAGTCTCTAAATCTATTATATTTATACCATTTTCTTTAAGATATCTAGCGCTAATACCTTGTCCTTTTATTCGCTTGTTGGTAAAACTACCATCATAGATACTTTTATAGCCACAAGATGGTGAACCATCTTTAAGGATAACGTTTATACAGTTAGTCTTTTGCAATAATTCTAAGGTTTTTTCAGCACCTAGAACAAAGTTCTCTGTGAGATTTTCACCTAATTGATTTATTACTAAACTATTCTCTTGGATTTCACTCGGTGTTCTTGGAGTTGTTAACCCGCCCAAAATTTCTGGGCAGATTAAGATGACTTCCTTGTTTTTAAGATAATCAATTACATTGAAGTTAAGATTATTCTTACCATTATATTTACAATTTACTCCAAGTAAACAAGCACTGACAGCGATTAGGTTATCTTTCATTTTATTCAAATGAATCGATATCGATTTTAATTCTCTTTCCTTGCTTAGAAGCGGCAGCGTAAGAAATAGTTCTGATTGCATTTGCAATCCTTCCACCCTTACCAATAACTCTACCTAAATCTTCTTTGTTTACTAGAACTTGGATTGTAATAGAACTTTCATCTTCTGAAAACTTTTTAACTAAAAGATCTTCAGGATGAATCACTAATGGCGTCACCAAGTCAAATACTAGTTTTTCGAAATTAACAGCCATTCTATTACCTTCTATTTACTATTCTTTTCAGATAAAAATTCGCTCATGATTCCTGCTTTTTTGAACAAGCTTTTAACTGTATCGGTAGGTTGAGCTCCTGCATTTAACCATTTTTTTGCTAATTCAGAATTAATTTCGATAAAAGCTGGTTGTTTTGTTGGTTCATAAACCCCAACGATTTCTAAATATCTACCATCTCTTTTCTTCTTAGCATCAGCGGCTACAATGCGATAAAAAGGTCTCTTAGTTGTACCAAATCTTTGTAATCTTAATTTTACCATAATTCTTCCTCCTCTAAAATATCATGAATATTGTAACAAATAGAATGAGGTCTGTCAAGTGTTTTTTATTGACAGACCTCATTATTTTTTAAATTGAAAAATTTAAGTCTTCCATTTCAATCTTTGATGCTTCGATTTTCTTGATAAGTCGGTGTTTTTTTAAGTTGTTAAAAACTTCTTCGAACTTTTCATAATCGACATAACCTGTTAAATATCTAAGTGCATCATTAACATAAGTGACATTGATTCCCAGACTTTTTACTTTGTTTAATATTTTTTTGTTTCTAAAATAGATAATTATCCCTTTTCTTTTTATCATTTTCAAACCTCACAAATTCATCCAAATAAGATTATAACATATTTCTTAGTAAAACCGAAACAAGATAAACCAAATTTCTTTATTTTTTTCATTCCAAATGGTATAATTGCTGATGGTGATAGATATGTTATTAATGAAAGATATTATCCAAGATGGACATCCAACCTTAAGAAAGAAAGCCAAGTTAGTTGACTTACCTTTAAGCAAGGAAAATTTTAATACCCTAAAACTAATGATGGAGTATATCGAAAACTCACAAAATGATGAGTTAGTAACACAATTCCAACTAAGACCATCTGTTGGACTAGCTGCTCCTCAAATTAATAAATCATTAAAAATGTTTTGTATGAAGACTCTTAGTGAAGATTTAAAAACAGTTCATCAATACGCTGTTGTTAACCCTAAAATCGTTTCTCATTCTGAAGAGATGACTTATCTTCCTGGTGGAGAAGGTTGTTTATCAATTGATGAAAATACCACAGGACTAGTGAAGAGACCGAAACGAATCAAAGCAAAGGTTCACTTGGTAGATTTATCAACAGGCAGTGTAAAGGAAACCATCTTAAAACTAAGTGGCTATCCAGCAATCGTGTTCCAACATGAGTATGACCACTTATTAGGTATATTATTTATTGATAAAATTTCAGAATCTTTACCTAATATCGAACCAATTCATTTTATTACCGAAGACGAAGAAACAGAAATCTAACATTACATATTATAAAAGCAGTTGCATCCCTTTTAACAGGTACAACTGCTTTTTTTAATTACAATTTTTTTAGTTCTTTAGCAAAGTTTCGCCCATATTCATAAATTTCTTTGTTCTGATTATCAGATGGTTTAAACTTGATTTTCAACCCTTCTAAAGGTTTCATCTTTAACTGAACCAGTCTTTGATTGATATTATCAACTGCCTCACCGCTCCATCCGTAGGAACCAAAAGCAGAGGCAATCTTGCCTTTAAGTACTTCATAGTTTAGTTCTGATAGAATATCCCAGACAACTTTTACAGTATCTCGAACGATTGTTGCAGAACCAATCAAGAAGCCGTCGCTTTGTTTAATTCTTTCTACTACTGTATGGTAATCCGTTTCAATTAAATCATATAATTCCACATGTACTGAGTTATCAAATTCTGACTCAATTGCTTCTTTAATTGTCTGTGCCATTGATTTCGTATAATTATAAGCACTCGCAAAAGGAATAACCACTAAAGGTACTTCATTTTTAACTTCTTTTGACCATTCATCATATAGAGAAATTGCTTCAGGGATAAAATCTTCTCCTAAAACAGCACCATGTGAAGTAGCGATGATATCCGGATTGTATTCTTTAACTTTTTTAACACCTCTTCTGACACTTTTCATAAAAGGAGACATTATCGCATCAAAGTACTGTCTTAGACTTAGACGATAGTCATCTAAATTTTTAAGATTCTTACTTAACACACCGTCAAAAGCGTAATGAGCCCCAAAGAAGTCGCAAGTAAATAAAATATGATCTTCAAGCAAATAAGTAAACATGGTATCAGGCCAGTGTAAGTTTGGTTGAAGTGTAAACTCTAAGGTTTTATCCCCTAAGCTTAATCGCTCTCCTTCTTTGACTTTATGGAAACTAATGGACTTGTCGTTGACAATTTCTACTAAATTCATATAGGCAGGAATCGACCCATATATTTCAATATTGGGATTCTTCTCTAAGACATATTCAACACATCCAGAATGATCTGGCTCAGCATGATTAACTACTAAATAATCGATATCTTCGATTTTTACTATATCGTTAATTCTTTCAAAAAACTCTTTTGAAAATGGTGCTTTTGCAGTATCGATTAAAGCTGTTTTTTCACTTCCGATTACTAAATATGAATTATATGTTGAACCAAATTCAGTATCCATAATTATATCAAAAACTCTCAAGTCGTAGTCTATGGTACCAACCCAATAGACTCCATCTATAATTTTGTATGATTTCATTTTGTTCACCTCGGTTAATATTATACATAAATTTCTCATTATAAACAAATATTTGATATTTTTTTGTTGTGTTTGCTAGTAATATTGACTTTATTAATATTGTTTGATAAAGTATTATGTGAAATAGAGTAGTTTAAGGAGGAAAAAATGAACTATAAAATCATAACTGATTCATGTGTAGATTTACCAGATTCTCTTGCAAAAGAACTAGATTTAGAAGTAATCCCTATGAAGGTTACTGTCAAAGGCAAAGAATATGCAAATTATTTAGACAACCGAGAAATAAAACCTGTTGAATTTTATAACCTTCTACGGGAAGAAAACACAGCCACTACAGCTCAACTTAATCCTCAAGACTTTATTGACACATTCACGCCATACCTTAAAGCAGATCAAGATGTGCTTTACTTAAGCTTTTCTAGCGCTTTATCCGGAACCTTTAACTCAGGATTAATAGCCCAGAAACAATTGCTTGATGAGTTTCCAAAGAGAAAGATTATTATTCTAGATACCTTATCAGCCTCAATGGGAATGGGTTTATTAGTTACTTTAGCCGCAAGAAAACGTCTTGCAGGTAAAACTCTAACTGAGGTAGCTGATTATGTTGAAGAAATTAAAACAAGCATTTCTCATTTGTTTACAGTTAGTGACTTGGGTCACCTTCGTCGTGGTGGTAGATTATCAGCTAGTTCATTAATTCTTGGTAATCTGCTTAATATCAAACCATTGTTACATGTAAATATAAAAGGCGAACTAAAAGTTTATGGTAAAGCTCGCGGAAGATTTAAATCACTTAATAACTTAGTTTCAAGAATGGAAGATACCGTTGATTTAGATAAAACAGAATTAGTTTATATTTCTCATGGTGATTGTTTAGAAGATGCAATCTATGTTAAAAACCAAATTATTGAAAAACTACATTTTACAGAAGAACAGTTCCTAATCAATCATATCGGCCCAGTAATTGGAGCTCATTCAGGGGTTAATACTTTAGCTATCTTCTATATTGGTAATGAAAGAACCTTTTAAGTAGAGAGTCTCTCTACTTTTTCTTTTTGTTTAAATTCTGTTTTAAAAATGATATAATGATTTAAAATGACATTTTATAAGTAGGTACTAGTAATGTATAAAGTTATGAGCAAAGAAAAGTTAAATAGAGATGTAGACTTGATGGTTATTGAGGCTCCTTTAGTAGCTAAGAATACAAAACCAGGTAATTTCGTAATTGTAAGAGTTAATAAGGACGGAGAAAGAATCCCTTTAACCATTGTGGAAAATGATGTATCAACAATTACGATAATTTATCAGAAAATTGGGTACTCCACAAAACTTTTAGGTGAAGTTTCCGTTGGTGATACTCTAGAAGATGTTGTTGGTCCTTTAGGTATGCCTACAAAAATCCATCCAGTTCATAAAATTATCGCAATAGCTGGGGGAGTTGGCGCTGCACCATTATACCCACAATTAGTTGCATACCATCAAAAAGGCACAAAAATCGATTTAATCATTGGTGCTAAAACCAAGGATTATTTAATTCTTATGAAGCAATTTGAAAAAATCTGTAATAATATCTTCATCGCTACTGATGATGGTTCTTTAGGAACGAAAGGCTTCGTTACTGAGATTTTAAAAGACAAGATTAAAGAGAATGTCTATGATCTAGCAATCGCAATTGGTCCACTTATTATGATGAAGAATGTCGTAAATATAACTAAGAAAAACAATCTAAAAACAGATGTCTCTCTTAATCCAATTATGATTGATGGAACTGGAATGTGTGGAAACTGTCGACTTAGCATTTATGGAAAAACCTATTTTGCCTGTGTAGATGGTCCTGATTTTGAAGCCGAGGGTATCGATTTTGATGAACTAATCTCTCGTCAAAGTTATTATCGTGATGAAGAACATCAATGTAACTTAAGGCTTGGTGAGAAAGATGAATAAACGTAATATTATGAATGAGCTTGATCCAGAAATTAGAAACAAGAACTTTGAGGAAGTTGCACTAGGTTACGGCCTTGCTCAAGTAAAGCTTGAAGCTGCTAGATGTTTAGATTGCAAAAACCCTCGTTGTGTAACAGCTTGTCCAGTGAATATCGATATTCCCACCTTTATCAAACAAATCCTTGAAGATGATTTAGAAGCAGCTTACTGCACGATTTATAAAGATAATATCCTTCCGGCAATCTGTGGAAGAGTTTGTCCTCAGGAAAAGCAATGTGAAGGTGCCTGTGTCTTAGGAATCAAATATGAAAGTGTTTCTATCGGTGCTTTAGAAAGATTTTTAGGAGATTATAGTTTGCAGAACAATCTCCTAAAAAAAGAAAAAATAATCGATAACTCTATATCTGTTGCAATCATTGGTAGCGGACCAGCCGGTCTTGCTTGTGCCGCTACTATTAGAAGAATGGGTTATACTACTGATGTTTACGAAGCCCTTCATGAATTTGGAGGAGTGTTAAAATATGGAATTCCTGAATTCAGATTACCAAAAGCAATTGTTGATGAGGAAATAAAGCGTTTAGAAAATCTTGGAGTACGATTTCATAAGAACGTAATTATTGGCAAAACCTTAACCATCGAACAACTAATGGATGAATATAATTATCAAGCTGTTTTTATTGGATCTGGAGCAGGTTTACCTAATTCATTGGGAATAAAGGGAGAAAATCTTAACGGAGTCTACTTCGCAAATGAATTTTTAACCAGAGTAAACTTAATGAAGGCAAACAATTTTCCAGTTGCTGCTACACCAATCAAATTAGGAGATACAGTCGCAGTAGTTGGTGGTGGTAACGTCGCTATGGATGCAGCTAGAACTGCAAAACGATTAGGAGCGAAATCGGTGATGATCATTTATCGCCGGGATATGTTTGCTCTTCCAGCAAGACTTGAAGAAATCCATCACGCTCAAGCAGAAGGTATAGAATTTAACCTATTACTGAATCCGGTTGAGTTAATCGGCGAAAACTATCTCTTAAAAAAAGTGAAATGTGAAATTATGGAACTAGGTGAAAAAGATGCATCAGGAAGACAAAGGCCACTTCCTACAAATACGTTTAAAACCTTCTATTTGGATAATATCATAATAGCGATTGGTCAGAGTCCAAACCCAATCATTAAAAAAAATACTCCAAATCTTGAAACCGATAGATACGGAAGAATTGTTGTAAATGATTATCAAACTTCTATCCCGGGAGTATTTGCTGGTGGTGATATTGTCACTGGTGCAGCTACCGTTATCTTAGCAATGGGAGCTGGAAAAGAAGCTGCTGAAAAAATGGATAAATATATAAAAGAACTTATGTTGAAACAAAGTACTTCTTCGTAAGTTCTTTCTTTTTAAAATAATTTATGACATTCGTGTCACTTTCTCTTGACAAACTCAAATAAAAAGATTATAATCTAATTATGACAGTGGTGTCACATATAGAAAGAGGTGATCAAATGCCGACCGAAACATTTTTTAATTTGAACCCCAAAAAGCAAAATAATATTACACAAGCAGCAATTGACTTGTTCTCAGAAAATCAATATGAACAAGTCAACATAGCAATGATCATAAAGAAATCACATATTCCTAGAGGCTCATTCTACGCCTATTTCAATGACAAAGAAGATTTATATCTCCACCTAATTGATATTGTTAGACAAGAAAAAATGAAGTATTTGCAAGATACACTTGCAAACACTCAAGAAATTCCTTTTCTTATCCTCGTTAGAAAACTTTATGAAGATGGAGTGAAATTTGCTTTAGAACACCCAAAATATGTAAGAATCATGGATTTCTTACTTAAAAATCATAATGAAATCTATGACAAAATCATCGCTGATAATCTTAAAATAGCTGAGGATATCTATGGTCAACTGATTGATAAAGATAAAGAACGTGGTTTAATCAGAAAAGAAATTGACACAAAAACCTTTGCAAAAATAATTGTAGAATTTACTACAAATATCGCAGTTGAAGAACTGAACACCGATAATCACGAAGAGAGTTACAAGAAAATGTTAATTCGCAACAATCAAATACTAGAAATAATCGAGAAAGGTGTAAAACAAGGGTAAAGACATGTTTAAAGTTGAAGATTTGAGATTTAAATACAAAAACAATAAAGAAGATGTAATTAGAGGTATTAGTTTCGAAATTAAAGAAGGTGAAATCTTCGGTTTTCTTGGGCCAAGTGGTGCAGGAAAAAGCACTACCCAAAAAATAATAATTAAAATCCTAGAAGACTACCGCGGTAAAATCTACTATAAAGGTAAAGATTTATCCGATTATACGAATGAGTTTTACGAAGATATCGGTGTAAGCTTTGAAATGCCAATCCATTTTTCCAAGATGACAGCTATGGAAAACATCAACTTCTTCTTAAAACTTTATAAAAGAAAAGCTGATGTAAAAGCTTTGATGGAACGAGTGGGTTTATGGGAAGATCGTGATAAAATGGTTGGAGAATTCTCTAAAGGCATGAAGATAAGACTGAACCTTGTCAGAGCACTATTAAACGAACCAAAAATGTTATTCCTTGATGAACCAACAAATGGTTTAGATCCTACTAATGCAAAAATTATGAAAGATATGATTAAAGAGTTCCAATTAGCGGGAGGAACAGTTTTTATTACATCACATATTATGGCTGATATTGATCAACTATGTGATCGTGTAGCTTTTATAGTTGATGGCAAGATTGAAGAAATAGATTCACCAAGAAACCTTAAAATAAGATATGGTAAAAAACAAGTAAAAATTGAATATAAAGAAAATAGTTCAACTGTTGCGGAAGAGTTCCCAATGAAAGACATTGGTAAGAACAAAAAATTCATAGAAATACTTGAAACGAAAGATGTCGAAACTATTCATAGTGGAGAAACTACCTTAGAAGACATTTTTATTAAAGTAACTGGAGTGAAACTACATAATGAAGAACAGTAGAATATTCTTATTAGTTAAAGGTGAATTACTAAGGCTACATAAATATAATGTTACTTCAATAAGCATTTTAATCGCAATAATTTGGGGTATCGTTCTATTCTTCGTTGATCTAGATATATTCAATGCTCTCTTACCGTTTTTAATCTTGATTGATGCCACAATGATGAGTATTATGTATATTGGTAGCATCATGTTCTTTGAAAAGAAAGAATCTACATTATCTACCATTCTAGTGACACCGGTAAAAAACTCAGAAATCATTCTTTCGAAGATCATTGCCAATACAATACATAATCTTTTATCTTCGAGTTTAATCATTATCGCTTTTATTTTCATAAAAAAAGTACAATTAAACTATTTTCTAATGTTTATTGCAATTCTATTAGTTACTGCTTTTTTCACAGGCTTAGGCTTATTACTTTCTTATTATCAAAAAGATTTTACGACAATGCTGACAAACTTAATGATCTTAATGTTTATCTTTTTACTTCCTTCAGCGTTATATAGTTTCAATGTTTTAAAAGCTGATATCTGGGAATATATTCTTTTAATCAACCCTATTCAAGCAGCACAGGAGATGATAAGGCTAGGTTTTAGGGGCCAAAGTGTTGATTGGAAATATATTTATAGTCTCGTTTATATCATAAGCGGAGGCTTAACAAGTTATAAATTTCTTATTCTACCAAAATTTTCTGATTATGCAGTCTCAATTAGTGGGGTGTAATCATGTTAAAAACAATTATTAAATCGGAACTAAGGAACATTATGAGAGATAGAATGTATTTATTCTTTGTTATGTTTCCAATAATCTTAGGAGTTGTAGGTTTTTTCTTAATTCCTTATTTAAAAGATATTGTTCAACCTGGAAATCTCTTACCAGAGATTGTAGCGATGTTATTAATTCTAATGACAGGTTATATCTTTGGAGCTTTAACAGCTTTTACCCTTTTAGATGATAAAGATGATAATGTCCTAATGAGTTTAAAAATAACACCAATATCTGTTAAACTCTACGTTATTATTAAACTTCTAGTCAGTTTTATCTTTGGGTTTATCGCCACAATTGTCATTATCTTTACGACTAATTTTCTTCCTAACACAAGTTTTTGGGTCATTTTATTAATCGCTATCGTTGGAGCACTACAAGCTCCTGGAGTGGCTTTGATAGTGAATTCATTATCATCAAATAAAGTGGGAGGTTTTATTGTTATGAAGATGACAGGTTTAATCTTAACGATTCCTGTTGTTGCGTTTTTTGTCCAATCATGGCAAGAAGTGTTTTTGATTTTCGCTCCTGGCTTTTGGTCTGCTAGAATGATACAAATGGAGTTAATCCCAACAATTGATGTTAATTTTACTTTAATAGTCTACTTCTTCTTAGGAGTAATCTACAACCTATTATTTACAACATTATTAATGAAAATATATTCTAAAAAAAGCAACCTATAAGGAGGGTTAAAATGCAAACTCTAGCAATCATTTTAATTATTTACGGGATTCTATGTCTATTCATTGGTCTGTTAAGACCACCGTTCATTATGAACAGTAAGAAAATCCAGATCTTCCAAAAAATGTTAGGTAAGACTGGTACCATCATTTTCATCTTAGTTTGGGGTGCAGCTGCATTAATCGCAGGAATTCTCATCTACTAGAGAAAGAGTTAGACTTTCGCCGTAGCGCTTAGGTCTAACTCTTTTTATTTTACTTATTATTTTTATATTCTATTAATTGATAGACTTGCCCATCTTCATTAACAAATCCGACACAATCATTCATAATAAATCTCTCTTGATTGTCATATTCAACTATGACAAAGTAATTAAAATAGATCTTGTTTCCAATTTTAAAACTACCTAGGGGATTAAAACCAATTATCTTATTAACATTAAGTTTTTTTGGATTGGATGAAAGAATATTTTTGATTAACTCTCTAATGTTTTGTTTGTATTCTTCCAAAAAAGTAAAATCAAGATCTGTTTCAAAATGATAATCGACTTTTTCAATTTCGGAAAAAACGAAATCATAGGTATATTTTGTTGTTTTGCCAATATCATGGTTAAAATTTATCTTTGCTTTTTCTGCAAATAGCAAAATAAGCATACCTATTTCATAAGAAATCATTCTAATTGGCAGGTAATTCTTGCTTTGCTCTAGATACTTATATGTTTTCTCCAGTGAGTTTAAGTACCTTGATTGATCAAGTTGTTCAAGAACCTTGATTTCAACAAATCTGGCCATTCCTTCGACTGTTTCTATAGCGGATTCATAGGCAACTTCTTTGTGGTAGATTTCTTTTCTTTTTTCTCTTAGAGAAAAGAATTGTTGAATACATTGAAAATCATTCGCTTTAAAACCTTTCAGTAAAAGCAACGTTTCTGTAATCTTCATTCCCAAATTTTCCTGATTATACTGATAACTTAAGGCCTTAAATTCGTTGGGAAACCTAGTCTCAAAATTATCATACTGCCAAGCATGAAACATTTCATGAACAATCTTACTTGTTAAAACTATTTCATCATAAGGAGTGTCTTCAATATTCCATATTGCAAGATACTCTTCGTTATATTTTATCGCGGTGTTACCGACAAAGCGTTGGTCAACTGCAATTATCTGGTCTACAAATTGCACTTGATGCTTGTTATATAGAGCAAACTTATATTGTTTAAACCCAGGATATAGAGCGTTAAAATCAAGTTCATTAAGCAGTTTTTGAATACTTTTATATAGTTCTATCATGATAATATTTCCTTTAAATATTTAATAACTCTTTCCGTGTCCTCAAAATCACCAATAAATACAACACTATGAGCTTTACCTATTGGATTAATGGAAAATTTAAAAGGTTTTGATAAGGTATTAATAAAACTACTTAGTTTTATTATTTTACTACTACTTAGATTCTTAAAATGTTTGATAATACAAATATCTTCTGAATTTCTCGAAAAACCATAAAAATAATCATTTACTCCTAGGATAGCTTTGTTTTTAATGGTTTTTCTAACCTCTACTCTATCTAAGTATTTCTTTATATCATCATTGGAATAAAACCATTTATTCTTAATTTTTTCTCCTTCTAATAAACCTAATTTTATATGTCTGCGAATCGTTCTTTCCGGAATATCAAACATTTCAATTAATTGTTTTAAATCATACATAATCATCACCTGCCAAAATTAATATACCATTTTTCTCCATCAAGAGCAATAACATTTTTATGCCATTTGGCATAGTATAGTTTCTCCTTCAACTCTCCCAGAAGTTATGCTATATCTTGAAGAAATATGATATAATACTAGAGAAAAGGTAAGGTAAGATATGTTACTACAAAATACATGCAGTTTATGCAACGAACCCTTAAAATATTATGCTATATCAAGAAAAAAAGAATATCTAATCTGTAAAAACTGTGGTGGGGTCCAAATGGATCCTAAGTATTATATTTCCAAGGAAAAAGAAAAAGCTCGTTATGAATTACATAATAACGATATCTTTGATTTACAATATCAAGCGTTTGTATCCCCGATTACCAATTACATCGCAAATAACTTTAAAGCAGAGATGTTAGGCTTAGACTTTGGCGCAGGTACTGGGCCAGTTATAACGGAGCTTCTTAAAAAAAAGAATTACTCAATCCAATTGTACGATCCGCTATTTTGGAATGACCGAGAGGTTTTAAATAGAAAATATGATTATATTTTTGCTTGTGAAGTCATTGAGCATTTTCATAACCCTAAGAAAGAATTTGATTTACTTTTCTCTCTCCTAAAACCAAAAGGCCAGTTAATAATCATGACCTACTTATATAATGATTCAATCGATTTTTCTAATTGGTTTTATAAGAATGACGAAACCCATGTGTTTTTTTACACAAAAAAAACCCTCGATTACCTCAAGAGTTTTTATAATTACCAAGATTTGATACTAGATAACCGTTTAATCGTATTTAAAAAATAACTACTATTCACTTTGGACTAGATACTCTCTGCATAGATACAGCATGTTTTCTCTAACATCAGTTCTTCTTTTCCAATTACGTGAATCCCAGAATTCTTGACTCACATCATCACCGCCATACAACAAAGCGCCATACTTAACATTTCTAAACTCGCAGACTGCTATCATTGCGGATTGTTCCATCTCAACTGTAATAGCTCCTTCGCTTTTTCGAAGAGCTATTTTTTCTTTGGTTTCACGATAAAACGCATCTGTCGTCCAAGTTTTACCTATAATAAAAGGAACCTGATGTTCATTAAGAAAGGTACTTAAATTTTTTAAAACTTCTTGATTTGCTTTAACTTCTCTAGTTGGTTTTAAATAATGGTAGCTTGTCCCCTCATCTCGAATAGCTTTATCTACCAAAACGAAGTGTCCTACTTGAATCTCTTTATCTAAAACGCCAGCAGATCCACAAAACACAATCTCTTTAGAACCAGCAGCAATATATTCTTCTAAAAACCCTGCACTCGCCGGAGCCCCTAACGACCCTTCAGCTACAGCTATATCTCTATCCTTAAACAAATAAACATTTGCTGGTCCGCCTTCTGAATAGAACGATTTCAAAAATATCAACTCTCCTGTTTCAACAAGACTTTTAATCACTTCTCGAAAAAAGCAGATTACTAATTTTTTTGGTAATTGATTATTATGAATAAGTTCTTCAGGATTAATCAAGGCAACTTTATTATCATCAAATTCAAGGATTGGATATAGTTCATTCTTCATTTTTGTTTTCCCTGCTCATATCTAAATATTTTTTTATCTTTTCTAACCCTTTAATTAATTGTTCTTTCGAACATGCTAAATTAAACCGAACAAAATCTTCAGATTCACCGAACTTTTTACCATCAGATAATATAATACCCTCTTTTGCCATTTCTTCAACGAACCTAGTGCTATTCATCTTAAGTTTTAACCAAGCAAGATACGTTCCTTCTAAAGGAAATACCTCTATATAGGCATTTTCTTTAAAAAAATCCGATATGAAACAATAGTTATTATAGATATGGTTGTTTTGTTCTTCTAACCAAGTTTCGCCTTCTTGATAAGCTGTTATTAAAGCTGTTAAAGCCATCAAGTTTGGTGTAGCTAAATGAAGCCTGATATACTCTTTTTTAATCTTTTCATGTAAGTCATTATTTCCAGATATAATATTGGCAATCTGTAATCCGGCAAGGTTAAAAGTTTTAGTTGGCGCAGATATTATGATGATATTATTATATACGTTAAAAAAACTAGCTAACGAAATAAACTTCTTACCTTTCATAATAATATCTGAATGGATCTCATCAGCAATTATCAAAACTTGATACTTTTTACATAGTTCAACCAATTGACTAAGTTCTCTTCTATTCCAAACTCTTCCAACTGGATTATGAGGGCTACAGATAATAATCGTTTTGATTCCGCTAAGAAACCATTCCTCTAAATCCGTGAAGTCCATTCTATACACTAAGTCATAAACATAAAGTTTATTTTCAATCACAAGTCGTGAGTTATCTTCAATAATTGGTTTGAAAACATGGTATACCGGCGTTTGAACAAGTACGCCTTCATTAACTTTAGTACATAAACGAATCACTACGCTTATTGCGTTCAATACTGTCGGAGCACTAATTATTCTTGCTTTATCAATTTCAACGGAATATCTCTTTTGATACCATTCTTGAACAACTGTTGCGTAATCACTGCTATCCGTATAACCAAAGGCACCATGACGAAGCCTCGCTTCTAAAGCTCTCTTAATCTCAGGTGCAGTCTCATAATCAGAATCAGCGATTGAAAATGTCAATACGTCATCTTTACCACTTTGTTCTTTAGCTAGTTTCCATTTTATGGAATCTGTATTTAACCTATCTAGTTTATTGAATGAATAAGACAAATTATCAACCCCTAACTGTAATTGTTATGTACATTATATCATAAGATAATTTGATTTCTATTCTAGTTTTATATTTACAAAAGAAAAGATCGCAAAAAATGCGATCTTAAACTAATTCATTTACTCAAAACTCTTTAAATACTTATTAATTGCTAAAGCAGCATGTGGACCATCACTAGCAGCTTTTACAATTTGTAAAAGTCCACCAATGCAATCCCCAGCAGCGAACAATCCTGGGATGTTCGTCATAAAATTCTTATCTACTACAATACTATTTTTTTCTACAAAAGCACCCATTCTTAATGCAAAATCATTTGCGGATGGTGTGCCGATCGCGACAAATACTACATCTGTTGGATAATTTCCGTTTTCCGTGATTATATTTGTTAAAACATCTTCACCTGCAAACTCAATGATCTTATCATAAACAACATTCACATCAACTTCAACTTCTAATGGTAATCCATCTGTAAAAACAGTAATATCTTTAGAAAAATTCTTTAAGACTTCTATTTCTTCTAACATAAAATCTTTATTTCCAACAATGCCAATTTTCTTATCACGATACAAAAAACCGTCACATATTGCACAAAAGCTAATACCTTTACCGATATAGTCTCTAAATCCTTTTGCTTTAATATTCGCTTTAGCAGCCCCAGTAGCTAATAGAACAGATTTCGCATGATATTCCGTTCTTGTTGTTTTAACTAAAAAATCTTCAAAATTATCAATTCCAAGTACTTCATCCACAACAACCTCAACACCTAAACGTTTGGCTTGCAAGACACCTTGTTCCACTAAATATTTACCGCTAACAGTGTTTTCAAAGCCCCAATAATTATCAATATGATTGGTTTTGCCTAAAGTACCCTCATCCTTCATAATCATCAGAACATTCAATTTTAGTCTCTGCAAATAAATAGCGGCGGATGCCCCTGCAGGTCCTCCGCCTATTACTATTACATCAAACATTTATAGACCTAGTCTTTTTAATAAATCTTCTTTTCTCATCAAGCCAATAACTTGAGTTTTTACTTTACCATCTTCAAATAGGTAAACTGTTGGGATGCTTGAGACTTTGAATTGATTTGCAAGATAACCTTCTTCATCTACATTAACTTTAGCAACCTTAACTTTCCCTGCTAAATCAGTAGATATTTCTTCTAATACTGGTGCTAACATTAAACATGGTCTGCACCATTGTGCCCAAAAATCAACGATAACTGGGATATCTGATTCTAAAACTTCTTTCTTAAATGTTTCTGTCGTTACTTTTACTGACATTTCTAATTCCTCCTATTATTTACACATATAAATCACGTATCTATTTTAACAAAGTATGAACCTTATTCCAAGTGTTTTGCTTATATTTTAAAAGTCTGATTCATCGATTCTAAAGATGGTCCATTCAGACAACGGTTTGGCTTTTTTACTGAGATAAAAATCAATTGCGGGTTGATTCCAATCTAGGCAAACCCATTCCATTCTACCACAATTGTTCTTCTTCGCTTCGGATTTTAAAAACTCGAATAATGCTTTACCAATTCCAAGTTTACGATATTCCTTGTAAACAAATAAATCCTCTAAATAAAGACCTTTTCTGCCTTTAAATGTCGAATAATTATAGAAAAACAAGGCAAACCCTACCGGTATCTCATTCCAGAAAGCTATTACAACTTGAGCTTGATTTTCTGCAAATATACTCTTTTCAATATCAGCTTGGGTTGCTTCAACAGCATCTGATAGTTTCTCATATTCCGCTATTCCTTTAATAAAATCTAGGATTAGACCACTTTCATTTTTCTTGGCATATCTAATTTCTAAACCCATGATACCTCCTATAAGAATCCTTGTATCATTAATTATACATAAGATTATCTTTTTAAACAATGATTAACTATTATTTTTTTAGTAAACAATAGCGATGCATAAAATGCATCGCTACGAAATCAAATATTCTATTGAGTAATATCAATTGATTTTATAATAAATTCTTGAGGATAATGGGAAGAATCTGGTGTAGAACCCAACATGCCACCAACTGCTAAATTCATTATGAAATAAAATGGATGATCAAAAGGCCACCCTTTATGATCTGTTTCATAATTATTATACCCTTTTTCATACTCTGCTAATAATTCATCGTTCAGTAAATAACTGATTTTATTTTCTTCCCAAATTAGCGAGTATTTATGAAAGCCTTCCACTACTTCAGGTCTTTTAACAATCGTTTCATATTGTTTCGTTCCTCGATGATTATAACTTTCTGTATGTAGACATAAAATTATTTTTCCTGGGTCTCTACCAACATGTTCTAACATATCGATTTCCCCACTTCTAGGCCAATATCCATAGCGATTGTCATTACTCATAAACCATAATGCTGGCCAAGTTCCTTTCCCTAAAGGTAGTTTAGCTACGATATCAATTCTGCCATAGGTAAAACTAAACTTATCTTTAGTATGGATTCTTGCACTTTGGTAAATACCATCATCATAAGTAGCTCTAATGATAAGCCCATCCTCGCTAAAATCAATATGCTTGGAATCATTAACATAATGTTGCAACTCTTTATTTGCCCATTTTTCTCCTACAGCTACTGTAAATATCTCATCTGGTAGCTTTTTTAATTTCGTAAAATCTAATGATAGTATTAACACATCATTCACCTCTATAGTTTTCTTACAGTCTCACCTTCTAGAAGATGTCCATCTACAACGATACTTCTCCCAGAATTACTTCTTCTTTTCTTTTCGATCATTTTAAGGATTTCGCTAGCAGCGATTTTCCCCATTTTTTCTGTGTCTTGTTTTATCGTGGTAAGCCTAGGGGAAATAATTTGACCAACTTCTACACCGTCAAATCCAACAATAGAGTAATCTCCTGGAACGGACTTACCAGCACAATTAATCGCTTGCATAGCTCCAACTGCCATCATATCAGAAGCACAGAATATAGCTGTTGGTTGGTCTTTGACTTTAAGCAATTCTTCCATTGCTTTATAGCCATCCTCCTTAGAGAAAAACTCACCCTCTAATAAATATTCATCTTTAACTGGTAAGCCTAAACTTATTAAAGTATCTTCAAAGACTTTTTTTCTAGTTCCACCGATATAGGTATTTCTACCTCCATGGATTGTCGCAATCTTTCGGTGGCCTAAATCATATAAATGCTTTACAGCCATATAAACTGCTTGATCATTATTACTAGTTACATTACAGATTTTCTCTTGTTCAAAATCAATCATCACAACCGGTAGTTTTGAGTTATACAGTTCAAACAACTCATCACTAAAGAAATCGGCACATAATACAAAAATACCTTCCACTTGTTTTCTTAAAGAATGTTGGAGATAAGACCCATGCTGTCCACCGGTCTTATGTGCAAGAAATAAAATATCGTATCCTGCTTCTTCCACTTCATTTTTAAAACTCTCTAAGATTTTCGAGAACAAAGGATGTTGTAAACCAACACCAGTTATTTCATGAAAAATAATTCCGATTGTATAAGATTTCTGTGTTACTAAGCTTCTAGCTTGTGAATTTGGAATATAATTCATATCCAAAGCCAATTGTAAGATTTTGTCTTTAGTTTGTTCAGAAATATCAGAGTAATTATTTAATGCCTTTGATACCGTCGTCACACTAAAGCCCGATTTTTTCGAAATATCCTTGATTGTAACCACTAGTTCACCTTCTCAAATATAAAATAATTTAGATTGAAACCGCCTTTACTAGCACGGATTGTAAAGGTATAAATTCCTGCATTCAAATTGAATTCTTCACTGACAACATCAGTCCATTCCTGCCAACCACCGGTTGAGGCAATACTGGTAGTAGCTAAATTCGAGAAACTTAAGAATAATCTGATCTCACCGCCACCATCTAAAGAAGCAACCCGATAAGTAATTCGGTAAGTTCCACTTTCTTCCACTCGTAATAAATAAGTAAGACTATCGCCATCATCAATCCAGCCAACATTTTTACCACCACCGATGTCTTCGGTGTCTTGTACATTTATCCCTACCATACTAGTATAAAACTCTGCTTCAATTTGGTCAAGTACTGTTGGAATAGGATTAGTAGAAAATTGTAAAGTTACTGGATTTGATCGTTGATTTTTAAAATCTACGGTGAATATTTCAATATTGTAATCTGTTTCAGGATCTAAATCCGTTAATAACATCCCATTAACCGTAGTTGAATCATAGAGGACATCATTAACAAAAACATCATATTGTTTTACTAATACATCATCCGTTGCATGGGTCCATTTGATTTTAGCAGTTGTTGTTGATACTGCTTGTGTTTCTAAATCCGTTATCTCCGTAGGAGCCAAAACATCCATTCCTGCATAATCTTTTTGATAGACTCTTACATAGTCAACTACCATTGATTGTGGGAAGATCGTATCATCAATTCCTCTAGCACCACCCCAACTACCACCAACGGCAATATTCATAATTAAATGAAATCTTTGATCAAACGGCCATGCTTGATAGTTTTCTTTATCAATATTGTAATTTGGATTATACCCAAAATAAGCAAATTTAATACCATTAACATAAAGATCGATTTTACCTGGTTCCCAAATCATCTCATAAATTTGATACTCTTCTTCAACATTATCAACAGTTCTTGAAAAACCAATTTGGGTTCCCAAATTATGATTGTATGCTTCAGTATGGATTGTTCCATGGATTTTATCTTTATCATAGCCAACGTATTCCATAATATCGATTTCTCCACTACTAGGCCAACCACCATATCGCCAATCAGTTGGCAACATCCATAAAGCACTCCAAAGTCCTCTGCCTGAAGGCATTTTAGCTCTTATCTGGATTCTACCATATAGCCAATCTCCGGAATACTTACTAACTAATCTAGCTGAGGTATAAGATTTTCCCATATAACTTTCTTTAAGAGCAGTTATATAAAGATTACCATCTTCAACACGTGCATTATCAAGATCAGCGTCTGTATAATACTGAGCTTCTCCATTACCCCAGCCACTGCCTCCAACATCATAACCCCACTTATCACTATCTGGTAACCCATCAGTGTCAAATTCATCACACCATACTGGTTGCCAATCTTCTAAGTTATCTAAATGTGAACATGAATCAGGAACTAAACTTCTGTCATCGTAAACTAACTCAGTTGTCGTTTCTGTAGTTGTTGTAGTTGTTGTAGTTGTTGTAGTTGTGGTAGTTGTAGTTTCTGATGTTGTTTGACTATCAGCTGTTGTTGATGAAGTCGTCTCTATGGTTGTGGCACATCCTACTAATAAAAAACTTAATATAAAAACTGTAAAAACTAATATTTTTTTCATAATTATTCTCCCGTAATTCCTGTTCTATCAATACTTTCCACAAATTGTTTCTGAGTAAAGAAGTATAGTATCAATAATGGTAGTAATGTTAAAACATTTCCTGCTAGCTTAACTGCCTGCATTAATTCTCTAGCTCTTGAACCTTCTGGATAAATACTAGTATAATTATTAATGTATTGTTCTAGCTTTAACGGTAGACTCAATAAATCGCTTCCTCTTAAATATAAACCCGATAGATATGTCTCATTATAATACCACACAAAACTAAATAAGAAAACGATAACTATCGAAGGTATAGCTAAAGGTAGATAAATCTTTGTAAAAACCTTAAATGGTGTAGCACCATCTAATTGGGCAGATTCATCCAAAGCCCTTGGAATCATTCTAAAAAATTGATAGAAAATCAAAATAAACAAAGCTCCATTTAATCCTTGTCCAAGAATTGCTGGATAAACAAATGCTTTTATGGAACCCAATAGTTCATAACGTGAATACATTCTAAACATTGGTAACATAGTGATTTGCGGCGGTATGATAAATGTCATTAACATCAAGACAAATAATAATTTCTTTAATGGAAAATCAAATCTCGCAAAACCATAACCAATAATTGCACTTGAAACTGTTGCACTTACTGCTGGAAAAGCTGCTAGATATAGAGCATCAAGTAAAGCTCTAAAATAGTTTAATTCTGTAAAAACCAAACGATAATTTTCGATGTTTAAAGTGGAAGGAATCCACCGAACTCCAACGTCAATAATATCTTCCATTGTCATAAAACTGTTCGTAACCATATATAGAATTGGATAGAGGTATACATAACCAAATGACAATAATAAAGCATACACTAAAACATTATAGATTAAACCGTCAGTAAATTTCACCCCAACAAATAATCGTTTCAGTTTAATACTTGCTTGTTTATAATTTTTCTTAAATAACAGACTAAAGATCTCTTTAATCAATCTAAATTTTTGTTTCATGATTTTGACCTCTTTCTAATGCTGGTTAAACCAACAAAAATTAATATAATCAAAACCATTACAATAAAGTAAATCCAAGCTAAAGCTGCACTATAACCATATCCAGTCGTCAAAGTCCCAATCGTCGATTCACCTAACATTACATTTCGAATATAGATGATGACTTCATTTAAACTAAAGACTGACATCGAAACCACTGTATAGATTATCGATACCGTAATCAATGGCATAATGGAAGGAAGAGTAATCTTCCAAAAAGATGCCCAAGGTCCAGCACCATCTACCATTGATGCCTCATAAATCTCTTTATCGATTTTTTGTAAACCAGCTAAGAAAATCAATATTTGAATACCAGCAAACCATAAAACCAAGAGGATCGTATCAAATAATGATTGAATTGGTCCAGCAATAGCTGGTGAAACGTTATTTAAAACTAATCCAATTAAATCATATTCACGAATCGAAGGCAAGGTCGTGGCTCCTTGATTCATTAACTCCTGAATTACCGGTCCAGAAATAATAATAACTGGTAAGAAGAAAATCGTACGCCAAATTCCTTTCCCCTTAATATCTTGGTTAATTAGCAAGGCGATAATCAAAGCGAAAACAATAGTAATCGGTACATTAATGGCCATTTCAAGTAAATAACTAACTAAGATTTCCACAAAATATGGATCATACAGAAATGCTGCTTTAAAGTTATTGATCCCTTGAAAAGTCATTTGGATATCTGCCCCATCAAGTCTAACTTTAAACAAACTCAAGTATAAGCTATAAAAGATTGGATAAAGGGCAAAGATGGAATAACCAATAATCCAAATTAAGATAAATGATAACCCAATAAGGCTTTGTCTTCTTCTATTGGTTATTCTAACTCTTAACTTTGAGAAAAATATCCAATGATGTACTTCTTTTCTAAAAATGACATTATGTGATAATGCATGTTTCACCTTAGACCAAATCTCACCTGTTTTTTTAAGGAAGTTTCTAATCTTATCCTTCATTAGTTACCACCTCCTACATAATAGTCAAAGGCATCAACTGTTATGGTATCCACCACTTTATCTGTAGAAGTATAATTAACATAGATAATCTTGCCATTTGAATAGGTATTCTTGACTAGTCCTGTCATAATAACTTCTCTAGCAACTAAAGTCTCACCGATCACCTGTTTCAACGCATCATTAATATAATTGTACTCAAAAACAACGGTGTCTTTCCATAAATCAAACTCACTTGTGAAGATATATTCTAAATCCGTATCTTTCAGTAAACTGGATTCATTCATCGATAAAACAAACGAAGGATATACACCAAAATCAACTAACGTCAAGAGTTGATCAATACCAAAACTATTGAAGTTTAGGTAATCACTATACATTGGCATATTACCTCTTAATACGATTTGTAATAATGGTACTAAATCATCAAAATATTTCAACTGCGAATTATACAACGGAGTGCTCATAAAAGCTTCAGTGTATGCATAAGCATAGGCAAAAGGATATTTATAATTAGCATAACCATCATAAGCACCATAGATATTCATATAGTAGTTTAGAGCATCTTCTCTTTGATAATAACCGGAATTATAATAGCTGAAAATTGTGTTACCAATATTTTCAAACAAGACATGAACACCTAAATCCATGTAATCCTCTAAATGATCTGTCGCCATTATCACAGATGACTCTGGATAAATTAAAGAAATACTTCCGTAAACACAATCTTCACATTCTATTGTTAGAGGAAAACGGTTAATTCCTTTCGCTAAGTCTCTTCTACTTGAAAAAGAATCAGCGCTCGATCCAGCAATTCCATAATTGTTGATTAAGGATACCCTAGAACTCTCTTGTAAATATGTAATTAAATCTTTAAAATCTTTATTACTTCCTAAAGAATTATCAAAATCTACCTTAGATGGTAATTGACCGCTATATCCACCGTCATTCCAACCCATCAAACTTACTTCAAAGTCACTAATTCCTTGACTAACAAAATAATCATGCATATCTAATACATCATCCGTTGAACTCATTTCCAAAGTACTAGTTCCAAAGAATGATTTTTTAGAATCAGCCATCAAATAACTTAAGTGTAAAGGAATATTCTCTGAAGTGATTTTTGGTTCTAAGATATTTTTTTCTTCAAGATACTCTCTATACTTATTTCCAATGCCAACATAATTAGCAGCTTCATCATCTAAAACTTTATATAAGACTTGAATATCATCCGTCATTGTCTGAATATTTCTTATGGCTCCACCGGAACCATCACTAGTAAAACTTTGACGATAGGTTTGACGATAATCAAATTTTGGAAATACTAGATTGTAATCAATATTGTGTGCACCATTTTGATACATTAAAAGTCTGGCATTTATATCACCACTTTCAATGATTCCTAAAACAGCATTTTGATTTACTCCATGCACCATACCAAAGATTGGCATCGACAATGGATAAGACTGTACGGACTGAGTTAAAGAGGTTAAACCATAATTACTTCCATAAAACCTTGCTTCATAAGGTGATTTAAAACGGCCCTCATTATCTTCATATCTCACTAAAGCACCCGCACCATCTGGTATAACCATATACCCAGGAATTTCATCTAATCTTGTAGCTCCTAATCCTGGAAAAACAATAATACTTGATAATAAAACTTCTTCTGGATCATTTTCTTCGATTGATTCATAAGGAATCTGAGCTTTAATTCCATCAGACTCTAAAGTCACAATCAAATCAAAATTAATATCTAGTTCCGTAAAGCCGAATTCAATCATTTGTTCTAAAGTATATCTTCCTTCTAAGTATAAAGGATATAATCGCTTGCAATTTCTTGTTGCACAATAACCACCCAAGGAAAGTTCAATTTCAATTCCGTTTTCAATTGGCGTAGTTACTTGAGTAAAAGCGATATCGGCAATTCCCACATTTGACCTAATATTCATGCTCTTAGTTACTGTAATATATTCAATACCTAAACCACCTGATAACAATCCATCATAGGTTCCAGCATCAACATTATTAATATGAGTCGCAAAGACATATCCTGTGTTCTTGTTTTCAATCTTAAAAGATATGATATCTTCATTATAATATAATCGTAAATTATCATTTTCAGCAATCAGTTCATCACTTGATCGAATACTGATATTGTAATCAGGATCAACAATACTTAAATCATCAACTCTTGTATACCTAGATGATCCTAATTTCATTGATTCGATATAACTTGGTTGTTCCAGGTCAAAATCACCTTCGTTATTGACATTAATAACTATTGCCGTAATGGAAGTAAGAGAAAATATGCTTAAAACCAGAAATTTCTTTAAAATATTAAACACGATAATACACCTCCATTATCAGATCGACTATTAACTTCAATAACTCGTTTAATAAAATATAAACGATAAATGTTCCTAGTAACATAATAATCATAGTAAAGAATGAGATAAAGATTGAAGCTAACGTCTCTTTTACAGTATAGAAATGAGTTTCCTTAACCATAAAGAAGAAATAAATAATAGCTAAGCCGATACCTAAAAATTCGATCAGTGATATTATGAAGGTTTCATTATAAGTCAAACCTTGTGAAATAATAGTAAGTATTGGTAAGATCAAGAAATAAGGTGACACCGCATAAATCGTAGTAATATAAATATCTTTAAAACGGCCTTCTCCTTCTCTAATACTTCCTATCAAATAGTTCGCAAAGACAAAAAGTAAGATTGGTAAAAATACTTTTAAGATTTCTTCCAAAACATTGATATTTGCAATTACTCGGTTATTAAATAAGAAACCAAAATTATAAATATAAATAATATAAAAACTAAAGAAAATCAGTAAGAGAATCGTTGCTGATACATATCCCACACGATTTTCCCTTTTAATCAGATAAGTTGATTCCGATGGATTCTTTAAATAAGAGAACATAAATAAGATTTCATCCACTATTCTACTTTTCTTTCTAACAAAATTAACACTTCTTGTAACTGGTGAAAATAAATATTTGAAGAAGTGTAACTTCAAGTTAATTACATAAGCAATCAGAAAAGCAAAGAAGAAAATCAAAATAACACCAACATTATCTATTAGGTATGCGTTTCTTACTTCCCAAAAAGCATCACTATAACCCTCTTGGTCTCTTGCTTTCGCATATTCTTCCATTGCAAGGTCATATTCACCTAAACTATAATATGCGTTTCCTAAGCCTTTATGAGCTAAATCAAACATATCATTCATCTTAAGAACTTCTAACCATGGATCTCTACTGTCAATATAAAGACCATCTTGATAAAGAGTTAAAGCATAGTGTACTAAGTCAGCGAAACCAGTTGGTGTAAAAATCTGTAGTTCATTACTTGAACCATCTAAAACATAAATATTATAAGACTCATCTACTGCAATAGCTGATGGGACATTAAACAAACCAGAAATCTGATTACTTTCATCCTGTCCACCAAAGGCAAATAACAAGTTTCCTTCGATATCATATTCGAAGATATAACCTGATTTTGTAATCGTATAGATGTTCCCTATTGGACCAACATAAACGTCTTGTAAATCTTCTAGATTAAATACTTCACCTAAAAGATTCTCACCGTTGATATTCAGTCTTTTTACCCCTGTAGATTCTTCCCCTAAGGTAACTGTATGGATTAATCCTCGGTTATCAATTGCCACATTAGATATCTCTGGTGGTGATAACTGGTAAAGATTATCTCGCTGTTCATCTGTGAAAAAGAAGAATTGAAGAATCGTTCTTAAAGAAGGAGTAATGGAATTCGTTCCAAAATATCCTAAAAATTCATTATCATTCGTATACTGTGCTAAACCGCGAGAACCATTGTTTAAGATATAAACATTACCTCTTGCATCACTAACAATTTTTTTAGGTTGAAACTCATCATTACCAAAAAGTGGTGAAACTGGTTTTGTATAAGTTTGTAATACATCACCGTTTTCAGCTAATTTATAAGCAATTCCGCCACCCCTATCCGCAACATAAATATTTGCATCTTCATCAACATAAACTCCAGTAGGGTTTACTAAAAAATCTTCGCCGATAACTTCAACGTTTTGATCTTCTAAACTAAATTTAATAATTTTACCTGTTGATGTTTCTATGTTTGTGGATGCGATATAAACATAGTTAAACTCATCAATAAAAATATCATTTGGTCGGTCTAAACTTTCCCCATAAACCTCAGTTTGACTAGTAAGAGCCATGTAAGCAGTCTGGGTTGGCACAAACTCGCCATTACTTATTGTAAATGTATCGTATCTAACTCCTGATTCTGCTTTTGCGGTTACACCGAACGAACAACCAACAATCACAAGCAAAATTAGAGAAATCCATAATTTTTTCATTATTTAATACCTGAATGAGCCATAGTATTCATGACTTTTCCTTGTAAGAAGATAAAGATAACAATGTTCGGTAAAAAAGAAATCAGTGAAGCCGCTGCCATGATCCCTTGACCAGCAACTGTATTACCAGTTCTCGCTGCTAGGGTTGAAAAATAAAACGCTAGAGTCTTCATGGAATCATCATTTACATAAAGTGTAGATCCAATGGTATCATTCCAGATTAATTGGAATGATAATATCCCCACCGTAGCTAAAGCTGGTGAGACGATTGGTACAATGATTTTTAAAAATATTTGCATTTCACTCGCTCCATCAATTTTTGCACTTTCAATCAGTTCATTCGGAGTTTGATCAATGAACTGTTTAACCAAGAATAAACCTACAGGCATCGCTATAAGCGGTAATACCAGTACTAAATAATTATCGATTAAACCAATTTTTGATATCGTTAAATATCTAGGGATTGTAACTGCAATTGGTACAAACATCAATGCTAAGTTATTAATTTCAAATAAGGTTTTCTTCCCTTTAAACTTTAACTTAGATAAACTATAAGCAGCTAAGGAAGTAATCATAACTGATAAAGTCACCCCAATAACAGTAACTAAAACACTGTTAAAGAGATATCTACTAAACGGAATCCCGGACTCTGATGCTAAAGAGAATAAATCTCTAAAATTATCAAAAGTCGGTACTCTAACAAAGAACTTAGGTGGATAAGCGAAAAGTTCATTGCTTGGTTTAAATGCATGAGAAATAATAAATATAATTGGTAAAGCCACAAATAAAGTCATTGGAATCAAGAAGAAATAGAACTTTAATTGGCTTTTATGATATCTTACTGGATTGATCTTCATTCCTTGAAAAGACGCCATAATATCCCTCCTAATCCCTTTCTCCGAAGAGACTCCAAGTACCCTTAGAAATCGAGTAAATCAGAATTAGTAATACAACACTAATAGCTGAAGCATACCCCATTAAATATCGGATAAATCCGAAGTCTTCGATATGATTAACTAATAATTGACCGGCATATTGTGGTGTTGGATTGGCCCCCGATAGTTGGACACCAATAGCTCCAACCTGGAAGGTACCCACCACCGCCATAACAGCACCAAAAAGCATCTGTGGTTTCATAGATGGTATGGTAATATAAAATATTTCTTGCCAGCGGTTTTTCAAACCATCAACATAAGCTGCTTCATACAACGATTGGTCGATATTTAGAATACCTGCTAACATTGCTAAAAATCCAACCCCCATACTTCCCCATAAACTAACAACAATCATAATTGTCATTAAATGATCCGGTGAAGTAAGAAACTGAATCGGTTCTTCTATTAAGCCAATATTTAGTAATAAACTATTTAAATAACCAGTAGAATCCCCTGAGAACAACACCGTCCAAATAACACCCATTGCTATCCCTGCTGTCATGGAAGGTGAATAAAGAATGATCGCTAATACAGTTCTTTGCTTATGAGGAACTTGAGCTAACATCCAAGCTAGAACAAAGCTTAAAAGATACCCTATTGGACCAACTATAAAAGCAAATTTAAAGGTATTCGGTAAAACATACTGCATAAACACTTCATCTCGAGTTAACAGTTCAATATAGTTCTTTAAACCAATGAAATCAGGTGTTTGAATGGTATTAAAATAAGTAAAAGATAAAACAATCGCAATTATAACTGGAATAATGATAAAGGTAGTAAACAATATGATATATGGCGTGAAGAACCATGCAGGATGATTCATTTTCCTAATCATTGGTCATCACGTCCTTTCAACCAATCATCAATATTATAGATTGTTGGCACTTTATAATTTCTAATTACTACCCCATTTTCAACATAATTGAACTCTTCCATCTTATATAAGATTTCACGGTTTGAAGTCTTTGCGGCTTCATCAAGAGCAATTCTCGGATTAGCATCATCAAAAACAATGGTATTCCAAGCATTAGAGATTTCTCTTTCTACCATGTATGATCCAGGAATTCTCGATGCTTCAAGTGCATATTCCCATTGTTCCAAAATTACATCAATATGTTCTGCTGGTAAAGGTAATTCTGCAAAGGCTTCAAGATTCGCTGTATTCCATAGGTATTCAACCCCATAGGTTGTTTGTAGACGCATCGCAAACTGCGATTGAACTTCAGTTGACATCCACCACTCTAAAAATCTCCAAGCCTGTTCTGGCTGATTCGTATTCGATAGAATCATGGATGCTTGAGCTCCACTTGCGGCCCATCTTTCTACTTCTCCACCAGCTTTTTCAACCCCTGGATGTAACGCTATATTCCACTTACCAGCAATCTCTGGAGCGGCAATTGTAAGTTGTAAATAAGTAGCTAAATCACTAATACCAATCGGTAAAGTTCCATAGCGGAAATGTTGATAGAAATTTGGTACTTCTTTTGGCATATTGTATACAGTAAACAAATCTGTCATCAAACGCATACCTGCTAATGATTCTTCAGAATTTATCGCTGTTAACATTCCATCTTGACTGTATAAAGCTCCATCGAATTGATAGATAAAAGGTATCGTCGCAACGAAAGGTTTAAACCCTTTAAACAAAGCAAGAGGTTCATAATAATTCATACCAAATCTTTGTAACTCAGGCAAAATTTCAATTACTTCTTCCCAAGTATCTGGAACTGGTATACTTAATGAATCTAAAATGTCTTCACGATAAAATGTAACCCAAAAGTTTTGGGTTTCTGGAATCCCAAAAACGCCATCTTCAAAGGCGTAAGGAATCATCGCTCCTCTAGCAAATAAAGCAACTGTCTCTTCGTACCCATCAAATTGACGTAAATCTAAACTAGCTTCACGTATCGCAAACTCATAAGGTATCCAGTGATTTACTCCCAAAGCCACATCCGGAGCATTACCAGCTGCATTCGCCAGAATTAATTTATTTTCATCCGGCATTAATGATAACTCTACATTAATTCCAGTATCTTGGGTAAACTGTGAATCAATCATCATTTGCATTATTTCAATATATTGTCTTGGGTGATTTACCCAAACATCAATAACATCATCACTTGATTCTGTTACTTGATAATCTCTTTCTGTAAAACTTAAGAAAAATCTCTTAGTTGATTCAAAACTTCTTTTAAAAATATTCGCTTTAGCTCTTGGTAATGATTCATCTCCACTTACGTAAATAGTCTGAATATCTAAACCATTTTCTAAAAAGCTTTGGACTACGTTTCCTAGTCTTTGTGCCGCAGATGAATTCCCATCTGCTAGCAATAACATCTTACTAGGAATATCATCAACATCTTCTCTTAATTTTTCTAATTGATCTTGTGCAAGATTTATATTTGTTAAAAGTCCAGGATTATCATGATGGGAATACGATCTTAAATGTTCGGTCAAACCGTCAAGTAACGTCAACCATTTATCTAATCTTTCTTCAACATCAGGAATAAAATTAATTAACTTCCATGAACGATATTGATCTGGATTATTTCCTGTTAACTTCTTCACTTCTAAACTTAAATCCGTGATTTCTTCCATAATGCCTATTAAAGTTTCATAGGCATCACGATAAGGTTCAAGAACAACCCTTAAACTGATTTCATGTGTTCCTTCTTCTAAATAAAACATAAAAGGCTCTTCCGCTTGGAACAGCATGTTTTGATAGTCTTTTGTATAGTGGAAAGTTAACATGGAAGCTTCTTCAAAAGGAATTTCTCCATCAATTCTTAATTCACGAAAAACCGGCATTTGCATTAAATAATCTTGTCGGTATTTCAAACCTATATGATAATATCCGGTACTAGGTATTTCAAATTCATATATGATCTCACTGTTTCCAGCTCGATAACTATAACCATCTATTGCATTTAAACGCATGGAATCCGTTTCATAGATCACCGCTGAAGGATCAGCTTCTGATCTTAATCTAATCGATGGTGTGTTTTTTAAATCTAATTCACTTGCAGAAATAATAATTTGTTCTTCTTGTAGTACACCAGTATTATTTTGCAAGTATTCACTGTAGCTACTCAATTGAGTTGGTTCCGTAAAACTTACTTTACCAATTAAGAGTTCACCACTCTTCATTCTAATTGTAATTTTGTTATTACCAGAATTCAATTGGTAAACCAATGCTTCTTGGTTTAAACCAGTTGTATCTTTTAATCTTGTTGTTTGAACTATTTCGCTTTTAATGGAACTAGGCATTACCTCGTTCCCATAACGATCTAAAACAAATGTTTCACTATCAAACTTCCATAAAGCTGGTAATTTAATTGCTTGCGATTCTTCAAAAGGTAATTCATCATTAATTAATACAGTTAATTCTGAAGCTAAGATTGAACTTGATAAATCCAAGTAATCCAACTCAATATTATATAACCCCGCCTCAGCTAGATTAATATTAAATGAGATTTCTTCATCACTTTCTAACCTACCTAAAGGTTCTAAATAGTCATAGTCAACACCAGAAACTGTTTCATCAAATAATGTATCGGCACCAAAAGAAATGCTTTCAGAAGCATTAACAGCAGTATATTCTTTACTCACTTGAACATAGTTTTCTTTAGCAAAATCATCGTTTAATGTCATTTCTTTTTCAAAAGCTATATAGTCAATATTCTCACTGCGACCACTCAGCAGGACAATAGTTAATAAAGCAACAAAAATAGCTGCTAAAATAAACTTCTTGACCATGGCTCTATTTATCACCATTCAACATTCCTCCTAAAATTAGGACAAAGTCTTCCTCTTGAATAAGAGGAAAACTTTGTCTATTTAAGTATCTGATTCTATTCTTCTTCTTGAGTTAAAGCTGCCTCAATCATCATATTAATTTGTGTTTCCCATTCAGAAGCAAATACTTCTGGAGTAACTAAACCATCATTAATTCTAGTCCAATAATCATTTTCTTCATTACCAACCCATTCCCAGAATTGTTTGTATCCTGGTAACCATTTGTCTGTATCCGGTTTACCTTGAGGTAGTAATTCAACATTTTCTCTTAATCCTTCAACAAAATCAACATAATTATCATTGATTTCATCCCATACTTCAGGAATATCAGAAACAGGGAAACGGTCGATATATAAATCTCCTCTATCTGCCATAACATCTAGTCTTGTTAACCAACCATCTTTACCAAAAGTCATCCATTTAGCTAATAGATAAGCTTCCTCAGGATGATCCGTTTGTGAAGAAACTACTTGATAATCTAAGATAGTAGGCGGGAATTGACCAGCGTCACCACCAGGGTAAGGCCAGAAACCTAGTTCGATTCCGTTGTCAAGGAACATGTCTTCAATCATCCAAAGATTCCATGAACCATCTATCTTCATACCAATATAACCTTCATACCAAGGCCAAATATCTTGACCAATTATAGCCATTTCTTGTTCAGTGAAAGCAGCTACTACGTTTTCTTCCATTAAATCAAGTTTTAGATTATACGCGTCAATCCAAGCTTGAGAAGTGAAATTAAATTGTTCGCCATCCCAAGTGTTATAACCAACATCCTCTGCATCTTGCATTGGGAATGTTGTTTCAAAGTCTAATGAACCATACCATGGATCAATACCATAGATGTAATCATTTTTTCCAACTTGACGAATTTCTCTAGCAATTGCTACAAACTCATCATAAGTCCAATCTTTGTCAGGAATAGTTATATTATAATCATCAAACAAAGTAAGATTCATATAGATTCCTTTAATAAATTGGAAAGAAGGAACTGCATATCTTTTACCATCGAAAACACCTGTAGCGGCGATATTAGGGAATACTAAATCTGTTTCTGGGTCATTGTCCCATAATTCAGTAATATCTAATAACATTCCGTTGGCATATCCTGTAGGAACATTATCAATTGCAAAAACATCAGGTAAAACACCTGCAGCTTGAGCATTCAATAAGTTTCCAGTGAATTCTGCACCACTACCAGTAATGTCTTGACGTAAATCAACAGTAATATTTGGATATCTTAGTTCAAATGCATCAATCAACGCTTGGTTCATTTCAGCATCGCCCCAGTCAGCGTAAGAAAGCACTATTTCTTCAACTGGTTCGTTTGTTGTCGTACTTTGAGTTGAACCACTTGTTGTAGTTGTTGTAGTTGTTTGATTGATATCTGAAGTTGTGTTACTAGTTGTTGATGTTGTACCTTCTGTAGTTGTTGTTGTGGTTGAAGTAGTTGTAGTTACAACTGTTCTATCACAAGCTAAAACTCCAAAAGAGACCAACACAAAAACAAAAACTAATAATATTTTTTTCATATTATTTTCCTCTCTTTTCAAATGGCAATATATTTCTTTCTACCATTTCTTTGAATGACCAACCTGGTCGTTTATTTGTTGATTCTTCACTCAATTTATAATTCCAGAAAAACCAGCCATCCGCTTCTTCAAAAGCTAATAATAATGTATTAGCTAAAGCCATATGATATGCTTTTTCTTGGACACTATCCTTAGCATAAGACAGTGTTTTTTCAGCCATACCCACTGACCATTCACCGATGATAATCGGACATATTTCTTGCATTTTTCGAATTACTCTCATTCTTTGCTCAACAACGAATTCTAGTAAATTAAATATCTCTGCATCACGTCTGATTTCACCGAATACTTGGTACATATGTGTATCTAAATAAACATTTTCAAACTCATTATTCTTAAAAAATTCTTCCCATTGTTTCAGTCTAAAAGCATCATGGAATATTACACTGATATCTTTAGACAGTTTTTCCCTAATTATTTGATAGCCCTTTAGATAAAAATCTTGAATGATCTTCATATCAATAGATATATGCGGTTCATTTAATAACTGAATTCCCGACAACTTCTTGTCTTTGCCATAATTATCACATATTTCCCCAATAAATTCTAGGGTATCACTGATATTTTCTTCATACTTAGGCCAATCGATAACACCTGATAATCCACCATTATCAAAGCCATTTTGACAACCCTTAGCAGCGTGAACATCAACTACTACCCATAGATCATACTTATTGGCCCAGATAAAAGCTTTATCTAAATACTCTTTACAACTAACATATGGTTTTTCAGCCTTAAACAACCAGTGACCAACAGGAATTCTTACTGTATCAATCCCATGTTCTTTAAGCCATACAAAATCAGCTTCAGTTATAAAAGTATCACGGTGTATCTTTAACATTTCAAAAGCATCACTTCTTTGTTCTAACAAATGATACTCATCCTCGGCTTGATAACCATTATAGAGTTCTGGAGTCATCCATTTTTCTAATACTAACCAACCACCAAGGTTTATTCCTCTAATTTTTTCCATAGTATCTCCTTAAGAGAGAAGGGGCATAGGCATGCCCTATGCCCTAAATCTAATTATGCACAAAAGTATTTATAAATATGAATATTATCTACTTCTATTATACCGTAGGAGTTGGATAATCCCAACCACTTAGTACTAATGTTCCTGAAGCACCAACTGTTGTTGAGAAGATAACGATTAAATTTAATCCATCTCTTTCAGTTTCTGTTAAAGTTGATAAATCAAGGGTAAATTCTTGAACGGAGCCTGTAGCTGTAACAGAACCTTCAACTGCTTTACCGCCACCTTCAATTTTAAACATATAGTCTTGTCCAGCTTCTCCTGTAAATGTAAAGACGATTGCTGCATTCGTTCCATCAAATTCAGGTAGAGCACCTTGTAGATTATTATTCCACCAAGCTGTTGGAGTGTCTGTATAGGTAACTGTCTTTTCAGTGTCAGTTTCAACAAGAGTCATACCATAACCAGTCCAAACTTCATGAAGAACATAATTCCAATCATAAAGCACTAAAGTACCAGATGCACCAACTGTATGTGAGAAGATGATAATTAAGTTTAATCCATCTCTTTCAACTTCAGTTAACGTTGATAAATCAAGTGAAAAACTTTGTAATGAACCTGTAGCAGTAGCTACTGCTTCAACAGCCTTACCGCCGCCTTCAATTTTAAACATATATTCTTGGCCAGCTTCACCTGTAAAGATAAATTCGATTTCTTCTTTTGTTCCATCAAAATCAGGTAGAGCACCTTGAACGTTATTATTCCACCATGCTGCTGGTGTATCCGTATAAGTAATTGTCTTTTCTGTTTCAGTTTCAACAAGAGTCATACCGTAACCAGTCCATACTTCTGGAGTTAAATAATCCCATCCATAGAATACAAATGTTCCTTCTGCACCTTCTGTTTTAACAAAGATTACAATAAGGTTTAAGCCATCTCTTTGAGTTTCAGTTAAACCTGATAAATTCAAAGTAAATTCTTGCATTTCTCCAGTAGCTACTACTGCTGATTCAACTGCAGCACCGCCACCTTCAATTTTAAACATGTATTCATGACCTACTACGCCTGTAAAAGTAAATACGATTGCTTCTTTACTTCCATCAAACTCTGGTAAAGCACCTTGAATATTATTGTTCCACCAAGCTACTGGAGTTACAGGATAAGTCACTGTAAGTTCTGTTTCAGTTTCAACGATAGTCATGTTATAACCTGTCCATACTTCTTCTGGATCTTCTGGATCAACAGGAGCAGTATAAGGGTTAAAACTTCTAAAGAAGAATACATCATCGATATAAACTGTACCAGGTACAGCACTACCGATAGCACCTAATTCAAAATCAAGTTTACCAACTGTAGCTGTTCCATCATAGATGAATGTATAAACAAATGTTTGATATTCTGTAGTTAAACTAGCTACATAAAGATTTTCATGAGCAGCTGAATCAATAAGTTTGAAGTTAATATCTCTTGCTGCATCTGCATAAGCTCTAAACTCGATTGTATAAACTGCACCAGGGATAAGTTCAATGCCTTCTTGGAATAATTGAATAGCCCAGTTAGCATCTCCTAAAAGGTCAGTTGTTAATTCGAATTCACCATTTTCAACTGAATAAGTTACGTTAGGAATACCGCTTCCGCCATCCCAATCTTGATGCCAAACATTCCAATCTAACATTTGATCAAATGTACCATTAACAACTTGATTCGTTTCAGCAACTACTACAGTTGCTTCTACTTCTTCAAATAAAATATTATCGAATGTAACTGTACCAGCTACTGAAGCACCAATAACACCTAATTCAAAATCTAATTTTCCAGTTGTTGCTGTTCCATCGTATAAGAATTCATAAGTATATGTAGCCATTGTTCCCGTTAATACTATTGTATCAAAGAACTCAGCTCCATTACCATCAATAAGTTTTACATTAATTTCTCTAACTGTATTAGCCATTGCATCGAAAGTAACTCTATAAGTTTTTCCAGCTTCTAAAGTTAATCCTTCTTGGAATAATTGAATAGCCCAATTTGCATTTCCTAAATTGTCAGTTATTACTTCATAAGCACCTGAATTAATACCGTATGTTACAGTTGGAATACCAGTTCCTGCGTCCCAATCTTGTGACCATACATTCCATCCAGTTGCATCAAATGAAGAGTTATCAACTAATACTGGTTGATCTAAAACTGATAATTCAACATCATCAATTGTAACTGCACCAGCTGCGAAACTAGCTGTGTTACCTAACATGAACATAACTCTTGCCATATCAGTATTATCACCATTATAAGTAAAGATAAATTCATAAGTTGAAGCAGTTGTATCAAGTGTAAATGTTTCAAAATAGAAATCTGTTACTTTAGCTGTAATATCTCTAGCTACTGTAGCACTAGCTGTAAAGCTTAACTTATAAGTTTCACCTTTAACTAAAGCGATACCTTTTTGTTTAAGCATAACAGACCAATCAGCACCACCAACAGCTGTTACATCAATAACTGCTGCTTCACCAGTAACTGCGAATGTAGCTGCTGCACCATCCCAATCAGCAACATAGTAATACCATATGTCAGCTGCTGTGATATCAGCATATCCGTTATCAGGATCTTGAACTTCTGCAACGATTTCTGTAGTTGTTTCAAAAGTTCCATCAATGACTTCTGTAGTAGGATCAAATACTAAATCAACTACAGTTACAGTAATAGTCTTAGTAGCTTCATTACCAGCTGCATCACTTACAGTATAAACTACGGTGTAAGTTCCTGGTGTAGAAGTATCTACATCACTTACTACATGAGAAGAATCCAGTACGATAACTCCATCTAAGTTATCTAATACTGTTACACCTTCAAGTGGATCAAATGTTGCTCCAGTTTCTAATGTAACGTCTACTGCACCTGTAATAACTGGTGCTGTGTTATCTGGATCTGGTGTACTTTCAGTAATTGCTACATTATCTAAATAAACTGTAGTAATTAAGTTATCTGTACCTACTCCTCCAGTTACAGTACCAAATTCGAAGATTAAAGCACCATTATCATTCGTAGCTTCTGTCATTGTAAACTTAAATGTGAAAGTTGACATTTCAGTTCCTAAATCAAAAATAGTTGTTTGACCTTCTTTGAAATTATCAAACCAAGGAGCACTTGATAATAATTCACCAATTTGAACGTGAACAGAACGAGGAGCTACTGCTCTAGCATCAAAAGTAACTTCATATGTTTTACCATTTTCAAAAGTAATCCCTTTGTTTTCTAGACGAGGTTCCCATAAACCACCAGATACACCAGTGATTTCAATTTTGAGTTCTTCAGCTACTACTGAGAAAGTTGCATTTCCACCTTCAAGACCTGTAGTAGTTGTCCAAATTGACCAACCTAATGAGAAATCACCATTTGGAACCATTTCGTCACCGATCAATGATGGATCGATTTCCACAGTTACATAACGTGTTTCTTCTTTTTTGTTACCAGCTGCATCTGTTACACTATACTTCAAGAAATACGTGCCTGTTTGTGCAGTGTTTACAGTACCAGTAACAATAATGCTAGATGTAATATCACCGTCTTTATTATCCGTTGCACTTACCCCTTCCATTGGGTCAAATGTAGCGTCTTTGAAAACTGTGATATCATCTACTCCATTAATAACTGGAGCTGTTGTATCGCCTACAGTCGTTGTTGTTGTCGTAGTCGCTGTAGTTGTTGTTGTCGTAGTTGTTGGAGCTTGTGTAGTCGTTGTTGTTGTCGTTGTTGTTGTCGTTGCTGTTGTAGTAGTCGTAGTTGTCGTAGTTGTTGTGCCTCCAAAAAGGTCACAGCCAACCATTGCAATCATCACAAAGATGACTGAGAAAAACAATAAAACTCTTTTCATAAAAAACCTCCATTAAATTTTTATATATATATGTGTATTTCTTTGAAGTTACCATTTCTAATGCTCTTAGCGACATTGCCGCTAATTTTGTCACCTAATACGGTAAATCTTTGTTGATTTGAATCTATTAGTTCATACTTTTTAAACACTTGTTCACCAAAGAAATTTACTTTCTCTGGATTGTGATAGGTAATAACTGTATTTTTCATGAAATTAAAACTAATGTTTCCTGATTTATCAAAAAATGATTTTTCGATAATTGGTTCTGGTTTGAAAATCAATTGACTTTGCACGTATTTAAACGCGTTTTTACCAAGCATCATTAACAACCAAATATTTAATGCTTCTACAGTTGAACCGCTTAATCTTGCAAAGAAACCTTGACCATGAATTTTTGGATTCGGATTGTTAGAAGTAGCGATAAAACTTGAATTTTCTAAAATACTTCTTCCATAAACATCTGGATTCATAAAACATACTAAATTTGTTTTTAACTCTCTAAAGAACTCTTCTTTTAAACCTGCCTTTAATAATCCCAACAAATATTTATATGTCATATGCAGGAAATTACTTTCTCTTTCTAACCAACCTGGAGTGAAGGCTATTACCCTACCAATTTCATAAGACTCATGGTCTAGTGGTACAGAAGTCTTATATTGTAATAACTCTTTATCAAACAATTCACTTTCTTTAACCTTTTTCTCCAACTTAATCAGTTTTTCTTTATCAAAATCAATTTTTAGTAATCGTGCAGGAGCTTCTAAGAAAGGCGATATCGCGTTTCTTTTAAACTTCATTGGTTTGACTGATTTGTAACCATTATGACTTTTTGATGTATCAGGTAATTCTTGATATTCTACAACATCATAGGTCAAATATGTTGGAATTAACCCATCAAATTCATCATATAACGCATTGAGTTTATCGTTTAGATACTTGCTCATCTTTTCAATTGAATTAAAGATATTTTGATAATCAACTGCTTTATGTTTTTTACCTAATCCAGCAAATATTTCATCACGATACTTTTCTCTAGCAATTACTCGGTCTTCATATTCGAAACTTTCATTTAAAGCTTTATATAAATCAAAGATTTCTAAAGGTAGATTCACTTCACCAACACATTGAAACTTCAGCATAAAATCTAAAATTCTTTTTAGTTCTATTGCTTCAGAAACACCAGAACCAAATAATCCAGGCAAACCATTCATCGCATCATTCCAGCCAGGTTTTCCCGCTTCCATTTCCACGCCAAACCCTTCTGGGTCTAATAAAGCAAACTTATTTAATCCAAGAACGAATAACTTAACAAATAAATTTGAACGATAATACTCATTCCCTATTTTGGCAAAATCGCCTTTATGATCAAGATGTTCTAAACTCTTATACTGTCTAACCACACCTTTATCAATTAAAACACTCTTTTCTTCTTGTTTAAGAATTCTAATTGGGGATTTATAATACATGAATATTTCTTTATCAAAATACAACTCTTCAAACTTATCCGGATATACCGCTAAGTATGATTCAATTAGATCTAGGAAATAACTGAAATGATCAATCCAATAGCCTTCGCCAAAATGAGCTTCGATTTTAAATGAACTATGGTTAATAAAATCTGCTAAATACTCACTTTCTTTGGATAATACTTCAATACTATTTCTTTCAACGAAATTGACTAAATCTCCTGGTGAGTAATTTTTATTAAAGAACTCAACAAGTCTATCCTTGTTACTACCAAAATGCAAATCAATTAATCTATTTAGTTCGTCACCGTCAATTCGGTAACTAACTCCATTTACTGATAAAGGGTTATATCCATCTAATTGAATTAATGATGCAAACTGATAGACATTAAACCACTCTACTTCGCGGTGAATTAGCGAATCAAGTCGTCTGTTTTGACAGACATCCCGGAAATTACCAGGTCCAGTTGAGTAATACTCCGGTGCTAGTGAAAAGAAATTATAATCCCTTTCCAAATCTCCATGTTTCCTTGCATAAAGATGATAAATCTGCTTGCCAATTTGGATTGGATATCCTCCTCGAAGTAAATTGTCTAGATAATTTTGTTTGATATAGGCATCAAACTCTGGATAATTTGATTTCATATCACAATCAGACTGTAACTCAACAATAACTTCCTTTGCTTCTCTTTCTTTAACCTTGATATATTCCATCTTAGTTACTCTCGGTAAAACCTTATAGAGATTTTCTAAAGAATGAGTGTGACCAGCAAGGGCATATACTTCATAACTTTTTTTCGAGTCAAGTGTTATTTCCAATGGCAAGAATGCCGAAGGAACTTTATTTTGATTAATCTGTTTCGTATTTTTTAAAATTTCAACCGGATTCAACTCAAAGCCCAAAGCTCTTTGTTTTGAAGTGTCATTAAGAAAAATAATTTCACTATCGGCAATTGGTGTAATCAAACCTTTACTATCAAATCCGACATAAAAGTTTCCTTCTCTAACAACAGATACTTCAGCGCTGTCTCCGGTTGAACCCCTCAACTTATAAAAGGCAAACCCATCTTCAAGACATTCAACATCCATCCAACTCTGTAAAAGATTTGATAAAGACTTAAACTCATCTGTTCTTACCCCCGCAGGTAGAATCTCCGCTAAGCCATCCACAACTTCTAGTTTTATTTCTTTCTTAGAATGATTGGTGATTTCCAGTTTTCTTACTAAAGCTGGAAATTCTTCATTAGGAAGTCCAAAATAACTTACCTTAATCTTGATATTTAAATCCGAATTTTCTTCCTCGATACTAACTTCGTGAGGTTCAATAATCATTTTTTGTTCATAGTTGCTATTAATCGCAAAGGCCTCATACACTTTGTTTTGGTGCTTAATAAAAGTCCTAAATCCATCCATAGCTACTGTTTCATAAGCTTTATTAGCAGAATGAAACAGATGAATTGGATGGTTCTTGTCTTGTAAGCCAAAGCCACTGATTAATTGTGCTCTATTTACATAAAATGTCCATAGAGGAATCCCTCTTTTCCCCGCTAAACCTGGGAGGAAATTCGAAAACGTTTTCGTTTTGTTATAGTTTTTTATGATAAATTGTTCATTATCATAACTGTATTGAGAATCACTCATTTACAAATCTCCTTTATCTATAAAAGTTGTAATACTCCGTTTTAAACTTGTAAATTTAAACTCATTTTTGTCTATATTAACACGAATAATTTGGTCTTTTTCTGTTTCATTTAAACAAACTAAAACAATAGAATTATCAGGGTTTAAAAAAGCAATTTGTTTCACTAAAGTATTGTCAGTAACAGATTTAATCCGATAAGCTCCTGGTAAAACATGTTTTGAAAAATGACCAATATGATAATAGGAACTATTTATAATCAATTCATCTGAAATAGTATCTGATAATATCGGAGCGTCACAATAATTTCCCACATGATTCGGTCCACCTAACTCATCTAAAGTCAAGTTCCAATCTATAAATGCTTCACACCAATTAGAAAAATCACCTATAATGTTTCTTGCGTATCGTTCACCAGTTTCATAGATATTAGGATGAGGTCCACCTTCGATACAACCTTCACTAAAGATAATCTGCTTATCAGGAAAAAGTTCATGAACTGTACTTAAGTTTTTGAATTCTTCACTGACATACCAATGCACTGCAGTTCCTGCAACATATTTGCTAGCTAAAGGATCACTTAAAACCCCTTTAGCTCTTTCGACGATAATATCCCTATTGTGATCCCAAATAAAAATTTTAGTGTCTTTAAAAGAAGATTTAGCTAGGGTTGGTCCTAAATAATTCTTTACAAAATCACGTTCATCCTCAGCATCATAAATACATGAATCCCAAGTTTGAACCGCTGCTGGTTCATTTTGAACTGTTAAGGCAAATGATGTTAACTGAGCATTCTTAACTTCTTCTAAGAATTTTACATAGTAATTCGCCCAAGATTGAAAATATTTAGGAAGTAATTCCCCCCCATGGTTCATTTGGTTATTGGTTTTCATCCAAGCTGGAGGACTCCAAGGAGATATTAATAATTCAATCGGCTTTTTAGCAATTTCTTCTGCTCTTTTTATTGTAGGTATAACATATTTATACTCACGGCTTATATCAAAACTTACAAGATCTTCATCATAATCTTTCACATAAGTGTAATTGCCTAAAGAAAAATCGCAACTATTCATATGAATCCGTCCTAAATTATATTTAAGTCCTGTCTCCGGGTTAAAATACGCATTTAAAATTTGTTCTTGATTAGTTGCTGATAGTTTGTTTAAGGTATAGCAGGCTGATTCGGTGAAAGCTCCTCCGAAACCCATAATTTTTTGAAATTTAGTAGAAGGGTCGATTTGAATTAAAGAATCTGAGTCTTTATTTGTATCAAACTGAATAGTTTCGTGGCGATACCCTTCATATTTTGAAGTAACATAAAATTTTGTCATAATTAATTTCCTTTACGAAAACGTTTTCGTTATTATTATATATAAAAAAGTAAGCGCTGTCAATAAGTTTTTCAAAAAAATGAAAATTTTTGCCAATTTCATGTTATTTTGGAAAAAAATGCTTACTTTTTTTAATGAAAAATCGTTAAAAAATTAAAACAAAGATAGTTGTTCGGAATTGTTCTTCTTCTTTGTCATTAATTCTCTATAACTAAAATAGATTTTATCTGCTAAATCTGAGAGAGTCATGTCAGTGGTATCGATTATCAGATCTAAGCCTTCGATTTCATCTAAATTGAAATCAACTCGGTCTGCTAGAATCCTTTTTTTAATATCTTCTGGATTGTCTTTACGCATATTCATTCGTTTGATTCTTTGACTTTCTTTCGTTTTTAAGAATATGGAAACAATATCTGATTCACATTTTTCTAAAAAGGATTTTAACCCTTGTGGTTCTAATATGATAAATTTGTTATCACCTAACTCGCTTTTCGGTGTGCCATAATAATTATCATTATAAACAGCTGTTTCTAAGAAATAGCCATTCTTTTTTAACTCATTAAATTTAGATTTGCTTAGAAAATTATAATCGAAACCATCAATTTCATTGATTCTTTGTTTTCTGGTAGTACAAGTTACTACTCGAGAAATTGGATAACGATTTATCATGATTTTTGCTGATTCTGTTTTTCCAGAAGCGCTTGGTCCTATTAATACTAACATAAGGTTTCATTTATCTCCTTCATATAATATTATATCAAATATAGATTTAACTTAATAGACACAATTTTTGTTTTAAGGGAAAAATTAAATATGATTTGTAAATCTTGCTTAAAAGTAGTATAATATCACCGACATTTTTAGTAAAAGGAGTGTCCCTATGAAAAAAAGAAAATTATCACCTTTTGCAATTATCGCTATCAGTTTCTTTGGGATTATTGCTTTTGGAGCGATATTATTTAAATTACCAATCACTACCCAATCTAGAGTTGCTTTATCATGGTATGACTCGATATTTCTTTCTGCTTCTGCAGTTTGTGTAACTGGTTTATCCACAATTCCTAATATTGCTGATACACTATCAGTTTTCGGTAAATTTGTGCTTGCATTTTTAATCCAAATTGGTGGTTTAGGAATTGTTACAATCGCAATATATGTTTTAGTGGTTTTAGGAATAAAAATTGGTGTAACTGAAAGATATGTTATTAAAGAAGCACTAAATCAATACTCGCTCTCAGGTATGGTGAAACTGGTAAGGTCAATCATTATTACAACCTTGGTAATAGAACTTATAGGAATGAGTTTAAATTTCATTGTCTTTATCCAAGAATTTTCCTTTTTTGATGCTCTAGGCCATTCTGCATTCCATGCAATTTCTTCATTTAACAATGCTGGATTTGATATCTTAGGTGATTCTTCCTTACAAAATTATAGTTCGAACATTTTATTAAATATCAATACGATGGCTTTGATTATCATCGGTGGTATTGGCTTCATCGTTATAGAAGATATTCTTAAAAACAAAAAATGGAAAAACCTTACTATTTATACAAAAATCGTTTTAAAAACAACATTAGTCTTAATTGTTGCAGGAACTCTTATAATTAAACTTTTTGAATACGGAAACATCACTTGGTTAGAGGCGATCTTCCAAAGCGTTACTACAAGAACAGCTGGTTTCTCAACTGTTAACATCTCAGCTTTTTCTTATACAACTTTAGTGGTAATTATGGTTTTTATGTTTATTGGTGCTTCACCAAACTCTACTGGTGGGGGTATCAAAACCACTACAATTTTTGTTATTTATAAATCAGTAGTTAGTTTTATAAACGGAAAACCGTTTATTACTCACAAACGAAAAATTGATGATGCTAATAAGAATAAAGCTTTTGTCCTAGCTATCTTAGCTTTCACAGTAACCATTGTCATGTTCTTAACTGTGTCTCTAATTGAGGCGAAGAACACATCCTATAATATGACATTTATTGAAGTCTTATTTGAAACATTCTCAGCCTTTGGTACAGTTGGTTTATCTATGGGTATTACACCTAGTTTATTACCTGCTTCCAAGATTTTATTATCCATTCTTATGTTTATTGGTAGATTAGGTCCAATTACAATCTTTGGTATTATGAACAAAAACTGGGGTCACCCGCAAGTTAATAATATTAATTATGCAACGGAAAGAATTTTAGTCGGTTAAAATTAAAACCAAAGTCTTTTTTATCAGACTTTGGTTTTTATTTTGCATAGGTATTTGCCTTTTCTTTTAAACGTTCTAATTCCGTTTGTTTAAACAGTTTCTCACTCACAAAAGCTCCGATTATAAATACAAGTAACATTGTAATGTTTATTATCATAGAAAATTTCAAACCAATAGTTGTTATTTGATAGAAAACAATTGGGAGTTTTAAAGAACTCCAGACCATTAAGAAAAATAATACATTAGAATATTTAGCACCTTTTTTCATCATTATCAAAGCTAAAGGGAAGGCTGCGAGAGTTGGCCCAGCACTAAAAGCTCCTAAAAAGAAAGCCAAAGCCATTCCTTTCAGTCCTGAATTTTCACCCATAAGCTTAATTACAGTTTCTCGATCTACCCACACATCAAATAAGCCAATTAACACAAAAATCGGTGGTACAATTAAAAGCATGCTGATGACTTGATTCCAAGTATTTTCAAAAGCTTGATAAGTTAATCTAATATCGATAAAAGTAATAATCACTAAAAGAACTATTGATAAAACTAAAAACTTGTTATTTTTTACGAACTTAAGCATATCAATACACCACCAATACAACTACAATAACAATAATAGCGCCGATAAAGGAAATAAGATTTCTTAATATCGCGCTTTTTTTACTAAACAATTTACTTTCAACAGCGTAATAAACCAACCCAACACTCATCAAAGTCACTAAAAAACCTGCAACCTGAGGATATGCTGCTCCATTTTCAAGTAACTCAACCCCTAAAGGATAAGCTACAAAAGGTGGCATAAAGGTAATACTACCTAAACTTAATCCAAAAACATAACCAAGTAAACCACTATCTGGACCAAGAACTTGAGATATCAATGCTGGAGTTATGATTGCTAAAAGAATTCCGATAAACAAAAACAAAGGAATTAACATTGGCAACAGCTTTAAAAAACTCTTCAATCCTTTTAATAAGCCTTTTTTGGTTTTCTCTTTACTTTTTATAAATGATACAATCACTAAGATAATGGTTATACCATATAGAACATAAGTCTCAATACTCATTTCTTCTCTCCTAATTTCCTTTCCATTATAACGAATAAAACTAATATTTCCAAAGATAATGCAAAAGAAAAGACCAAAATCAATTGGTCTTAGGCATGAAATCTTTTTTTAATCTCATCTTTAATCGATTTGGGAAAGAAAAAGATAATAAATAATAAGATAAATATTGCTAATCCAAAAGCAATAATTGCTGGCCATTTAACAGTTATCACTTTAACAAAAACAAGTATAATCGGTACAATCGATAATAAAACTATTGTTAACAAGTATAGAATGTAATCTCTATATTCAATTCTTTTAATGAAGATAATAACAGAAATAGCAAGATTACAAGCAAGTAACAAAAATGGCAACAAATAATTATGAGACCACCCCTCTTGTAAACTCATCTGGTCGATTAAAACTAACAAACCAATCAATAAAGAAGTAATAAAAACAAGTTTTTGAGCAATGTTATTCTTAGAAAAAACTCCAATACTAACCAACATCCAAAAAAACGCAATACCGCCAATCGGAATAATCGACCATAACTGACCGGAATAATCAATAAGGTTTATCATCAATAATATTGCAATTGATGTTATTGTCGCGAACAATAAAATCTTTTTCGTTATTGGATATATTGTCCGGTTAATCGAAACATACTCAGGATACTTCTCTATTTCATTTTCTTTTATCTCACCTTGTAAAACTTGATGACAAAGTGGACAATACTCTTCATGGGTGTTGATTTCTATTTTACATTTATCACAGTATTTCATTAGTATTCCTCCACATAATTACTTTCAACCTCTACCTTGAAGCCAAGATCAGTAAAATGTCTAAAGAATTCTTTCTCAATATTGGTTTCCATTATGGACCTTGTAAAAGTTATTTTCAATCGGTCTTGATACGAAATAATAGCACAATTTATTGTATTATACTTCCCAGAATAAACAGCCGCTGTTAAATCTACTATATACGGTTGCATTGACTCCGGAAAATCTATCTTACCAATATTCGTTAAGCTCATCGTATTTAACTTAGCGCCTAACATATTATAACCTATTTTCAAGGCATATTTCTTTAAAAAATACGGTGTGAATCTTAAAAAAGGATTCTTTTCAAAAGCTACATTTTCACTCATTTTTCTGATTAATTCGGTTTTCGTCATACCTTTTTCGAACTGTGTTTTAACCAATTCTTTGAGTTCTTCAAAAGTGATATCATCTTTCGTCATAACTAAATTCGTTTTTACGAAATTAGAGAAATTCCTTAATGTATTCGACGGAAAATGTTTTCTTAAATTGACAGGAACAAAGATTTTCACTGGTTTTTGATTCGATTTCAAATGACTACGATATTGAATCTGAGTTTTGTAAATCACATACATAACTAAAGCAGAAAAATACTCTGTTATCGTCATTTCACTTTCTCTAGCTAACTTTAAAATTGCCTTAGTCGAAATCGTCCCTGAAATCAAACCAGTTAAATCATCCGATAAAGGAGTCCCTTTCACTGTATAAGCTCTTTGTTCTGGCACATGTTTTTTGTTTTTGGCATCATAAAACTTCATATTAGCATCTTCATACTCTTCTTTTAAAGGTCTTTCATTCTTGGTTGGGATTAAATTATCTGGTGTTATGGTTTTACCAGCTAATTTAAGATATTCATATACCAAACCTTTTAAAAGCATAATTACTCCAGCGCCATCAGCCAAGGAATGAAACATTTCAATGACAATGTCTTTGTTACGATAAAGAACCTTAAACAAATAACCATTATTATATCTTGGATTCATTTCTCCACAAACATAATGGTTTAGTTCTTGAATGTAAAAAGGTTTAGAGTTGTAATCAAAATAACTCCAAAATAAACCTTTTTTAAGTTTTACTTTAAACATTGGGAATCGGTCTAGTATTCCTTCAACAGCTAATTGTAATAACTCCTTATCGATTTCTTCCGTTAAAGTTATTCCTACTCTAAAAACATTAGTTTCTCGATGATTTGATACTTCAGGGAAAATCTTTCCTGAATTATCAAGTCGAAACCAAGTGTCATGCTTTTTCTCTTTACTCATAATTAACTCCTCATCTGCTCTTCTATAAATGTTCTTATCAATCGCCAAGCTTCCCTTGAAGAAGCCATTTTTCTAAATCCTAAAGGAAACACATGAAACATCCCTTCAAAATTATGAATCGTTGCATTATCAATTTTAGTTCTAAAGTCTAAGGTATCAGATTCGATGAGTTCATGACTGCCAACAAACATCAACAAGTTACTAAAACCACTAAAATCTCCATACTTAGGCGATATTAATGGGTTATGGTAATCATGGTCTCCTGCATATGCTTTTTTGTCTAGTGGGACTGTTCCTTTACCAAAGAAAGGGTCTACTTCACAGTTTCTTTGATAGGAATCACCTTCACCAGCAAGATCTGTCCAAGCAGACATCGTAATCATTGCCTTTGGTAATTCGAACTTATTTTGCTTTAAAGCTAGACCCAAAGCAAGAGCTAAACCTCCACCAGCACTATCTCCAGCAACTATTATCTGTTCAGGTTTATATCCTGTCTTCAATAGATGTTTATATAAATCAATCGCTTCTTCTAAAGCTTTAGGAAAAGGGTATTTTGGTGCTAATGAATATCTTAGAGAAAAAATCTGTAAGGAAGAGTTCGTTTCCAGATATTTTCTTGCGACTTTTCTATAAGTGTCATTATAACCAGAAACATAAGCACCACCATGCAATTGAATTAAAGCATGGGTTGGGGTTGTTTTTTTATAATGTATTACTTCTACTAAAACATCATTGACTTTGATAATATTATAATCAATTCTTTTGTTATAAGAATAATTCTTTGAAAGATTATTGGTAAAGGCCATTTTAAATTTAAAATTATATCTTTCTCGAGCTGCTTTAAATTTAAAAGCAAACCGAACTAAACCTACACCAAATTTGTCGGAACATTTTTGTTTGTGAAAAAAATAACTCGCCATGTAAAAACCACCTTTTACTTTATTATATCACAGCTATATTAACTTGTCTTAAACAAAATCGTTTAAAATTTTGTGTTTTTGATTTATAATAGTAACAGAACCTGAAAAAATGAAAAGAGGTAATCACATGGATGTCTTAGAAAGATTTCTGAATTATATTAAATTTGATACACAATCAAAAACCGATACGACTGCTTATCCTTCAACTGAGAAGCAACTTGTTTTATTAAATCATTTATTAAAAGAATTAGAAGATTTAAAAATCACCGCTTCAATTGATGAATTTGGCTATGTAATTGGAAGAATCCCCTCAAATCTAAAAAAGCCTGGGAAAACAGTTGCTTTAATTGCTCATGTGGACACATCTCCAGATGCTAGTGGTAAAGATGTTGTAGCTAAAATAGTAAAAAACTATGATGGTAAAAAAATAACCCTTAATGAAGAACTACAAATCTATTTAGATCCCGTTGTTTTTCCTAATTTAAAAGATAAAATCGGTGATGATCTAATTACTACGGATGGTACAACTCTCTTAGGTTCAGATGATAAACTAGGAGTTGCAGAAATCATGGCATTCGCTGAATTTGTGATGGATAACCCAGATTACCTGCATGGAGAGATTGTGATTGTTTTTACCCCTGACGAAGAAGTCGGTAATGGAACTAAATTCTTCGACACAAAAAAAGTAAATGCTGATTTTGGTTATACTTTAGACGGTTCCAAAGTTGGTGAGATTGCTTATGAAAACTTTAACGCTGCTACAGCTAAAGTTGTGATCAATGGTAAATCAGTTCACCCTGGTTCTGCAAAAAACAAAATGTTAAGTGCTATTGATGTTGCCTATGAGTTTCATCAATTATTACCTAAATATATGAGACCTGAAATAACGGAAAACTATGAAGGATTTAATCATCTGTTAAAAATCGACGGTGTTGTGGAAAAATGTAATATGACTTATATTATCAGAAATCACGATAAAGCTATTTTTGAAAAGCAAAAAGCAGATTTTTATCTCAATCAAAAATACTTGAATGAAAAATACGATAGTAACACTGTTAAAATAGAGATTACTGATTCCTATTTTAATATGCGAGAAATCCTTGATAATAATCAAAGTATTGTAAATATTGCTATCAAAGCAATCAAAGCTAATGGAATCAACCCGATAATCGAACCAATTCGTGGTGGGACCGATGGAGCTAGACTAACCTTTATGGGGCTTCCTTGTCCAAACCTTGGAACTGGTGGTTATAATTTCCATGGACCTTATGAATATGCTTCGATTAAGGAAATGAACATCGCCTTAGAAATAATCAAAACTCTTATAACTGAAGTTACGAACTTAGAATAGCGAGGCAATCAAGTGGCAGAAATCCAGAAAAACGGTATTGAAATAACAAAGCATGATAACCTTGTTCACATCATTAAGTTCACGCTTTTTTCCATTTCTGCCGGAATTATCCAAATAATTACTTTTACTTTATTAAACGAAGTACTAAAACTAGTATATTGGCCAGCCTATCTTATCGCTTTAACTTTATCGGTTTTATGGAATTTTACTTTAAACCGGAAATTCACCTTTAAATCAGCCGCTAATGTTCCGCTTGCGATGTTTAAAGTAGCTTGTTTTTATCTAGTTTTCACTCCACTATCAACTTGGTGGGGAGATGCTTTAACCAATATTGGTTGGAATGAATACCTCGTATTAGGCGGAACAATGATTATTAATTTTATCACGGAATTCTTATTTACAAGATTTTTCGTCTACCGCAATCAAATAAATACTGCCATTGTTAAATAACTCAAAAATATAACAGCGAAGAGGACAAACCTCATTCGCTGTTTTCTTTAAGGAATAATATCTCCTAAGCCCTCGGTCTTAAGAAACTCGATAAAATACTTTGTAGGGATTGGACTGAACTGTTTACCCGAATACTTTCTTAACTCATTGATGATCTCTTCTGATGATTTTACGATTTTATATGGTCTAGAGGTAGCCATTGTACTAATCGCATCAGCTACAGCTAGTATCTGAGATCCTAAAGGAATTTCCTTCCCTTTTAAACCATCTGGATAACCACCGCCATCCCACCACTCATGGTGATGTCTTACTAGTTTCGCAATTTCTTGTAAGTCATTTGATTTTGATAATACTTGATATCCATATTCAACATGCTTCTTCATTTCTTCATATTCTTCATCAGTTAATCTTGTTGGCTTATTAACGATTTTGTAATCAACCCCAATTTTACCGATATCATGAACAATTCCTGACCAGTAGAGATTGAATAACTGTTTTTCATCGAGTCTCATCATTTCGCCAATTTTTAAGGCTAATCTTGCGACTTGTTCACTATGACCACTTGTGAATTTATCATATAACTCTAGGGTTCTAATTAAAGACAAAACTAAATCTTGCTTTAAATCAACGGTTTTTTGAACTAACAACTCCTGGGTATAGAAATTATTCATAATATTTTGGAAACTTTGGTATTGGTTAATCACTTTTTGATTAAAGGCTTTATTCGTATCTTCAAAAATATCAAAGCTAATTCCTGCCTTCATTCCTTCGCTAATCTGGAAACTTAAATAAACAGTTTCCTTTGGTTTAGGAAATTTTTCAATAAACTTGTCGTAATCATCATCAAGTTCTTTTTTTAATTGATTCTCCGACTTTTTGATCCAAAAGACTTTTGATTTATCCCAGAGAAAGTCTTTTTCATCAAAATTAAGGGTGTTGAGTTCATCAATATCGATATGAATTCCCTTTAAATACTTAACATGTAAGTCATCGATGATATAACAACTAGCTCTGTCAAAATCCCTAAAAACATTAACACTAATATCAAAGACTTGGATTAAGTATTCCTGATTAATCGAAATATTTTCTTTGTATAATTTATCACCCATTTGAAATAGTTTAAAGATTGATTCTAGCAATTCATCAAGCTTTAACGTTGTATCGGTTAACTCTAAATCTTTCTTTAAGTAATTATCAAGGAAATACTTAATTAAGACACTTACCAAAGACATTACAATTAAGAACAAGTTGATTTCAAATATGATTCTTCTAATACTAGTGATATCAATGTTACTTAAATAAAAAAATTGAAAGGCTATAATATAAATATAATTCAATAACAATATCATTCGATAACTAAGAGCTAAAGCAGCAAAAACAAAGAAAATAACTAAGATAATATCAAAGTTAGTAAAAGTAAATCCCGGAATAACTCCTAAAAACATGAGAATTATTAATACTATAAATCCTAAAACATAAAGCGAGTTATGAATGATCTTAGATTTTGTGATATCTGATGTATCGTAGGTGTAATTCAGAATAACTAAAGACCCAAAGACTAAACTACCGGTAAAATCTCCTATTAAACTTCTTGTTAGAACATCTAAAAACTTGATGGTATCATTAATCGATATCAGCAAACCACCTTTTAATACTCCTCCAAAAAGAACTACAACATTAATCGTCATAATATAAAGAATAAAGTTTTGCTTTACAAAGATATTCTTGATTTTAAACTTATCCATAATAAACTTAAAGAAAAAAGCTTCTAAAAACGATACTGCACTAAAGATAAGACTATAGTTTAAAGCAGTACTTATTTGGTTGTTAGCCAAAAGATATTGATTGATAAAATTACCCACCAATAAACCAAGGATAATCCCTAATATACTACGTTTTCCATAGAGAAAATAAAAGCCTATAACCAATCCAATTGCTGGCCATAAAACTGAGACTAAAGCAAATTCATCAGTAAAGTTATGGCCTATTATTATTGTAAATACCAGTAATATAAATATTACGAGATTTAACGTAATAAAGGATAGTTTTTTCATGAAAATACCCGCTTTCTAAAACCATTTCTTATACTTAAAAAAGCCAACCATTAAAAGAATTATACTGAAGCAGATTCCGATAAATATCCAAAGTCCATTGGGGTTAGTCAAAATACCAAAATCAACAAAATTCATACCAAACACACCAGCTAAGAAAGATAACGGAATAAAAATCGCACTGAAAATAGTTAAAGTCTTCATAATTGTGTTTGTTCGATCATTAATATTGTTGGTATGCATTTCATAAAGAGATTTTATTTCTTCCCAGTCTAACTTCATCTTATCATCTAAACGATATAAGTGATCCAATAAATCCTTATAGTACTTCACTAATCCATTAACCGGTTTTTTCTTCAATAAATCCTCGATTAAATCTATCGATTCTACTAATGAATTTGTATGTGTTTTCATTGATAAAACTTCTTTTCGTATCTTATGAAGTTCATCAATATTATTCGTCTTATCGGTCACAATTTTTTCTTCCCATAGATTGATTAATTGACTAACTTCATGCTCAAAGATGATATTAATATCGATTAACGCATCGATGATTAAGTAAAATAGATATTTTGCTTCTCTAACCCGTACCTCACTATCTTGATTCATCAACCGCTCTTCAATAACATCGAGCATTTTTGGTGGGTTTTCGTTAAAAGTAAAAACAGTATTGTCTTTCAGCAATACGCTTAAGTAACTATGAATAAACTTCTTATCTACATAACTCGTAGTCTTAATAATTGCAAAAAAACCGTTATCAATTTCTTCAATCTTAGCTCTTTGATTAAGATTAAAGATATCTTCAATTATTAGGCTGTCAATCGCAAGCTTTTTAAGTTCCTCAACAATTAAATCCGTATCAGTAAACCCATTTACTCTAACCCATAATTGATGATTTTCTTCTAAAGGCTTTGGACCAATAAAGTCTTTATTATAATATATTTTCTTAATAACTGTTTTTGTTTCTTTTTTACTTGTATTAAAGATTGTCCCTGGCGGTAATAATTTTTTTAGTTCCATTACATATTTCCTTCCTATATCTTTATTTACAATGTATGTTTGTGATATAATATCTAAACAAGAGGTTTTTTAAATGAAGAAAAGGTATATATTTATTCCAATAATCCTATTGGCATTTATAGCACAAACAATTTTAACATATTTTGTCTTTGATGACATCAAACCATTGATTTCGTTTCTTTTAACCGTACCATTTTATGTCATTGTTTATGTCTACTATCGCGAAACAAAACTAGTTGTAACCTATTCTTTTATTTCCGTTTTTACCACATTATCATACTGGATATTTGTCGCTTTTATTGAAATTTACCCTTTAACTGCACCAAATATGCGTTTAATTGGTCTAGTCTCGTTTTTTGGTTCTATCATTAATATGATGATTGGCTTTGGTATCGTTCTCCAAGCTACAAAAAACAAGTATATCGCTGTAAGTTTGATGGGTTTTGCGGTAATAAATTTCTTCTTTGCATCTTATTATAACTTCTTCTTAGTTGATTTATTTGCGGCTTTATTTGGGCCTAATCAAGCAAGAGTAACTGAGGCTTTATTTGTTCTTGAGATGTTCTATCTCGTCTTACAAGCAATTATTGTAATAAATCAGGTTATTATCATTTATCTATTTGATAAGAACCAAGACTTGGACAAATTAACATTCATCCATGAACACAAGGATTAAAAAGATATTTCAGTAGATAAGTAGCCTAATCACTACTTATCTTTTTCTTTTCTATAGGTTCTATGAAATTGATCAGCTACTTTATAAAGTTTCTTCGCATCAATTAAAGTTATTGTACCCAAACCAAGTTCTACTTGTTTATAGTATTCAGTGTTTTGATACTTCTCAAGATATATTTTTGATATTTCTTTAAAATTATCGATTTCATCATCTTCAATATAGTTCTCAAAAACTTGAACTTCTTCCGCTTCACCTTGATCATTTAGTCTTTTGTAATAATTCGTTTTCTCGATGGAATAAGGACTAAACTGTTCCGTTAGATGAACGGAAGTACAAGTATAAAAATCGGTTCCTAAAAACAATATTTTTCCATTCCTATCAGCTAGTTTTTTTAAAGGTGATATCATCAATTTATCATCGACGTCATGATCATACCAAGTAGGGTCATTCGTGTTATTTAAAACGGACATTGATGTAAGTGGATGATTGGTTCTAACAACATTCTTATATCTACAAAAAAGTTGAGGAACTTTTCCTATTCTTTCAGGAATAAAGATGTCCTTATCAAAGACTCTCCGGTTTTTGTTAATCAAATCTATCCAATCCTTAGGAACTGCTGGATTCGACCAATAAGCTGGATCAGATTGTTCTGAAGTATGAGCCATCATAATGATAACTCCTTTGGTAACAGTTTCAATTAAAGCATCACAAATATCATACTCTTTATTAATTATATAACCAAATGCAGAAATAGAGGCATGAACCTCAAGCAAAGAATCGCTTTTAATTCCTATTTTTTCAAACGCCTCGATAAAATCCATTTTAGTTAGAGGAGCTTTTGTCTCGTTTATAAGTTTAATTAGTTTCTCGTACATTCAAATACACTCCTTATACTAATAATTTTAACATAGATAAACTTTTTAATGTAGAATTTTAAGCAAATTTATGTTAAAATATGATTCTAATAAGGCGGAGATTAACATGAAAAGAAAAAACATAATATATATAATACTAATTGGTGTTGCATTAATCAATATTGCAATGACAGAGATATTTAACACAACAATTCCTTTGTTGTTTTATTTCTTATACATTACATTTCATATCATTAGTCTTGTTTTTTATCGTGAGACTAAGCTGATTACTACTTTTCATATTTTTTCAATTGTCAACTATTTTGGTTATGTAATGTTTTTTATGATTATCGGCTTTTCTCCTTTTTGGGGTTTAGTATCTTTAGTGGGTAGTATTTTCACACTATTTATTGCTTTTGGAGTGGTTTTACAACATCGAACATTCCGATTAAACGAAAGAAGCTTTATGTGGTTTTCAATCTACACAATCATTTTTTATTCGATGTATACACCTTATATTTTAAACCTTTTAACTAACTTCTTCGGTCCTTTTCCTTTGGCGATTCAAAGAACAATAAATACATTTAATACAATAAAACTAATTCTATATATTGGTAATGTAACTTTACAAATTCTTATTATTCATCGCAATGAAATAAATAAGAAAATTGAAGAAGAAGATCAAAAAGAAAATGAAGAAAGAAAAAGAATCGCAAGTTTACCATTTTTTAAATAGCCTTTATTAAAGGCTTTTTTTCTAGGAGGTTTTATCATTGAATGATTTTTTAAGTCAAAAGCAACCAGTATATGCCAAGAATGGTGTAGTAGCTACAAGTGAAGGCTTAGCTGCTCAAGCTGGTTTAGAGATTCTAAAGAAAGGTGGAAACGCCATCGATGCAGCTGTCGCTACAGCTGCTTGTTTAACGGTTGTTGAACCCTGTAGTAATGGTATTGGTAGCGATTGTTTTGCGATTATATATTTTAATAATCACCTTTATGGAATGAATGCGTCAGGTCCAAGTTCAAGAAATATTAGTATTGACAAAATCAAAGAAAGAGGATTCAATAAAATGCCGAAATACGGTGTTTTACCAATTACTGTACCCGGCACACCAAAAGGTTGGGCAAGGTTGATTGAACGGTTCGGAAACTTAAGTCTAATCGAAGTTTTAGCACCAGCAATAAAGCTTGCAAGAGAAGGTTATGCAATTGGTCATCAAGTGGGTTGGTATTTTGAAAATGCGATTAAACATTATGAAGAAAACAATCAAAGTTCTGAGTACAAACATTTCTTTGAAGTGTTTAAAAACGGAGAAGATTTTTATAAATCTGGAGATATCTTTAAGAATGAATTAATGTCAAAAACCTTAGAAGAAATCGGCTATACCAATAGTGATAGTTTCTATAAAGGATATTTAGCTGAGAAAATAACTAGTTTTATGGAAAAGCACAATGGTTTTATTGATAAAGAAGATTTAAGAGGTTATGATGTAGAATTTATAGAACCAATATCAGTTAATTATAAAGGTTATGATGTTTTCGAGATACCACCAAATGGTCAAGGTATTACTGCCTTAATGGCTTTAAATATCTTAAATGACCATGATTACAGTAGAAAAAACTTTTCAGTCTATCATCGTCAGATTGAAGCAATAAAAATAGCTTTTTCTGACACATTAAAATATGTGACAGATTCAAAGTTTATGAAAGTAAATCCAAAATACTTACTCTCAGAAGACTATGCAAAGATGCGAAGAAAAGAAATCAATGATTCCGCAAAAATCTATGAACCGATTGATTATAAGAAAAGCGGAACCGTTTATCTAGCTACTGCAGATAAAGAAGGAAACATGGTTTCTTTCATTCAAAGTAATTATATGGGATTTGGTTCTGGCATTGTAATTGATGATACAGGTATTTCAATGCAGAATAGAGGTCACACTTTCTCTCTTGATCCAAATCACGATAATGCTCTAGAGCCGAGCAAAAGAACCTATCATACTATCATCCCAGGATTCTTGATGAAAAACAAAGCGCCAATTGGTCCGTTTGGTGTTATGGGTGGATTTATGCAACCACAAGGTCATCTTCAAGTTTTAATGAATCTAATCGATTTTAAGATGAACCCTCAACAGGCTCTGGATGCACCACGATTTAGATGGGATCAACGAAACCAAGTTGCTTTAGAAAATACCTTTGATAAAGAGATTATTGACTATTTGATTAACCGAAATCATGAAGTTAAACTTGAACCAAGACAAAGTAGTTTTGGACGTGGTCAAATTATCATGAAAAAAGACCAACATTATCTTGCAGGCACTGAAACAAGGTGTGATGGTCATATTGCCTATTACTAAAAAAAGGAATCTACTCCTAATTGCGAGTAGATTCTTTTATTTAGTTGTTAATTTATATAGTTCTTCTGCTGCAAAGTGGAACTTCGTAACAGCAATATCTTGTTTCACTGGATATAGATAATAAGTATCATTATTAGTTGAAAAACTAATACAATCCCCTTTGCCAAAATAATCGTACTCAACATGAACACCAAAATTACTAATAACCGGTTTTACAACTTTTAGATGATGGGATTGTAATTTTGCTTCTAACACAAAACCGTTGATATTATGGGTAAGTTTTCCAATACCTAAACGATAATATCCAGTTGTATTCGGTAAAGAATCAATAAACACATCTGTTGTTATTTCGTAATCCCCATTTAAGATTTCTGTTTTCACAACTTCTCTTTCCCACTCAAACCAATCTGGAATAAAGTTAAACAATCCTTCTCCTTCAGTCGCTATCAATTGATTATACTCATTTACAAAATAAGTTTTACCACATTTTTCACAAAAAAGATGATTGTTATCGCTATTCATCGAGTAATCTGTTAAACAGTGAGGACAACGATAAAGAACCTTATGTAAGTTCTTTGCCCGGTTGTCTCCTTTAATGACTATTTTATTATCTAACTGATATTGATAATCATTATACTTAAAAGAGTCTTCTATTTTACTATGAATCTCTTGTACAGATAGTTCTTCTAAATCTGTTTTTGTAAATAACTGTGTCATTACACTTTTTAGTGGAACTTTTCTTTTTATCAAATTCCAAACTGGTTCTTGAAGGTGATGTCCATGGGCAATTAAAGTCACAACTGGATACTTAAACTTCTTAATAAGTTTACTTAAGCTCTCAGGTAACATTGAGGTCGTTCCTACTAAAGAGTAACGAGCTTCTGGATAAATCACAGCGATAGACTTATGTACTTCAAGAGTATATTTTAATTGTTTTACTAAAGCAGGATCAGAAACAAACTTTCGTTTTCCAATACAGCCAACATTTCTTAATAAAGACTCGCGGTTAATAAAACCATCAATAGCTACAACATAATTTGCTCTTCTTGGAAAAAATGCTCTTGTGGCAACTTTAAAATCAAAAAAACTATTATGGTTACATAAAAGAATGTAAGGTCCTTTTAGACCTTTCATATTCACTTTCTCAATCTTAACTCTCTTGATAAATGTTTCCGGAATACTTAACAACCAAGCTACAACTTGTAAATACCATTTTGCTTTTCTAGGCATTGACTTAAGGTCAAACCTCTCCATCGCTTCTACTTCTTTATAGGTTTTAAAAACCACATCACTTATCTTCATCTAATCGCCCTTTCAAGGTGTTATTATTTATTCTTCTTTTTTCCTACTGTAACACAATAGGTCGTAAATTCTTTTTCTGTATTCAGTAACAACAACTTATCAACCAAGTCTTGATTATAAGCACAAATCGCACAAGCTCCTGAGTCTATTACCTCAGCTGCTAGTGATAAATTTTGGCAAGCATGTCCTGCTTCAATCGCAATCATTTTATGAGCACAAAAATCATACTTATACTCCGTTCTTGCAGGAACACAGGTAAAGAAGAAAACAACTGGAGCCTCTCTTAATTGTCTTAGCAGTGACTCGTTAACCTCTTCGCTTAGATCATCTTGTTTTCTTACTAGTGCCAACTGATGTTGATCTTGGACATATAAGTAAATACCACTATCGATATTTTCTACCTTATTAACATAGACATAGGTTTCCATTGAATTCGTAGCTCCAGCTGTAGGAATAGTTCTAAATACAGCGTTTTCACGGTAGTAGTCAACCCTTGAAGTTTCAAATAATAGATAGGATAACTCATTATAACTTAATGGTTTATCACTATATTCTCTAAGTGACCTTCTACAGGCAATACAGTCCGATAGAGTCTTTTGTTTGATTGTAGAAAAATCTTTATCAAGTTTATATATTTCCGCATTTTCTAAAGGTTTATTAAATTGCTCTGGTCTTTCTAGGTTTAACTTCTTAGCTGTTTCAGTATGATACAAATCAAGCCAATTAGGCTTAATCGCTTCTCTGTTTTTTCTAATTTTATCGTTAATTTTAATCACTCCTCAAATAATTTTAAATACTCAGTATAACCTCTTTGTTCTAATTCTTCTTTGGGGATAAATTCCAAAGCTGCACTGTTTATACAATATCTTAGATTACCATCTGGACCATCATTAAAAACATGACCTAAATGACTGTTAGCTTCCTTTGATCTAACCTCAGTTCGAATCATTCCATGAGAAAAATCCATTTTCTTTTTTACATTTTCTTCGTTGATAGGTTTCATAAATGATGGCCACCCGCAATGTGCATTAAACTTATCTTTTGAAGAAAATAAAACTTCTTTCGATACTATGTCGATATAAATCCCATCTCTAAACTCATCATTAAACTCATTTTCAAAAGGTTTCTCTGTACCTTTTTCTTGTGTTACGTAGAATTGTAGTGGTGTTAATTTTTTTATTTCATCATCATATTTTACCATTAGATTTCAAAAGGGAGTAATTTATTTAAATCAAGCATTGTATTAACTTCAAATAAATCCTTCTTACAAGCTTGATTCAGTGGTACACCCTTATCCTTTCTCTCTTGCCAAACAAGATATTCTTTTTCACCAGCTGTATAGATTTTTTCTTCTCCTGGAGCTACATTACTGTTTCTAAGCTCTCGTAAAATATCTCCTGCAGTCTTTTTAAAACTTTCAAGACCCATAAACGCTTCAGTATCGATTGCGATAAAGAAATGTCCTAAATGATAAGGGACTTTTTTTCCAGAATCATCAAGACCTGTTAACATTTTAAGGAAGTTTCCGGCTTGCAAAGCAGCACTCAAAATTTCTACAACTGTTGCATAACCATAGCCTTTATATCCTGCTAATTCTTCACCAATGCCACCTAGAGGAGCTAAAGCTGCTTCACCATTCACTAAATCTTTTAAGATCTGAACAGAATCAGTTTTTGGTAAGCCGTCTCTTCCAACAACCATTCCTTTTGGAGTTGGTTTTCCTTCTTTTGCAAAATACTCAATCTTACCCCTTTGGGTAATGCTTGTTGCACAATCTAAAACAAAAGGAAACTCTTCATCTGTTGGAAGTCCAATTGTAAGCGGATTTGTTCCTAACATATTCTCTACACCAAAAGTCGGTGCGATAGATGGTCTTGCATTCGTACCAGTAATACCAATCATCCCTGCTTTAGTGGCCATCGTTGCATAATATCCAGCAATACCATAATGAGTAGAATTTCTAACAGCTACCATTCCCATACCAAAGTTTTTAGCCTTTTCAATAGCTAAATTCATCGCTTGATAACTAGCTACCATTCCCATACCATCCCCTGCATCTAAAACTGCAGTTGTTGGAGTTTCTCTTAAAACTTCTACTTTAGTAACTGGTTTTTGAATCCCTGCCATAATTCTATCAATATAGATTGGCTTAAAACGATTGACTCCATGGCTTTCTATTCCTCTTCTATCACTTTCCATTAAGACATCTGCACAGATTAAAGCGTCTTCTTTTTTAACTCCTAATTTCACAAAAGCACTAACTAAAAAGTCTTCTATAAAATCCCAACTAACATACGTTCTATCGTCCATCATAATCAATCCTTTCATGTTATAATATAATTATATCACATCATTATCTTTTGGAGAATAACGCACTCAAAGTTTAACTTACTGATTTACAGATTTATTCATTCAAAAATAAAATTATTTATGTTATAATAATGAAAAACAAGTTTATAAAACGAAAGGATAATAAAAAATGCCTAAAGAAGTATTAATTGACAAATTAGCCAATTTGGCTGTAAAAGTTGGTGCTAATGTTCAAAAAGATCAAGTAGTATTTGTTAATGCTCCAGTAGAAGCTCAAGAAATCGCAAGAAAAGTTACGAAATATGCGTATGAAGCTGGTGCTAAGAAAGTTGTTGTTAATTGGCGTGATGATATCTTATCTCGCTATGCAGTAGAATATCAATCATTAGAAACACTAAAAGATATTCCTAATTACCATATCGATAAATTCCATTACTTAGTGGATAATGGTGGTTGTGTTATCTCTATTGTTTCCCCAATTCCTGGAGCTAATAAAGGTTTAGATTCTAACAAACTTCAAACATCTAATGTAGCTCTATCAAAATCTATTCAGTTCTACCGTGAATTTATGATGGGAAATAAAAGCCAGTGGACAATCATCGCTGCTGCAAATCCGATTTGGGCAAAAAAGGTTTTTCCTGAAATGCCTGTTGAAGAAGCTGAAGAAGCTCTTTGGGAAGCGATTCTTAAAGCTTCAAGAGTTGAAGAAGCCACTGATCCAATAACGGAATGGCAAAATCATAATAAAAGCTTAGTCGATCATAACAAGATTTTAACTGATTTTCAATTTGAAACTCTCCATTTCAAAAACTCTGTCGGAACAGACTTGACTATCAAATTAGTAGATAATCATATTTGGGCTGGTGGACAAGAAAAAGCAGGTAATGGTGTAATCTTTAATCCGAATATTCCAACGGAAGAAAACTTTACTATGCCTCATAAATACGGGGTTAACGGTAAAGTAGTCGCAACTACACCTTTAGATTACCAAGGTAATCTTATTGAAGATTTCTGGCTTGAGTTTAAAGATGGAAAAGTTGTTAATTATGATGCAAAAAAAGAATTAGCTAGTTTAAAGAACTTACTAGAATTCGATGAAGGCAGTTCATATTTAGGAGAAGTTGCTTTAATTAGTTATAACTCACCAATTTCACAAGCAAATATTCTTTTTTATAATACTTTATTCGATGAAAATGCTTCATGTCATCTAGCATTAGGAAGAGCATATCCAATGAATATTGCTGGTGGTAATGATATGAGTATCGAAGAACTAGAGAAAAATGGTTATAATAACTCCATGTCACATTCTGATTTCATGTTTGGTTCTAAAGACTTAAATGTAACTGGAACTACTAAAGATGGTAAAGTAATTCAAATCTTTAAAGATGGTAATTTTGTTATATAATTTATGAAGTAAAGTAAAAAAAAGATGGATTTTATATAATTCATCTTTTTTTATGGAATTATTTTCAAGTCTTTACAGTACAAGCAATATTCTATTTAATTGAGTAGAAAATAAAAGAAAAGCAAAAAATTCTATTAGTTGATAAGGAAGGTAAAATCTGAAAATGAATGTTTGATATTTAATACATTTGCTCAATGAATAGTAAAAACGAAATTATCTTAATGGTTTTTATGCTATATGCTCCTTATAATCAATCTTAATTTAAGATATATCCTTAATACTGCCTAAAAAAATTTAAATAAAAGGCATATGTCAAGTAATAATACATGATTTTGATATTTATCGCTATTTAATTGACATTTTAACTAAAATTAATTATAATTAGTTTAAGGATGGTTCGCTATGAAACTAGAAAAAATTGCATATAACATTTACAGTTTAACCAACATTTCTTTTGCTATTTACGAAAACCATCAGAAGGTTTACGAAACTGATCAGCCAGTTCTTCCCGAAAGATTACGAGAAGAACTGAATAAAGAAAAACAAACATTAGTAGAAAATCACCGGGAGAACCGGAATGTAAGAGTACAGGACAACTATGGTTTAACCTTTGTCTGCTTATATATTGAGCATCGACATGTACTATTTGGACCATTCCTCATTAACGATGATTATGAGAAGTATATTGATCGTATTATTTTTAAATTCCATTTAATCAATGAAGAATCTAATATGGTTGAAAACTATTTTAATAATTTAAAAATCTTATCGGAATTCCAACAGAATTTAATCGTCAGCATGCTTCACGGACTTGAAGTCACAAATAATGAATCCATTAAAATATTTAATGTTCAAGTGAAAAGACTAGATCAAGAAGCTGAATATAATAAAAACTCCGAAGATTATAATATCCGATTAGTGGAAACTAGCAACGAGATTGAAGAAGCTTTATTAAAAATAGTAATTACAGGTGATGTAGATTCTGCTAAAAGCTTTGATTTCCAAAAAATCTCAACTCAGCATTTGATCTATCAAAACAGTTCTTTTACGAATATGAAAACGAACTTAATGATTTTTGATGCTTTATGCAATAGAGAAGCTATCAAAGCAGGCGTTGATAAAATCCTGGCTCATAAAATCTCTAATAACATCAAATTTAACATCAATAAAATCAGCTTATCAAGCGAACTAAAATACATTGCTCAAAAAATATTGGTTACTTATTCCAAAGCTGTTAAAGAATATACCTTATTAGACTATAGTAATAATATTAGGAAAATCATTCTTTATATCAGAAAAAACCTTACCAACAAAATATCTCTTGATGATATTGCGAATGAACTATTTATTACTAAAGAGCATCTATCAAGGTTATTCAAAAAAGAGATGGATATTACTATCTCGGAATATATCATCAAAGCTAAAATTGAAGAAGCAAAGAAGCTTCTAAAACATACGGATTATAACATCCTTGATATTGCGACTTTATTGAATTTTGCTAATAGTTCGCATTTCTCAAACTCATTTAAAAAATACGCTAAAATGTCTCCTAGTGATTACCGAAAATCTTCATCAAACTAAAAAAAAGAGACTCAGAACTTCTGAATCTCTTTTCATTTATGTAATTATTCTTCAGTCTTTTCAGTAATAACTTCCACATCCATTGGATCAATGTCTTCTGCTTCTGTTTCTTCTTCATCTTCAGATATATACTTCGTTTCCGAAACATTAACAACCAATTTATCCAAATCATCCATGACAGTTAATCCTTCAGGAATACTTAAATCCCCGATAGTCTTAGAATCGCCAACTTCCATACCAGTTACATCTAAGTCAATGTGACTTAGTCCGTGCCCAACAGCGTATTCAACTTCTACACTATCCGTTAATAACTGGACAATTACACCAGGTTTTTCAATCGTTTCTTTACCAACTAAAATAATTGGTAAATCAGCTTTAATTGTGTCACCTTCGGTAACCTTTAATAATTTGACATTTAAAAATTGATTCTGATTCAAAATATGGTTTTGTACTTCTTTAATGTAAACTAGATGTTTTTTTCTACCCATTTTAACTTCAAAAGTTTGGGTTAAACCATATTGTCTATAAAGTTCTCTCAAGTCCTTTTCATCAATTTGAATTGATTCTGGTTCGATAGTTTTACCAAATAAAACTCCAGGCACTTTATTCATTTCTCTGACATGTTTAAGTGATTCAGTTCTTTTTTCGATTTTCATGTTCTGACTCCTTTCTATGTTTGTTTTTTAATTGTCGATAATATTATATCACAAAAACGTGATTTTTGGGACTATTATCATTTCGATATCTTGTTTTTTTAAATAATCACTGGGAATTAGATACTTTTAATACTAAATATTTGTTATAATATTAATAAGAAGAAAGGGTGAACTCTATGGGTATAAATGCACTAATCTTATTAGGCTTATCAATTATCTTAATTTACGTTATTTTCATTGAGATTTTTACTGTTATCTTTAAAATGACAGGCTTAACCAATGATAAAGCAAGATTTCAAGTAATCTCATTATTTACTAACAGTGGTTTTACAACTCAAGAAGCGGAGCTGATTGTGAATTCAAAAATCAGAAGGAAGATTGCTAATCTAACAATGTTATCTGGTTTTATTTTAAACGTTACCGTAATTTCTGTATTAGTTAATGTGTTTATCACTTTAGGTCAGGCTGAATCTACCGATGTTTTAAAATTTTTCTTAGTTATCGGTGGTTTTTTCGTAGTAATGTATATTTTAAAGAAACTAAAGGTTTTTGAATTCCTTTTAAAAGGTATTACCGAACGAATCACGAATAGAATTATCTATGGTGGTAATACGAATATCATTGAAGTATTAGATACTTATGGCAAAAATTCCATTGTCCAGATTAAAATTATTAATCTTCCAGAGATTCTTGAAAATATAACTTTAGAAAAAAGCGACTTAAGATCTATCCATGGAATTAATGTTCTGGCTATTACAAGAGATGGAGAGACAAATGCTCATGTGACTAAAGATGATCTCATCAAGACCCATGATCGGGTAATCTTATTCGGACGGCTTGCAAGCATAAAAAAAGTCTTCTTAAAATCCTAGATTTTAATCAAGACTTCATTTTTACATTTTGAACAATAAACGTATCTCTCACCTTTAATCTTTCTTACTTCTAAAGTGTTCTGACAGATTGGACATGGTTTAAGAAGATATACTTTGCCATTCTTTCTGATACTTTTACTATTTTTAACCTTTACTTTCTTAATCTTTTTAATTTTTATCTTTTTAGGTTTATTGCTCTTAAACAAATTCTTAAACTTATTTAATGCAGTTAAAAATACTGCATTTTCTTTTTGTCTTTGTAATCTGTTTTTCGAAAGTATTCTAAATAATGAAATGAAGATTAGAATAAAGATGATTATATCAATAATATTCTCTTTAACAAAAACGTTGATAAACATCAACAAACCATATATTAAAAAGGTGAATATACCTAAATGGTCCATACCATTTCTATTCGCAAAAAAACCTCTTATCTTCTCATTAAAATTCATTTTCTTCTCCTGATAAAACCATATAATTTACAACTATTTTAACACAGTTTTATGATTGTTTTGTAAATATTTTAAAAAACCACTGCTAGATAATCAGCAGTGGTTCAATCTATTTCCTTCTTTTCATTCTACCTTCTTTTAGATACAAACTTAAGCCTTTAAAGAACTTCCCATTAAACATCAACATCATACCTTGTAGTTGTCCCCAAGATATCTTTCCTCCCGACATTCTCGATAAGCCTCTTACAGGTAAGTGCATAATTCCCATAATCAAGATATTTGCCGTTTCATGTTTACCGAGGAAATGATAGAATTTCACTAGAAATCTAACAAATCTAGCCACTAGTCTTCCAGTGAATCCCTTCGCATATCTAAGCTGTGCTACAGTTGTATTATAATCTACGATTAAACGATTTTTCTTATAGAAACTAAAATTTGCCTTCGGTACATCTTTTCCTAGTAACGCTTCAAACTCAGATTGCTCAACCTGTTCCACATTACCTTTAAAATACGTTGGGATATCTGTTTTAGTAAGTTTAGGATTTAGCTTTACTCCTGGAACTCTTAGAGTTTCTCTTAAACGGATATTTTGAGATGATGACCCAACCAATATTTGATAATCTAACTCTTCTACTTCCCATTTCATCGTTTCAACATTATAGAAACTAAATGCATCTTCTGTAAGTTTAATCACTACTTCTTTTTCTTCTTTTGGTTCCAGCATAACTTTAGTAAAAGCTTTTAATTCTTTATTTGGACGATATACTTTTGAATCCACTGCGCTTATATAAACCTGAGCTACTTCTGCCCCAGCTTGATCACCAGTATTCTTGATATTAAATCTAATTTCATTAGTGGATACTAACAAGTTAGAATAAGCAAAATCGGTATATGATAAGCCAAAGCCAAAAGGATATTTAACACTTTTTTTGACGGTATCAAAATACCTATATCCAACAAACAACCCTTCTCGATATTCAGCTGTAACTTCCTTACCAGGAAAATTATTCGCTGTAGCTAAATCTTCATACTTATGAGGAATCGTCTCTGATAGTTTCCCACAAGGATTCACCTTACCAGTTAAAACACTCATTGTTGCTTTAGCACCCGCTTGACCACTTAAATATGTATGTACTATTGCATCAACTTTATCATCAAAATCAATAAGAACTGCACTACCACATGATAAAACAACTATTAACTTCTTACCTAATGTACTTAGTTCATCTAATAAAGCCAATTGATTACTAGGTAAGTTCATATGTTTGCGGTCTAGTCCTTCCGCTTCACTATGTTCATCTAAACCAATATATAATAATACTGTATCAGCTTTCTTTGCTAATTCTACTGCGTTTTGAATTAATTTTTTGCTAAACTTACCATAGCGATGATATCCTGGTTCAAACCCAACATAATTGAGATTAAACTCATCATTAATTTCAATGGTATTATCTAACTTGGTTGGATTCACTATCGAAGATCCTGCCCCTTGATATCTTGGCGTTTTTGCAAAATCACCAATTATCGCTATTTTTTCTTGATTATTTAATGGTAACGCTAAATTATCGTTCTTTAATAGAACAATTGATTCTTCCGCAACTCTTTGAGCAAATTTATGATGTTCTTCTCGGTTAAAATCTTCCACTTCTGTGGCAAAAGCTTTTTCCGTATCAAATATCAAAGTAAGTAGCTTATCGACATTTTCATCCAGTAAGCTTTCTTCGATAAGACCACTTTTAACAGCTTCCACAATTTCTTTATTCGTTTGTCCACCTGGTGATGGCATTTCTAAAGTACTCATGGCTTTTAGACCTTTTACTCTGTCATTTGAGCCACCCCAGTCCGTAACTACTACTCCATCATATTCCCAAGTTTTTCTTAAAACATCCAACATCAAATGTTGATTCTCATTTGTATAGTATCCATTTACTTTATTATATGAAGTCATCAGACACTTTAGATTGCCCTCTTTAATACCAATTCTAAATGGGGTTAAATAGATTTCTCTTAAAGTTCTTTCATCAATTATGGAATCTATAGCCATTCTTCTAAATTCTTGGTTATTAGCTGCGAAATGCTTTAAACAAGCAGAGATTCCTGTTGATTGAATCCCTCTAATATATGCCGCAGACATTTTACCTGCTAAAAGTGGATCTTCACTAAAATACTCAAAGTTTCTACCACATAAAGGATTTCTTTTAATATTTGTGCCTGGTCCTAATAATACATTAACCTTTTGACTCTTCGCTTCCTTACCTAAATGAAACCCGATTTCTTCAGCTAATTCTATATTCCAACTATTCGCAACCGTCGCAGCTGTTGGATAACAAGTAGCGGGTATACTAGCATTCAAACCGATATTATCAGATTTAGCTGCTTGTTTTCTAATCCCGTGAGGTCCATCTGCTAGATATATACTAGGAATATTATGTTGTTCTAACTCTTGAGTTGTCCAAAAGTCTTTTCCTGACATTAATGATGCTTTTTCTTCTAAAGTCATCTTAGCTATAATTGTTTTATACTTCATAAATTTACCTCCAAAGAATTCTATGTACTATTTTATTATCTCATGAATAATTGTCTTATTCAAATGCTTTTAAAAAGAACCTAAATTTAGGTTCTTTAAAGTATCGTTTGTTATATCTGTTTCCCACAATTCATACAAAATCTTGCATCAGCGTCATTTAAAGTATTGCAACTAGGGCAAGTTTTTCCAGTTTCCTTACCACAATTATCACAAAATTTCGCATTTTTTTGTAATTCTTCGCCACAAAAAACACAACGTTTCTCTGTTTCCGCTCTTAAACCTTTACCAATTTCTTGAGCAACACCACCAATGGATTCTTTGGTGTTCTCTAAAATATAATTAGTGACATCTTTAGCAACTGGTGCTGTTTGTGAAGCTGTATATCGACTCACATCACCCATATAACCAAACATCGACATTACCGCTCCAACAAAAATCATCGGAAAGCCAAGAAAAGGTAAACCTGCACCTGGTCCCCCACCAAAAGCAGAACTAATCCCTATAGCCGATATCACTATTCCTGAAATCAAGATGATTGGTCCTAATTTTCTTAAACGTTTTTTAGTTTTTGAATTAGCTTCCAAATTATGTTTGTCCATCTTCACCCTCCAAAATTAACATAAAAATATTATAACATTGATTCGTTCATTAGACAATAATACTTATTAATTTACAAAACAAATTTATTTAGTATAATATAATTAACCATATCAAAATTCTTGCATTGTAGGTGATATATTTTGAAAAGATTCAGAAAAATACTCATCATTTTCTTTAGTGTAATTCTCTCTTTATTCCTTATTTTAAATATCTTAATGTTTAGAAATGATATCTCCCAACAGGAACTTGAGGATACTTACTTCACTGAATACTCTCATTACACAAAAGTTGAAGTGGACACCCTTGATGGAGAAACCTTAAGCATTGACTTACATTACCAAGAAATGGGTGAAGAAAACACCGATGTCATTGTGCTTATTCATGGAGCTTTTTCTTCTTCTCATACATTCTTGCCTTGGGCAGAAACCTTAGTTGAATCTGGATATCGAGTGATAATGCCAGATCTTCCTTTTTATGGTTTAAGTGATTATTTTCCTGATAAGATCACTTCTTATCGAAGAAATGCTGAAGCGATAAAATACTTACTAGATGCCCTTTCTATTGATTCAGCTCACTTCGCTGGCAACTCCCTAGGTGGAGCCACTGCTTGGTATTTTACCGGAACTTACCCGGAGATGGTTCATTCACTTAATCTAATTGATGCCGTTTATCCTTCAGAAGCAATGACAGGGAGTAATTTTACTTTTTTGCAAAATAGTAATTTCATTGCTAGACTTGTAAGTAATTATACCCCTAGATACCTCCTAAAATCTGTCTTGAAAACAGCTTATGGTGATGAAGACTTTATTACGGATGAACTAATTGACCGCTACTATTACTTATTAAGGAAAGATGGTACACGACTTGCAATTATTCAATCTAAGTTTGAAGTTCTTGATAACCTTGACGAAGTTCTATTAAACGTCAAAGATCAAAATATTCCCACGCTTGTTATGTGGGGCGAGTTGGACAGCTGGATTGAAGTTAGTTACTCGGATAGTTTTAAAGAAACCTTAGAGTTATCTGATGAAGCAGTTATCATCTATCCTAATCTAGGTCATGTGCCGATGGAAGAGGATCCTGAAACAACAATAATTGATTATTTAAACTTCCTTAATAACCTTGAATAAAGCAAATCGAAAAAGATTTGCTTTTTTTATTAAAAAACCTTTGACAAGGAAAACAATCTATGATATATTAATGGTGTTAATATTTTTAACACTGTTAATTGAGGTGATTTTATGGATAAAGAAAAAAGACAAGAATTTATCAAGCAGGAATTTATCGCTGCTGCGAAAACGATCATTGAGAACGAAGGAGTTGAAGCAGTATCCGCTCGGAATATTTCGAAAATCTCCGGTTACTCCTATGCTACTCTATATAACTATTTTAAAGATATCGATACCTTGCTCACTCATGTAGGCGTTGATTATCTAGAAGAAAGTTATCAATTTATCATCACAGGTTTATATGAGCATGATAATCCCCGTGATAGAATAATTCATTGCTCAACTCGATATTTTGAATATATGACTAAAAATCCAAGTATTTTTAAAATAATCTTCATTAATAATTTTGGTGAGATCACTGAGGAAGTAGCTAAGAATTTAGTTCCAAAAGTTACTATTTTATTAAGGGAAACCCTTAATCAAATAGAACCAAAGAAATTAAAATTATCAAAAGAAACAACATTTCAGTTGATCTCAAGTAGTCTTCATGGCAAACTAATGTTTTACATATTTAAAAGAGGCAACTTAGATTATGATACTTTGTTAAAAATAATTGAAGAAGAAATAAAGGAATTAATTGAGGTGTAAAATAATGAAAAAAGCATTCATAATTATTGGTGTTATATTCGGCTTAATCATAACCGCAGGTGTTTTAATGTATCTGAAAATTTCCTCAGGTATACAAGCAGTTCTTTCTCAAGAAATCAAAGACATTGATTTTACCGATTACGAAGACGGAATATATCAAGGCGAGTTCTACTATGAAACAATTGGGACCCAAGTAATAGTTGAAATTAGTAATGGTGAAGTAATTCGTATCAATTATGAAAATCACCAATATGCAAAAGGTGGTCCTGCAGAAAATATCAAAGAAGATATCATTGCCAATCAATCACTATTAGTAGATGATATAGCCGGAGCTACTACATCTAGTCGCTGTATCAAACTAGCAATTATTTCCGCATTGGAAGAAAAGGAGTAATATATGAAAACATTAATATTGTACAAATCAAAAAAAGGCATGACTAAGAAACTAGCTGAATTAGTAAATCAAGAAGTAAAGAGTGCAGATCTTTATAATCTAAATGATTTTAAAGCAGATCTAAATAACTATGAAAGAGTTATTATCGGTTCTCCAGTTTACATTGGTAAAATTGATAAACAAATGAAAAAGTTTATCGACAACAACTTTTCTAGTTTAAACAACAAATCAACTCGTATCTTTCTCTGTGGGATGAACTATGATAATACTCAAGATGTCATAGATTTAAACTTCAGTGATGAGCAAGCAAAAGCTTTTAGAATCGATTATATTGGTGGAGCTTATAATTTTGAAAAGCTGAACTTTTTACAAAAATTTATCATCAAAAAGGTCAGTGGTGAAACGAAGTCTCGGGAAGTTGTTTTAAAAGATAGACTTCTTGCCCTTATAAAGTAAAAAATCCGAAAATATCGGATTTTTATTTTACACCAAATTTAAAGATTATCGTTTCAGAATATCTATTACCTTTTAATATCTTAGGGTTACTTGCTTCTTCATCATGAAACCCATAAGGACTTTTTTCGCACTCAAAACATAAACCATAATATTTTTGATGACTATTAAGATGTCTCAGAGGCAAACTATTAATATGGTGGTGAGTGTAGAACACTAAATGATCCATAGAAGAATATACCTCTAGAGTTCTTCTGCTTTTGGGTTCATAGACAGATGCCATCAATTTATCAAGATTATTGTTAGGATAATAGAAAATATCATCAACCCCTAGTTGTTCGGTATTTTCTAAAACTTCTAAAGCCTCATTAACCGCTTTTCCCTTAGTAAAATCATATACATCATCTTCACTGATTTGATTAGTTATGATCAAATCAGCGTCTAAAACATGCCTTTTATTGCTGTTGAGTTTAACTATATGATTTCTTATACCCTCAGATACATCACCGGAAAGATTGAAATAAGCGTGATTTGTTAAATTAAAGACGAAATCATCTAAGGTATCTACTTCATATTTAATCTCTATAAAATTATCATAGACAGAGTAGATTACTCTAACAATATAATCATAGTTTTTGGTTTCATGATACGAAAATTTGACAATGGTTCTTTCCTGTTCTTCTTCCACTTCAAAATCAAAATATTGAAACGTAAGTGCAAGTTTTCCACTATGTAAAGTATGTTTATCAACATAGTTCTTATCTAGACTATAAACCGAATCATTTACTTTAATCTCCCCGTTTTTGACTCTTCCAGCAATTGGTCCAACGGTGCCGTTTAAGTAAATATTGTTTTCGAGATAGTCTTCTAAATTTTTATATTGTAAGACAATATCTTGTAATTCACCTTGGTAATTCTTAGTCTTAAGCTGATAGATTGTCGCTCCATAATCTAAAAAACTAATCGATAAATCGGCTTTTTCAACTTCAATAATAGTGAACCCATTTCTTTTCTTAACTTTATGCATTTTCATCCTCCTGTAAAAATCGTCTAATATAATTGTATCTAATAACACCTAATTTAACAATAGATTTAAAGAAAAAACCATCGATTTGATGGTTTTATATTGTACTCAGCCAGTCAGATAAATCCGTTAATTCTTCTTCACTAATGTTATGTCCATAACTATACCAATTTAAACGCACTTTTGCATCAGCTGTTTTTAGCATTTCTGCAAGGGTAGAAGATTCACTTGCTTGAACTATCGGATCACTCTTTGAAGCAGTGATAAAGATGTTTTGAGAATCTTGATTTTTAACATCAAAGTTCTGAATCGGTACCATTGGATGTAATAAAGCCACACCTTTAAACAAACCTCCATAATGGAAAATAACTGATCCAATAATATTCGCTCCATTAGAATAACCAATAACTACCGTATTCGCATACTTAAAGTGATGTTCTTTTAAAAAATCATCTAGGAAGAACTTAAGATTGTTCGTTTCTTTTACCAAACTATCAAGATCAAATACACCAGGTCTTAGTCTCTTAAAAAAACGGTTCATCCCATTTTCATTTACATTTCCTCTAACACCTAAAAGACTAGCATCTGGATGTAATAATCTCCCTAAATCTATCAAACTAGTCTCATCTCCACCAGTACCATGTAAAAGAACGAACAGATCTGTTTCTGATTTTTTAACAAATTTAAAAATCATAATGATTTAACATCCTTGGCATATCTTCCGATTTTACTTAAACTTTTTTGTAAAGCAACCTCTTCATCAGAATCTAGAATATCCAAAATACTCCTCATGTTATTGTAATGTATTGGGAAGATCTTATCGAGCAAATCTTTACCTTTTTCCGATAAATCTAAAAGAAATCTTCTTTTATCTACTGTGCATTGTTTCTTGATTATATATCCTTTTGTAACTAAATTCTCAATTACATAAGTCATGGAACTATTCGCAATCAAAACTTTAGCTAGTACATCCTTAACATTCATTGGACCTTTATGATAAATTGCTTCAAGCACTCCAAATTCTGAAACGTTTAAGCCGTACTTAAAAACATCTTCTTTAATGACTCTTTCCAGTGAATTAGCTGCACGAAAGAGGGTTGTTAAGGTTTTTAAATCATTCATCGATATACTCCTTTTCAAAAACTCTATTACTTCTAACTGTGTCAATTGGTCTTACTAATGATTCAATTATATCACGTTTTTCTCTAAATTTAGGTGGCAAAGCTAAAGTCTCACCCAAAAACTCATAACTTTCTTCATCATCAATAAAGCCAGGTCCTTCCGTAGCGAACTCGAAGAGGATATTAGAATATAATCTAGTATATAACGACTTAAAATAAAATCGATCTACATAACCCGAATGTCTTGCGCCAATCTGATTTAGGTGCTTAATCCATTCTTCCATTTCTATTCTATCTTCGATTCTAAACGCTACATGGTGTACACCACCATAACCTCCATAACCTCTTTTATCTTTATAATCCTCAACAATAACACTACCGCCATTACCACCAAGTCCCATTTCAAATAAATGATATGGATTTTCAACTGTTACTTTTCTCATACCCATAAACTTCGTAAGGACTTTTTCAATTCTATCAACATTATTAATCCTAAGAAATATCGGACCTAAACCAATAATTGCATATTCATCAGGAACAGGACCCTTATGCCAAGGTTCTCCTGCTTCAACACCTTTGACAGATTCATCAGAAAACAAAGCATATTCTTGACCATCAAAATCTTTAAAAAAGATTGTTTTGCGACCAAATAAAGTAATTGGTGTTTCATAATTTACATTATAATACTCCAATCTCTTTACCCAATACTTTATTGCAATATCATTTTTTACCCTAAGACCTATCCGTGATATTTCATCACTACCTTTTTCTGCTTCTTCTGCACCAGGAAAATCAAAAAACGTTACATCGGTTCCTGGACTACCAACATCATCAGCAAAAAACAAATGATATGTGTTTATATCATCTTGATTAATAGTTTTTTTAACCAATCTTAATCCTAAGACATAGGTAAAAAAAGCGTATATTTTTTCAGCACTACTTGTTACTGCAGTTACATGGTGAATACCTTTAAGTTCCATAATTACTACCTCCTAATTACAACTTATTATATTTCGAATTCGAAATATAATCAAGAGATATGCTTAGAAAAACTTAAAAACTCAGGAATATTATCTAATTTATCTATTTTATTAGATATTTATCTAATTTAATACTTGACAATAGATATTTTTCGTAATATAATACAAATATAAAACCTAGGAGGGTGAATTATGAATAGAAAATTGTTAAAGAATAAAAACTATACACTTTTAATAGTTGGTAATCTGGTTTCCTTATTAGGAAGTAATATCCAACAATTTGTCTTATCGTTATACGTCTTAGCTATTACTGGCTCCGCTACACTTTTTGCATCAATGCTAGCTATTTCAATTTTGCCAAGAATTCTCTTGTCACCGGTGGCTGGTGTCTTCGGAGACTGGTTTGATAAGAAAAAGTCGATAGTCATTCTTGATATTATCAATGGATTCGTATTGTTTGGCTTTGCTGGAATATTTTTTATAAATCAATCCCTATCGATCGGTCTAATCTATCTATTAGTTGTAATCCTAGAAATAACCGAAATATTCTTCCATTCTTCTATGTCAGCTGTTATTCCAAGTATAATAGATAAAGAAAACTTATTAGAAGCCAACTCACTTCGTTCGATGATTATTTCATTAGGACAATTAATGGCTCCGATCCTAGGAGCGTTAATATATGGTAGTTTCGGTTTGTTTCTAGCAATCATTATAAACGCAACTAGTTTTTTGCTTTCTGCATTCAGTGAAATGTTTATAAAAATACCGAAGATTCAATCTAGAGAAACAAAAAAGAATTTTGCTGCTTTTAAAGAAGATTTTTCGGCTGGTTTAAAAATAATCAAAAACAATAAATCGATCAGAACGATTATCGCTATCGCAACAATTATTAATTTTAGTATCGCACCCCTATTCTCTGTTGGTCTTATTTTTATCATTAGAGAAGTATTAATGGCGAGTGATATCAAATTTGGAATATTCCAATCTGTACTAACCGCTTCAATGATCGCCGCTCCAATTCTTTTAACAAAAAGAATTAAGAAAGAAAGACTTGGTGACGTACTTATTAAATCATTTATCTTAATTTCCTTATTTATTGCTTCTATTTCTATAAGTACTACAGCGTTTATGATGAGTTTAAGCAACAATCATTTAATCTCTTATATCTTTATCCTAAGCATTGCCTTCTTCATCGGAGTTTTAGTTACTGCAGTTAACATCGGAGTAACAACACTTTTACAAAAAGTTGTTCCTCTTGAGTTTATGGGTAGAACTTCTACAGTACTTGGATTATTAGTCGCAATAGCAATTCCTATCGGACAGATGCTTTTTGGAGTTTTATATGATATAATTAATCCTGGATATGTTGTTATTATCAACGGCTTAGTTATTCTCTTAGGAGTCTTATATCATTATAAAAACCTTAAGAAGATCGAAGAGGAAAAACCTGTTGAAAAAATCACAAATAAAATTTCCAGGAGGCAACTAGCAAATGAAGTTTAATTTTCAAGCAAGTTCAAGTAGAATATATGACTTTTTAATCTTTCCAAGACTACTTTTCTCTGATGAAGAAAAAGATATCTTAAATAAAACTATCGATAAAGATATTATCAAAGATGAACATATAAAACTTCTTGATGATATCAAACAAAAGTTAAAACCTTATGAAGAGGAAATTAGTAAGTATTATTACGAGAACCTCTATGCAACACATGATTTTGCCAATATCCTTTTCACAACCTATCCTCTCGATGGCAGTCAAGATGAGATCGATTATCTAGAAACCCTTGAACAGATTCCTGAAGCAAAATTCAAGGCTGATATCATTAATACAATCATCTTAATTGATGAAGAAGGTGAAACTTCAAAAAACAGCTCCGATATCCTAGAATCAGAAATCATTAGTTTCATTAATGACTTGAACATTAACTCAAAATACAAATGGAATCTGCTTCTATTGGTCCAAAATCCTAAGAAATACCTCTCGGAGTTTACCGAGTTTATCAAAGGGTTTAGCATTTTATTCAATTCTCTTTATAATCCTATGATAGAGAATATTAATCAGGTTGGCTTAAAACTAGCTACATTACTCCAAAAAGACCCAAGAGAAAACATTCAAAAGCTTACATTTAACGGAATTAGCTATAATGTTATTGAAAACGAAACTTGTGACTTTTATATTTCCTACTTTTCCCCTTATTCCCTAAGAATATCAAATAAAGAGACAAAAACTATTATGATTTGGGGATATTATTTAGAAGATGCTTTTTACAAACTAAACAAGATAAACCAAGATAAACTTTCACAAAGAGTAAAGGTTTTTAAAGCTTTAGGTGATAAAACAAGATACGAAACCTTAAAATTGATTTCTGATGGAGTATCATCACTTAAAGATATTGCTAGTACATTACATGTTTCTAGTGCAACTATCTCCTATCACATCAACGAATTCTTTACCTCTGGGATTGTAAGCTTAGATAAACAAAGTAAAAAGACAGGATATATAATTGACTACGAACGCTTAAATGAAATTATTGAAGATTTTAAAAAAGACTTAAATTTTCCAAAATAAAAAGCTGAAATTTTCAGCTTTTTCTTATTTATGGCCTTCCTTAGGAACTATGCATATAAACTTGAATGTATCCTCACCAACATTTCTAAATTGATGAATGGTATCTTTTGGGACATAAGCATAAGATTCTTGAGTAATTGGATAGATTTGATGATCAATCATCAGCTCAGCTTTACCTGATATAATGTAATTAATATGTGGCCATGGATGAGCGTGCTTTGGGGTATAACCATCTTTTTCTACTTCAATTACTCGCATTACATAATCATCCCAACCATTTTCAGGAGAAACCAATACTTTCATTCTCGCGTTTTTTATCTCTGGACTAATCAATTCTTTAGCTTCTAAATCTTTTAAATTTCCTACTATCATTTTAGCACCTCCACATCTTTATTATATCACTTCATATGAAAAAATATTGGAATTTGCAAAAAAAAATAAGAGATTTTCTGAATCAAATATATTTGTGTAAAACTCGTGATATAATGAAAGAGAAAGAAGGTGGTTCTTATGGTAAAAGACCTCGGCAATGGCATTTATTTGATAACGAAATCCACATCAGATAACTCACTTCATTGTAATACTTATTTGATTGTTGAAGAAAATCAAGCAATCTTAATAGAACCAGGAAATTCATTAGATTTTGAATTCGTTTTTTCCGAAATTCAAACCATTATTGACCCCCTGATTATCCAGTACATTTTATTAAGTCACCCTGATGTAGATTTATCGGGTTCTATAACTATGTATGAAGATAAACTTAGTCCAATCAAAATCATCACGGAATGGCGTTCAAAAGAAATCATCCAATTCTATGGCACAAAATCAAATTACTATCTGATAAAAAACAATAATTACACTTTGGAATTAAGCGATGAAAGAACACTTTACTTTATCCCTGCTGCTTTTATGCACGCTCCAGGTGCTTTTGTGACTTATGACTCAAAAGCAAAAGTTTTGTTTAGCGGTGATATCTTTGGTAGTTATAGCAAAAACTGGCAGGTCGAAGCGGATGATTCCTATATCGAATCCATGGCTATGTGGCATGAAAACTATATTCCTAGTAGTGATTTCTTAAGACCATTGATGAAAGAACTCGCAAAGATGAACTTAGAAATGATTCTTCCACAACATGGCAGTATTATAAAAGGAGAGCTTGTAGAAAAAAGCATTAATTTCCTCTTTGAATTAGATTTTTATAACAGCAGTTTCATCATCAATAATCTTAGTAAAGAAGTTAAAAACTATAATTACGAAAATATCTTAATCCAAATAATTATCCGATTAATCAGCCTCTACGAACAAAAAGAAGTTAAAGATGTTTTTTCTGATAGTGAGATAGAAATCAGTTTTAATCCTTTATCCGTTAAATCAAAACTAACTGATACAAAATTATGGAATACTTTCTTTGATATACTTTATCAAAAAAAGGGTGATCAATGGTTAAATTCCATTGAAAGTATCGTCAATAAAATCTCAAGAACTTATGATTTAAAAACCCCTCATGTATATAATTCCAAACTAAGAGAACTACAAGAAAAGCAAATGGAAATATACCAAGAAAACCTTACTTTAAAACAAAAGCTAAATTCTATTTTTAATCAATACGAAGCCATCCAAGAAAAAGAAAAGAAATGCCCAATTACTGGGCTTTACAACAAAGAGATATTCCACAATTATCTTCAAGAAAATGTTGACCATTTAAAGGAATCTAGTTCCGTCTTTTTTATCGAAATTGATCAGATTGAACAGATAAACAATCGCTATTCTAATAAAATTGGTGACGATACGATTAGAATGGTGTCTTATCTTATTATGAATAATAAGCAAGATAATGAGTTGTTGTTTAGAGGTTATGGGGCTGGATTCTTATTTATCATCAAAGACAAGAATAAAAGTGATGTTCTAACAAGAGCTTTGGAAATTAGAAACCTGATCAGCGATAGCCCAGGATTTATCGAACAGATCTCCATCAGTATCGCAATTGTGTATTTTGATGAATTTACTTCTGAAGATAGTTCCATAACAATAAAAGAGTTAATCCATCAAGGTCAAATTAGAATAGAATATGCTAGCAAAAAGAAAAACGGCGAAATAATTGACAACAAAATGAATAATATTGATTTGTATCATGATCTAGTATTGTTAGTTGATGAAGATGAAATAAATATCAATATGCTGACGAAATATCTAGAAGATGAAGATATAAAGTTATTGCATGCAAGAAACCCTTTAGAAGCAATTGAGATCATCAAGATGTCCAAAGTTAGTGTCATCATTTCTGAGATTAATCTCTCGAAACTTGATGGTTTCGCTTTAAAACAATATCTAAACAAAACTGCTGATTATGCAAAAATACCATTTGTCTTTATCTCACATCTTAAAACCCATGATACTATTGAAAGAGCGAATAATTTAAATGTTGACTATTTCTTAAAAAAACCATATTTTCCGAATGAAATAGTCGGTATTATCAAGAGGTTATTGAAACGATGATAGAGAATATATTAAAAGTTATCTTCATTATCTCTTTCATAATAATTATCTTTCTTTTAATCATTATCTTCATTCAAAAGAAAAACCACAACCTTCAAGGAAAAAGGGTAAAGCAAGCTAGAGAGTATTTCTTTCAAGTCATTAAAAATCAAAAACCTACAAGCAAACTCCATAGTGAGCGATTTTATATTGAGGCTCTAGTTGATTTAGAAGATCAAATAATTTTAGATATTGAAGAACGCAAGCGATTATTAAAAGGTATTCCAGCTACTAAAATTAAGAAAAAGTATTTAAGAAATCTCAAATCTCTTTCAACATATAAAAGAATTGTCGCCGCTACTAAACTTGGTTTTTTTAGTGATGAAGATATTAAACAAGCTTTAAATAAAAGACTTTTGCGAGAAGAAAACCTTTCAGTTAAATTCTATATAAGTTATGCGCTTCTGCAAAATATCGACCAAAAAACCTTTGATAGAATTATCTATTCGACAATTGGTGAATACTACTTATACGTTAAGAATATCGCTATTTTAGTAAATCACTTTTATTCCGATGTCAAAGAATACTTACCTAGTTATTTTATGAGCGATAAAATGGAAGTCGTTCATATTCTCGCCTATGTCTCTAAAAGACAAGTGGAGTTTAACTCTTCTACTTTCATCAACAAAAACCTACCTTTATACATCTCTTACTCACGTGATCCAAATGATTTGTTTATTTCCACAAGAGTCGCAATCCTTCAAGCATTACAATTAAGGAACTCTAAGATTCTCAAAGGGAAAATTATTCTAAATGCAAGTGATTTTAATGTAAGAAAATTTGGCTATGAAGCCTTAGCTAAAACGAAAGATTTTGAAGACATAAAATATCTCTTAAATCAATTGACAGGAGATGAAAATCAGGATAATTATATTGTTCAAGTCATTTCCGATGAAATTGAATCATCAATTAATTTTTTTAAATTACTTGATTTGTTTGATGCCTTACAAAAACCTTGTCAAAAAAGTGGTTTAGCAAAAATTCTATCTGCGAAAATTGAGTTTATCATTCTTCGTCTACAAACCGAGGATAGAAAGTTGTTTATTAGAATGTTGGAACTCATTATTGAACAGAACTTCTCTGCGGGTATTATCGCTTTTATAAACGCGAATAAAGATTACGGAATCGAAAAAGAATTATTTACAATATTAAAATTACAGATGATTAAAAACCTGAAGTTTAAAAAAGATCTCTTAATATACACTAAACCAGAAATTTTAAGCCGAAATGGTTATTTAGCTGAGAAACCTGTTGTTGTAAAAAAGGAGCCAGCACCATTAGAAAAGGCTAAAATCCGATGGATACTTCTAACCTTTATCATTACTACTCTAATATTTCCTTTTATCTCTCTTGTTTCTCAAAGAAAAACTATTTTAAATAAGAGTTTTATTGAGATTTTCAAACAATTTATCTTAGATACGAACTATAATTTAATTTGGTATTTTATTGTCGCGAATCTAATATACTTGCTACTTTTAATAATATCATTAAATGGAGCGAAAAAGCAAAATCACCTTTGGTCAATCAAAACCGAAAGATTACTATATATTGAAGATTTATTGCCACCGATTTCGATTATAGCTCCAGCATATAATGAAGAAGCTAATATAATCTCTAGTGTTCAATCTCTATTAAATCTAAAATATCCATCTTATGAAGTTGTCGTTGTTAATGATGGTTCAAAAGACAATACTCTAGCTAAACTTATTGAACATTTTAATTTAAAAAGAAAGAATCCTAGCTTTGCACAACCTTTAGGAACGAAAGAAGTAAGAGGTGTTTATACCTGTAAAGCTATCCCGAACTTAGTTGTAGTAAATAAGGCAAATGGTGGAAAAGCAGATGCTTTAAATGTCGGTATAAACGTTTCAAAGAACCCGTATATTTGCGGAATTGATGCAGATAGCGTATTAGAACAATCCGCTTTACTTAGATTGATTTCTGTTACTTTAGACAATCCAAGAATTCCCGTTGCTTTAGGCGGTAATATTATACCGGCTAATGGTTGCGTAATCGACCACGGTCATATTGTAGACAAAGCATTACCTAAAGAAACCCTTACTAAACTTCAAGCTCTAGAGTATCTAAGAGCTTTTACCTCAGGAAGAATTGGTTGGTCAAGTATTAACAGTTTATTAATTATCTCCGGAGCTTTTGGATTATTTAGAAAAAAAGATATCATCAATATCGGCGGGTATATTACTAGTAGTGGTGAACTAAAAAAAGATAGTGTTGGCGAAGATATGGAATTAGTTGTAAGACTGACTAACCAAAAAATAAAAGATAAAGAAAATTACCTTGTATCCTATATTTATCATGCCAATTGTTATACAGAATTACCTAGTGATATGAAAACTCTATTAAAACAAAGAAACAGATGGCATCGAGGTCTAATTGATATATTATCCTATCACCGAAAGATGCAACTGAATGCTAAGTATAAACAAATTGGGTTAATTGCCTTCCCATATTTCTATATTTTTGAAGTGATGGGTCCTTTTATTGAAATGTTTGGATATTTAGCCTTAATAATCAGTTTTGCATTTGGTTTCTTAGCTTTTGAAATTGTTTTAGGAATCTTCTTCGCTTCGGTTATTATGGGGACAATCATATCCTTAACTTCGCTTTATATAGCTGAGGAAGTAACCCAGTATACTAAGAAAAAAGATGTATTTGCCTTGATATTTTACTCGATTTTTGAGAATTTTGGTTATCGACAATTAATCGCTATGCACCGTGTTTATTCCTTCTTTACAGCCTTAAAAGAAACTGGAGCTTGGGGTGAACAGAAAAGAAAAGGTTTTACAAAAACTAAATAAGTCAAAAAAGTTCTCGATGAAAAAGAGAACTTTTTTAATGTTTTCAACACATAAACATCAAGAAAAACTACATATAGTTAGCGATAGCTAACTTATCAAGCATATCACTTCAAACAACCCTATATTTAGGTTATAATAGGCATATAGAACTTATGTATATAAATACATAAAAAAGCAATATAGGAGGTCAATATGTTATTCGAAAAATATGATCCATTAAAACAAGAGATGTTACAGATATTGGATCAAACAGGAAAAATCGTTGATGATAAATTAGAACCAAAAATTAAAAAGGAAACTCTACTAAAAATGTATAAAACTATGGTTTTAGGTAGGGTAGCTGATGAAAAAGCACTTCAGTTTCAAAGACAAGGAAGAATGCTAACATATGCGCCAAATCACGGTCAAGAAGCTGCTCAAGTAGGTTCTTTAGCTGCTTTAAGTGATGAAGATTGGCTTGTATTAGCGTTTAGAGAGTTTAACGCTATGCTTTATAAAGGTGTAACACTTGAACAAGCGTTTCTTTATTGGTATGGAAATGAACAAGGTTCAAGATATGATGATAATGTTAAAGTTCTTCCAATTAATGTCCCAATAGGTTCGCAGATCAATCACGCTGCTGGTATTGCTTATGCCAGTAAGCTTCAAAAAAAAGATGAAGTTACTATCGCTTTTATTGGCGATGGGGGAACCAGTCATGGAGAATTCCATGAAGGTATGAACTTCGGAGCTGTTTATGATGTACCAATGATTGTAGTTATTCAAAACAATCAATATGCGATATCAACACCGAGACTAAAAGCTACGAAATCAAAAACCCTTGCTCAAAAAGCAATTGCTTACGGAATTCCTGGTATCCAAGTTGATGGGAATGATCCATTAGCGATGTATGTTGCAGTATCTGAAGCAAAGAAAAGAGCACTAAAAGGTGAGGGACCAACTTTAATTGAAGCTGTAACTTACAGGATGGGACCACATACTACTTCTGATAATCCTAAACTATATCGCGAGGATTCAGAAGTCGAAGAATGGGCAAAAAAAGATCCGTTAATTCGATTTAAGAAATACTTAATTGATAAGAAGTATTGGTCTGATAAAGAAGATGAAACACTTTATGAAGAATCAAAACAAAATGTTCTAGATACTTTCAAAAAAGTTGAAGGATCCGGTTTAGTTGAATTAGAAGAAATCTTTAAATATACTTACGAGGAACTAACCCCTAATCTTAAGGAACAATTGGCAGATTACCAAGAGTACTTAAACAAAGAAGGTGAACAATAATGGCTAATAAGACAATATTACAATCTATTAACGAAGCATTAGATCAAGCAATGGAGAACGATAAATCCATTGTTGTTTACGGTGAAGATGTTGGCTTTGAAGGTGGGGTTTTTCGTACCACCGCTGGCTTACAAAAGAAATACGGTGAAGAACGCGTTTTTGACACACCAATTGCAGAAGCTGCAATAGCTGGTAGTGCAGTTGGAATGGCTGTTAATGGTTTAAAACCAGTAATTGAAATGCAATTTTCTGGTTTTAGTTTACCGGCATATAACCAAATAGTAACTCATGTGGCGAGATTTAGAAACCGTTCTCGAGGTAAGTATCATTTACCTATGGTCATTAGAATGCCTTATGGTGGTGGTGTAAATGCACTAGAGCATCATTCAGAAAGTTTAGAAACTCTTTATGCACATATACCTGGACTTAAGTTAGTCATCCCTTCTACTCCTTACGATGCTAAGGGTTTAATGATAGCAGCAATCAATGATCCTGATCCGGTTGTCTTTATGGAACCTAAGAGGATTTATCGTGCTTTTAAACAAGAGGTTCCTGATGAAATGTATGAAGTCCCTATCGGTAAAGCAAGAACAGTAAAAAAAGGGAAAGACATTACCATCATTGCTTGGGGTGCCTTAGTTAGAGAAGTTGAAAAAGCGATGAAACTCATTGATGATATCGACGCTGAAATTATTGACCTTAGAACAATTTCACCAATTGATCAAGATACAATTGTGGAATCAGTGAAAAAAACCGGACGGGTCTTAATTGTGCATGAGGCTTACAAGTCCTTTGGACCAGGGGCAGAACTTGTTTCAATTATTAACGAGAAGGCTTTCTACTATCTAGAAGCAGCACCAAAAAGATTAACAGGATTTGATGTTACTATTCCACTTCCTAAGGGAGAACACCATTTCATAATCAAACCAGAACAAATAGCTTATGAAGTCAAGAAACTTATGGCTTTGAAAGCCTAGGGAGGTAAGAACAATGTTTAAATTCAAATTTGCTGATATCGGTGAAGGAATTCATGAAGGTAAAATTTTAGAATACAATTTCAAAGTAGGTGATATGATTAATGAAGGTGATACTTTAGTGGTCATAGAAACCGATAAAGTTAATGCTGAGATTCCTGTTCCAGTAGATGGAAAAATCGTAGAATTAGGACCAGATGTAGGCGAAATAGTCGAAGTTGGTCAAATTTTAGCAGTCATAGATGAAGGTAATGATAACCAAGAAAGTAATAACAAAGAACACAATGACAAAGAAGATAAGAAAGAAGAAAACAACGAATCCATCTCTGAGGAATCAGATGAAGGTGGCGTTGTTGGTAAAATAGAAGTATCGGATGAAGTGATCGCTTCCTCACAAGAAGAAACTTCTAATAAAGAAAACAATAACAAAATACTAGCTACACCAGTTGCTAGAAAACTAGCTAGTGATATGGGTATTAATATCAAGGAAGTCAAAGGCTCAGGCGAACATGGCCGAGTTCTTAGAACAGATATTGAAGCTCATAAACAACCATCAAAAGAACGATCAGACATGCAGGTAGCTAAAGTTGAAGCTCCAGCAATCAAAACATATGAAGGAGACCGGAGAGAAAAAATTTCAACCCTAAGGAAGAGTGTTGTTAAAGCAATGACTTTATCAAAACAAATTATCCCTCATACAACCTTAATTGATGAACTTGATGTTACGAAACTAGTCCGTTTCCGTAATGAAACGAAAGAGATGGCAAAAGCTGAAGACGTTAAGTTAACCTATATGGCATTTATTATAAAAGCCTTAGCTAAGACGATCAAAGACTATCCAGTATTCAATGCTTCCTATGACCAAGAAACAGAGGAAATTGTATATCGCAATAATATTAATGTAGGAATTGCAGTCGACACACCAGATGGTTTAATCGTCCCTAATATTAAATCAGCGGACAAACGAAGTCTGTTTGAAATTGCAAATGAAGTTGAACGACTGGCAAGTGAAGCAAAACAAAGAAAAATTCAATTAAAAGAGTTGCAATCTGGAACAATTACAATCACTAATTTTGGCGCTTTTGATGCTATCTCAGGGACACCTATTATTAAGTATCCTGAAGTTGCCATATTAGGAGTTGGTAAAATCTCAAAGAAACCAATTGTTAGAGATAACAACATTGAAATCGGTGATATCTTACCATTATCATTAACCTTTGATCACCGTATTATTGATGGAGCAGACGGCGGAAGATTTATGATGACTTTTAAGAAATATCTAAAAGACCCATTACTTCTGCTAATGAATTAGTGAGATAGTATGGAAAAATATGATGTAATAATACTAGGATCTGGTCCAGGAGGCTATGTAGCTGCAATTAAAGCAGCACAAAAGAATCTTAAAGTTGCAATTATCGAAAAAGAAGCAATTGGTGGTGTCTGTTTAAACTGGGGATGTATCCCAACAAAAGCTTTGTTAAAAAGCGCAAAAGTTTATACTGAGTTTATGAATGCCAAAGATTACGGTATTAAAGTTGAAGACAAATCAACGATTACTCCCGACTGGCCATTAATCCTAAAAAGAAAAGAAAGAATTGTTAGAAGACTTACTGGTGGTGTAAAGATGCTACTAGAAAAAAATAAGGTTGATATCTATAATGGTGAAGGTACTATTATAAACAAACATGAAATTAAGGTGAATGATACTGTGCTATCAGCTAAGAATATCATTATATCTACTGGTGCATCACCGATAATACCACCAATCGATGGTTTAGATAAAGCTTATGAAAACAATAGATTATTAACAAGTAAGGGGTTGCTTGATATTGAAGATATCCCCAAAAATCTTGTTATTATCGGTGGCGGAGTTATTGGTATCGAATTCGCGACGATCTTTAGTTCCTTTCACACGAAAGTAACTATCATTGAAAGAGAAAGTCATATCTTATTGAATGTGGATGATGAAGTACGAGACAATATGATGAAGATATTAAAAAAGGCGAAGATTACTGTATTAACAAACTCTACTGTAACAAAAATTGATGAGTCTTCCGTTATCTATGAAGATTCTGAAGGAAAAAGCCAAACGGTTGAAGCAGAGAAAATTCTCTTATCAGTGGGAATGAAAGCTAATAATCAAAGTTTCACTAGCTTAAATCTTAAAATGAATAAATCCTTTGTCGATATAAACGAACATATGGAAACTTCAGCGAAGAATGTCTATGCCATCGGTGATGTTACAGGAAAAATGATGTTAGCACATGTTGCTTCTCATCAAGGAATTGTTGCTGTAGAACATATATTAGGAAAAAATGAGTCACTGAACTATAATCAAGTTCCTTCTGCTATCTATTCTTTCCCAGAAATAGCACAAATTGGTTATACTGAAAAAGAAGCTTTGGCTAAAGGATTCGATATCATAGTATCAAAATTTCCTTTACAAGCAAATGGGAAAGCTTTATCCGCTAATGAAAGTGAAGGATTTATCAAAATCATTGCCACAAAACCTTACAACGAAATTGTAGGAGTCCATATCCTAGCAGATAATGCCTCCGATTTAATATCTGAAGCGGTAATGGTGATGAAACTAGAAGGTACTGCTGATGAAATTGCAAAATCAATTCACCCACACCCGACTATTTCTGAAATCTACCATGAAGCTGCTTTAGGAATCATTGACAAACCAATTCATATTTAAGAAAAAAACTGTGCAAATTATTCGTAATTGCACAGTTTTTCATTTATATCAAAATATTCTTCACTATAAAGTTTTATACCGATAAGGTTATTCGCTACTGGATTATTTACCGTAGTTATAATACCCTTATGAACCGATAATCTCACTTCTTTATCTTTGATCAGAATCGGTAAATCAAAATCAATAGTTTTACCGAAATTCCAGTCCCAACTTTGATACTTTTCTTTAGCTAAAGTTTTAATATTAGTTATTTGTTCCTCGGTTAACTCAATAATTCTACTACTAATACCACGATGTTCAATAGTGCTTTGTATTATTAGTTTCTTAAAACCAGCATAAGTAATACTTTTAGGAATGAGAGTACGTAAGTTGAGAACTTGTTGCTTGTTTGACAGTACTTGTTTTGTTTCAATGTTAGATTTATAACGAACTAAGGCTTCTTCTATAATTTTTAAATCCGTGTTAAACAACAAGGTTCCATGGTGAAGCAAACGATTATTTGCAAATGCTTGAGCATTTCCAGATATCTTTGTCTCACCGATAAAAAGATGTGATTTAGGGACAAAACTAACATCAACACCTAAATCATTAAGAGTTGTAATAATTGGTTCTAAAAAATAAAGATAGTCATTTATTTTGGACTCGAAATTGCTAGTAATAAAGGTGAAATTAAGAGTACCTAAATCTTGATAGATTGTTCCTCCTCCCGATATTCTTCTGATAATCGGGATTTTTTTTAAGAAGAATTCTGGATTAATCTCGCAGAAGGGATTTTGGTTTCGACCAATAATAAAAGCTGGTTGGCTTTCCCAAATGAAGAAGATATCTTCTCCATAATAATCATTACGAAAAAGTAATTCTTCGGCAGCTAGATTAAAATATGGGTCGTGAGATTCATTGAGAATGATTGGCATAATTAATCAGCTAAAGAACCCATTGGATCCCATGGTTTTAACGCTTTTGGTTCTTCATCCCAAATCTTTAGCTGTTCTTCTGTTAGATACCTTTTATTAATCACAGCTTGATATACAAATTTATTAAACCAAGAATCAGAAGCTAAATAATAACCTTTATTACCGCTCTTATCTCCCCAACTATTTTCAATCTTATATTTTGTAGGTAAACTATCTTTTCTTGCATAACCAGTTATAACCATTGCGTGATTCATTTGCGAATGACCAAAATCTAGCATAGAAGCTTTTTCAATATTTAAGTCAAAACCTAATACTCTAGCATAGTCATATCTATCATCCGCCCAAATGCCCTCTTCTCTGTCTCCATAGTATTGAACATCGCTACCAAACCATACAACTTCATCATTTTCAAGTTGTTGAATTACTTTTTCTTTAAGTTCTGACATCTCAAGGTTAAGATATTTAATTTTTCTACCCTCAACTACATTCCCTAAATAGGCAACTGTATAAGTCTTATTAAATGGTTTGTCATCTGTTGGTGAATTGATAATGCTGACATAATCATCTAAGACATTACCTAGGTATTGATCTGAAAAAGCTTTTGGTGTATAACCTTCTTCTAAATGGTAATTTTTGTCTTTGTCGACATATTCAAACGCGAATGTTTCTGGTGGATTTCCAAAATTACTCACTAATAAACTATACAAATCTTTAATTGTCTGCAATTTATATAATTCTTTGTTCTTTTTATTATTTCTAGCTTTCGCAACATAATCCCTAAGTTTTAGGTTAATAAACTGATTCATAACTTTGGTTGAAGAACTATTTGCGGTTTCATCCATGGCATTCTTAGGTACTACACCGTATTTTTCAACTAAGGCAACAAACATATCCCATTGCCCTCCATCTTGAATACCAGTTCTTACTAAATGCTGTAGAGTACGATCATCTTTATCCGCATCTAGAAAATCATCAATGCTTTCTAAGAAATAATTAATTTTCTCTAATTTGTCATAAAAAGCCAGATAGTTTTGTGACAACTCAAAATCTTTTAAACCATTCTTATTAGCGATTATTTCTCTTAGTACATTTAATCCAGCAAAAATCCAACATCTTCCTGTTTTCTTTTGATTAGCAACTGGTAAGGTTTTAATCTCTTTCGAAAACATAAATGTCGAAAACTCTTTACTCTCTTGTTTTAGCGCAATCTTATCAAGCTCAGTCTTTGTTAACGCCCTTCTTAATACTACTTTGCTTAAGTCTTCAGAAAACTCTTTTCCCCATTGGTTAATTTCTTTTAAATTGATCGACTTCATATGAATCACCCTTTCTTAAACAGCTAAATTTGGCTTAGCTGGAATTTTCTTTGATAGTTCTTTCATCTCATATCTAAATACAATAAATGATACAAATCCAGAGATTAAATCAGAGGCAACAAAAGTATACCAAATACCGCTGATACCCCAAATATAGGTAAATAAAAATACTAAAGGAATAAATAAAATAAACTGTCTAGACATTGCCACAAGAAAAGCTCTTAACGGATAACCCATGGCTTGATAGACACTGGATAGGATTACTTGGAAGCCAATCAACAAAAAGCCAATAGCGACGATTCTTAATGCAACAGGTCCCTCACTCATTAGAATAGGGGAGTTCTCTTCTGTGAACAAAGAAAATAATGCTCTTGCGAAAACTAATGTAAAGACAAATGCCGAAGTAAAATAGATCACAATTAACTTTGATGCATAAGCAACCACCGTATATAATCTCTCATATAATTTCGCTCCATAATTAAAGCCAACTAAAGGTTGTAATCCCTGAACTAAGCCGAATCCCGGCATCAACAAGAACATTATAAGTCGATTTACTATTCCAAAGATTGAGATATATATTTCCGTGTTATCAGGCATGTATTCCTTTATTAAATTATTAATTATAATCACCAAAACTGCCCCTAAAGCATTTCTAACAAACGAAGATATCCCAATGGCTGATATCTCCCCAACCATCTTGAAATCTACTTGATACAGTTTCTTAATATTAATTTGTAATTTTGAATTTTTGGAAGTTGAAGCGATGAATACATAGATAAATGAAGCAGTTTTTGCGATTATTGTGGCTATAGCAGCTCCTTTAACCCCAAGATTAAGTCCCCAGTCAAAGATAAATATTGGATCTAGGATTATGTTTAGTCCCGCACCTATTATCATCGAAATCATTGCGACATTAGCTCTTCCCTCGGCTCTTGCTAGATTATTAAAAATAACTGATAAGGAAAAGGGTATTAAACCGATTAAAATATAGAAAAGATAATCTTTTGCAAAACCAATATTTCCTTCTGTGGCTCCAAAGAAATAGAGCATCTCATCTAGAAATATTAAACCAATACCGGCGATAAGAACGGATAATACCACACCCATAATAATTGCAGTGTTAACTGATTTTCTCATTGTTTCCTTATCGCCACGACCATATGCTCTTGAGAAAATCGATGAAGCACCTATACCAATCATTAATCCGAAAGCCATTACAATCATTTGCACTGGATTTGCTATGGATAAAGCACCAATTGCAATATCTCCCGCTCCACGGCCAACAAATATTGTATCTACTAGATTATATAAAGCAGTCGCAATCATTGCAAAAGTTGCAGGGATTGACAATTGAATTAAAGCTTTTTTTACATCTGTTTTCCCTAACAAGTCACTTCGTGTTTTATCCATACTCCACCTCTGTCTAAACGTTTGAAAATCAATTTTTGCAAGTTTTTACATTCGACTAATAAACCTACTTAACAACAGAATAACTACTAATTATAGCCTCTGCTGTTAATAAACCATCAACTGCTGATGACATTATACCACCGGCATAACCGGACCCTTCACCCATTGCGTATAATCCTGAAAGGCTAGTTTCATGACGTTCATTTCTTTCAATTCTTACTGGTGATGAAGACCTTGTTTCAAAGCCAGTAAGAATGGCTTCTGGCATCGCAAATCCTTTAATCTTTCTATCAAAATCTATTAGTGCTCTTTTTAAGGTATCACTGATATACTTGGGTAAAAACTCATTAAAATTAACAAGTTTCACTCCTGGTTTATAGGTAGGTTTCACTCCAAAATAGTCATGACTCACACTATTTGCTAAAAAATCTCCAACAAGTTGAGCCGGTGCATTATAATTTAACCCCCCTAGTTCAAAAGCTAATCTTTCATATGTTCTTTGCATGTACATTCCTGCTAAAACGTGATCGGAACCAAAGTCTTTTGGTGTTACATTCACTAATAAAGCAGAATTAGCATTTTCACCATCTCGTTTATTCTCACTCATCCCATTCGTAACAACACCATCTGGTTCCGATGTGCCACAAACAACATATCCTCCTGGACACATACAAAAAGAATAAGCTGTGCGATTATTTTCTTGATCATGATAAGACATTTTATAATCAGCTGGTTTTAGACTAGGATGTTCCCACACACTACCATACTGCGATACATTTATTAACTTTTGAGGGTGTTCCACTCTTAAGCCCATTGAAAATGGCTTAGGGGACATCCTGATATTTTTATTATGAAGTAGTTCGAAAGTGTCTCTTGAACTATGACCAATTCCTAATAAAACCACTTCTGCATGTATCAATTTATCATGATTGATCTCAATTTGTTTTAGAACATTATCTTCAAAAATGACATCAGTCATTTCTGAGTCAAAATAAATTTCACCGCCAAAATCTATGATTTCACTTCTAATTGATTTGATGATAGGCCGTAACTCATCTGTTCCTACATGAGGACGATTTAAATAAAGAATTTCTTTATCCGCCCCATGTTTTACCAACAGTTCTAATACATATCTAATTCGCAAATCACTAATCGAGGTCGTAAGTTTACCATCAGAATAAGTTCCTGCACCACCTTCGCCAAACTGGATAGAAGCTTTTTTATCAAAAACCCTTGTTTTGATAAATGATTCATAAGCGAGGTCACGATTATCAACATCTAAACCCATTTCAAATACTACTGGTCGGTAACCTCTTCTTGCGAGCAAATGAGACGCGAAAATTCCGGATGGTCCAAAACCAATAATAATGGGACGATGTTTTAAAGGCTTATTTCCCGCCTCTACTTCTTGATAACTTAGATTCGGAGTGACACTAATATTCGCTAAGTTTTTATTTAAGAGCTTAAACTCATTATCACTTGTTAAGTCAACAGTGTATACAAAATGAAGATTATTCTTCTTTCTTGCATCAATTGCTTTTTTATAAATTATTAAATCATTAATATTATTGATACGATATTGCTTCTTTAATAAAGTTTCAAGATTAGCTAATTCTAGTTCATAGTTTATAGCTTGGTCTAAACTTAGTTTAAGATTTGTTACTCTTATCATATCTTAACCTCAGAAGCATTCTTACCAGCTATATAACCACTTGACCAAGCCCACTGCAAGTTAAAACCACCACATTTTCCGTCAATATCTAGAACTTCTCCTGCAAAGAATAAGCCTGGAACGTTTAAAGATTCTAGCGTTGAGGGGTTAATACTATCAAGACTAATCCCTCCAGCAGTCACTTGAGCATCTTCAAACCCAAGACTACCAACCACTTCAATCTGCCAGTCATATAAAAGATTAATTAAATTAAAAATCTTCTCTTTAGGTATTTCTCTAACTAGTTTATTAGTCTTTTCAATTTTACTTTCCTTGATTAGAACATTAATGAATCGTTTATTAACTAGTCCAATTAAACTTTGATCAATCGGATAGTCATTAAAATGCTCAAATCTGTTTAAAAGTCTTTGTTTTGCAATTGATTGGACTAGTATTACTCTGACAGAGACTTTCTTTCCTAAACTGAGTAGTTCATTTGCTTTTCGACTAAGACTTAAAATAGTAGGTCCACTAATTCCATAATTAGTGAAAAGAATATCACCATATTCAGTTTGAACTGTTTTATCTCCAACAAGCAAATCAACTTGAGAGTTAATTTTAACTCCAGACAATTGTTTTAAATAAGGACTATTTAATTTCAGTTTAACAAGCGCGGGAAAAACTGGAGATATTTGATGGCCCATCTGCTTAACTAAATCATAACCAGAGCCAGTTGACCCAGTTAAAGGCATAGCTTTACCACCTGTAGATAAAACAACTTTATCAGCTGAAAATCTCTGATTTGTAGAGGTATTAACAATAAAATGGTTTTTTTTCTTAACAATACTTATAACTTCTTGGTTTAATTCTACTAAGACATCTCTTTTATTTAGTTCATACAAAAAAACATCTAAAAAACTGGAAGCTTGTTCGCTGAGAGGAAAAACTTTTCCTTCATCTTCAATCTTGGGAATAATACCTAAACTTTCAAAAAAATCCATCGTTTCATTAGAGCCAAACTGTGAAAAAACTTGGCTTACAAAACCTGGATTATTATAGTCTTCTTCGCTTAATAACGCATTAGTATAGTTACATCTTCCATTTCCTGTAACTAATATTTTTTTTCCTATTCGATTATTCTTCTCAAGAAGAATTGTTTTAGCCTTATTCATTCTCGCAGCTAAAGCAGCCATTATCCCACTGGCCCCAGCACCAATTATTAATACATCTGTATGTACCATTAATTCACCATCTTTCAACAAGTAAATTATATCATAGTTTTAGGCTTATATAATAACTTAGAATACATTTTTTTTAATCCATATGTGATTACTACACTTACAAGTGCCATCATACCCATTTTACCTCCAGAGCCATTAAACTCAGGAATAAAAAGATAATAAACAATCGTTAAAACTAAAGCTGAAATAAACAAATAATAATAGTTTCCCACCACATCTTTACTAGACATCCCAATAAAACTAGCAGTGAAAAAAACACCAGTGTATTGTAAGTAGTCAGGGAAAACTATCAAAACAATCAAACTAAAAACTAAAGATAGTAAACTCGAAGACTCAACATTACTCATCTTAAATTTTTGTGTAAAACCGTAGGTTAAAAAAACTGCTAAAACTACAACAAAGAAAATTATTAATAAGTTGTAATTAAAATTATCTGATAAATGAGGTTCTTTATAAACAGCAAAGGCAATGATTGAGGAAATGAAGGCGATACTACCTAATTTACCACCAAAACCAATATAAACCGCTTGAGTTAAAACAAATATAATTGCTGCAGCTATAGCTAGAACAACAATTTCTTGAAACATAAAAACAGTTACTGAAGTCATTCCCACAAATGATCCACAATAAATCGCTACTTCCTGTCTTTTGAACATTAAATGACCAAAATATCCGACTAATGCTGAAGCCATTACTACTGGTAAATTAAGCCAAGAGACTAAAACATTAGTTATCATTGCACCGATAATTACATAAATACCAGAGACAAGCTTTATTGCTGTTTTTGTTTCCTGTTTTTTTAGTATTTCTCTAATCAAAAAGTAATTCCCTAACAAAAATAGCAACAGCAAGATTGAACTTAATAATATCCATCCTAGGTTATTACTGTTAAGTATTATTGAAACTAAAGCATAAAACAAAAAACCAAAGATTAATAAAAATCCTGAGAGCTTAAAAATAAGTATTCTGTTATTACTAAAATCTTGTGTTGTTTTCACGCTTTCGTCTACATTCATTTTGGATTCCTTATACTTAATATCTCCTATTCTACTATTTTATTAACATTTTTACAAAGTAATTGCGAATTTTCTCGATAAATTAAAAAAACTGATATCACAAACCCAATTGACAATTATACTAATAAAATATTATAATAATCACATAAACACGTGGTCAAGGAACGAGGTAACAGGATGGAGTGGTATCATAAGATTGATGTAAACCTGTATGCATTTATCACTTTAGGGATCTTTACAATAATCGCTTTTACAAAATTAAATAGAAAAGAGAAACGAAATGTAGTTTTTTTAATCTCCTCAATTATAGTCTTGATTCAATTAATCTTTGAATCGCTAACGGTTATGATTAATGGAGTTGATGGTTTAGGAATTCTCATTCTTACTAATATTTTGCATATTAGTCTCTTTATATCTGCTCCTCTATTAAGTTATATCTATTTTCGTTTTATCCTTAGTACCATCCTGACAATTAAGTTCAAATCATTTATAATTGATTGTCTCCTAATAATTCCTTTAATAATTACTCTAGTTGTTGTTTTACTCACACCATTCTTTGATCTAGTTTTTTCTTTTAATTCAGAAAACATTTATCATAGAGAAGCTTGGTTCTTTGTCATCTTTGCAATTACTTACTTATATATAATTGTAAGCTCAATTATTCTGATATTAAATCATCGTCGAATTCCTTTAAAAGAAAAGTTTCCTTTCCTAATAATAGCTATTGTCCCAATTATTGGTGGTTTGTTACAGGGATTAATCTACGGCATTTTTACAATGTGGAGCAGTGTAGCTCTCTGTTTGATTATCATCTTTATTTTCTTCCAAGAAAGATTTATCCAACTTGATTACCTATCAGGAGCTTGGACAAGAGAATCCTTTGTTAATTTTATAAGAAAGGATTTAAAGCAACCGATGAAAATGGCTTACTTTGATATTGATTCTTTAAAAACTATAAATGATTTATATGGCCATAAAGAAGGAGATTTACTAATTACAAAGTTTAGTAATTTAGTCAAAGAGATAATGACACCTAAAGACTTGTTTGTTAGAATGGGTGGAGATGAGTTTATCTTAGCTTTAGATCCAGTAGAAAACCGAAATATAAACGATGTTATAGCCGAACTAGATATGATGATTAGGACTGATAATTTATCAACTAAGAAGGCGTATCAACTAGCGATAAGTTATGGTGCAGATACTTATTATCTAGAGCAAGAATCTCTCGAATCATTTATTCATAAAATCGATTCAAAAATGTATCACCATAAAAAAGAGAAAAAGAAAAACAAAAGTGTGGAAAGGCAAAATGCCTAATCCACACTTTTTTTATTGTGTTTGTTTTTTAAAAATTAACCTGATGAGCTTCATAAATAACAACCCAATCAAATGCTTCTCCTGTATAATCATCTAAACCTAATAGATAACCAGTAATTGTAACAGAATCTCCTACTAAACTATCCATATCTGCGTTAAATGTTGATAAATCTTGACCAATAATACTTATTGGATATGTTTCACCATAGATATCATCAACTAAATAATACATTGGATCACTAACTGATCCATTCCAAGTAACAGTACCACTAATTGTAACATAACTAATGGTATTTTCTGGAATAGTATAATCTAAACTAAAGATATCATCCCAAGTATTATATATAGCTGAAACAGTTAATGTATTTTCTGTAGTCAATAACCGAACATCCACTAAATTGGTCAATACTGGTACCATACCAAAGTTATTTAAACTTGACTTAATTCCTAATAACTCTACTTCATCACCTAAAGCAGGAACAAAATCAAAGATACTGATATTTGATTCAATATAAAGATTATTAACTCCATCACTTATGATTAACCAATCATTTCCTAAAGCAACTATTACACCTTGAACAGCCAGAACTGAACCATCATTAATCCTTAAAACATCTGCTAAACTTGTTGCCATGATTGGATCGATTAGTAAAGTTAAACTATATGTGGCAATCTCAGTCGTTCCATAAGTTAATCTACCTAAAACTTCTACTGTAGTTTGAGTATCTACAAACAAAGCTGAACTCATAAGAAAATTGAAATAATCTGAATCTAATGGATCTACAAACTCATAATCAACGAAAACTCCAGTTGCCTGTAGATAAGTTAAAAACTCAAAATCATCACCAGATTGAATTAATAAGTTCTGATAATAAGCATCTAAAATATCTTTAGAAACAGCTATTCTTGTTGCTTCATCAAGTGTTTGCGTATTTAGTTCATTATCAAATCCACGGAAATCTACTAGTAAATACTCACCCCGAACTAACTCGCTAGATAAGAACACTCTCATTTCAACAGGAACCAATAAATATTGGTCAATATCATAATAAACGTAATTATAATTCCAAGTGTCTACTCTTACATAGACTATACCATTAGAATCCTCTAAATAATACATGTTAATGACATCATCATATTTTAAGATTCCTGATAAATTCAAGTACTCTTGACTAAATGGCAATAAATCCGTAGCTGAATATAAATCTAATATTGTTGTGTCAACTGGGACTAAATTAATATCACTATAAGAGTTCTGTAAAATTCTAAAATCATAAGTATAATCTGCAACACCATCTACTACGGCTTTTTTACCAATAATATAAAGAGTTTCACCTTCATTTAACCAACCATAGTATCCTTCATAGTAATATACTTTTTCTTCAATCAAGAAATAACAATAGCCAAAACTACCATAAAGAAGTTGTGCTTCTAAAGCTATTTCTTTAGTACCTGGCTCAACCAAGAATAAATCATCTAATGTCATCACTTCAAAACCATTTAAATGAAGAATATATGAGACCGATCCAGTAAAACTTCCGTGAGTTACTGTAATAGTAATCTCAATCGGTTGATCAACTGGAGAAAGTAAAAACTCAAGATAATCATCATAACTAGGTTGAACATAGTGAACAACATACTCACTACCATATGTTACTTCATAACTAATACTAACTCCAGTAAAAGGATTAGTGTTTTCTGGCATGAAATGCATATCTTTTGGCCAAAATACTGTTTGATAACCAAGTGCTTCATTTAAAGCTCTAGCTAAGATAAAATCAACTATCTCTTGAGAACTGTATTCACCTAAAACAACTGAACTTGATCCATCATAAGCATAATTATTTGTCATAATCGTAACAACTGTATTATCATAGTTTTCATGAACACCTAAAACAAAACCTTTTACAAGAATCTTACAATCAACGAAATTACTATAATTATAAGAATTTAACCCTAGTAATAAACCAACTTGATAGTTTACTCCCTCAATATAGAAATTACCATAATTATCACTTCTTAATATTCCAGAAACTAAAACTGATAATCCCATTAAGGTTGGATCTGATAAATCTAAATTAGCTAAATCCATAAGCGATGTTTCAGTAAAACTAAAGCTTAGGGTTTCACCATCACCAGTAAAACTCCATTCATTACCTAAAACAATTTCATTTCTACCATTGACTAGACTTGCTGTACCAGTAACTTGAATTACACTACCCACATAGGAATCATCATAGAACCCTACTGTACTATCGATATGTAAGAAGATTTGACCACTACTATCACCTAACAATAAATAGTATCCATCCGTTAAACGAATCATCGAGATGACGACCGCCTCTATGGTATATTCCCCACCAATATCTCCTAACATATCACTTATTAATGAGATAGTTAAAACAGTTTCTGGTTCGACATGAATGATAATATCTACAACTTCAAAATCAGTATCAATTTGTATTGTAGCCTGTATCAAGATTGATTGAAGATCTACTACATCCGCAAACAAACCTGTTTCTGGGTCATACAAACTTGCATTATCACCAGCAGTTGCATAAGAGATGACTATTTCAGTAAAACTTTCATAAGCTATTGGAAATTCTAATAGATCGGTTTCTAAGTAAGTTTGGTTATTATATTGGTGTAATAAAACTTCTTTTACAATAGCTATTTTTTCTAAATTGGTTAAATCTAAAACCATAAACTCTGATTCTAAATTCGTAAATCTAAAACTATAATATCCGCCTGATAAATCAAATCCAGATAGATATCCTCTAACTCTAACTTCTTGATCAACATATAACGCTAATTCAGAAGCACTATATCCATCTACTGGAATTATCTCAACAAACTCTTGACCTCTAACTAGATAATAATCGCCACTTGAATCTACAATAAGTCTTCCTTCAAGTTCATAGTATTGAGTAAATGTTTCTGACAAAGTATAATCTAAATCATTTATTAAGAATATAGTACTTTCAATAACAGGCATTTCATAAGTATTATTAGAAGATAAGATAATAACTACTGGATCATCAGTAGAATACTCACTTCTTGCAAGGTAAACCTCTTGGTAAGAACTAGTTGTATAACTATAAACAGATCTTTTATCACCAATTAGAATAACTACATCGCCTGCATATGCTTGAAGATTTTGAATATCAACATAAAGCAAATTACCTTGTGCATCGAGTAAATATGCATAATTATTATGACGATATACGATAATTCCTTTAACCATTACTTCTGAATAATTAGAAAAATTAATTAAATCACTAAACTCAGTAATGACTAATGGTTGGATAAAATTTTGGAAAAGCTCGGTTATTGATGCATTATTTCTTGTGACAGTAACAGAATAATTAAACAATGTTTCAGTAGCTACAAAAACAAACTTGCCTTCTTCATCCAATAAAGGTTGAAATTCTGTATCAATATTAAACTCAATATAACCACCTAAAATAGGATGATATGCTAATGTTTCAAAAACATCGAAAGCTGAGTAATCTCTATTATTTTGATAATAGCTAATAGTTGTCATTAAACTATCGACAAAATCCTCATCACTCATTTCTGGAATAGTAAGTTCACCACGGCTTCCGATATAAGCTAATACCAAAGAACCGAACTCATCTTGATATAAGAAAGCTCTCATATTTATCTCGATATATTGATATTCCATTAATTTTTCAAAACCTGAATGTGAATAAGGAGATACTCCGACAATTATCTCACCTAGCTCTAACACATAATTCGTATGATACATCATTTCAATAATATTTAAGAATCCTTGTGTTTCGATGTATCGACCATAGATATTACTATCAGTTAAATCTAAAGCGTTAATTTCTGCTAAAGTCATTGTCTCTGGTAGTAAGCCTAAATCTTGATTGCTAGCTACTTTTTCAACAAAAGTAATGCCAAAATTATCAGCGCTTATATAAACTAAATTATTTCTTAAACTTCTAATAACAGTTAAAATTACCTCATCACCAATCTCAAAGTTATATGGGTTGTCCATAAAGACTTGTCCAGTATCATCTTTTACTAAAATCATACCGTATTCAGTCGTCATGACCACAACACCTTGAATAGTGTATGTTTCGCCCTCAACACCAGAAATCAAAGTAGCTATTGATACTTTATCAACAGTTTGTCCTTCAATCTGCCATTTAGCATATAAAGTTAAATCTTCTGCAGGCATTAAACCTGGTTCAAAAGCTATAGTTAAACTTGGGTTCAAATACCAACCAATAAACTGATAACCTTCTTTTGTTGATTCTGCAATCGGAGATATTGCTGATCCAAAATATAAAACTAAGTCTTCTACTAAACTTCCACCATTTTCTTCAAAATATACAGTATATTGTTCTAACTCCCAATTAGCATAAAGAGTTAAACTATTATCTGGCATAGTTGTTGAAGTAAAGGCTGTAGTGAGTTCTATATCAGAGAACCAACCAGCAAATACATACCCTAACCTTATTGGATTATCTGGGAAAACAATGTTATCCCCAAAATCATAGTACAAATCAGATATTTCTGAACCACCAAAGGTTTCAAAACTTAAGATATGTGCTGCTAGTACCCATTTTGCATATATTGTGATATCTACTGATGGTAGATTGTTAAAATCAAATTCATTTACACATTCGCTTTCTAAGAACCAGCCAGCAAAAGTAAAGCCTTCTTTAGTCGGTCTAGGTTCTCCTAAACCTTCATTAGGTAAAAGAGTAACTGGTCCAATATAAGAACCACCTTGACTATCAAAAGTAATAGTAACTGTCACAGGTTCCCAAGCAGCATAAAGAGTAAAACTAAAGCTAGGCATTACATTTAAGTCAAATAACAACGTTAAATCTTGATCAAAATACCATCCCGCAAAAACGTAATTTTCTCTTGTCAAATCATTAGGCAGGAGTATTTGATCACCTTCATTATAATAATCTGCAGTAATCAATTGCCCACCATTTGTTTCAAAACTGATAGAGAATTCTTCTGTAACCCATCTAGCATAAATAACCAAGTCTTCATTAGGCATTGTCGTAAAATTAAACTCTTCAATAAAGTTTGGATCTAAATACCATCCTGCAAACGTAAACCCTTCTTTCACTGGGTCATCAGGCATAATAATAGTATCTCCATAATTATTAAATAAATCTGGAATACTTGTTCCTTCATAAGTTTCAAAACTTAAGAAATACTCATCACTTAGCCATCTAGCATAAATTGTTGTATCAACATTTGGTAAATTATTAAAATCAAATAACAAGGTATATTCCAAATCAAGGTACCAACCACCAAAGGTAAAGCCTTCTTTAAATGGAGTTGGTTCCATAACACCTTCATTAGGCATTAAGGTTAGTGGTAATATCTCAGTTCCACCCTGACTGTCAAAATAAATTGTATAACTAGACATATTCCAAGCAGCATAAAGACATATATCATAATTTGGCATTTCTGTTAATTCAAACGGAATAGTAAGTTCAGGATCTAAATACCATCCCCCAAATGTATAACCATATTTTGTTGGTTCAGGTAGATTGATACTATCGCCTTCACTATATACATCTGCAAATAATAATGTATCAGTCATACCTTCAATTTCAACTTGGAATAGATTTGTTTTTGCATTATAGTTTCCAGTACCGAGTTCACCACTATAATTTCTTCCTAATACATAGTAATTACCTGAGAAATCACGATATCCACTTGAAAGTTCATTCAAGAAAATATCAGATACATCAAAACTAAAGTTTGGTGAAAAATCAAATGTTTCGATGACAGTTGAAAGTTCTACTCCCGCATTAATCATATTGTTAAAGTTAGAACCGAAACCATATACTCTACCATAAGCAGTTAACATTATCACAGAATTATTTCTCGCTGCAATTTTAATTACTTGGTCGCCTGCTTCTAAACCGATTAAACCTCTAATATCAGTTGGGTTAAAATATTGTGCATGATTAACCCCAAACTTACCATAAGCATCTAACCCAAAGACAAAGACACTACCCTTAGCGGTTAAAACTAAAGTATAATACTGACCGCATTCTACCGAAACAATATAGTCATCAGCTTGGAAATCGAAGTTATTAGTTATGTTTAGCGGTTCCATCTGATACATTATTTGGCTATTGCTACCCAATTGTCCTTGGTATCCCCAACCAAAACTGAATACTCTGTTTGCAGATGTAACGACAACTGTATGTATTAACCCTGAGTTAATCAAAACTGGATATTCGTCAGGAAGAAAGTTAAATCTACCGGTAATATCTACTGGTAAGTATTGATCTACTTTTGTCCCATCTCCTAAATTTCCATATGCATTATAGCCCCAGGTAAAGACTCTACCTTCAGAAGTTAAAGCTGAAGAAGATCCAACTGTTGAACTTTCAATCACTGTGATAAACTCATGTTCTAATAAACCGAAATTATCCGTAATATCAACAGGTGATGTTCTCTTAATATTAGTTCCATCTCCTAATTGACCATAACCATTAATCCCCACCGCAAAAACTCTACCAAAGGAAGTAAGAACAAAATAGTTATGTGTTCCCATAACTGAAATAATCATTTCTCCATCCTCAAGAGGGAAGTAATCATTAAGTCTTGTTGGTACTGTTACGTTGTCTACTCCTTCTTGTAAGTAAACTAAGCCCATACCATAAAGTTGACCATCTACAGTCAAGATGAAGTTAGCTGAAGAGGTCGCAAAAATTTGACCTATTTCTAAATCAGCAGTTTCATAATACGAAATGGCATATGAACCAACTTCCCATTTAGCATATAAAGTTAGATTCTGATCAGGCATACTATAAAGATAGAACTCTTCAGCAAAGCCTTGATCTAAATACCATCCGCCAAAGACATAACCTTCTTTTGTTGGTGTTTCTAAGTATATTTCACCACCAAAATCAAGAGTTAAATCTGCTACTTCAGTTCCACCATTTTCTTCAAAGATAATAGTGTACTGACGCACATTATAAACAGCAGTTAATAATATATCATTTGCAGGCATATTATTTGGTAAATTACTATCCCAACCTAAGAAATCATAACCTACACGCTCAGGATCAATTGGATAAACAAAATTAGCTAAATCAAAATCATATGGTATCTCTTGTGAGAAAATAATATTACCATCATAATCTTGGAATTCTAATAAATATACTCCTAAATCCCAACCAGCATATAAAGTGATATCTCTAGGTGGCATTGTAGCTAAAGCAAATTCTTCAGTTAAATCAATATCTGTATACCAACCAGTGAAATAATATCCTAGTCGATATGTATCTGGTAAATCTACTAAGGCATCGAACTCTAAAACTAAATCCACTACTTCAGTTCCACCATTTTCTTCGAAGCTGATAATAAATTCTTGTAGTTTATAATTAGCAACCAAAATCACATTATTCGCTGGCATCACACTTGGCAAACTAATATCCCAACCAATGAATTCATATCCTTCTCTAATTGGATTATCTGGTTCAATATATAAACTTAAATCAGTATTATAAGCAACAAGTTCAGAACTAATAACCATACCATCAAAATCTTGATATTCTAAAGTATAGTAATTAATTTCCCATCCAGCATATAAAGTAAGATTTTCTGCTGGCATAACCGTGAAATCAAACTCATTTAATAGAGCTTCATCTACATACCATCCAGTGAAAGTATAACCTAGTTTTGTTGGTTCAACTGGTTCAGTAATTGCAGCATTATAGTTCTTGGTAATTGATGCAACTTCGGTACCACCGTTTTCTTCAAAACTAATAGTATATTGATTAATCGTCCATTTAGCATAAAGTATTGTATTTGCTTGAACTAAATCACTTATAAAAATCCATTTCCTATCTAAGGTTGTTCCACCATCGTTACTAGTATACCATCCTTCAAGATGATATCCCGTTTTGCTAACATTCGGAGAATTTACCAAACCGTTTTCAACAACAAATTCGCTAAACGTTCCGTTTTCACTATTAGAAACAAAGGTAACCGTGAAATACTCTTGACTAATAGTCCATTTAGCATAAAGCATAAGATTTTCTGTAACTGGATCAGTTGAATAGAATCTCTTCGCATCTTCATCATTACTTATGAACCAACCGCTAAACTCATAACCTGTTTTAACAGGTCTTGGTAAAGAGACTGTTGAACCATGAGTCACCTCATTAATTGGTGCGATAACATTTCCACCATTAGAATCAAAGGTAATACTGTACTTATTTACTTGGTAAGTAGCTGTTATTATAAGATTACTAGTAACATTAGTAAAACTCATATCCCAACCACTAAAAGTATAACCGATTCTTTCTGGCACTATCGGTGCAGTCGCATCTGAACCATGTTCTGTTTTTTCAATTTTAAAGATTAAACCATTATAATCTTTAAACGTAACATCATAGACATTTATCTCATATCTTGGTGTTAGAACTAAATCACTCATAACATGATCAAAACCTTGGCTCCAACCAATAAAAGTATATCCTAACTTGAGTGGCGCTGTTGGTGGAATCGCTGCTTCACCATAGTTAACTGTTTGTTCGCTCAGCAATCCTCCTGCTTCATCTCGGAATACAACATTATAACTTTCCTTAGCATATAAAGCTGTCACAGTTAAATTGGTTGTAACATTAGAAAAATCTGTATCCCAACCCGTGAATACATAACCATCTCTAGGTGGTGTAGTCGGTTCAATCGCTGCAGTTCCGTAAGCAACTCTTTGCGTATCCACCAAATATCCATTATAGTCTTTAAAGTTGACTGTATAAAGAATAATTGGAACACCTAAATTAACTTCAGTGCTATCAGTATAGACGATAACCAACTCTCCTCTAAGATTAATCGTGACACTTTGTATTCCCACACCAGTGTCACCTTTTAGTTCAGTTAGATTAACAAGGTTACTCCATACTGTATCGCCAGTATATTGCCACTGTAAATAATCTTGAGTAACTCGGAATACTACTTCTCTTCCATCTTCTCCAGGTAGCCCTTCAGGTCCCCTAACTGTTTCTAACCATTCTTCATATGTGCCATCAAAAGCATCCGCTTCAACAGCTAGATTATATATATATCTAAGTTGAACTGTTAAAGCTGATTCTTCTGTAGTCGTTGTACTTGAACTACTAGTTGTAGTACTTGTAGTTGTTGTCCTTGTAGTCGTTGTGCCTGTTGTTTGTGTTGTTGTAGTTGTTGTAGTTGTTGTAGTTGTTGTTCCCCCAAACAAATCACAACCACCTAGCATAGACACAAACAAGACAATTAAAATAAAAAATCTTAATTTCTTCATTTTTTCCCCTCTACTTTCACTTTGTTCACCAAATAAAAACGCGGCAATTCAAACATAATTTATATTTAAACTTATCCGCGTACTTTCTCCTGAAGTGAACTTTAATTCAATTTTTACCACTTAACTAAATTCTATCACTAATTTTGAATTTTGTCTTATGAAAATCAAAAAAAACAAAAAAATGATACTTCTTTTAAAGAAATATCATAAGTTTTGAATCATATTTAAATAATCTATTAATTAGCAAGAAATTCTTCCAATTCTTTCTTTATCTCAATTCTATTAGCCTTCATCTTATATTGCAAGGTATCTGCCTCAAGGAGAACCTTACTGAAGCTATCATCATCATGCTCTTTTTGAGCAATACCATAAGAAAACCCTATATTTTTAACCAGATCTTCATCTTCAGTCAAAGTTATTACTCTATTAACCATTTTTTGAGCTTCTTCCTTAGTTTTATCTTTTAAAATAACTAAGAACTCATCGCCACCCATTCTAATGGCAGTACAATCTTGACATTCTCCTCCGACCTGCTCTAACGCTTGCCCAAACTTAATCAATAACTCATCGCCAGCCTTATGACCTAAATAATCATTATATAGTTTTAATCCATCTAAATCAAACATAACTAGACTGTAAATCTTAAAGTTTTTTTCAATAACTTGTCTAATTGATTCAAAATAGTTACGGTTATAAAGACTAGTCATAGAATCATGATTCATGACATAATCCATATCATTGATGTACTTTTGGTTTTGGGTTTCATCATAGAATAGATAGAATCTACCAGAGTACTTAAAAAATGGTAAGTTAATTGGCTTTTCTAACATATGTAGATACATTTTATCTTGTTGATACTGTTTATCTAAACTAGTCTTATCAAAATATACAACAGCTTTACCAGACATCTTGTCTTTTAATTCATTAAAACTCATTCTGGTTTCAAGATTTAGATTAAATTTACTCAACAACTCTTTTGATGCATCTACAACCATATTTTTTTGATTAACAATCACATACATTTCTCTTAGATTATCCAAAATAAACTCATTATTATTGAGCTTTAATATCAGTTTTAAATCTCTGATGTAGAAGATAAAGTAGAGGACAGATGTGAACAAAACAAAAGCTAGATATGTAGGATCTATTGTAAACTGATAGAAGAAAACATGAATTACATTCGCACTTATTCCCACTATGATACTAATTATCATTATTGTAAATGGGAAAACATCTCTTTCTTCTTTCAAACCACCATATAGTCTTTTAACTATAAAAATCATAGTTACTACTAATAAAACATAACATATAGCAGTATGGATTAAGAAGAAAAATCCCGGTGGTGCAGTGCTAATATCTAAATAAGTTAGATTTGTATTAAAACTAATATCAATCATTAACTTATGTAAACTATTGGTATAAGCAAATCCTAAATCAACAAAGAAAAAAGCAATTAGCAACCAGATAAAAGTCTTGGATAGTTTCTTATCTAAAAACTTCATCATCGCTAAAAATATTGTCATAGTAAGCAAATACACCAATGGATAAACTGATAATAGTAGATAATACAAAACATAAGCATCATCTAGTACAAATTTTAAACCTGTGATTAATGACCAAACAAATAAGAAGATACTCAAATATTTAAAGTATTGATATTTTTTACTAACTGAAAAAAGATCGATTCTAACCAATGGTAAAAGCGATACTATTGCCACAAAGATGTAAATTAACCACAGGAAGATATTCATATCATACTCCTTATATATTAATTCTATCATTTATATCTAGAATTAACAAGATTATCATAATATAAGGCTTAAACTTAAAAAACTATAACTTAAAACCCAAGAAAAAATTAATGCTTATAATTGTCAATGAATTAGTAGAGAGATAAGAGTATTTAACTAAAAAACACTAATTTCTAATATCGGTAAACTACTTAAAAACTACTATTAAAAATAATATGGATTAAGATTGCAATAAATGTTAATGGTCCAATTATCCGATGAATCTTAAAAAGGTTTTTCTTCCTTAACTTCTTAAAAGCTCCACCGAAGATACCAGTAGCTACAATCATTATCAGCGCAATTAAACCAGTTACTCGAAAATCACCATTGATTAAAACAATAATCATATGCACCAAAGCTAAAGTTACAGAGGTTGCCCCATAGATGTAATGATAAGATATAACTTTTTTTAAGATCTTATTCTTAACAATTCTTCTCAACTTATTCGTAGCTGCTAAACAAAAAAACAATACTGTCAAAATTCCTAATATAGATTCCATTTTCTTATTTCCTTTCTTTCATCATTATTTCTAAACCAGCATTGGTTCCAAAATCTTCATAAATTAAATTATTTCTAAAATATAATTTCAAACTAATTTCTCCTGATAACCCTTCTTTAATTGTATTGTTCATAACTCCATTGACAGGCGAAGCTAAGGCTATAGTTTTTTTACTCACTGCTTCTATTTCTAAAATATATTTTTTTCGCTTTATCTGATAAAAAACTTTATTATTAGAAATACTTTTTTTAAGAATTTTTGAGCCATTATAGGTTGCGAAGCGATATTCCTTCCCATTATAATGTAAATTAGCAATTAAACCTTTAAAGCTAAAACCCAACAAAGGAACAACTGCATGAGAAAACATTAAAGATGTACTATGATTATTAAAGTTATTTGACTGCATCCAAACATATTCCTTAGGAAAAGATTTACCCCAATCCTTTTCAATATAGCCTTTCCCACCAGTAAAATCAATTTTTCTTCCATTATACATTATTTTACCTGATATATTATGACTCATACTGACTACGCCATGATAACATTCCAAAAATGCTAAGTAATCAAAGAAACCCATAATCGATGGTTGTAATAAGGTTTTACTAATCAAAGAAATATCAAATATTTCTAGTTCTCCCAACAAGTCAATATCTGATTCTTCGATATCAAGACTAATTGTTTCTAAACTAAAGATATTGTTCGCAATATTTAAATGAAAAGGATCATTTTTGGTTTTGAAATCATCAATGCTGAACCGGCAATATCTTGTTTCTAATTGGCTTTCTTCATTAAGACTACTACTAATAAAAACCTGGATAAAAACGTGAGGATCAATTTTGTTCAAACTAATTCCAGGAATTAATGCTAGAGAGTGTTTTAAGTCTTTGGTAACAAACTTGTAATACCAACCTTCAAAATAGTTTTTCTTTTTTAAGTTTCCTTGAAATCTAATTGTTTCTTTTATTTTTTTAAACATTAAAAGACTCCTTACAAACTAAAATTTTACTAATAACTTATATGAATATTTATTTAGCATTTTAAAGTCATTATTATTAAGTATAATTGTAACATAATTCGTGGTTTTTGTGTGGCGAGTTTGCATTATCAATGTTTGTTTTTTAATAAAATCTTCTAACTTTTATGCTATACTATAATAAATACAATCAATTTAGGAGGCATTATGGAAGTTGCAATTTATGGAGCTGGTGCAATGGGCACTGTTTTAGGAGCATATATAACTAAAGCGGGATATAAAATAGACTTAATTAATCGCAATAAAGAACATATAAACGCATTAAAGAATTATGGAGCAGAGATTATCGGAACAACCTTCTTCACTCAAGCAGTATCAGCCTTGTTGCCAGAAGAGATGACTAAGCAATATGATATAATCTTCTTGATGACAAAACAAAAATATAATAGAGAAATATCTAAGTTCTTATTACCATATTTAAAAGATAGTGGTGTCATTTGTACTATGCAAAACGGTGTTCCAGAGCAATCTGTCGCTGCTGTTATCGGCGCTGAGAGAACTCTAGGTTGTACAATGAGTTGGGGTGCGACTTTTCACGGTAAAGGCGTCTGTGAATTAACATCTATTGCTAATGCAAAAAACTTAACTTTTAGCATTGGTGAATATAATCAAAATCCGGAAATTTTAGATTACATTATAAAACTCTTAAATACTATGGGTGAAGTTAAAATCGAAAAAAACTTCACTGGGGCAAGATGGGCAAAACTTTTAGTAAATGCAGCCTTCAGTGGCTTATCTGTTGTTACTGGTGCTAATTTTGGTGATATA